>Ga0318518_10000008_pt1 | contig 33107 bp, 35 predicted proteins | sample GRESIP176b2f22_FD_203483 | JGI IMG/M metagenome (GOLD analysis project Ga0318518, IMG submission 203483) | Tropical soil microbial communities from Luquillo Experimental Forest, Puerto Rico - GRE.SIPMG.176b2f22 | ecosystem: Environmental > Terrestrial > Soil > Tropical forest > Bulk soil...
GAGCGGCTATACGAACCACCGATCGCCGGTGACCCACACCTCACCACTCGACAAGGCAGTCCGCTGAGAAAACGAGTTCTCGCCCAACCCACTACAGAGGGTGCACTGTGAAGCCAAGCCCTTGTCCCAGCACACCGCCGTGCGGCCAACTGAGCGGATCAGGTTGTGCTCGCGGGCGAACCGCGCCAGCTGCTCGGACGTGTGCGGGCAGCCGCACGGGCGATGGCGCACGCGTGCGCAGATGCCTGCCTGCGTCGATCGATGGGTGCCACCGGGATTTGTTGGAACAACAGCGGCGCCGAATCGCTGTGGTCGACATTCAAACACGAGTACTACTACCGTCACGTCTTCGCGACTAAGACTGAACTCGTTTCAGCCGTTGACAAAATTGGATGCACTTCTACAACAATCAGAGGCGTCATTCGACTATCGGAATGCTCAGCCCATCGCCTATGAACATTCACTAAACGCGGCCACACAAGCCGCATAACCCCTGTCCACTTTTCGGGCGAACCTCATCCATGTTGACCTGCCGAATTGCGTACTCACACTGCGGCGAACGGATCGGCCATTGTTTCTCCTAGCTGATAATCGTTAATGCTAGCCCCGCCGACTAGTTCGTCCGGGCCCTAGTGAATCGTGTCTAGATCGGGCCGCAGACAGATCCACCCAAGGTCGGGTTCGCCAGGTTTGTAACCCCACCAGTTCGGTGTTCCCAGGTGTATGTCCACCCATTGAAGCCCCGCCACCCGCGGTTACGGTGCCACCATCGAAGCCGTCTGAGGGGTCATTGTCACCTTCCCCTTACGTCAACACCCATGCAAGCAGGTGTAGCACACAAACTATCCTGGGATCTCTTCCGATGGTTGCATCTCGCATTCGATGCCACAGTTGTGCAGGCAGTTCGGGCCAGGACCGGGCCGGCGAGATGTGACGGGACACTGCCAATCTCCATCCTCGTCCGGTCCCTCGCACTCGGGGCCGTGCTCACCGATGACCACGCGTTTATGCCACGCTTAAGGCCACGCATTCCTGACGGTGGTTGTCTGCGTGCGCGCATCGTTTGTTGCCGCACTCCCCACAGGGCACCATCCACCAAATGTCCACGCCAGCGTCCATTAAGCAGCGCACACACGAGCAGTCACTCATCTTTTACTCCTTTAGCCGATTGTTCTGCCAGTTTAGCTGGCCTAACAAGTTGTCAGCAACGTGATGTCAACGAATTAGCAGCGGGTGATGTCTTCTGGCTCACACGCATCCGTCCTGGTGGTCTACGCCACAGGGCAAGATAACCAGCAGCAGGGCGAGCGGGTGTTTCCACCTCATTTTCATTGGTTCTCCGGGCAGTAAAACGGTGTTGCGGCTGAAACGAACCTCTCGGCAATTCGCTTCCGCATCCGAGGGGTTATTAATTATGACCCCAAGTGCAACTGACTATTTCTGGGGTCACGTGCCGACCTGGACATGGCCGGTCATCGTCGTCGGCATGTTCGGGTTCTTTGTCTATGAAGCCATTAGGGCGTCGGAGGCGGCGCACCCCGTTGGTAAATCGACCAGACCGGCAACATGCCGGTGTAGCGCAGCCCGGCGCCATCACACCGGACGCCGCGGGATCCGACCGGGTGGGCGAGCCACCCAATGTCTGGCCCAGGGCAGGCCCCTTCTGGCACCAACGGGCCGCCCTCCACGGCGGTGATGGCGTAAATACTTGTTGGCAGACGGCGACATCCCGGAGGTGTTTATGCACGTCACTGTTGACTATGACCTGTGCCCGGGCAACGGACAGTGTCTACTGGCTGCCCCGCATGTGTTCGATATTCCAGAGGGTGCCGAACAAGTAGTGGTGCTCAACTCCGCTCCGCCCGAGGCCGACCGGGAGCTGGTGGTTCGGGCTGCTGCAATGTGCCCGGCGCAGGCGATCCGAATCCTCAACTGAGCTAGTCGGTTTCGCCACCATGATCGAGCAGCCCGAAGTGTCCGGCCATTGCGGCGGCGGCGATGCGGTTGGTGACGTCGAGCTTGTGCAGCAGTGCAGCGACCATGCGTTTTGCGGTGCGCTCGGAGACCAGCATGCGGCGGGCGATGTCACCGGTTTCCATGCCGGTGGCCAGCAACGTCCATAGCCGAAGATCCTGGGTGTTGAGAGTGTCCACCAGTGCCGAGGGCGGTTTGCGAGTGTTGCTCAGCAGCGTATCGAGCAGTGCGCCATCGATGACCCGCAATCCCTCGGCAATGGTTCACAGCGGGCCGGCCAGCGCTTCAGGTCGAGCAGTCTTGGGCAGGAATCCGTCAGCACCTGCGCGCAATGCCTCCTCGGCTAACCCGAGGTCGTCAGTCCCAGACAAATCCAGGATCCGAGTTTTGGGACGGCGCGCCTTGATGTGCCGGATGGCGGCCACCCCACCCCACGGCGGCATCGACAGGTCGATGATCGCCACGTCGGCGTCACAGCTCGCCACGAGATCGGCGGCCTCCTCCACATACGTGGTCTGCCCGCCGACAGTCAAAGCTCACCCTATTCGCGGGTGAGCAGTAGAGCCACGCCCTGTGAAAATAGCTCGTGGTCGTCGACGATCACGACGACATACGGCTTGCCGGTCATTGCCGCGATGCTAGCCCCAACCCCATGGTCAGCCAGGTGAGACCGCTCAAACAGCTCAGTTCCACGCTGAAGTTCGACGGCGAGGAGTACGCCCTAGCCCGCATCGTCGTGGCGGTACGCGTAGCCGTGGTGATCTCGATCGGTGTGCTGCTGGCGATCGGGCCAGACCCAGTGCGCCGGCACGTCGCAGAAACCGTCGCGGTCTTGGCGGCCGCGATGGTCTATGCCGCTGTGCTGCTTGCCAATCCGCATCTGGAGGTTCGCCGCACGCGGTACTCCTGGGGGGTCACCGGCTTCGACTCTGCCTTCACGCTCGGGCTGATCGCGCTGGCACAGGCACTGAGCCTGGTCGGCAAACCGATGGCTTCAAGGCGCCTCCCGGCTTTGAGGTGCCACGCTTCCCGGGGCCAACCACTCGATACCGGCGAGATCGCTAATCGCGTGGCGCGCAGGCTCGGTCACCCGCACTGCCGTATCAGTCACCAGCGCGGTTGACGGCGTGACCAAACGCGAGTCCGACACGAAGTCGCAGAAAATCGTCGGCGGCCGCGGCGTCAACGAGGTCCAGGACGGTCAGCAGTGGCTGGAGCGGGTCTGAGCAGACCAGCATTACGGCGTCGCCGATGGTTGCACCGGCGTTCCGACGACCAGTGATGCGACGTAGCCGCCGTCTACCTGGATGTCCTGGCCGTTGACCCATCCCGCTTGCGCGGAGGCGAGGAATTCGATAACGGGTACCACGTCGTCAACGGTCGCGTGCCGTCCCACCGACCCAAGCGCCGCCTCAAGGGCTTCGCGGCCGATCGTCGCCTCAAAATCGGGGAGGATCGGCGTCTCGACAGGACCAGGGCTCACGACGTTGGCCCGCACGCCGTATTCCGACCACGCCAGTGCGGCAATGCGTTTCGTGAACATGATGACGGCTTGCTTCGACGTGTAATAGGACATCGCGGGGTCCTGGCCGGCACACCAACGCTCGACAGACTCCACGTCCCGTGCAGCGAGAAGCCCGGCCAGTGCGTCCTGCCGTTGCTCCCATCCCAGTGCGGCCGTCGAACCCACAGTGATGATCGCGCCGCCGCGCCGCATCAATGGCAGCATCCCCTCAACCACCAGCCGGGTACCCAGATAATTGATCGTGAGAACATCCACGGCGGGAGCGGTTCCGGGTATGCCCGCTACGTGGGCGAGAATGTCCCAGTCCGAGCCGATTCCGTTGAGCAGAGCTGCGATTTCGGATGGGTTGGCCAGATCGCAGTCCGCGTATTCCGACGCCGGAGTGCTGTGGCGACGCCGATCCACCGCCAGGACGTGATCGCCGCGATGGTGAAAGTGGGCGGCAGTGGCGGCACCGATTCCAGACGCTGCCCCCACAACGACGACGCGGCGTGGATCAGCCACCTCGGGACTCGCTCTTCCGCGGGGAGTAGTTCGGCCGACCGAGACCCAGTACGTGTTGAGCGATCATGTTGCGGAACACGTCGATGGTGCCGCCGTAGATCCCGATCAGCGGCGCCCACCGATAGAGGTATTCGGTGGCACCGCCGGCGACCGCGCCGCGCGTGTTGGCGCTAAGCGCCGAAGCCGGGCCGAGCACGTCCATCAGTTCCGGGGCGACCTCACGCATGGTTTGCGCGATCGCGACACGCCCGAAAATACCGGGAGTGCTTTGGGCAGCCTCGATTCGGGCGAACGCCCGACCGAACCGATAGGCCACCGACGCATCATCGAGCGGGCGGTGTTGTGCCGGGCCGCTCTGTCCCACGGTCGCTGCTACCGCGTCGGCACCGGACGCCATGGTGGTACCGAATCCACTCATGATGGAGATTTCCGCCAGACCGTGCGGGTCCGGGCCGCGCGCGCCGTGTTCGGCGGACAATGGCCCGTTGAGCACAGTCCACCCGTCGTTGACATCGCCGAGCCGATACCTGTCGGCGACGCGAACGTCGCTGTAGTAGGTGATGTTGGTCCGCTCGCCGTCCACCGTGCGCAACCCCTGGATTTCGATTCCCGGGGTGGTCAGGGGAGCCAGAAACATCGTCAGGTTGTGATGGCGGCGCCCACCGGGATCTGTGTTGGTCAGCAGGAACACGTACTGGCAGATGTGGGCCCCGGAGGTGAACATCTTCTGCCCGTTGATCACCCACCCGTCGCCGTCACGCTCCGCGCGCGTGCGGCACGTGGCGATGTCGGAACCGCCCTCGGGTTCGGTGTATCCCATGGCGAACCGGACCGTGCCGTCGTAGACGCCCGGCATCACCTCGGCGAGCAGCTCTGCAGATCCGTAGCGGCGGACTGCTTGCAGGATCATCGTCGTGCTACCCCACCTTTCGAGGGGAACTTGTGCACGCCTGCGCTCGAGGTCCCAGATGCGCCGTTGAACCGGGGTGAACCCCCCGTCGGCGGAGCTCTTGGTCTCGGGCTCCAGCCAGCCGTCGGCGCCCATCGCCAAGTGCAATTCTTCGATGAAGCCGTCTCCGGTCTGATGCTCGCGGCGCAGCAATTCTTCGGTGACATGGGTCGCCAGGAATCGCTGTGCCCGTTCCAGGAACTCACGGTCTTCTACCGATAGGGCCACGACCGAGAAATCCATTCAGTGCGCTCCTGATTCAGTATTCGCGACGGCTCTTTAAGAAACACCTGATTTTTTAATCTACGCGGACAGCCCCGCCTACACAAGGACGCGCTGTGAGGCGCTCAGGCGCGTCGAGCGCTGGCTGCGCGTCGCGGCGTCCGCTTCGTGCGGGCCGGCTCCGCGGCGCGGCCGGCATCGGCGTCGGCGCGCACCCCGACCAGGATCCAGCGCACCGCCATCGGGAAGTTCTTCTCGATGCGCGCCGATTCCGCCGCAGACTTTCGGGAAAGCTTGGGTTCGTGCATGCCGCGTACCTCGACGATCGAATGGTTGATGGTGAAATTCACCAGCGCCCGGCAGCATTCGATCGCCAATTTCTCCGGGATCCCTTCGCGCAGGGTGGCATTCACCAGTTCGTCGACATAGGCCATCACCGCGTTACGGTCGTCGACGGTCATCAACTCGGTGAGGTACGGGTGGGCCCGCAGAGCGTCGTGCAGGCCCATGCACCAATGCAGCGCCGTGGACTCCCAATCGTCGTACTCATGGAAGTCGAGTCTGAGTTTCGACAGGTGCCGGGCGACGAGGGCCCGGATCAGCTGCTCGCGCGATCCCACCTGCTGGTACAGGGTGCGCGTCGAGATCTTGAGTTCTGCGGCCAACCGTCGTGTCGTCAGGGCTGCCGAGCCCTCGGCGTCCAGAAGCGCCAACGCGCGCTCGTAGATCACCTCGACGGGTATCAGCGGCTTGGCCATTGCTACATGGTAGTTGGCATCGGCGTCAGATCCCGCGACTCCCACAGCGGGAGCACCCGATCCGGAGAGCAATGCTCCTCGACCACCCACTTGCACATCCTGCGCACCGGTTCCATGGCGTCCTGTGGGATGGTGAAGTTCACGCTGGCGGCGTAGCCAAGCGAGGTGAGCCGTTGGGCACCGAACAGCGAAAGAGTGTCCCGGAGTTCGGCTTTCAGCGATTCCGGGTAGATCCCGATGGTTTGTGTGTAGGCGTTGACGGCGTCGGTGACCTTGTCGATGCTGTCGACCGGGACGATGTTGGCGACCCGGCCCGAAAGCAGCGTCGAGTAGTGCACGGGTTCATCGAGCTGGGAGACGATGATGGCGCCCTCTGCGTGTTCACCGCCGAACACACGGTACCAGTCTTCGGTCAACCGTGAACCTTCGACATTCTCGAGCAGCGTCCGGTCGACGACTTTTGGTGTGGTGCTGATGAACTCGGGCAATCCGACCATCGACTCGTAGACGAGCTGGCCGAGTCGGTTCGCCTTCTGTAGTCCGGCTTCATCGGTACCGCTTAACACATAGATGACCCGGGCATTGACACAGCCCTCCTGATTGCCGGCGCCGACGTCGCAGGCCGCGCGCTTGGCGACCTCGCGCAACGTGTCCTCGTCCTCGAAGGCTTCGGGCCCGATGATCGTCCCGCTTCGCTTGGGATCGAGTGCTATCAACTCCAGCCCGGGCTGGATGTAACGCGTGACGTGCTTGACCGACGCCAAACCGCCCCAGGCGACGATCTTTTCGATGTGCTCGGGCTTATACAGCTGTTCTTCGACCTGCTCGTCGCCGCCCTTCCAGTAGCCGACGGCGAGATGCTTGGTGATCGGGTGATCGGGAGCGATGTCTGCCAGCGTGCGCGCGATCGCGATGGCGGTCAGCGGATCGTTCGACGGTGCTTTGACGGTGGCGTCACTGCGGGTTAGCGCATTGCGCAACACCGTGATACCGGCGACCAGGCCGCCGTTACCCGCGGGGATATGCAGCGTGCGCGCACCAAAAGCACGGACCCGGATTTCGCGGCCGTCCAAGAGACGGCGCGGCACCCATCCCTCGAGGTAGTCGATGCCGACCTGCGCTTCGGCCAGCTCGCGCATTGACTCGCGGCTGAACATCGTCGGTAGTGCGACATAGCCGGTCCGCAGAATTGACTCCGGCATGGGATTGGACACCAGGCAGGCCTCGTACGCCTCTTGGATGTAGGGGTTACGCTCGAACGCCAGGGCTACGCCGAGTTCGGCTAGCACATCGAGGATCTCGTCGAAGGACACGGCGTACAGGTCAGCCATCTCCGATGGGCTGCGCAACGGCAGCGCGTGTGCATGCTTGGCTGGATCCGGCGCCTGGAAACTGTGGTCGAGCCTGCTGGCGAACGGCACCAGATCGTCGGTGATCAGTTGGCCCCGGACGAACAGCGGCACGGTGAACGCGGTCACGACTGGAACTCGCGCAGGAAGTCGATGGCCTCGTTGTGGACCTCATGCGTGGCCGCGCACGAGATCTTGTCCTCCTGGCCCTCTTTCTTCTCACTGAAACGCATGATGGTGTGCTCGAGGGCAAGGCTGGTGCGGCCGCATGGACACGGCGAGTCCCAGTCGATCGTTACCTCGTCACCGGTGATGACCCCGCCCCAGTGGCTCTGGTTGACCACGTCGTAGACGGCGAACCGACCGGTTTTGGTGCCGGCGCGGGGCAACGGCTGACTGGATTCTGGGTCGAGGATGAACGGGATGACCCACGGCTGAAGGTGATACCGGCCCTCCTCGCACGCGAAGTGCACGCCGTTGTGCTCCGAAAACGCATAACCCTCTTGGATTCTCACCCCACCGTAAAACTCCCTGATGACGTCCATGTAACCGTCGGGCAGAACCTGTCCCTTGGCGCCGCCGCCGGTGAGTATGGCCGAGTTCGACGCAAACTCTGCGCGCGCACCCTCGTCCAGGCCGGCAGAAGCGAGGCTGTACATGAGGTTGTAGGTGCTTGTCATGAACACCCGCTTGCCGCGCAGCTCGTTGGTCATGCGCGCGATGAACTCGGGAACCTCGGTCATTTGCCGTTGCTGCATCGCGATCAACTCGTCCTTGCGTGCCGCCAGCTTGGGATCGAGCTGCAGGCGACCCAGTTCGCCCTTCGCGGCCGCGGCGCGCATCTTGTTCGCCAGGAACATTAAGTCGGTGTCCATCGCGCCGGAATACAACGGATGGAATCGACTCTCGTCACCGCCGGTGAATTCCCGTTTCATCCATGGGACCATCCGAGTCATGCCGAATCGGCCCTCGCTGAAGTTGGGCCAGATCACGTCGACCACTGGATCCAGTTCATCCTCGGTCGGTTCCTTGCCGAAAGTCTGGAAGACCATGTTTTTCCAGATGTGCATCCCTTCGATGGTGATCGGCACGTCCTTGGGGATGACCGAGAATGTTCCGGTCGTTCCCGAAGACGTCACGATCTGCAACGGGGTCTGGGTCTCCAGTCGGTCGAGCCACTCGTCGATCGATTCGCACCCTTCGACATCGACCTCTGAGAGGTCATAAGTCGTGAGCTTGTCGAGCCAGCGGGTCATTAGGTCCCAGCGATTGTTATCGATGAGCGCCGGCGGGTAGGCCTTGTAAGCCGTGTGGGAGAACATTAGCGGGACGATGTCGTCGAACTTGTCCACGGCACTGACATCGAGTCTGTCGGCGAGCTTGCGGACCATCTCGATGCTTTGGCGGTGCTCGGCAAAACGCCGGATCATCGCCTCGCGCTGGAGTTCCGCCAACTCTTCACGCGCAATGCTGTGCATCGGCGTGATCGACTCGCCGAAGTAGGTGAGCGGACTGTCCATGAAGGTCTGTACTGATTGCATCGCCATGGGTTCTCCCGAACTTAAAACATCGTCGGTTTTTTAAACTACGCGCGTCACACCCATCAGCGCAAGCGGCTTGTCGCGCATAGGCGGACACAACGGACATCGTTGCGGCGGGAGTCCAGTGTGGCAGTAGTGACTGGCCCCGCACCACATGGCGCATCGGTCACATCTGCCACGCCAGCCTCCGCACCAAGGGTGACCGTCAATGTGTCCACCTAAGCGACAACACGTCACCGAACGGCGGGGATCCGTTGGAGCGCCGCGACGAGATCGCCGACGTCGGCGCTACTGGGCGTGTAACCCGGGAAGTAGCAACAGATGTCCGACGCGCGTGCGCCGAAGCGCTTCTGAATTTCGTCGGTGCATTCCGCGGGTGTGCCCACGACGCCGTAAGTCCGGACCATCTCATCGGAGATGAGCCCGCGCATTTCACCGTACTTGCCCAGCTTCGACAACTGGTTCAGGCGAGGCTGCAGGTCCGCCCAACCCTCCACCTCCAGCACCGCCCGGTAGTTCGGCGTCGACCCGTAAAAGGCGATCAGGGAAGCCACTCGGTCGATCGCCGTCGCCAACGCTGCCTCGGTACTGCCGACCGCGACCATTGCCTGCGCGACCACCTGGAAGTCACGGTCCTCGCGACCCGATTTTCGCAATCCCTCGGTGACTGCGGGCAGAGTGCGCTCTGCGAAGTGATGTGTGCTGTTGAAGGGCATCACAAGCAACCCATCGGCAAACTCGGCGGCCTTGCGCGTCATCACCGGACCTAATGCGCCCATCAACACCGGAGGGGCCCTGAATGGGTTCGGCCCAGGGTTGAAATTCGGCGGCATCAAGGTGTGGGTGAAGTACTCACCACGGAAGTCGAGTGGCGCCAGGCCTTCCCAGGCCGCGAAGATCGCCTTCACGGCTGCGACGGCTTCGGCCATCCTGTTCGCCGGCTTGCCCCACTGACTGCCGTAGCGCTTCTCGATGTGCACGCGGATCTGCGAACCGAGCCCGAGCCGGAACCGGCCCTGGCTGTACACCTGCAGGTCGTAGGCGGCGTGGGCCAGATGCAGTGGACTCCGCGGCCCGGCAATCGCCACGTTGGTCATCAGCTCGAGGTCAGTCTCCCCTGCCGCGACGACCAGCGGGAAGAACACATCGTGCTGCCCCTCGAACGAGAAAATCCCGTCCGCTCCCAAATCGGCGATCTCCCGTGCACTGTCGCGCACCTTCAACGGCGACCCTTCGACCTGCAGATGTACCTTCACGTGAATCACGTCCCCTTGTGATCGGGCCAAGCATTTGGTAGTAAAAAACCAATGCTTTTTTAACTTGCCTTGCCGTCGCGTGGCAAGACCCGCTGATGACCGACGCGACGGCACCACCGAGGAGACGCCGATGACTGCGCCCATGAGATGAGCGAGCACCTTCGCGTCCACGACGACAATGGAATTCGGATCCTCACCATCGACCGTCCGGAATTCAAGAACGCCCTAAACGGCCCGTTGCGAAGCGAGCTCTGCGCGGCCGTGTCGGCAGCCGACCGCGACGACGATGTGCGGGTCGTCGTGCTTACCGCAGTTGATCCAGTGTTCTCCGCCGGTGTCGACTTCAAGCAACTGGAGCGCGGCCAGGGCGAGACCGGCCGTCCGCTTGACGTGACTCCGGCCAGTGCGTTGCGCACCATGCGTAAGCCGGTTATCTGCGCGGTCAACGGAGCATGCGTGTCCGGAGCCCTCGAGGTGGCGCTGAGCTGCTCGTTCATCATCGCCTCGGAGCGGGCGCGGTTCGCGGACACCCACGCGATGCTGGGCGTGGTTCCAACGTGGGGCCTGACCGCATTGCTGCCGCGCGTGGTTGGCGTGCGCAAGGCCACGCAGATGTCGATAACCGGTGAATTCGTCGACGCCAGCGAGGCGCTTCGCCTCGGTCTGGTGAATCATGTAGTGCCGCACGAGGATCTGATGGCGTTCACGCTGGAGCTCGCGAACCAGGTTCCCGCCAATGCGGCGGTCGGCGAAATGCTTAGCCTCTATGCGCGTGGCGAGGACATGTCCCTGACGGGCGCGCTCGCCGCGGAGACGTCGCACAGTCTGGGCCGGACCTACGACTTGCAGGCGTTCACTGCCGCCGGCAGCGCCGTTGCCGCGCGTCAGCGGGAAGCTTCACGTGAATCGGGAGGGAGCTCATAATGCTGGGTCGCTTTGAAGGGCGACGAGCAGTCGTGACCGGCGCGAGCCGCGGCATCGGCGCCGGAATCGCCCAGCGACTGGCCGCCGAGGGCGCAGACGTCGCGCTCGTCGCCCGGACACTCGACAAACAAGAACAGCTGTCAGGCAGCCTGCGCGAGACACAGGCGGCATGCCGGACCTACGGGACGCAGGTCGGCGTCGTCGTCGCCGATCTCGCCGATCAGCAGGCCCGCGCCCGGGTCATCCCAGAAGCGGTCGGACTGCTCGGCGGCACGATCGACATCCTGGTCAACGACGCAGCCGCCGCGGTCGCCGTGCCGATCACCGAGGTGTCCGCACAACAGCAGCGAATCGCCTTCGAGTGCAACGTGATCGCCCCGCTCGAACTCGCACAGGCGGTGATCCCCGGGATGCGCGCCGCCGGGGCGGGCTGGATCGTCAACCTCACCAGCGCGGGCGCGCGGCTGCATCAGGGGCCACCCTTCTACCTGGGGCCTCAGGGTTCGACGATGGAGCTGTACGGCACCACCAAAGCGGCGCTCAACCGAATCACCAGCGGCCTGGCCGGCGATCTGTACGGCACCGGCATCCGGGTCAACGCGGTCGGACCACGTGTCGCGGTGATGAGCGAAGGATTCGAGGCGCTGATCGGCGATCAACTTCCCCGCGAGCTATTCGAATCGCTGGAGGAGATCGTCGAGGCCGTGGTGGCGTTGTGCGATTGCCCCGCCGACGTAACGGGGCAGATCACCGAAAGCCTGAGTCTGATTGCTGACTGGGACCTGTCGGTGCACGGGCTCAACGGTGCGGCGCAAGTCTGATTTGGTCTCGCCGACGTGCGAGCCGTCACCCAAAGGATCGCCGAAGTCGAGGCCGACGAGCGCCGGCCGGGGAGCCCCAACCCCAGCCCCCGCGGCCGGTCTGTGTTGACAGCACGCCAGTGTGGCGTTAGCCACAGTTCTCCATAGCCGAGGAATGGAAACTTTCTCGCTCCGCGTTGTCCACTACACAACCACAACTGAAAATGCGACCCGGCTGTTCTCTTCCAGCCGGGTCGTTTCTGTTCTGATGAGGCAATGCCAAATTGGGTCTACTACAACAACTGCGCTGAGGCCCACGCCGATGGCCGCCACGTCATTCCCGAGGGTGATCCGGCCTATCGACCCGAGCCGAACAAGGACCACAAAGGCATCGCATGCGAGTCCCGCAAGCCGGGATGAGGCCTCACTAAGCCCGCCAGCTGACGTTGGTCACGAACCCGCGCACTGGCCGGTCAGCGCCCGTTCTCGGCGGCTGGCTCAGGCTTACGTTCGTCTGGTACCAGTGGGGCTCGATCTTCTCCGCCAGCTTGCGGTTCACGTTGGACGGGACGTTGATCTGCTGCCCGCCGTCGACGTCGATAGTGGTGACGACGACCGGCTCCACTGGGGTTGTGCTCATTGCCAGACCTCCGGTTTGTCGCTGCCCGAATGCATCTGACCCCAAAGAACATTGACGTCTATTAATTTGTTCCCACCGCCTTCAGGCCGCACCACCCCCCACCGTGTAATGGCCGTGCGTCGATCTCAGCGGCCCGGGCACCCTCGGAGCTTGCGATAGCATCCGTCGCGCGGGCTTCCGAGTCCTGTCCACGAAGTCCAGCTGTTTGCGACAAGCTCGGACATCGATCAGCCCCGCCGCAGCGCCAACATATCGGCTGACCTGTGCACCGATTCCTTTTCAACCACCTCTCGGTCTGTATCTGCATGACAACTCTCAACCACAGCTCCCGTGACGTGATCGACGGGGCACATGTCGCAATCCTGGCGACGTCAAACCGCGATGGCCGACCGCAATCGTCGGTGATCTTTATCAAGCGCGACTGCGACACCGTGTTGTTCAGCACCATTGAGGGCCGCCTGAAGACCCGCAACATGAGGCGTGACCCGCGGATCAGCCTGGTGGTGGTCGATAAGAACAATGCCGGCCGATACGTAGAAATTCGTGGCACCGTAGACATCACTGAGGATCCCGACAAGACGTTGCTGTACGACATGTATGACAGATACATGGGCGGTGCGACACCACCGCCCGAGCCCGATGCGCACAGGCTGATCGTGCGATTAACCCCGGACAAGCTTTGGCAATGGCCACCGCTGCCCGCACCCGCGTGAACAGTGAATTCGCTCGGGACACCGAGCCGTTCCGGCGAGAGCTGATCGCGCACTGCTACCGGATGCTGGGCTCGATGGACGACGCCGAAGACGTCGTCCAGGAGACCTACCTGCGTGCCTGGCGCTCGTATGACGCGTTCGAAAACCGGTCGTCGGTGCGGACGTGGCTGCACCGCATCGCGACGAATGCCTGCCTCACCGCACTGCAACATCGCAGCCGGCGCGTGTTGCCGTCCGGACTTGGTGGACCGAGCGACGACCCGCATACCGCGCCAGCGCCAGCGGGACCGGCGGTGGCATGGCTGCAACCGATTCCGGATGCTGTCATTGATCCTGCGGCCAACGACCCCGCCGCAGTGGTCGCATCACGGGAGAATCTACGGCTCGCGCTGGTTGCCAGCCTGCAGCATCTGCCGGCCCAACAGCGCGCGGTGCTGTTGCTGCGGGACGTAATGGCTTTCCCGGCGACCGAGGTCGCCGCGATGCTCGGCACCACCGCTGCGGCCGTCAAAAGCGCACTTCAACGAGCCCGCGCCACGATGAGGGATGCGGCGCCAGCGCCTGACGAGATCACCGAGCCAAATGAGCCACGGGCCCGTGAATTACTCGCGCAGTACATCGCCGCGTTCGAAAACGCCGACGCCGCAGCCCTGGAACGAGTACTGCGACACGACGCCGCGCTGGAGATGGTCGGGTCGCGCACGTGGTTCGTCGGCCGCACGACCTGCCTCCCATACCTCGCAACGTATGTCCTTGGATCGCCTGGCGATTGGCGAATGCTGGCGATCATTGCCAACGGCCAGCCCGCGGCGGCTGCCTATCGCCGCGGCGCTGACGGCGCATTGCAGGCCTTCGGCGTTGCGGTGCTGACCGTCACCTCGACGGGCATCGCGCGGATCGTCGTATTCGGCGACCCAGACCTCGTTACGGCCTTCGGCCTACCGGAAACCCTCGGGATTAATTGGGAGTCATGAGCTCGAACGGAATTGTGGTGAACTCCTTGGCAAATCGGGTTCCGGCGGCCTCCGGCTCGCTGGCTCTGATGACCGCTCCGGACGAGCCCCCAACCTACATCGAAAAGGGCGGCGCGAAGCGCAAAGTCGTTGTAAAGGTCCGATGAGTGCAGCATTGGGTTCGGGTGCGGTGGCCTCGGCAGGTGGTGACGACCGCCGGCTAAACGCCGTCAGGTCAGCCATGCGTGACGATCGCTGCTCACGGCAGGATCAGACCACGCTCGGACTTTCGTTGGCCTGCCGGCGTGCCCGCTCCCACGGCCAGGTCATCAGGGCCCAAACGATGAAAACGATCGTGACCTCGGTCAGCAGATACACCGGCCATGGACCCAATACGTCCAGCAGCGACGCGGTAGGGGGCTTCCTGTTGAGGTAGCCGTAATTGGTTCCCGTGATCGCATTGAAGGTGAAGGTGAACGTCGCCCACGCAAGGGTCACGATGACCGCGAAGCGGTAGTCGCGCCACCGCGGCCGCATTCCACGCCCCCACGTGAGATAGATGGCCGCCCACACAACGAGCACGTGAAGCGTGAAGAACGTGACGAAAAGATGATGGGGAAAATCTGGCGCGCCTTCCTCTGGCGTGCCGATGTCGGGTGTAATCAACGCCTGCGAGCTTAAGACGAGGCCCCAATAGTACGAGAGCGCAAAGGCCCAATGCCGCTGCGACCACAGAGCATAGGCCGCCGTGAGTTCCGCGATATCGCACAGCTGCAGCGGCACCGAGCCGCCGATGGTGGGCCTGACCAGCTTGTAAACCAGCGCCACGCTGAATGCCGCGACGATCAGAACCGCCAAGACACGCCCGAGGAGCCGCGCCTGCGCCTTGCTCTGCCGACGTCCGATCCAGACCAGAAGCGCAGCGCCGATCGCGAACACCGCGAGCACCACCAAGTGCGATGGCCCGTAGGCCGAAAACTCGCGATGCGCAGAGAACAGCTCGATCACCTCCCCGGCTTCATCGCACACCGTTGCCTTCCTGACATCCGGTGGCCCGACTTGCCTCAGAACAATGTAGACATCGATTACCGATGATCTCAGCCGACGTTCGCCATGAGGATCTGTTCATCGGGCCCCTCTATTTCCGCGCCACCCTTGCTCGACCAACAATTCCCACCGGGTCACGCTCAACGACACACCGACGCCATCCTGCGCGCCCTGAGCGCCACGCCGAGTGCCCAGACTAAGCCTCCCCCAACGCAAATTCCGACCCGAGGTCGTCCGCGCAAAAAAGGTCACTGAACTGCAGTTTTAGTGGAGCTGCCGGAAATCGAGCGTGGAACCGGATCGCCCTAACCCGTGTCTGAACATTTGATCGGGCCGCCCTGCTCTCCTCAGGGGCGGCCCGTCTGTGGCGGCATTGGCAGATCAGCGAGCGAACGCGTGCAGATCGTTGATACCCATGCTGGCGCACACCGCGTTCGCCCCGTGTAGTGATGCGTGATGGCCTGATCGCGGGCCTTGATCACATCAGACGTGTCTGTACCTTCCCGCACTTACGACAGCCGCGGGCCGATTTCCAGACAAGGTTGTGATGACCCTGGAACCAGGGTGACCATTTACCCCAGCGGTGAAAATGAACCCGAGCTACCTGGTGTGCGGTCATGCCGGTGACGCCGGAATGCACTTCTAGTCCCTCGCCGTGTCAGGGTCGATGTGCCAGATCCAGTTACCGAAGTGGGGCCTATCAAATGCGAGAGCAGCGAGGGGAGCGATAGCGAAGATAGAGAGCAACGTCCATAACATGGCAGGTACTCCTCTCCGCATGTCGCATCCCTCGTTTGTGAGACGGTTCATGCTTTTGAATGGTTCACCGCCCAACCGGCATTCACTACAGGTCTTGATGCTGTGGGGTCACAAAGCTCCGCTGTGCCTAATCGGGGAAGAAAATCGGCCTCGTTCTATGCGTGCCGGCTGCACCCACCGATAACCGGGTCTCACAGCGTGGGAATCAATTCGTGCTGTCCGGTCACGTGGGCGCTCGCAGGTTGCGGAACGATGCGGAGGTATGGGCGTGGCGCGCGCCATCCGTCGGGGTAGGTGATGCGGGCTTCGTCGTCGCTGACGCTGCCGGCGATGATCACGTCCTCGCCCGGCTGCCAGTTGACGGGTGTGGCGACCCTGTGGTCAGCGGTCAGCTGCAACGAGTCGATGACGCGCAGCACCTCGTCAAAGTTGCGCCCGGTGGTCATGGGATATACCAGGATGAGTTTGATCTTCTTGTCCGGCCCGACCACGAACACGTTGCGCACCGTCTGGTTATCGGCTGCGCTGCGTCGAGCCGGGTCGCCACTTGCGTTGGCGGGCAGCATGCCAAACAGCTTGGCCACGTTGTAGTCGGCGTCACCGATCAGCGGATAGTTAGGGGCGACGCCCTGGGTGTCGGCGATGTCGCTGCTCCAGCCGGCATGTTCAGCGACGGGGTCGACCGATAGGCCGATGATCTTCACGCCGCGTCGGTCGAACTCGTGCTTGATCTTGGCCATGTAGCCCAGTTCGGTGGTGCACACCGGGGTGTAGTTCTTCGGGTGCGAGAACAGCACCACCCAACTCTCGCCGATCCAGTCATGGAATCGGATTCGTCCTTCAGTGGTCTCCGCGTCGAAGTCGGGCGCGAGGTCACCCAATCTCAGGGTCATAGTTTTCTCCTTTTTTCATCACGCAGCGGGTCGATCTGACCTGCTGAGGTCGGGGCGCCGTTATCCGGCGAGTCGGGGTTGTCAGCTTGTGCACCGAAAATTCTGGCAGGGCAACGGGTCTGGATAATCGCCGTGATGCGGGCGTGACCGCCAAATGCCTCGAAACCCGAGACGCGCATGCTCGGACCCACGCGTTGTAACCGCCGGCAAGGTCTGCAACGTTCTCAAATCCCCTCTCCCGCAACAACGATGCGGCCACGCTCGAACGCCAGCCGCTGGCACAGTGCACCACGATCGGGTCAGCCTTGGACACTTCGCCCAACCGCACGCGCAGCTGCGCCAGCGGTATGTGAAGAGCACCAGCGATTGCGCCGCGCTCGCGTTCGCCATGATTGCGGACATCGATCAGCGAGACCGCATTCTCGGCGAGCAGACCCTCGAGCTCGCCGGCGGTGATCCGCGGGGCGGATTGGACCAAGGGGCAAAGTCCGAATGGAAACGGCACATCCCGGCCGATGTTCAGGTAGCCGATGACGTTGTCCGAACCAATACGGGCCAGCCGCATCGCAGCGAGCTGCTCGTGACCGGGGTAGACAACTAACGCGATCGGCTCCCCGATCTCGGTGACCATACCGGCCGTTTCGGCGAACCGGCCGTCGAAGCCGACATTGACCGATCCGCGCAAGTGTCCCGCCGCGAAGTCGTCCACTGAACGGGCATCGAGGAGCCGCACGCCGTCCCGCAGCACGGAACGCAGCTGTGCAGGGGTCACTGGCGGAATACTGCGCGCCCGATCCAGGGGGGGACGGGCGCGCCTGTTGATCGCCGCGTCGACCGGGAAGTATGACGGCGCCGCGGGCTGTCCCTCCGTGACGAGGGCGACGAATTCGTCCTCGCTCATCGGCTGCACCGACGGGTTGCTGCTGCGCTGTTCACCGATCGTTGAGGTGAGTTCGGTCGAGAGGTTTTTGCCGCATGACGATCCCGCGCCGTGGGCCGGCATGACGATCACCTGGTCGGGCAGCGCCAGCAGTCGCTCGTGGATCGAACGGTACAGCGCGCGCGCCAATTCGGTGGTTGAGCCGTCGCCGAGATTCGCCAGGTCAGGTCGGCCGACGTCGCCGATGAACAACGCATCACCGGTCAGGATCGCGGTGGGCCAGGCCATGCGGCGCTCGCGCACCAGCACACTGATCGACTCCCAGGTGTGGCCGGGGGTGGCCAGAATTTCCAGATCCACCTCACCCAGCCCTATGTGCTCCCCGTCGGCCAGCCGACGGATCGGGTAGTCGGTTTGGGCGGCCTCGCCCATGCCGATCCACGCCCCGGTTGCCTCCACCAGTTCCAGGTGCCCTGCCACGAAGTCGGCGTGAAAGTGGGTGTTAATCACACCTTCGATCGTCAAGCCTTTGCGATCGGCATCGGCTAGGTAATCACCGATGTCGCGGCGCGGGTCGACAACGACTGCGCGCCCGGTTGTTTCGTCGCCGATTAGATACGACGCGTGCGATAGGCACTCGATGTAGTATTGCTCAAGGATCATGGTGCTTGGTTACCTAATCGGCTGGTCGGGTGGGCTTCTCGTCTATCGGCTTCGTCGCCGCGGGTACTCATCGTGAGCTCCTGGGTTCGCGCCTGTTCACCAGCACATCTTCGGGCCGGACCTGGCAGCGTTCCAGTTCACGATGTGTACTAGCGATGGCCACGATTCGGGCGTGTACTGAATGGGCAGCAGTTTTAGATCGAGGGGATGCGCGCGATGTCGACCTACGGCCAGTACTGTCCAGTCGCGAAGGCGATGGAAGTTCTCGATGAACGTTGGACGATGCTCATCGTGCGTGAACTGCTCTATGGCAGTGAGCATTTCAATGAACTGCGCCGGGGTGTGCCGAAGATGTCGCCGGCGCTGCTTTCAAAGCGCCTGCAAACGCTGGTCCGCGCCGGCGTGGTGTCGCGATCCCGAGTCGCGGGCCGGACGCGCTATACCCTGACGCCCCGCGGGCACGAACTCAAAGACATCATCGACGGCCTCGGCGCCTGGGGGATGCGCTGGATCGGGGACCTGGGCGACGAGGATCTCGATCCGCACCTGTTGATGTGGGACATCCACCGCAAAGCGCCGATCGAAGCGTGGCCAACTAACCGAACGACGCTGGCGTTCAGGCTTTCCGGCGTCTCGCCAAAGGTGTCGTCGTGGTGGCTGGTGGGGGACGACGGTCACGCCGATGTCTGCGACAGCGATCCCGGCTACGACATCACCGCGACGATCTCGGGGAGCCTACGCACGCTGACGCAAATCTGGCGCGGGGATGTGTCGTGGTCACGGGCGCTAATCGATGGCTCGGTGGCGATCGACGGCCCCTCGCACGTGCGTCGCGTGGTGCCGGCCTGGATCGGCCAGTCGAATTTCGCTGCGGTGCCACGCCCGGCGAAAAGGCCGACCCAGTCGACAGCCTCCGTCATGTAAGGCCGGCAATCCGACTTCCCGCGGCGGCGCCGAGGCTGCCGGTCTTGGCGATCGCCACCAGGACGTCGAACGCGGCCATATCGGGTACGCGGGCACTGAGCCTCATGACTCATGCATCCACAAAATGGCTTTGTGAGCTCACCAAAACGCTGTGGGTTCTGGCGCGGACTGTTCCGCAGGACCATCGTGTTCAGGTGAATCATGAAGACTAGCAACCTCAGTCCCCGACACCACGCCGCCGCAGCTGAGCATGGCACCGTGGTTTCCACTCGCCGCCCGCTGCCGCGCTCGGGCCCGCTTTCGCTGCTTGATCACCCGCAACGGGTGTTCGAACACATCACGCCGAACTGGTTCGCCTCGGTGATGGGCACAGGCATCGTCGCCACCGCCGCGGCCACGTTGCCAGTCCACATCCCAGGCCTGCGCGTGCTAGCAACGATCGTGTGGGCCATGGCCGCGACCGCGTTGACACTGCTGACGGGCGCTTTCACGGTGCACTGGATGCGTCACCGCGCCAAAGCGAAGGCCTACGCCAGCCATCCGGTGATGTCACAGTTCTACGGCGCGCCGGCGATGGCCGCGCTGACCGTCGGCGCGGGCACCATCACGGTGGGATCCGACGTCGTGGGAGCCTCGGCCGCGGTGCACATCGACGTCACGTTATGGACCGTCGGCACCATGCTCGGCCTGATAACCGCCGTAAAGATCCCATACGACATGATCACCAGCCACAGCCACGAGTCGGTCATCGCGCTGCCGGCGTGGCTGATGCCGCTTGTGCCGCCCATGGTCTCGGCGTCGACCGGTGCGCTGCTGATTCCCCATGTCGGCCCGGGCCAATTCGGCCGCACGTTCTTCTTCGCGTGCTATGCGATGTTCGGGTTGAGCCTGCTGGTTGCCATGATCACCATCACGATGATCTACTCGCGTCTGGTGCACGCGGGGTTGCCCGCCACACAGTCGGTTCCGACGGTGTGGATCACGCTCGGCGCGCTGGGCCAGTCCATCACGGCGGCCAACCTGTTGGGCGCGCGGGCCGGGCTGGTTTTCGCCGATGCGCCAGCGTTGGTGTCGGGCCTGCACGTGTTCGGCGTGTTGTACGGATCGGTGATGGCGGGCTTCGCCGCCTTTGTCTTCACCCTGGCCGTCGCGCTGACCGTGCATGCGCTGCGCCGGGGCCTGACGTTCTCGTTGACCTGGTGGAGCTTCACCTTCCCGGTCGGCACCTGTGTGACAGGTGCCGGCGCGCTAGGGGTGGCGGCCAACGTGGTCAGCATCCAGTGGCTGGCCGCCGCGTTGTTCGTGGTGCTGTTGTTCGCCTGGGCGACCGTGGCCACTCACACGTTGCGCGGGTCGTGGTCGGGTCGGCTGTTCCGAGCGGCAGACGCAACACCGCGGCCAGCCGCCGTTGTCGCCGTGCCGCACCCGATGCCCGCCACAGCGTGACTCAAAACAGGTCGCGGCCCGATCGGCGACTGGGAAACGTACAGCCCGTCCGGTGAGGCACGTTGCGCGGCACAGCCTGCCTCGGCGAACGTGCGGTGCGTAACTCGGTTCCAATTCCGCGTGAGCCAAAACAAGACAAGCGCCAACGATTTTTGCTGGTCGGTCACGCCCTCAGTTTCTCGGCGGAGCCGGCTATCACCTCCAGTTGATCCTCGTATTGCCGATACCTGCGACGGCCGCCCCGATTTGCCGGGCCCGCGGTCGGGACAGCACGCATTGATCACATCGCCAGCGCGGCAAGTTGCTCGGCGTGCCTGGGCAGGTGCACTTGGCCCAAGCCGTCGATCAGGCCGCGCAAAGGCAACGGGGAATCCAGCATGACCTCGTCGTTGGAGATGATCAGCGTGGCCACGGCGACGTCTGCTTCGGCGTCGGTGAGCTGCTCGGCGACTCGACACAACAGCTGACCCCGCTGCTCGACGAGGTCGATCAGCGCGGGCAGATCGCCGGCCGCTCCGCAGATGCGGGCAAGGTTCCAGCGATCCAACGACGGGCGGTTGTCGTAGCTGGGCCGCTCTCCGGCGGCTACCGCGAGGGCAACCGCGGTGATGGCCGTGTCGCCGGCGACGATGTGGGCCAGCAACTGTGCAGCTGTCCATTCCGGCGGCGGCGGCGCGCTGAAGCGTTCAGTGCGTGCGACGGCCAGAAAGCTTTTGTACGCGGCGCGCAGGCCCGTGGTGTCCATGGTTGTTTCCCGTCCTATCGAGTGGTGACCGACGATTCGGCCGACCGCGCTGGATCGACGGCATCGCGGCCTGGGTCGGTTGGTCGGCGCGCTCGCACGAAGGCGTTGGGCATTGGGTAGATCTCGACGCGACCGCCCAGTCCACGTCGGATAACAGGGTCGTGCTCTCGGAGCGCGTTGATATCGGTATCGGGGCCGGCTTCGACCACGGCCAGCCCCCACACCCCCTCCGGGTCGGCCACGGGGCCGAACGCGACGGCGGTGCCGGCGTTGAGCAACTCCGTCCAGTACGCGATGTGCTCGGCCAAGATCGCAGCCTCCGCCTCGGTGATGTCGGCGGGAAAGCTTGGCCGCGGCGGAAACAGCTTGAAGGCGTAATAGCAAGTATTCAGGTCAGCCATGGTTTGTCCTTCGTTGGGCGGTAATCATGCCGGTGTATCCGCTTCGGCGGCGGCGGCCAGATGCGTGAGGATGCGCACCCATCCCGTGGCATACGCGCCGGAGGCGTAGCCACCGGGCAATGCGCAGTCCTCGGTGAGTTGTACCTCGGACAGCGCGTCCCAACCACGGTGCTCGACCGCCACGCGGGTCAGGACGGGTCCGAGCGCGGTGAAGTTGAGCTCCACCTCCGTGGTGACCGGAGTCGACGTCCAGGTCATCGCGATCCGGTGGGGCGGCTCCCAGGCCAGGACCCGACCCCAGTCCACGACAGTCCCGTCGGCCCACGTCTCGTACACTCGTCCGTGCAGCCGCGGCTCCACGGTGACATCAACGACGCGCTCGCGGCCGGCCGAAAATGGCTGGACGGGCCACCAAACCCCGATGGAACTCACGAATACCTCAAAGGTGTGCGCGATTTCGCTGCGGACCAATGTGGCTTGACGCACGGCTGGCCGCCGCAGCGGTGTCGCCGCGGCAGCCCGGTCAGCGGTGTTGGTCATCGTGCTCTCCTCGGTTGTGGGTTCGGCCACTGCTGGCGGTGGCGACCGATGGCCGCAACACGACGGTGCCGCGGCCGCGGGCCGCTCAGCCGGCGGCGGTCTGTTCATGTTCGGTCCCGGTCAGGGGGCGATCGGCCTCAACAAGCTGGCGGGCGACATCAAGCGATGCCGCCCAAATGTCTTCGAGTACGTCCCGCAATCCGAGCAGCCCTTCCGAGCGAGCCCGGTAGAACCGGCGGGTGCCATCGCGGCGCTCATGAAGCAGGCCGGCGTTCTTCAGCACCGTCAGATGCTGGCTTACCGCTGGACGGGTGATTTCGAACGCAGACGCGATCTCGCCCGCGGCAAGTTCGTCGTGGGCCACGAGCTGCAGGATGGCGCGCCTGCGGGGTTCGGCCAGCGCCCGCAACACCGCGTCGGTGCCCTCGCCGACCGCTTCTGGTTCGCGAACCCGTTTGCCCACCGTCAACTCCACACCTCGGGCCGGACCCACCGTCCGACACCGGTCCGGTCATGATCGACCGACAGCGCGAAAACGCCTGGGTTGCTACGTAATTCGGCTCGCCCAGCCGCCGCTATGGTCATCCCGCGACAGTTCAACTCGGCCTTTCGTTAGTGACTGCTAACGTTAGCGGCTGCGTACGAATGAAGTCAAGTCCTCCGGACGGGACAGCACAGATGAGAGCTCTTGCATTACAGACGAGAGCTCTTGCGTTTCGATGACTTTTGGACAGGTCGCGCGGGATATGTACGGGCCGCTTAGCCAGCGTCTGGATCTGGTGAGGGTAGCTCCGGATGCTCCGGCGCGTGAGGTGTTGCCCCGTGGAGAATCACTCTGGCGCGTGAGTTTGGGTTAGGGCAGCGAGCGATGGATGGGTGCCCGTTCCACGCCCAGAAGCTGGGCCAGAAGCTTAGGTGGGCAGGTCTGCTTCGGCCTGTACCGCAACCGTTCGGGCCGGAATTCCCGCAGTTCGCCAGGCGGACTGGTCGCGGTACAGCGTTGCTGAACGCCGCTTCATCGGTGATCGTTCTTTCTCGTGCAGCCGGCTGTGTGTGCTTTAGTCACTTCATTCCTGCGCGCTTCATCGCCTTGAGAGAGGCGCTCAGGGCCGTGGCCCAGACGCGGTAAGGCACCCCCTTCGGGGGTGTGAAGCCCAGCAACCGCTGCTGGGCCACGGTCTGCGCCTCGGTGTACTTCAGCAGGCCCTCAGCCCCGTGCCGGCGGCCGAGGCCGGAATCACCCATGCCGCCCATCGGCGCATCAACGCTGCCCCAGGCCGCGGCCCAGCCCTCGTTGACATTCACGCTGCCCGCGTGCAGTCGGGCCGCGACGGCCCGGCCGCGCCGGCCGTTGCGGGTCCATACGCTGGCACTTAGCCCGTAGGGAGTGGCGTTCGCGGCCTCGATGGCCTCGTCCAGGTTGGCGTAGCGGTAGATCGATACGACAGGGCCGAACGTCTCGTTCCCGTAGAGCGTCATGTCGGGGGTGACCCCGGCTAGCACAGTGGGTTCGAAGAAGAGCGGGCCCAAATCCGGGCGGGGCTTGCCGCCGACCAGCGCGGTCGCGCCCTTGGCCACCGCATCGGCGACGTGTGACGACACCGTCTCGAGCTGGGAGGGGTTGGTCAGCGAGCCGACCTCACAGCTGTAGTCGTAGGCCGCCCCCAGGCGTAGCTGCTGAGTGCGGGCGACGAACTTGTTGACGAAGGCGTCGTACACTCCCTCGTGCACATATACCCGCTCGATGGACACGCATAGCTGCCCGGTGGACGGGAAGCAGGCGTTCACCGCTCCCTCAGCCGCACGGTCCACATCAGCGTCATCGAGCACGAGCATGGCGTTCTTGCCGCCCAGCTCCAGCGATGAGCCGATCAGTCGCTGGCCGGCGTCGCGGGCGATCGTCCGGCCGCTGGCGGTGGAACCGGTGAACATCATGTAGTCGGAGTGGTCCATCAACGGCTCGCCGATCGCGTTGGGGTGGCCTAGAACGATCTGCCACACCCCTTCGGGCAGCCCCGCCTCGTACATCAGGTCGGCGGCCCACAGCGCGGACAGCGCGGTCTGGGTATCGGGCTTTTGCACCACCGCGTTCCCGGCCAGCAGTGCCGGGATGGTGTCGCCGGCAGCATTGCTCAGCGGGTAGTTCCACGGTGAGACCACGGCAACCACGCCCTTTGGGTGGCGCAGCTCGGTGGTGCGGGTGAGTACTGGGAACGCGCCGCGGCGGCGTTTGGGCTCGAGCAGCTTGGCGGCGCTGCGTGCGTAATAGCGGGAGGTGCTCGCGATATCGGCGACCTCTAGGAACGCGTCTCGGCGGGTCTTGCCGCTCTCGGCCTGCATCAGGTCGAGCACCTCGGCCTGTCGGGCCAGCACGAGGTCGTGGAAGCTCAGCATAATCTGCTTGCGCTGCCGCATCGGGGTGGCCTGCCAGGTGCGCTGCGCTTGGCGGGCCCGCGCAGACGCTGCGGCAACGTCGTCGGGTGTGGAGACCGGCAGGTTGGCCAGCGGCGCACCGGTGTAGGGAGCAATGGTTGTCACCCGGTCGGCGTCGGCCAATGCGGTCACCCGCAGGGCGAGACGCTCGACGAGCGCCTGAGTTAATGAGGCGGGAAGACTGGTGGCGTCGGTCGCCGGATTGCGGGCTAGCAGGGTGTCAACAGACATGGGGGATTTCCTTTGAAGTGTCGTGGGTCGTGGTCTGGCGTAGGAAGTCGTCGGGCTCGGTTGCGGCGGTGGTGGAGGCCACCGGCTGGCAGGTGATGGTCGTTTCTCGTTTAGCTGCCGGGTGCGGTTCTAGTACGCGAGGCAGGCGTGTCACCCCAGCCGGATGCGGCGATCAGCTCGTACCAGGTGGGATATGCACCACGCGGAAGGTGGTGGCGCAGTAGCTCACCGGGGAATGTCAAGGGAATAGCCTTGTGCGGCTTGTCCTTGAGCTGCACGAGAATGGCGTCGGTGAGCGCGTAACCCAGATCTGCGCGCGGCAGCAACGCGTGTACTCGCTCAGCCAGACCGGGAGGCAGCTTGTCGCGTTCGGCCCCAAGGACATCGGTGCCAATACCCGCGTGGCTCAATGCCACTTCAGGCCCCTTCCTGTCCGCGATTCCCGGAGAGGTGTGCAGCGCGATGGCGTCCCACACGATCTCGACGCGTCGTTCATCCATGCGATGCTCCCGGAGAAAAGCGGCCGCGGTGTCGGCGCCATCGACCTCGAAACGCTGGTCGCCGTTGCCCTGCTCGCTTAGCCCGATGTCGTGCAGTATGCAGCTAAGAAACAGCAGCTCGTCGTCGTAATGGGTGCCAGGACGCAGGCCGCGGTGGGCCGCATGCGCACGAGCGAAAACATAGCTGCGGATGCTGTGATTGAACACGAACTCGGGCGTGGCTTCGTGCACGAATCCGTATGCCCTGCGGGCGATGCCGGTGTCGGGAAGGGTGAGCGGTTCGAAGATGTGCCCGGGTGCATCTGCCACGGCGTGCGGCTTCGTTTTGTTCGGCGAAGTCATTTTGGTTCCTCTCCTGGACCCGATCCGATCGGTCTGCGAGTCCGACCCAGAGCCGATCGGCTCGGTGCTGATGTCGATCGTGCCTTCCCAGCCCGCACCACGCCATGGGCTCATACGCCACTATTCGTAATATTCGAGCCACATCTCTCTTAGACAGCTAGCAGTCGGCGGTTGGCCGATAAATGCGCACTGCGCTGAATAAATAATCAATGAGTCGGCTGTCCAGGCGCCCAAAGGCCCGCTCGTGGGATGGATTCACCATCGACTCGATAGGTGCGAGACGTAGTATCAAGGCCATGAGTAAACATCGGGTCATGGTCCTGGCGCTGGATGGTGTCCTGCCACTCGATCTCGGCATCCCCACGCAGATCTTCAACGCGCGCCCCAACACCCCGTACGAGCTGACAGTCTGCGGAGACACCCAACACACCGTGACGACCAGCGGCGGCTTCACCCTCGGGCTTCGGGCCGGGCTCGAAGCGCTAGCAGAAGCGGACACCATCATCGTCCCCGGGTACGACGGTTATCGGAGCCCGCCGAGCGGCGCGGTGACCGCGGCGCTCAAACTCGCCGGCCGAGCCGGTTTGCGGATCGCCTCCATCTGCACCGGCGCCTTCGCTCTGGCCGCAGCCGGCCTGCTCGACGGCAGGACGGTGACCACCCACTGGGCGAGCGCCGATGACCTGGAGGAGCTCTACCCCGCGTTATCCGTCAACCGTGGGGTCCTCTACATCGATGACGACACCGTGCTGACCTCCGCGGGGGTGACAGCGGGCATCGACCTGTGCCTGCACATCGTGCGCAAAGACCTCGGCGCCGCGGTCGCAAACGACATCGCCCGCGAGCTCGTTGCAGCCCCACACCGCGACGGCGGACAGGCTCAATACATCGCCAAAAGCCTTTCCGATCCCGCCGCAACGACCCTTGCCCGAACCAGGCAGTGGGCCCTCAGCCACCTCGACGAGGACCTGACCATACATCGGCTTGCCGAACACGCGTCCGTCTCAACGCGCACGCTCACCCGGGTCTGGCGGCAGGAAACGGGAATCAGCCCCCATCAGTGGCTGCTGACCGCACGTATCAACCGCGCCCGAGAACTTCTTGAAACGTCCCCACTGAGCGTGGAGCAAATCGCTGCAGCAAGTGGGCTCGGCAGCAGCACCAACATGCGCGCCCGCTTCCGCGACACCGTCGGAACCACACCCAGCGCTTACCGGCGTACCTTCCAGCATGCCGCCGCCTGAATACGGCCAACTTGATGCCCGGAACGGGCCTGCCGCGCGAAGCCCCCGCCCCGATCCGGTTCATCGCCAATCATGTCTTCCCCCATGTGATCCCGCTGCTGCGTCGGGTGTACTTACCCAATGTCCACACGGTGGAGGAGTCGGGTGACGCCCTGGGCCGCCTTGTGACCGACCCTGAACTAGCCGACACCACCCACGTACTTCGAAGGACACAGGGAAATCCCCTTGTCCGACGAGTCGTACGATGACGTGCCCGCGGAGGAACAGTGGTTCGGCAGCTTGGCCCTCACCGCAATATCGTAGGTCCGCTGCCCTTCGGCGTGTCCCGCCGTGCATCGGCAGCCAGTCAACTGGTGACACGCAGTCCCTTTCGCTCCTCAAGCTCCTCTTCGGTAACCCGTTCGAGCATCGGTTGCCCGGGCACGCAAAACATTGTGAGGACGAAGCTACAAGGAATGTCAGTGCGATTGTTAGCGTCCTGATAGTGGATCACGTCGCCGCCGGGTCCCCAGAACGCGTCTCCACGGCGGAGGACGCGTGGCGCTTCACCCTCGAGCTCGAACAACATCTCACCGTCAATCATGTAACCGAATCCCGGACCGCCAGGAAGGCGATGTGGCGGGTAACCGGGGGCGCCCGGTGGATGGTTGATGAGAACAGTCAGCACATGGGCATCTTCAGGAATCAACGGTGACCGTACTTCCTGCACCACGGTTATTGTTGATTCCGATTCTGAGTCAGTCGTATCCTGCAAGATTTGTTATCCCTCTTATGGTTTCGAACCGGACGCACAGCCGAACCCCCGTCGGCGTTGAATGCCTGGTAGGGCGACCACGCCGGATCGGAGCGAAGCATGCTAACGCTCGGAGCGGACAATGAAAACTTGGGAACGTGCCTGTTGTGCAATCAAGTGCAGGGCTGGTGCGATTGGGATCAGTTGAGTTCCCAGTCAATTTGCCTAAATGCGCCGGCTGGAGTGTGCGTCGATCCAGTCGGAGTATCGAGTAGTGAAGATGGTGGCGTTCTCGTCGGGTGCGAGGGTGTGATCGTCGATCACCGCACCGAAGTATGGCGCCTGGGCGTCAGTCACCACCCGACGTTGATCACCATTGGCGGCAAGGCCCATGCGGACAAAGTCGTCCATCCCCATTGCTTCGGGTCCAGCGATCTCCGTTACTCCGTTGATAGGGCGCCCGACTGCCGCCCGGGCCACGGCGGTCGCGACATCGTCGGCGGCGATAGGACGGAACAACGCGTGTGGCAACCTGACAATGTCTCCGTCTGTCGCGGAATCGGCCAAGCCAACCGCGAATTCGTAGAACGGAGTTGCTCGCACGATCGAATAGGGCCGGCCCGAATCCTTGATCAAGTTTTCCTGAGCTGCTTTCCCAGTGTTGTAGCCGCTATCTGGCATGATCTGCGCGCCCACCACGGACAACGCGACATGTTGTTTGACTCCCGCTTTCTGTTCAGCAGCAAGAAGATTCGTGGTCGTGGTCGTGAAGAAGTGCATCACAGGTTCATCGTCGAACAATGGTGAATCGGCGACGTCGACCAGGACATCCGCACCGGCGACGGCGTTGGCGAGGCCTTCACCGGTGAGTGAATCGACACCTGATCGGCGTGAGGCGGTGATCACGTCGTGTCCCTGCGCGCAGAGCTTGGTCGCTACTTTCGAGCCGATAAGCCCACGACCGCCAATGACTACGATCTTCACGATGAACCTTTCAGAGTTGAGTTTGACTGGTTACTTCGTCGGTACCCTGCGCACCGACGAGGTCCGTACCGCGGCGGTCGCCTCATCCAGCCCGCCGACATTGCTTGGGCAGGCCGCCTGGCCTCAAGATGCCGTTTGTCACTGCAAGCGCTCCTTTCAGCTTTCTTTCATCCTCAATGGCCCAGGACCTCCATCGGGTTAGTTGCGGCCGGCCATGAAGCCGCCGTCGACGTTGAGAATCGCGCCGGTGACCCAACTGGCCTTATCGGAGAGCAGATAGGTGACGGCGTTGGCGACGTCGGCGGGGGTGCCGACTCGTCCCAATGGATGAAGCGGCGCGAAAGCGTCAAGCGTGGCGTCGATCTCGTCCTTCGGGACCCACCGCTCGAGAGCGGGGGTCTTGACGGCGGCCGGTGCCACCGCGTTGACGCGGATCTTGTGCCCGGCAAGCTCGATGGCCAGGTTATGGGTGAGCGCATGCAGCCCGGCTTTTTGCATCGAGTGCCCAGACGACGGGGTCAGACCGATCGCCTGATGTGCCCACATGCTGCCGATGTTGACGATGGAGCCGCCCTCCCCGCGGGCGATCATGCCCTCAACGACGGTCTGCGTCAGGAAGAACAGGGCATAGTTGAGCTCCATGTACGAGTCGTAGACCTGCGCGTCGTACTCGAGGAACGGCTTGGGGACGAAGAATCCGGCCGCATTGACCAACAGTGTCGCATCGCCGTGCTGCTCAGAAACGGCGCGCTGCACATCGGCGACCGCGGCGCGATCCGTCAGATCGGCGGCGATGCCCCAGGCTTGGCCACGCTGGCTTGTCAGCTCAGCGACGGTGTCGTCGACACGGTCTTTCGACAGACCGACGATCACCGCGCTCCCGCCATGATCGACGATGTCGATTGCGACCTGCCGACCGATGCCGGCACTGCCGCCGACAACAATGACCTTCTTGGCCTCAAAATGCATATTCGGGGTGCCTTCCTGGTTCTCCTGGCGGCTCCGACCGGACCGCGGTACTTCGTATCGACGACTCGCCGTATCCAGGGGTGTCGAAGAATTCGGGCTTGGACATGCGGGTGGGCGGGTTAAGCGCCCGGAGCGATCGCACAGGCTGCGACACAGACCCAGGTGCCCTCACGCTTCTGATATGTGTCCGTGTACAGAGCTTCCTGGTCCACTCCATCGGCGAGCGTGGTGTATGTGGCGCGGGCGTGGATCAGAGCAACGTCACTGAGGATGCGGATGTTGACGTCGTGCACAGCGAGATCCTTGAAGGGACGCGGCTTAGCGATGTAGTCGAGGAACTCTTCACGGTTCCGGGTGGCGCCCGGAGTCTGCACGATGAAGTCTTCTGCGAGGAACTGGCTGAAGCGCTTGACATCGTTGAACTGGTCGGAGTGGACGTAGTCATTGTTGAGCTGCTCGAGGATCGCCAGATCTTCGTTGGACTGCTTGGTGTCGTTCATTTTTCGTGTTCCTTCTCTGTACGGTTCGGCGTTCGCTGCAGCTGGGTTGTCGTTTCGGTGCCGCGTACGCGGTGTCAGCTCAGCGACGGTGTCGTCGATACGCGCTTTCGAGCGACCGACGATCACCGATCCTGTCCGGTTCTGGCCGTACTGAGACTGCCGCCAGGCGGGGTGAGCTGTCATCACCCCAACCACCTATTCACCCGGGTGAGTAACGCGCCGCCGTGAACCGAAGCGTGGATGGATAAGGCCGTGTTGGCGGTGAACGACTACTGCGGAGGGGATGGTTCGGTCGGGGCCGAGGGACTGCTGGCCAGGGAGGGTTGCACACCGGGCCGGTCGCTGCATAACGCCGCGATGTCGCAGGGCACAGGTTGGCACCCGGCAGGGGGGTTGGTTATCAACAGCGCGGTGCACAACGCACCCAGGGCGAATAGTGCGGCGCTCACCTCTAACGCGCGGGCGAATCCGGTGGCGCTCGCCGTGCCAACGCTGATCAGGCCCATGGACCCGATCGACATCAGCGCGGCCAGCCGCGAGACGGCGTTGTTGATCGCCGACGCCAGGCCGCTGTATTCGGTCGGCACCGAGGCCAGCGTCACCGACGTCAGCGGTGTGATAGTCGCGACCAGCCCGATGGCCAGCACGGTCATCCCGGGTACCAGGTCGGTGACCGCGTGGAATCCGTTGGGTTTCGGGCGGATCAGCAGCAGCCCGATCCCCGCCAAGGCGGGGCCGGCGATCAGGAACGCGCGTGGCCCCACCCGCGCGGCGATGCGGCCGACATGACGGGCCAACACGAACGACAGCGCCGGGATTGGCAGCGTGGCCAGTCCGGCCGAGGTGGCTGAGTATCCGCCGATTTCTTGGGTGTAGAGGGCGATGGCCAGCGATCCCAGCGTCAACCCGCCGTAGACGAATGCGGTGACGAGGTTGGCCGCAGCGAAGTTGCGAAAGGTGAACAGCGGCAACGGAAGCATCGGGTACCTCCTGCGGTGCTGCCAGCTCACGAAGCCGGCCAGTGCGGCAATCCCGATCACCGATGGTGTCAGGACCATCGGGTCGGTCCAGCCATCGCGTTGCGATTCGATCAACGCATACACGGTCGCGGCCAGCCCTACCGCCGAGAGGCCCACCCCCACGATGTCGACACGGGCGCCTGCGACCCGCCTCGACATCGGGCACAGCCAGAACGTCAACGCATACCCAACCGCCATGGGGATCGCTGACAACACGAAAATCCAACGCCAGCCTAGGAAATCGACGCACATTCCGCCCAGCAGGGGACCCAACGCAAAGGCGGTTCCCGTCCACCCCGTCCAGACGCCGATCGCCGCGGATTGGTGTGCTTTGTCGAACACAGTGTTGATCAGCGCCAGCGAGCCCGGCACAAGGAACGCCGCACCCAGGCCCTGGATGAGACGCGCGGTGATCAGCATCGCCGGTGAGGTGGCAACCGTCGCCAGAACCGAGCCCGCCCCGAAAGCCAACAGCCCGAACCGCATCACCGGAACGCGTCCGAACAGATCCGAGATGGACCCGCCGGGCAGAATCGCGGCCGCCATCGCCAACAGGTAGCCGTCAATGATCCATTGCTGCAACACCACGCCGCCGCCGAGGTCGTGCTGGATGGCCGGCAACGCCAGGTTGATCACGCTTGAGTCGAGGAACGCGACCGTCGACACCATCACCGCGACCGCGATCGCGCGACTGGTCGGCGCCGCGTCGCGCAACGTCACTGCAAGGGCCGTTCGGCGCGTGACGGTGATGCGGCGCCAGACCCGTTGCGTGCGCTGGTCATCGGCGTTGTCTCAGAGCCCCTTTCTCAAAAGCTTCAGCTGCACCAACGCATCGATGTCGCGGCTGGTGATCGCTTTGTGCCTGTTGGTGTGCGCGAGGCTCTGATGCTCGTTGACCGCGATCCAGCGGTTGGCGGCATCGACCACGACGTCCCCGTCGTCATTGCGGACGTCATCGGAATCGAGGGATTCGCTGAGACCTAGGGTGTTATCGGGGCCCGGGTCGTCGTAATCGCCGTCCATGGTTGTCCTCCTTGATATTTCGCATGCTCACGGGTGACCGGCCCGCCGGTCGGCTTCGGTGGGCCGCTCACCACCGGCCGAAATGCAAAACGTCGTCGAGCGGAATCCGTTTGGCACGGCGGAAGGTCGTGCCGGTGTAGTAGGCGGTGGGGATGGTCGTGGCGTGATAGACGTTGTCGGGCAGCCCGAGGATGGCCCGCATCTCGTCGTCGGCCATTACGGTCACCCCGGTCCACGTGGTTCCCAAGCCCCGAGAACGCGCGGCGAGCATGTAGCTCCACGCGGCGGGCATGATCGAACTCCAATACTGGTTGGCGTTTTCGCCCGTCAGCGTGCCGTCACCATCGATGACCTCGACGCACGGGATCATCAACACGGGGACCTCGCCGATATGCTCGGCGAGATACGCCGCACTGTCGGACACTTTGCGCTGCTCGCGATTACGCGCGGGGTCGTCCTTGAACCGATCGGCGACCGCGAAAGGGGACGCGACGATCAAGTCCCATGTGCGGCAGTACACATCGCCGATCGCGCGACGCTGTTCGACATCGGTGACCACGATGAAGCTCCAGTTCTGCACGTTGGCCGACGTCGGCGCCTGCACCGCGATCTCCAGGCATTCCCGGATCAGGCCGATGGGAACAGGTTTGGTCAAATCGAGACGTTTGCGCACCGAGCGGGTCGTGGTCAGCAGTGCGTCGGTGGACAAGTCGACGATGGGGT
>Ga0318518_10000037_pt1 | contig 22815 bp, 2 predicted proteins | sample GRESIP176b2f22_FD_203483 | JGI IMG/M metagenome (GOLD analysis project Ga0318518, IMG submission 203483) | Tropical soil microbial communities from Luquillo Experimental Forest, Puerto Rico - GRE.SIPMG.176b2f22 | ecosystem: Environmental > Terrestrial > Soil > Tropical forest > Bulk soil...
TCGAGCTTGCCGTTCGCAGTCAGCGGCAAGACCGGCAGCACGCTCACCGAGGCCGGCACCATGTAGTCCGGCAGCCTCGCCCGCAGATACTCCCGCAGCTCATTGCCGTCCGGCGCCACCTCGCCCGCCACAACATAGGCGACCAGACGCGCATCGCCGGCGGCGTCCAGCGCTAAAACCACCGCCTGCCGGACCCGCGGATGCGACAGCAGGCTCGCCTCGATCTCACCGGGCTCGACCCGGTAGCCTCGCACCTTCAGCTGGCGGTCGAGGCGACCGAGAAATTCCAGATTACCATCCGCGAGCCAGCGAACGCGATCGCCGGTGCGATAGAGCCGCTTGCCTGGCAACCCGAACGGGTTGCCGACAAAGTGCTCGGCGGTCATGACCGGACGACGCCAATAGCCGCGGCCTAACCCCTCGCCGCCAATATAAAGTTCGCCCGGCACGCCGACCGGCACCGGATTGCCCTCACCATCGAGAACATAGACCTGGGCGTTCGATACTGGGCGGCCGATTGGAACCGTGCCGGCGAGCGCGCCCGCGGACAGGCTGCAGCAGACGCTGAAGGTCGTGCATTCCGTCGGGCCATAGCCGTTGATCAGCCGGCACCTGTCCCCTCGCTCCAGCATCCGCCTTACCTGCGGCAAGGCCAGAACATCTCCGCCAGCTAACAGCTGTCTGACCGGCGCCAGAAGCTCCGGGCACTCGTCCACAACCCGATGAAACAGCCCGGCCGTCAGCCACAGGATGCTGACGCCATGCTCGGCAATGAGCCGCTTCAACACCGCGAAATCGAGCTGGCGCTCGTCATACAGCACCAGCCGGGCCCCGTTCAACAGCGGCCCCCAGATCTCGAAGGTGGCCGCGTCGAAGGCCAGCGGCGCCAGCTGCAGGAAAACGTCGCTCGGCGTTATCTCGACATAGTTGGCGCCTTTGACCAGGCGGCCGATGTTGCGATGGACAATCTCGACCCCTTTGGGCTCGCCGGTGGAACCCGAGGTGTACATGACATAGACGAGACAGTCGGCTGTCACGCCGCTCTCGGGCGCACTCGCTGGTTCGGCCGCGATCGCCGGCCAGTCCCGGTCCAGACAGATCACCGTGGCGCCGTGTTCCGGCAGCCGATCGAGCAATGACGCCTCGGTCAGCAGGACCGGCGCCGCCGTGTCCCTCAGCACGAACGCAAGGCGGTCCGCCGGATAACTCGGATCCAGCGGCACATAGGCGCCACCCGCCTTCAGCACGCCGAGCAGGCCGACGATCATCTCCAGCGAGCGCTCGACACAGAGCGCCACGAGCATCCCCGGTCCCACGCCCACCGCTCGCAGATGGTGCGCCAGCCGATTGGCGCGGCGATCCAGCTCCCCATAACTCAGCCGCCGATCGCCGCAGATCACCGCCGTCGCGTCCGGCGCCAGCGCTGCCTGCTCGGCAAAGAGTTCGTGGACACAGCGCGTCTGCGGATATTCGACCCCGGTATCGTTCCATTCGACCAGAAGTCGGTGCCGTTCCGCCGCATCCAAGAGCTCGACCGCCCCCACCGCCCGCTCCGGCGCCGCCGCCAAACCCTCCAGCAACCGCCGGTAATGCCCCGCCATCCGCGCGATCGTCGGCCCCGAAAACAAATCCGTCGCGTATTCCCACTCCACCACCAGACCGTCCGCGGTCTCGCCGACGCTGACAGAAAGGTCGAACTTTGCCGTCGTCCCCGCGACAGCGACCGCTTCCACCGCGACATCCCCCAGACCTACCCCCGCCGCCGGCGCGTTCTGCAAGGCAAACATCACCTGAAACAGCGGCGTATGGCTCAGGCTGCGCTGCGGCTGCAGCTCGGCGACCACCGCCTCGAACGGCACGTCCTGGTGGGCATAGGCCAGGAGCGCCGTCCGCCGCACCGCGGCCAGCAACTCCGTAAACGCGGCCTTCCCGTCGACCGCAATACGCAACGCCAGGGTGTTGACAAACAGCCCGATCACCCCCTCCGTCCGGCTCGCCCGCCGGTTCGCCACCGGGCTCCCCACCACGATGTCGCTTTCGCCGCTGTAGCGCTGCAGCAGCACCGCAAACGCAGCCAGCAATGTCATGTACAAGGTCACGCCCTGCGCCCGGCTCAGAGCCATCAGCCGCGTCACGAGCCCCCGCTCCAGACGCGCTTCGTAGCGCGCCCCGGCATAGCTCTTCACCGCCGGCCGCACATAATCGCTCGGCAGCGACAGCAATTCCGGCGCCCCCGCCAAAGCGTCCCGCCAATACCCCAGCTGCCGCGCCAGCTCCGCCCCCTGCAGCCACTCCTGCTGCCAGGCCGCGTAATCGGCATACTGAATGGTTAATGGCGCCAGCGCCGCCCCGCCATACAACGCCGCCAGTTCCTGCACCAGGATCGACAGCGACCACCCGTCCAACACCAGGTGATGCGCCGCAAACAACAGCACCCACTCCACCTCCCCGACCCGCAACAGGCACAGCCGCAACAGCGCATCGCGATCGAGCGCAAACGGCGCCGCCGCATGCCGCGCCGCCGTCGTCAAAACCGCTGCCTCCCGATCCGCCATGCCCCGCAGATCCACCACCTCGAGCGGGTCGTAGGCCGCGCCCAATACCCCCACCGGAGAACCCACCATCTCGCGGATCTGCAGCCGCAGGCTCGCCTGTCGTTCGGTCAGCGCCACCAGCGCCTCCCGCAACCCCGCCTCGTCCACCCGACCGAAGAGCCGCAGCGCCGCGCTGATCGTGTAGCTCGACCCCGATCCCCCCTCCAGCCGCGCCAGAAACCACATCCGCTGTTGCGCCGCCGACAGCGCCACTTCCGCGCCTTCCGCCCACACCCGCGCCGCGATCGCCGGCAGCACGGCGGCGCCCTGCGCCCCCTCCACCGCCAGCGCCAGCTCGCGCAACACCGGCCGCTCGAACAGCACCGACAACGCCAGTTCCACGCCAAAACCGTCGCGGATCCGCGATATGAGCCGCGTCGCCAGCAGCGAATGACCGCCCAGCGCAAAAAAATCCGCCTCGCGGCCGACCCGCTCCACCCCCAGCAGCTCGCACCACAGCCCCGCCAACAGCTCCTCGGTCGGCGTCGCCGGGCCGTCCTCGCCGCCCCCGGCCAAGACCGGCGCCGGCAGCGCCGCCCGGTCGAGCTTGCCGTTCGCAGTCAGCGGCAAGACCGGCAGCACGCTCACCGAGGCCGGCACCATGTAGTCCGGCAGCCTCGCCCGCAGATACTCCCGCAGCTCATTGCCGTCCGGCGCCACCTCGCCCACCGCAACATAGGCGACCAGCCGTGGTTGTTCCGTTTCCACGGCCTCTACCGGCTGCCACAGCCTGACTGCAGCCTCCGAAACCCCCGGATGCTGACGCAGGATCGTCTCGATTTCGCCTGGCTCGATGCGGAAGCCGCGCAGTTTGATCTGATTATCGGCACGGCCAACCACTTCCACACCCCCGTCCGGCAGCAGACGGCCAAGGTCTCCCATACGGTACCGACGCTTGCCCGGACGCTCGGCTACAGTAGCAAAGCGGTCGGATTCCTGACCCCAATACCCGAGGGCCACATGCGCGCTGACTATCGTGATCTCGCCAAAGAGCTCGGTCTCGGCACCCTCGGGGTCCACAAGCACGATTTCGGTGTCGCCGACCGGATATCCGACCGGTACCGCCGCGCGCGCCAGCGGCGTCGTATGGTCTAGGAACTGCTGTAGGGTGACCGTGGATTCGGTCGGGCCGAGCCCATTGACCAACAGGCAGCCGGGGGCAAACCGGTCCCGGAACAGCTCCCAATCCGAGCGAAAAACGGCTTCACCGCCAAGCACGACGAGCCGCACCGTCGGCAATGGTTTGCGGGTAGAATTTGCGAGCGAGCGAAAAACCGTCGGCGTCGCATGCAAGATCGTGACCCCGGCATCGGCGACCTTACCCAGACACTCGTCGGGTGGCAGCGCGCGCACATCCATCGGATGCAGGCTGGCGCCGTTGAGCAGCGCCCCGAAGATGTCCATAACGCCGGCGTCGAACGCATACGACGCCACTTGCAAGAGCCTGTCCGTCGGGTGGATGCGGAGTGCCTCGGTGTATTGGCGCATGAAGTGCAGGACGTTGCGGTGGCTTTGGATCACCCCTTTCGGCTGGCCGGTGGAACCGGAGGTATAGATCAGGTACGCGACTGCGTCCGGCGCGATCGCAGGCAACTCCTCGGCGGGCGCCGTCGCCGGAGCGTCGAGGTCGACCACCCGGTCCTCTGCCACCCCGAGACGGGCCGCCAGCGACCGCAAGCCGACCGTGGTAACGATTGTCGAGGATTGTGCGTCGGACAGGATTGCCGCCAATCGGCTCGCCGGCTGGGCCGGGTCGAGCGGCACGTAGGCGCGGCCCGATTGCAGTGCGCCCAGAACGCCAACTGCCAGACGGGCGTCATGTGGCAAGAGCAGGGCCACATGTCGGCTCGGCGGCCCGGCCAAGACCGCCGCCGCGACGCGACGCGCGGCTTCGTCCAATGCGCGATAGCTCAGCGTCACGCCGGCCGCCTCGACAGCGACCCGCTCCGGGTGCTTCCGTACCTGCTCGGCGAACCTGGCAGGGATCGATTGCTCTATGTTGCCGAATGAAACGACCGGTAGCGCGGGTCGCAAACGTGACGCGCCCTCCACCCGGCGGCGCCAGTCAGCGTCGAGCACCAACAGCTCTGCAAGCGGGACCCGCGGTCGGGCAACGACCTGCCGTAGCAGCACCAGCAGACGATCGGCAAGGAAGGCAACCGTCTCATGGAGAAACAGTTCCGTATTGAAATCCAGCCGTCCGTCCAGCCCTCCGTCAGGCCGCGGCATAAATGCCAAACTCAGATCGAACTTGGCGAGCGGGTCATCTGCCGTCTCGAGCGGCTCGATGTCGAGGCCCTCCAGCGCGATCTTTTCGGTTCGTGTATTGACCAGATTGAGCAGGACTTGGAACAGCGGGTTATGGCTCAGACTCCGCTGCGGCTGAAGCTGCTCGACCAGATACTCGAACGGCAGGTCCTGATGGGCAAGGGCCGACAAAGTCGTCTGCCGCACCTCCGTCAGCACATCGTGGAAACTCGCGCCAGACGGGATCTGAACCCGCAACGCCAGCGTGCTCAGAAACAGCCCGATGATATGCTCGAACTCGCGTCGATCGCGGTTCGCGACCGGCGTGCCGATGCAGAGGTCGCGCTGGCCGGAGGCGCGGGATATCAGCACCGCAAACGCGGCCAGCAGTACCATGAAGATGGTGGCATCGACCGAACGTCCCAGCCCGGTGAGACTCTCGACCAGCGCCCGGTCGAGCGCCAGACGCACCACCCCGCCGCCATGACGCAGCATTGCCGGCCGCGGGAAGTCGGTCGGCAGCGTCAAGCGCTCGGGTACGCCGGCGAGGGTCCGTCGCCAATAGTCGAGTTGCCGAGCCAGCGCGTCGGCGTTCAGCGAGGCGCGCTGCCAAGCCGCGAAGTCGGTATACTCTATCGGCAGAGGGGGCAATGCGGGTTCGAGACCATGGCTATAGGCGCTGTACAAAAGCCCAAGCTCGCGGATCAGTACGTCGATCGACCACCCGTCAGCGATGCTATGATGCATATTGAACAACAGCCAATGGCGCTGCGGCGCGAGCCGGATCAGGTGCAGGCGGAAGAGTGGCCCCTCGGCAAGCTGGAACGGCGTCGCTGCATCAGCAGCATGCAGGCGCCGGGCCTCGGTCTCCGCGTTATCGGTTATCGACAGGTCGGTGAAGACCAGCGGGTCGAACGGCGGGAGCACACGGGCATAGGGTTCGCCGCCGCGGCTCGGAAAACACAGCCGCAGGCTCGTATGGCGCTCCACGAGGTGGCGCAAACCATTGCGCAGTGCACTTGCGTTTAGCTTGCCGCGCAATTCGAGCACCGTTGGCATGCTGTAGGCGGTATTCGCACCTTCGAGCTGGTCGAGAAACCACAGCCGCTGTTGCGCAAACGAAAGCAGGCGAACCGCGTCGGGAGGTTGCCGCACCAGTGACGGCAGATCCAGTCCCTTGCCGGCGTCGATCACTGCCGCCAGGCTGGCAACGGTCGGGTTTTCAAACAGGGCTTCAAGCGGCAAATCGATGCCGCAGCTGTTCTGCACGTGAGCGATAATCTGGGTCGCCAGCAGCGAGTGCCCACCAAGCTCGAAGAAATTCGCATCGCGGTCGACCTGCCGGAGCCCGAACATGCCGGCCCACAGCTCCGCCACGAGCCGCTCAGTCGCGCCGAGCGGCTCACTGCCGCTCAGCCATTGGGTCTCTTCAGGCTCGGGCAGCGCTCGCCGATCTACCTTTCCGTTCGGCGTCAGCGGCAGATCCGGCAGCATCACGAAACGCGCCGGTACCATGTAGGCCGGCAAGCGCGCCCGCAGCTCCGCGTCCAAAACCTTTGCGGTGGCCGCCCCGTCGGTCGCAAGGTATGCTACCAGCATCCGCCGTTCCGCGAAGCCGCAAACGGCGACGACGGCCTCCCGGACCCCGGATTGATCGCGCAGCGCCGCTTCGATCTCGCCGAGCTCGATGCGGAAGCCGCGTAGCTTCACCTGAGTGTCCAGGCGCCCCAGAAATTCGAGCAGGCCCTTGCGCCATCGCACCAGATCGCCGCTCCGGTACAAGCGCGCGTTCAGGCCCGGCACCCCGACCTCGGCGAAAACAGAGGTGTCGAGCTCCGCGCCGCGGACATAGCCCGCTCCCAGGCTCGCCCCGCCGATCCACAACTCGCCCGGCACGCCTTCCGGCGCCAACTGGCCGTGCCGGTCGAGCACGACGAGCCGCGCATTGTCGATCGGTTCTCCCAATGGCACCGGCTCGACGTCACATGCGGCACCGAAAGCCCAAGCCGCACACACATCCGTGCACTCGGTCGGGCCATAGCTGTTTATTACCCTGGCGCGCGTAGACGCGCGAGCGAGCCATGGCCGTAGGCGGCTCATCTCTATCGCCTCGCCCCCCAACACCACCCAGCGGAGCGGGTCGAGAGAACCCCATGCCGGATCTCCGCTCTTTTCGACCAGCGGGTAGAACGTGCTCGGCGTGCAGTTGAGCCAGGTGATATCGTTTGCCGCTATATCGGCGATGATGGTCGCGGGATCGAAATCGTCGGCAGACGGGAAATGCAGACAACCGCCCACCAGCAGCGGCGCGAACAGGTTCTTCTGGGTAAGATCGAAGCCGAGAGCGCTGATCAGCAGCACGCTGTCTGTTTCGCTCAGTTCGAGCCGTCGGCAATACCACTGCAGCAGATTGGCGAAGGCGCGATGGTAGACCGCGGCGCCCTTGGGCGCGCCGGTCGATCCGGACGTATAGATGACATAAGCGAGATCTCCGCCGCTCACCGGCAGGCACAGATTATCGTCGGGTCGTATCGCAATCGCCGACCGGTTCTCATCGAGGTAAAACGCCGGTGCATCCGGCGGCAAGAGATGACCCAGGCCGCTCTCCGTTAGAACCAGGGCAGCATCCGCATCGGCGAGAATGAAGCGGATGCGCGAGGCAGGGTAGGCGGGGTCGAGCGGCAGGTAGGCGGCACCGGCCTTGAGAATTCCGAGGACGCACGTCAGCATGTCGACGCCGCGCCGCAATAACAGCGCGATCCGCGCACCGCGGCCGACGCCGAGCTGTTGCAGATGGTGTGCAACCCGGTTCGCCGCCGCGTTCAGGCCGAGGTAATCGAGCCGGCAATCCGGACCGCGCACAGCGATGCGGTGGGGGGTCTGCTGGACTTGCACCTCGAAGGCCAGCACTAGGCACTCCCAAGACAGCGCCTCATCACGCCCAGTTCCCCAGGCCAGCATCCGCTCCCGCTCGGCGTTCGCAAGCATCTCAAGCGCCGCGACGGGGACCTGCGGCCGGCAAAGTGCGCTGCGCAACAGCTCCTCGAAATGTCTGCCAAAGCCCTCGATCCGCTCGGGCGAGAACAGGTGGCTGTTATATTCCCAGCGCAGCAACAGATCGCTAGGCCGCTCTTCGACGTACAATGTCAGGTCGAATTTGGCGAAGGTCTGCGCCGGTGGTAAAGGCTCGACACGGAGACCGGATAGAACGAATTCCTCGGGTCGCGCGTTCTGAAGAACGAGCATGACCTGGAATAGCGGACTGTGGCTGAGGTTGCGCTCCGGTTGCAGCTGGTCGACCAGGTAATCGAACGGTAGGTCCTGGTGGGCGTAGGCATCGAGGCAGGTATTGCGCAGTGCCGTCAAAAATCTAAGAAAGCTAACCGCTTCGTCGATCCTGCTGCGGAGCACAAGCGTATTCACAAAGAAGCCGACGAGGTTCTCGGTCTCGCTGTGGCGGCGGTTCGCGACGGGCGTCCCGATGGAAATGTCGTCCTGTCCACTATACCGCCACAGCAGCAGCTTCAGCACCGCCAAGAGCAGCATGAATGATGTGCTGCCGTGCTCCAGGTTGAACCGGCGAATTTCGGCGGTGAGTGCTTTGTCAAGCACCTGCTCCCACAACCTCCCGCGATAGGTCCGGCGCGACGGCCGCGAATAATCGGTGGGTAAGGCCAGTAACGACGGGGCGTCGGCAAGCTGCCCGCGCCAGTATTCCAACTGGGCTGCGAGCACGCCAGTTTGCAGCCAGGTGCGCTGCCAGTGCGCATAGTGCCCATACTCGATCGGCAATGCCGGAAGGCCGGCATCGGCACTCTCGCGCTCCGCCCGGTAGAGCGCATCGATTTCGCGCATCAGCACGCCGAGCGACCAGCCGTCGGCAACGATGTGATGCAGATTGAACAGGAGCCAATGCAATTCCTCGTCGAGCCGTACCAAAGTCAAACGGAACAGCGGGCCGTGCGCAAGATCGAACGGCTGCTCGGCATGGACCCGGCGAAGCCGCAACGCTTCTGCCTGCCGCTCGTCCGGCGACAGCACACGCAAATCCACCAGACTCAGTGGATCATAGGTGTGGAGCAGCCGCGGGCGCGGCTCGCCTGCCTCCGAAGGGAAGTATTGCCGAAGGCTCGCATGCCGGTCGACCAGCCGGAGCAGTGCGCGGCGCAGGACCGTCGTGTCGAGCGGCCCCGCAAGGGTGAATGCCGCAGGCATATTATAGGCCGCGGACGCTCCCTCGAACTGGGCAAGCAGCCACAGCCGCTGCTGGCCGAAGGAGAGCGGCATCTCGGCCGCCTCGATCGACCTCGCGATTGCTGGCAATGGCGCCATACCGTTTTTTGAATCGATCAGCGCTGCCAAACCGTCGATCGTCGGGTGCTCGAACAGAGCGCGCAGCGGCAGGTCCAGCGCGAATGCGTCGCGAATGGCGGCAACGAGCCGCATGCCGAGGAACGAATGGCCGCCCAGCTCGAAGAAATTGGACGTGGCACCGACCTGCGGCCGTTCCAGTACAGTTGCCCAGATCTCTGAAAGTAGCTTTTCCGTCGCACTGCGCGGCGCGACGAAGTCGGATCCGTTCCGGCGCGGCGCGGGCGGCAGAGAGCCGCGGTCGACCTTACCGCTGCTGGTGCTCGGCAGGCGATCGAGCACCAGCAACTCGCTTGGCACCATGTAGGCGGGCAGTTGATTGTGCAGCAGAGCTTCGATGCTGCCGCGCAGTCCGGCAGCATCCGGCGAAGTCGGGACGACGTAGGCCACAAGCCGCCGCTGATCCCCGGTCCCGCGAACCACCACCGCGGCCTCGCTGACCGCGGGGTGCCGGTTCAATACCGCCTCGATCTCGCCGAGTTCGACGCGGAAGCCGCGCAGTTTTATCTGCCCGTCACGGCGTCCGAGATAGGCGAGTGTGCCGTCGGCACGCCACTTCGCGAGATCGCCGGTATGGTACACCCGTCCATAATCGGGGTGATCGCGGAACTGGTCCGCCGTCAGCTCGGGTTGGCCGATATAGCCCTGCGCCAATGCGACGCCGCCGATACATACCTCGCCGGGCACACCGATCGGCGTCGTCCTCCCGGTGCCGTCCAAGAGGTGCACCTGAACGTTGGCGATGGGCCGGCCGATCGGCGGCAATTCCTGCCAATCCGCGGCGGATAAGGGCAGTTGGTAGGCGGTGACGACGTGACACTCCGTCGGGCCGTAATGGTTGTGCAGCCGGCATGAAGCCTGCGCAAAGAAGGCACGGATTGCCGGCGTAATTCGCAATTGCTCGCCGGCCGTCACCACGTCGCGCAGAAAGGGTGGCGGCCCGCCGGAGACGCCGGCCTCGGCGAGGTGCTGAAGTGCAACGAACGGTAGGAACAGCCGTTCGATGCGATAGTCGGCGAGTGCCGCAAGCAGGGCTCGGCTGTCCCGTCGCGTTTCCGCATCGATCGGGACGAGTGTGCCGCCGGTGCACAATGTGCCGAGGATTTCTTGGAAGGCGACATCGAAGGTCAGCGGCGTGTATTGCAACACCCGCGCCGGCGGTGCCAACGTCGGCTGCGCCAGCTGCCAGGCGAGTAAATTGACAAGGGCGCGGTGCGGCATTGCGACGCCCTTGGGTCGGCCGGTCGAGCCCGAGGTGTAGAGCACGTATAGCAAATCGGCCGGAAGCAGATCCGTCGGCGTTGCCGGATGCGGCGATGCGGACACTCCGATCTGCCCATCGTATTCGTCGAGGCTCAGCATCCTCGCCGCGCCCGGCAGTCGGCTTGTCAGCCGGCGCTCGGTCACTACGATCGGCGCACCGCTTTCCTCCAGTATGTAGGCGAGACGATCGACCGGGTCTTCCGGGTCGAGCGGCAGGCAGACGCCACCCGCGCGGATCGCCGCGACGACGGCGATAATCTGTCGCGGCCCGCGCGGCAGAGCGATACCGACCACTACATTGCGGTCGACCCCATTTGCCCGCAGATGGTGGGCCAACCTGCCGGCCGCCCGGTCGATCGCCGCGTAGGTGATGTTTTCGCCACCGAACTCGATTGCTATGGCGTCGGGTGTACGCGCCGCCTGCACGGCAAGCAGATCGGCGACCGTGCACGCCGACGGCCACGGGGCGGTGGTGCCACTCCAGGCGCGCAACTGTTCCCGCTCCGCCGGATCGAGCATAGTCAAATCCCCAATCCGCGAGGTCGGCGCTGTGACCAACGCTCGCGTCAGCGCGACGAAATGGCGGGCCAGGCGGGAAACCGTCTCGGCATCGAAGAGTGCGGTCGCGTATTCCCAGGTCAGCCGGATCGTCGCGCCGCGGTCGAGGGCCGTCAGAGTCAGATCGAAGGCCGCGCCGCGCTGACCGTCGATCATCATCTCGGTAAAAAGGGGCGGCGCCTCGCCGTTCTGGCCATGCTCCCGTTCATAGACAAAGACCGCCTGCACGAGCGGCGACCAGCTCGGGTCGCGCTCTGGCTGTAATGCCTCGACGAGCAGCGCGAACGGATAATCCTGATGTTCGAGCGCGTCGAGCAGCGTGCGGCGCGTCTCGCTGAGCATGCCGATGCCGTCGAGATCTTCGGGAAACCGCAACCGCAATACGACCGTATTTACAAAATAGCCGACCAGATAGCGCAGTTCCTCGCGAACGCGGCCAAGCGTTGGTGAGCCAATTAGGATATCAGGCTGGCCGCTGTAGCGGCTCAGCAATAGGCCGAACACGCTCAACAAAACCATGTTCGGCGTGGCCAAATGCGCCTGGGAGAAGTCCCGCACGGCCTGGGTCAGATCGGCAGGCAACAGGCCCGTCAGTTGCGCGCCATTATAATCTTGACGCGCCGGGCGCGGCCGGTCGGTCGGCATCTCGAGGACCGGCGGCAGTGCGCTAAGCCGATCCAGCCAGTAATCGCGCGCCGCCCGGCCGGCAGGAGATTGCAGCCAATCGCGCGACCAGCTCACGTAGTCCCGATAGCGCCAAGGCAGAGGTGGCAGATCGGTGGCATGTGCAGAGGAGCCGTAGAGGCGAGCCAGGTCGTGCGACAGGATTTCCAATGAGCGAAAATCGATCACCGAATGATGCGCGACAAACAGTAGCGCCGGGGTGGGCTGGGCACCGTTCACCACCCCGGTCAGCAAGTGCCAACGCGCCACCGGTCCGTTTTCGAGATCCAACGGCTGGTCGGCGAGTTCGGCAACCAGCCGCTCCACCGCGTCATAGGCCCATCCCGAGACGTCAGTAACGGCGAAGGCCGGCTCGGCCTCGCGCGCGATGCGTTGGACCGGCGTCCCGGCCTCGCTCGCAAAGCGGCTGCGCAACACCGGATGGCGCGTCTCGACCGCGGTGATCGCCTCGCGAAGCAGGATCGGATCGACAGCGTGGGGCAGGCGCGCGGCATAGGCGATGTTGTAGGCAAGACTGTCGCGATCGAATTCGTAGAGAAACCACAGTGCCGATTGGCCTACCGACAGTGGGTAGGGCGCGTCGGCGCGACCGGCTTCGCGCAGGTGGGCGATCAGCGCCGAGCGATGCTCGGCGATCTGCGACCGCAAGTCGTCGGTCAGGGCGTTCGAAGCGGCGCGATAATACAACCGATCATTCTGCAGATAGAGCTGGATGCGGCGCTCGGCCAATTCTTGAATGAACCCGGCGATGTTCATAATTCCCCCGTTTCCCAGGCCGGTTCGCCAATCGTTTGCTGCGAAGAAGAGGCGGCGATGCGCTTTGCCAGCTCGTCCAAGCTGAATTCTCCGAGCAGATCCGACAATGACAGCTCGATCCCCAGCGACTGCCGCAGGCGATTGCGCAAATCGAGCGCGCTCAACGAATCGAGCCCAAGGCGGGGTAGCGGAACCGCCGGGTCTATCGCCTGCCGCGGCAATTGCAGTGTCGCGCTGAGATCGCCGACAAGCCGCGCGCGCAAATCAGCCGAGGAAACCAAGTCATCATGGCCGTTGGGATGTTGCGGCTGTGCTGCCATGCGATCGGTAAGCTTGTCGAACAAGCCGGTCGGCGAGCGAGCCCGGTAGAGCTGGGCAAAGCGGGGCCAGTCGGCCTCGATGACCGCCGCCTGAGCTACGCCGGCGCCAAGCAGCGAGCCGAACGCCGCGCCGGCCCGCGCCAGCGGTAGCGGCCGCAAGCCGAAGCGCCACAAATACCGGGCCGCCGCCACGTCGAGCATCGCACTGCCCTCGATCGGGCCGAAATTCACCGCAAGGGCCGCGACGCCGCGCGTCCTCTGCCAAGCCGCCAGTCCATCGAGAAACGCGTTGGCAAGTGCGTAACCCGCCTGGCGCGGCGCTCCCCACAACGCGCCTACCGAAGAAAGGCTGACAAAGAAATCGAGGTCGGCGTTGGCGGTCAGTTGCGCGAGCGCCAGCCCTCCCTCGACCTTCCCTGGCAACAGTGCGGCGATCGCCGGCCAATCGAGCGCCTCGGCCGGGGTCTCGGCATTCACGCCGGCCGCATGAATGACGCCGCGCAGAGGAGGTCCGGTTCGGCGCCAGGCAGCCAGCTGCGCCGCCAGACGTGCCGTGTCGGCGATATCGAGAGACGCGGTCTCGACCATAACCCCCTGCGCCCGGAGGTCTGCGATAAAATTCCGGGCTGCCGCGACGGCGGGTCCACTTCTTCCGACGAGCCACAGATGGCGGGCGCCTTGCCGCACCAGCCAATGCCCCAGCGTGCGTCCGAGACTGCCAAAGCCGCCAGTGATCAGATAGCTCCCGTCGCCCCGGATCGCTACGGTGGCTTCGCGAGCGGCGTCGAACGGCTCAAGGCGCGGAACGAGGATTCCGCCACCCCGCACCGCTACCTGCCGATCACCGAGCGCCCCATACAGAACCGCAGCAATCGACGCCGCGTGATCCGGCGTCGGTGCTCCGGGCGGCAGGTCGATCAGCCCGCCCCACAGCGCCGGAACCTCGAGCGCCAGGCTCCGGTAGAGACCCCAGAGCGGCGCCTGGGCGAGCCCTTCGAGCCTATCGTCGGGCCCGGCCATCTGGGCCGCCTGGGTCGCGACCCAGAGCCGAGGCGGGACCGCCATGGCCTGAGCCGCACGCAGCAAGGGCGGCATCAATGCGACGGCGTCGCGCACGACCCCAGAGATCGTTTCGGGACGCAATGCCGCGGCCGCCGGGCTGTCGAGCGCCGACAAATGCAATACGCCTCGCAGCGGCGCATGCTCGGCCAAGAGATCGGCAATCCCCGCCGCATCGTCGGGCGCCAGCCCATTCTGATCGGCCGTGTCGCGGTAAATCAGCCGGCACTCGGCCCCGGCGGCCTCGAGGCGCCGCCGGATCGCCTCGCCCCAGCCGCCTCCGTCGGCCAGCACCAGCCACCGATCCCCGGCGCAGCGGGCGGCGGGTGCGGCTGGACCGACGGGCCGCCACTCAAGCCGATAGAGATCGGTGCCCGCCCGCGCGAGGGGCGGCCCTTCACCCGGGTAATACGGCTCGCGCTCGAACGGATGGCCGGGAATGGTGACGCGGCGGGCCCCGATGCCGGTATACTGCGCCCGCCAGTTGGGTTGCAGTCCGCGAACATAGGCCGCAGCCCGCTCGGCCCAGCCTGAACTTTCGGCCTCGTTAAAGGATGGCTGCGCCTTGTCGCCGTCGACGACCCCATGCAGCACCCCGGCGCGTACATCGCCGGCGAGCCAAGCCCTTAACCCGGCGGCCAGGGCGGCAGGTCCATCACCCAGTATCGCGAGACGGTGCGCAAAATGGTCCCGTCCGAAAGCAGCCGTGAAGCAGACATCCGACGGGTTGGCGTCGGTCGTCGCCAGGAAGGCCTCCATGTTGTTTGCGAGCAACCGCAAAGCGGTCGGCGTCTTTGCCGATAGCGGCAACAGATAGGCCGGTATTGTACCCGCACCGGCCGGCGGTGGCGGCGGCTCCTCGACCACGACATGGGCGTTGGTGCCGCCAAAGCCGAACGAGCTAATGCCGGCGCGCCGCGGCACGCTCCCGCTCGTCCAAGGGACGGTTGTCGCGCAAATTCGAACCGGAGAGGCGGACCAGTCGATCCGCGGCGAGGCAACCGCGCAATGCAGATGCGCCGGCAATGCGCCGTGCTGCAGCGCCAGCACGACCTTGAGCAGCCCGGCCACGCCGGCGGCTGCCTCCAGATGGCCGATATTGGTCTTGACCGAGCCGACCGCGAGTTCGCGCCGCTCCGCTCCGAACACTTCTGTCAGTGCGCGGATCTCGATCGGGTCGCCGAGCGGTGTGCCGGTGCCATGCGCCTCTACATAACCGATCTCGGCCGGCGCGAGACCGGCCTGCTGCAAGGCGCGGCGGACCACGCGCTGCTGAGCGACACCGTTCGGCACGGTCAGCCCGGCGCTGCGTCCGTCCTGGTTCACCGCCGAGCCGCGGATTACCGCCAGTATGCGATCGCCGACACGCTCCGCGTCAGGCAGCCGCTTCAGGAGGACGAGGCCGCAGCCTTCGGAGCGGACATAGCCGTCCGCTGCCGCGGAGAAGGTCTTGCAGCGCCCGTCCGGCGCTAGCATATGGGCGCGCGAGTGGTTGATGCTGATCGCCGGGTCCAGCATCAGATTGACGCCGCCGGCTATGGCAAGATCGCATTCGCCCGCGCGCAGGCTCATGCATGCCTGGTGGACGGCGACGAGCGAGGACGAGCAGGCGGTGTCGATCGCCAAGCTCGGCCCCTCGAGCCCGAATACGTAAGAGAGCCGGTTCGCGGCCACACTCAAGGCGTTACCGGTACCCAGGTAACCGTCGATGCGCTCCGGCTCGCGCGTGAGCCCGTACACGTAGTCACTGGTGCCGATGCCGATAAACACGCCAGTCTCTGACCCCGCCAGGCTCCGAGCGGGAACCCCGGCGTGCTCGAATGTCTCCCAGCACACTTCGAGGAGCAGGCGCTGCTGCGGGTCGAGATGGTGCACCTCGCGCGGGGCGATGCCGAAGAACGCCGCGTCGAAAGCGTACACTGCCTCGACGAAGCCGCCGTGGCGCGTCACGATCGTTCCGGGGTGCGCTGGATCCGGGTGGTAATACCGGTCTATGTCCCAGCGGTCCGGCGGAACCTCGGTGATCGCGTCAACACCGTCGCGCAGCAGCCGCCAGAAGGCGTCGGGCCCATCGACCCGTCCCGGCATGCGGCAACCGAGGCCGACGATCGCGATCCTGTCCGCGCCGTTCCGCAAGCCGCCCGCCCGCGCCGACGCCGCCTCATGCTCTGCCAGTCCGACGCGACGGAGCAGCTCTGCCGCCAGCGCGACCGGTGTCGGGAAGTCGAATGGCAGGGTGATCGGCAGCGGCCGGCCGAGATCGCGCTCGAGCCGATTGCGTAATTCGACCATGGTAAGCGAGTCGAGGCCCTGCTGAATGAAGCCGAGATCGCGACGGACGCCCGATCGCTCGCCGCCCTGGATCGCGGCGACAAGGTCGAGGATATGCGCTTCCAGGGCAGCGGTGCGCTCCGGGCCCTGATCTGATTTCAATACTTCGGCAAAGGATCTGCGGCCGTCGGGTAACGGTTGCGTGACAGCAGGTCCGGGGAGATCGAGCACCCGCTCGTCTCGAGAAGCGAGCACCGCGAGTTGCGGCACATCCATCGCAAGGACGCGGGCGAATGCCTCGACCCCTTGCTTGGCCTCGATCGGCACAAGACCCCTGCGCGCGAGGCTTTCGACTACGCGCCGGTCGGCCGCGGCTTCCGACCAAGCGCTCCAGTTGATGCTCAGGGCAGGCAATCCCCGACCGCGCCGGTACCAGGCGAGCCCGTCGAGAAACGCGCTGGCGGCGGCATAGGCGCTCTGACCAGGGTTGCCGAACAGGCCTGCCGCCGACGAGAACAGGATGAAATGTTGGAGCGGTAAAAGGCGGGTTAAGAGGTGCAGATACCATCCGCCCAGCACCTTGGGCGCCAGCACCGCATACAATCGCTCGGCGGTCTGCTGGTGCAACACCCCGTCATCGATCACACCGGCCGCGTGAACGACGCCGACGAGCGGCGGGGTGGCGGCTAGCTCCAGCACCAGGTCTCGCAACGCGGCGAAGTCGGTCACGTCGAGAGCGCGCGTCTCGACGATCGCGCAGCCGGCCGCCGGCTGCGGCGCCGGGAGGGCGGCTGCCGCATCCGCAGGAGTGCGGCCGACCAGGACGATGCGGTCCGCCCCGTTCCGTGCGAGCCACCCAGCGATGCTCCGGCCCAGCCGGCCGAGACCGCCGGTGACCAGCCATGTCCCGGCAATCGGCGTCGCCTCGGACCGGGCCGAGAGCGGTCGCGGACGCAGGCGCAACGCATAACGGCGCCCCGCGCGCCAGCAGACTTCCGGCCAAGCCTCTTTCTCCGTGCATTCGCCCAGCAACTGCTCTGCGGCAATCCCGGGCTCGGCGGCGGGGTCGAGGTCTACAAGACGGACCCGCCAGTCCGGGAACTCCTCGCGCACCGAGCGACCGAGCCCCCAAACGAGGCTCTGGAACAGGCCGGCGTTGGCGCTGAGGGGGTCGGGGGCGGCGCCGCGACTCACCAGAAGCAGACGGACGCTACGCCTGCTCTGTGCGGCAAGATCGCGCAATACGGCGACGACCCGTCCGAACCGCGTTACCATCTCGCGCGGCAGTGTGTGTTGATCGAGGTCCGTGGCGTCGGGCCAATCGAGCGCCTCAAGCACCACCGCGTGCACCGGTGCCGCGCCGTCGCCCAGCTCTTCGATCGCCGCGGTGCAATGTCCGTTGCGCTCGGCGAGGAGTTGCCGCAGTGCGTTAGCGATGCCATGCTGATCGCCAAAGATAAGCCAGTCGATTGCTGAATCCGCGGGTTGCAGCTTGACCGGTTTCCAGTGAGGGACATAGCCCCATCGCGCAATATCAGCTGACGGCGAGCCCTCGCTAGCCGCCGGCAGCGGCGGCAGTGCAAAGTGACGATGCTCAAACGGGTACCGGGGGAGGCCTGCGATGCGGCGACATCTCTTGCCGTGGTAAAATCCGCGCCAATCCGGCGCCACTCCCGCGACATGCAGTCTTGCCAAGGCATGGAGCATCGCGGTGCGCTCGTCCCGTCGCGGATACAGGCTCGGGATGCAGGCGATGCCGAGGTCTGCGAGGCTCTGCGCCGCCAGTACCGAAAGTCCCGGGCCCGGCCCGATCTCGATCGCGACATCGCAGAGCCCGCCGAGAGTCGCGACACCATCGGCGAAGCGCACCGTGTCCCGCAGATGCTGCGTCCAGTAGTCGGCGCCCGGCGCCGCCGCGAGCGGCCGTCCGTCGCGATTGCCTATCAGCGGCAGATGTGGCGGACGATAGGTAAAAGCCGATGCCGCCCGGTGGAAATCATCAAGGACCGGTTCCATCCGTGCCGAGTGAAAGGCGTGCGAGACCGGCAAGAAGGTCGTGCGCAAACCGTGAGCATTCAGATCCGGGCGCAATTTTTCGAGGACCGAACGGCTGCCGGATAAGACGCAGCTCCCAGGTGCGTTGACGGCGGCCAGCGATACCTCTTCGACCGAGATGCTATTGGCCGCGAGCATTTCGGTCAGCACCGGCTCCGCTGCGGCGACCGCAAGCATGCCGCCGCCTGTCGGCAATACCTGCATCAGTCGGCCGCGCGCGGCCACCAGTCTCAGCCCGTCGGCCAATGCAAAGACGCCGGCGACGCAGGCGGCAGCGTATTCGCCGATGCTGTGGCCGAGCAGCGCCGCCGGCTCGATGCCCCACGACCGCCACAGCTGCGCCAGTGCGTATTCGATCGCGAACAAGGCCGGCTGGGTGTATAGGGTCTGATCGAGCGATTGGGAGGCCTCTCCCCAGACGACCGAGAGCAGCCGGCACGGCAACGCGTCGCGCAGCAGCGCGTCGCACTCATCCAGCGCTGCGCGAAATACCGGCTCGGATTCATACAGTGTGCGACCCATGCCGATGTATTGGCTGCCCTGCCCGCTGAACAGGAAGCCAATGCGCGGTCGGCTCGACGGCGCTCTGCCGCGATAAACCTCGCTGCCGTTCCCCGCCGCAGCGGTGTCGAGGGCGGTACGCAGCGCCGCTGCATCAGGCGCGACAATCGCAAGCCGCTCCGATAGTGCCGCCCGTCCGATCGCGGCGGTGAAGCACACATCCGCCGGCGCGGTCTCACGACAGCGTCCGAGCCAGGCAGAATAGCGTGCAGCCACTGCATCGAGCGCGGCAGGCGTCGCGGCCGATAAGGTCAGCAGGTACGGGGGCGGCGCCGCAGACGCCGGATCGGCCGCCGGCGGAACCTCTTCGAGGATCGCGTGTGCGTTGGTGCCGCCAAACCCGAAGGAGCTGAGCGCTGCGCGGCGCGGCGCGGCCCCGGCGGATGTCCACGCTTCGGCCGTAGTCGCTATCCGAAACGGCGTTCCTTCGATGCGCAAAAGCGGATTGAGCCGATGCAGGTTGATCTGCGGCACGATATGGGCGCCACGCAGGACGAGCAGCGCCTTGATCAAACCGGCGATGCCTGCGGCCGCTTCGAGATGGCCGATATTGGCCTTGACCGAGCCGATCCAGCAGGGATTTGCCGGTGGCCGGCCGACACCCAACGCCGCGCGCAACGCGCCAATCTCGATCGGATCGCCGAGCCGGGTGCCAGTACCATGCGCCTCGACATACCCTATATCGGCGGCAAACAGCCCGGCCTCGGCGAGCGCCAGACCGACCAACTCCTGCTGCGCCGTCGGGTTTGGTGCGGTCAATCCGTTGCTGCGACCGTCCTGGTTGACCGCCGTGGCACGGATCAGGCCAAGGATCGCGTCGCCGTCGCGCAAGGCGTCGGACTGCCGCTTGAGAACGACGATCCCACAACCTTCACCACGCACATAGCCGTCGGCCTCGGCATCGAAGGTCTTGCAGCGGCTCTCGGGCGACAACATACCGGCGCGTTCGAGTGCGAGATGTAAATGCGGGCTGAGGATAAGGTTTACGCCGCCGGCGAGGGCGATCGCGCACTCCCCATGCCGAAGGCTGCGACAGGCCTGATGCACCGCCACGAGTGACGACGAACATGCAGTGTCTATCGCTATGCTGGGGCCGCGCAGGTCCAACACATAGGAAAGCCGGTTCGCGGCAATACTGAATGCGAGTCCGGTCCCGGTATGTGCGGTGATCGCCTGCGCTGCATCCGGCCTCCCCAGCTGCTGCACCCCGTAATCGGCCGCACTGATCCCGACAAACACACCGGCCGCCGATCCACGCAATGTGCCGGGGTCGATCCCGGCGTATTCGAGCGCCTCCCAGGCGACCTCCAGCAGCAGTCTTTGCTGCGGATCCATCGCTTCGGCCTCGCCGGCAGAAAGCCCGAAGAACGCGGCATCAAACCCCTCGATCGACCTCAGAAAACCGCCATGAACTCCGGGCAGCCTGGTGCTTGGGGCGATCGCAGCGCGACCATCGCGGAGTAGCTCCCAAAACTCTGCGAGGTCGTCGGCGCCCGGAAACCGGCAGGCCGCGCCGATGATCGCGATTGGCTCGGCGGTCACGACTGCGACAGGCGCGGTTGGTACGCCGTCGGCGGTATCCCCACCATTGAGATACGTAATCAGTGAGGCAACGGTGGGATATTCCCAAAGCAGCGTCGCACTCAGACCTTGGCGACCAAGCCGCTCCTCCAAGGCACCCGCCAGCGCAACCGCGGCCTGTGAGTCCAACCCCAGTTCAGCGAACGGCACGTCTGGATCGATTGTTGCCGGGTCGCAATGGATGGCGCGTGCGAGTTCGCAGCAAATCCACTGCCGCAGGTCGGCGGCCTCTTGCCTCGACGCTGAGAGATCCGCTGACTGATCAGCAACCCACATCGCCAGCGGCGTCAGTTGCTTGCGATAAAAGGCGTCGCGGCAGGCGCCGCGCTGCAGTTTCCCGCTCGATGTCTTGAAGATCCCCCCGCGCGGCAAAATGCCGATCGCCGCGACGGAAAGCCCGTGCTCGCGGGCTACAATCCCTCGGATTCTGTGAATTAAGCCCGACCAGTCGGGCTGAAGTCGTTCCGGTTCGGCTAGGATCACGAGCTGCTCGGAGTGGTCGCCGTCCGACGCAACCGCCACACAATGGTCGCGCCGCACCTCCGGACAATCAGACAGGATCGACCATTCAATATCCTGCGGATAATGATTTGCCCCAGCGATGACAATGACGTCCTTAAGCCGCCCCGTGACAAAGAGTTCACCCCCGCTGAGAAAGCCGAGGTCGCCGGTGCGCAGGAATGGACCCGCCTCAGGAGCATCGTGAACCTGGGCGCGAAAAACGGCCTTCGTCTCCTCCGCGCGACTCCAGTAGCCCGACGCGACGCTGGGGCTCGCGAACCAGATTTCCCCGACGCGACCCGGCGGACACTCGGTTCTGGTCTCAGAGTCGACGATGCGTAAGTCGGCGAAGCCATCCGGCACGCCGCAGCTCACCAGCAATCGGGAGCTGTCCGGTGCTCCAGCCTCGCCCATGTGAATGACCCGGCCCTGGGCCAGAGCCTGCGCGCACACTAGCACCGTCCGATAAAGCGCCCCACGCCGCCGGGCCGCAACGAACAGCGTCGCTTCGGCCAGGCCATAAGCCGGATAAAAGCTGTTGGCATTGAAACCGCAGGAGGCGAACGCGTCGGCGAAGCGGCGCAGGGTATCGGCACGCACCGGTTCGGCGCCGTTTCCGGCAGTCTGCCAGGTGCTAAGGTCGAGACGATCTTTCTGCTCTTCGGTAACCCGCTGAGTGCAGATTTCATAAGCGAAATTCGGCCCGTGGGAATGGGTAGCCCGATGCTCCGTAATTGTCTTGAGCCATTGGAAGGGCTGCTTGATGAGCGCCAGCGGCGGCAGAATATGGGCAGGAATGTCACGATAAAGAGGATGAAGCAGCCCAGCGACCAGACCGTAATCATGAAAATGCGGCATCCAGGTCACTTCGATGCTGCTGGCGTCGTAGCCCATGCCGCGCCCGAAGCATTCGAGATTGTCCAGGACATTTGCGTGCGTCAGCATCACGCCGCGAGGCACCGTCGTTGATCCGGAGGTGTATTGCAAATACGCGAGTTCACGGGCGCCGCCTGTCGGCATTCGCCACTCGCTAGCAAGTGAAGGCTCGACTGCGTCGGTCGCGAAAAAGCGCAATTGACGCGACGCGTCTGCGATAGTGTGGTGCAGCTCGTCGGAAAATGCTGCGGGCCCGAGGATCAGCGACGCGTCGGCATCGTCGGCGATCGCCCGTAATCGCGGTTGAGCACGCTTTGCCCGTCCGCGCTCCGGGGAGGGGAGCGGCACCGCGACGACGCCGGCGTAGAGGCACGCGAAAAATGCTACTAGGAAGTCGAGACCCGGCGGATACAGTAGCAGCGCGGTACCGCCGGGCGAGGCCTGCGTCTGCAACTGCGCCGCGATCGCTTTTGCCCGCCGTGCGAGACACGGAAAATCTAGCCGGCGGGCATTCACCCCGTCCTTCACAAATATGTAATAGCCACGAGGCGCCGAAGCACGCTGCTCCAAAAGGTCAACTAGCGTGGTGAGCTTAGCCACGGAACACCCCCCAATGCCCAAGCTGGGAGCTCGCTAACGCGAAATGATCAACATGAGTCCAAACGCGACACAAGAGGTAAAGTTAATTAGGTGTCATTTTGCTAGATTTAGTGGGCAGTTGGTTATCGAACGCTAAACTGCGATCCCAAGCGCAGCACGACCAATATGCGAGGCTCAGCGCGCGCCGCTGCTGCCGACAGTGTCGGCTCACCCGGCCGCTGGTGGCGTGGGGACCGGAGGCGGTGCGGGCGGAGGCGGCGCGGGCGGAGGCCCTGCCGCAGGCGGACCCTGAGGTGGTGCTTGGGAAGGCCCGGCAATCGGACCCGGCGGCGCAGGACCGCCGGCAGTGGGCGCGGCGGGCCCGGTCGGTGGCGGCGCACCGACGCCCTCTGGGCCACCGGCGGGGGGTACTCGCGGTTTGATCGGGATCAGGTAGTTGATCAGGGCAAACCAGAATGGTGCCCCGAACAATGTCGAAATAGCGACGGTCAAGTATCCGACCAGCGTGGCGGCCAAGT
>Ga0318518_10000049_pt1 | contig 21437 bp, 15 predicted proteins | sample GRESIP176b2f22_FD_203483 | JGI IMG/M metagenome (GOLD analysis project Ga0318518, IMG submission 203483) | Tropical soil microbial communities from Luquillo Experimental Forest, Puerto Rico - GRE.SIPMG.176b2f22 | ecosystem: Environmental > Terrestrial > Soil > Tropical forest > Bulk soil...
CCGGCGGCAAGCCTCTCGACCGGCCGGGGTGGTTCTACCCGCCGACGGTGGTCACCGACATCACCAAGGACATGGCGCTCTACACCGAGGAGGTGTTCGGTCCGGTCGCGTCGATGTACCGGGCCGCGAGCATCGACGAAGCCATCGAGATCGCCAACGCCACGACCTTCGGGCTGGGGTCCAACGCCTGGACAAACGACGAGGCCGAGCAACAGCGCTTCATCGACGGCATCGAGGCCGGCCAGGTCTTCATCAACGGGATGACGGTGTCCTACCCGGAACTGCCGTTCGGCGGCGTCAAGCGGTCAGGTTACGGTCGCGAGCTCGCCGACCTCGGCATCCGCGCGTTCTGCAACGCCAAGACCGTCTGGGTCGGCTAGCCGCCGACTGCCACCCGCTAAACCGCAGCCAGAGCCCGCTCGTCCTCCTCGGCGAAGGTGTCCTCGAGCTGCAGCGGCGAGTAGTCGAGGTCGATCTCGCCGAGCGGGCGCCCGCGGGCGCTGGAGATGGTGCCGAACCGTCGCATCCCCTTGTCGGAGGCGTACTGCATGGACTCGTCCGTCGACAGGCCGAAGGGCATCGGGTCGTACAGGGCGAAGCCCTCTTCGATGAGGCGCAGGCCGAGCGGCATCAGCTCGTTCATCCGCGTTTCGAAGACACCCCAGTTGGCGTCGTCGGCGGCGACGTGGCGCCGGCAGGTGAAGGTGCCCCACGCCATGTGGCGTCGCTCGTCGTCGCCGATGCGGCGAATCAGCTCCTGCATGCCGGGAAGAATGCCTCGTTCCACGCAGATCTTGTGCCAGATGTAGTAGCCGGTCAGCGCCAGCATGCCTTCGACCATGTGGTTGTAGGTCACCGACGCCCGGATCTGGGCGGCCGGCGACGGATCAACCGACAACGCGCTCAGACAGTCCGGCAATTCCTCGTAGAAGATCGTGCGGTAGGTCGGGACGTCGTCGATAAACTCGTGCAGGTCCTCGGTGATGCCGACGGCGTCGAGCCACATGCGGAACACCTGGACGTGCTTGGCTTCCTCGAAGGCGAACTGCGTCAGATACATCTCGTCGCCGAGCCGGCCTTCCGCCCGCATCGCGGCCATGAACGGCTGGATGTCCTGGGTCACCGATTCCTCGCCGGCAATGAACTCGGCGCACAGTCGGGTCGCGTAATGGCGTTCGTCGTCGGTCAGACGGTCCCAGTCCTCCCGGTCGCGGGAGAAGTCGATGTCGGCCGGATTCCAGAACTTCGCATTGCCGCCCGCAAACAGCTTGAGCGGCAAGCTGTCCCAGTTGAGTCCGCCCGCGGCCATTGAGGCGATTCGGGTACGTGTCATGTGGTGACCTCCTTTATTTCATTCCGGTGCGCTACGGGCGACGGGGCGAATGCGGCCGCGAGTACCGCGACGAGGCGGCGCACCGCCAGCGCCGGCTGCTCCGGTGTGGGCTCGTCGAGCCCGAGGATCGGATCCAGCCCGCGCAGGTATGGGGCCAGGGCCAGATGCGGAAAGATCATGAGCAGCAACGACATCAATGCGCCGGTATCGGAATCCGCTCGCAGGTCGCCGCGGGCGTGCGCGTCGTGGACGAGCGGCCTCATCACTTCCAGGTAGTGACGGTGAAGGACGTTCTGCACGCTGACGCGGGCTTCGGTGTCGACTTCGAGAGTCGCCGCGGCGTGCAGCGCTCGTTCATGCGGGTGGTCTGCAAAGTAGGCCACCCACGCGTCGAGCCAGTCGGTCAGAAAGTCGAAGAACGGCCGGCTGGGGTCGAGCTCGCGGATGCGGTCCTCCATGTAGGCCCGCACCCGCTGGCTGGCAATGTCGGCGATGAACGCATACAGGTCGCGCTTGTCGGCGAAGTACTGGAACAGGCTGCCCTTGGCGACTCCGGCACGTCGCGCGATGACGTTCAGGCTGCCCCGCGAGAAGCCGTGCGCTCCGAACTCGGCTTCCGCGGCTTCTATTACTGCTGCGCGACGAGCCGGATCGACGCGCGCCCAGGTCACCGTCGGCAATCGAGCCTCCTAGCGTGAATGACCACTGGTCATTCTACGGTGACCCGGGTCACAGTCAAGGCCGTGACCGAGCCGCCGCTACGCGCCGGCTCGCTCGGAGCAACGCCTATTCCCACTCTTGCGCCCCGGCGGCCTCTATGTCGTGGAGGATCTGTCGTGCTGTTACTGGCCGCAATGGGGAGGCAGTGCCAACACGTCGGACCAGTACGGGGCCGTAGCGATGATCAATGGCCTGGTGGACGACCTGAACCATCAGGAGCAGCTACGGACCGGCAGCCACGAACCTTCGATGACCGAGTCGATGGTCACCGCCGTGCACCTGCACCACAGCCTTGCCGTCATCGAAGAGGGGGTCAACACCGAACTGGGGCTTCCGGACTGGGTGCGTGGCACGGACCTATTCACGCATGTACGCCAGCAGGTGACGGCATATTTGAGACTCGTCACCTGACCCACTAGGGGCGCATATGGTAGGCGCCGCTGAGGGGAAGGACGTGTTCCTTCCAGATCTGGTCGTAGCGAGCGGGGTCGTGCGCCGGGCGCCGGACCATCCGCATCGCGAATCGGGCCTGCGCGTCCGTCGTCGAGGGCTTGTCGTTCAGCTCCACGGCATAGCCGTTGAAGTCCCGAACCAGCACCGCGAAGATCTCGTCGATCAACGCCCCATCCACCCCCGAGAGCCCGGCCTCCTCGAGGATGAGCTGGGCATAGGGCACCGTCGCGAACAGCTGGCCCACACCGAAGGCGAAATCGATGTCCTTCTGCTGCAACGCATCTGGCGTGGCGCTGGCCAGCATCTCGGCCAGCACCTCGATCTGCTCGCGGAGCAGGGCGACGTTGGGGAGATGAGCGAAGGCGTCGAACGACGCGCGCCAGTCGTGGAAGCGCACCTTGCCCAGGCCCCCGGTGGGCCCCTGGGCGAACAGGAACGTGTCGTCGGCCGCGTCGTCGCGGCGACCGATCAGGGGCAATTCGCCGTTCGGGGCGAACAGGAAATTGGGCATGAACTTGCCGAGTAGACCGATGTTGATGTGGACGGTGCCTTCCAGCCGGGGCAACAGCCCGATCTCGCGGGTCACCGCCTCGAAGAAGGTGTCCTTCTCCACCCCCTTGGCGGCGATGACGTCCCACAGCGCGGTGACGACGCGCTCGCCCTCGCTGGTGATCTTCGCCTTGGTGAGCGGGCTGTAGAGCAGGTAGCGACGGTCGGCCGCCGACGCGCTGCGCATGTAGTCGCAGGCACGCGTGGCGACGAGCTTCATGGCGGCCAGTCGTACGTAGGCGTCGATGAGCAGCCGCCGGACATGGGTGAAGTCGGTGACGACGGTCCCGTAGAGGACGCGGTTGGACGCGTGGGTGACCGCCTCGTACATGGCGTGGGTGCACATGCCGACGGCGCCCCAGCCCAGGTTGTACTTGCACACGTTGACCGTGTTGAGCGCGGCGTGGAAGGCCTCGGGACCCCGGTGCAACAGCTCGGCCTCGGTGACCGGGTAGTCGCGCAGCGCGTAATTGGCGACGAAGTTCTGTGAGTTCACCACGTTCTTGATCAGCTCGTAGCGATCGTGGTGGGAGTCGGCGGCGAAGAACACATACTCTTCGCTGCCCGCGATCTTGCCGAACGTGGAGACCATCCGGGCCACGTTGGCGTTGCCGATGTAGTACTTCTCCCCGTTGGCGGTCCAGCCGTGCTCCGACGGCGTGAGGATCATGTCGGTCTGGTAGACGTCGGCGCCGTGGCTCTGCTCGGACAGGCCGAAGCCGAACACCTCGCCGGCCTCGAGCTGAGCGGCCGCCTTGCGCTTCGCGTCCTCGTTCTCACTCATCCAGATCGGGCCCAGGCCCAGGGCGGTGACCTGGAAGGGGTACCAGTAGCTCAGCCCGTAAAAGCCCACGATCTCGGCGAACTCGCTGATCCGGTAGGTGTCCCAGCGGCAGTCGTCCGCGCCGTATTCGGCCGGCGTCAGCAGGGAGGCGAAGATGCGCTCACGGCCGATGTGGTCGAGGAAGTCGGAATACCAGACGCGATTGTGGTCGTCTGACTTCAGTCGCGCCTTGCCCCTGGACTCGAAGAAGTCGACCGTCGCGGCCATGATCTCCGCCGAGCGGCGGTCCGGGTACTGGCGTTGCAAGCGGTTGGGATTGAGCAACATGGCGGTGACTCCCAGAGTTTTTCTATCGAGACGAGGGTGACGGTACTGCACCGGCGCGGATCGACCTAGAGTCAGTCACGTGTCAGAACTCAATACAGCCCGCGGCCCCATCGACACCGCCGATCTCGGCGTCACGCTCATGCATGAGCACGTGTTCATCATGACGACCGAGATCGCCCAGAACTACCCCGAAGCCTGGGGTGACGAGGAAAAGCGGGTGGCCGACGCCATCACCCGGCTCAACGAGCTCAAGTCCCGCGGCGTGGACACCATCGTCGACCTCACCGTGATCGGGCTGGGTCGCTACATCCCGCGCATCGCTAGGGTCGCGGCAGCGACCGAGCTGAATATCGTTGTGGCAACCGGACTTTACACATACAACGATGTGCCGTTCCGTTTCCATTACGAGGGTCCGGGCGGGCTACTGGACGGCCCGGAGATCATGACCGACATGTTCGTCCGCGACATCGAGCAGGGCATCGCCGACACCGGCATCAAGGCCGGCATCCTCAAGTGTGCGACCGACGAACCGGGCGTCACGCCCGGCGTCGAGCGGGTGCTGCGCGCCGTCGCACAAGCGCACAAGCGCACCGGGGTGCCGATCTCGACGCACACCCACGCCGGGCTCCGGCGCGGACTCGAGCAGCAGCGCATCTTCGAAGAAGAGGGCGTGGACCTGAGCCGGGTAATCATCGGGCACTCCGGCGACAGCACCGACGTCGGCTACCTCGAAGAGCTCATTGCGCCCGGTTCCTATCTCGGGATGGACCGGTTCGGCATCGACGTGATCCTGCCGTTCGAGGACAGGGTGAACATCGTGGCGACGATGTGCGAACGCGGGCACGCCGACAAGATGGTGCTTTCGCACGACGCCAACTGTTACTTCGACGCGCTTCCCGAACAGCTGGTGCCACAGATGACGCCGAATTGGCATTACCTGCACATCCACAACGACGTCATTCCGGCGCTCAAGGAACGCGGCGTCACCGACGAGCAGTTGCACACCATGCTGGTCGACAACCCGCGCCGCATCTTCGAGCGACAGGGCGGTTACGCGTGACGCAGCCGGTCCCGCCGATCGGCACCCAACTCTCGGCACTGGCCCAACTCGCTCCGGAGGAACCGGCTGTCACCTGCGACGGGCGCACTATCACCCGCGGCGAACTCGACTCTTCGACCAACCGGCTGGCGCGCGCCTACGCCGAACTTGGTGTCAGTGTCGGCGACTATGTGACCATCGCACTGCCCAACTCCGTCGAGTGCGTGCAGGCCATGGTGGCGTGCTGGAAGCTGGGCGCGGTACCGCAACCGCTGTCCGCGCGGCTGCCGGACGCGGAGTTCGGGGGCCTGCTGGAACTGCGGCCACGCGCGCTGCTCGTGGGGCGGACGCACCCCGGAATACCAAGTATTACAAAAGGTTTCGTCCCCGACCCGGCGTTGCCGGATGACCCGTTGCCGGAAGCGGTGTCACCGTGCTGGAGGTCGATCGCATCCGGCGGCAGCACCGGCCGACCGAAGCTCATCGAGGCGCTCGGCGACAGCCGCCTCGAGCCGGCACTGGGGTACGCCTTGGGTGGCCAGGAGGGCGATACCGCACTGGTGCCGGTGCCGCTGACCCACACCACTGGCTTTACCGTCGCGACGGTCGCCCTGCTGATGCGCGGCCACCTGGTGCTGATGGGCCGGTTCGACCCGCACGAGTTCCTGCGACTGATCGCCGAGCATCGTCCCCGGCTCGTCACCGCCGTGCCGACGATGATGCACCGGGCCCTGCCGGTCTACCGCAACGATCCGGATTCCTATGACCTGTCCTCGATCCGGCGGTTCTGGCACCTGGGCGCGCCGTGCCCGCCGGCCATCAAGCAGGCGTGGATCGACCTGCTGGGCCCCGAAAGGGTCTGGGAACTATACGGCGGCACCGAATCTCTGGCGCTGACCTTCATCTCCGGTGATCAGTGGCTGACCCACCCCGGCTCGGTCGGCGTGGTGGTCGCCGGGGAGATGAAGGTGCTCGACGACGACGGCAACCCGTGTCCGCCGGGCGTGGTCGGCGAGATCTATATGCGGCCCAGCCCCGGCAGCGCACCGACATATCGGTACGTCGGCGCCACGGCGAAGACCCGGGACGGCTGGGACTCGCTGGGCGATCTCGGCTATTTCGACGCCGACGGGTTCCTGTACCTGTCGGACCGCCGGGCGGACATGTTCACCGTCGGCGGCCGCAACGTCTACCCGGCCGAGATCGAGAACGCGCTGTCGGCGCACCCGGATGTGTTGTCCTGCTTGGTTGTTGGCGTACCGCATGAGGACCTGGGCCAGGTGCCCTATGCCCTGGTTCAGGCGGCGTCGGCGCTGGATGAGCAGGCGGTGCAGGCGTTCCTGCGCGATCGGATCGCCGGCTACAAGGTGCCGCCCACCCCCGACTTCATAGAATTCGTCAGCACCCCACTGCGCGACGACGCCGGCAAGGCGCGGCGGTCAGCGGTCCGCGCCGAGATCATGGCGCGATCGCGTCCGCCTCAGCGTCTATAGCCTGGCGCGTGGGGAGCGGCTGGTGCCGACGTTCCCAGCGGCGCAGCGCTTCTCGGCAGGGCGACTCGACCAGCCCGTAGCTGACCGCGGCGATCGCCCAACCGAAGATCAGCGTCGACACCAACACGATGGGCATCCGGCCGGTGAACGGGAACGTCCCGAGCACCGGGAACACCATTGCCAAGGCGGCCAGGTGCCAGATGAACAGGCCGTAGGACCAGCGCCCCAAAGTCACCATGCCCGTGGTACCCAGAACCCGGTGTGGCGTGTCCGGCCGGTCCAGCACCAGAGGCGCGACCAGCGCGAACGCCACCAGGGAGCCCATCGCCGTCTTCACGGCGAACTGTGTCGCGGTGCCGGGTACCAGGCCCTCCGGGCCCGCCAGCGGGGAAGCCGCCACCAGATAGGCCGACACGGCTATGACGGCCATCAACACGCGACCCGCCTTTTTCTGCGCCAAGCGCACTGGCAGGCCGACCCCGCTGTAAGCCCACTCGGCCAGCAACATGCCCGCGGCGAACCAAGAGAAAAACGCCGGCGGCCAATTCAGCGGATTGATGCCGTACCCACCGTGCAGCGGCACCCAGCCCCAGGCCAAGCTGAGGGCCGCAAGCGCGGCGATCGCCCACGCCCGGGCCCGGACAGGGAGACGGCGGGCCAACAACGCCAGCACCGGCAATGCCAGGTAGAAGCTCACCTCGACGGACAGGCTCCACATTTGGGTCAGGCCACCGGTCAGGGTTAGCGGCACATAGATCTGGGTGAGCGTGAGGTTAGCCAGCCACACCGTCCGGCTGGCGTGATCCGCGTCGGGCAACAGGGTCAGGATCACAATGACGGCCACCACATAGGCCGGCATGATGCGGACCACTCTCGACCGCAGGTAGTGGCCCGTGCGTGGACGCGATCCCAGATCCCTTGCCGCGGCAGCGTGTCCGCGCCACAACAGAAATCCAGATAGCGCGAAGAACACCGCCACCGCCAGGTCGAAGCGGCCGAACAGCCGGCCGGCGACGCCGCTCGAGTGTCCCGTCTGGAAGGCGACGTGCGTGACGACCACACCCATGGCCGCGCACGCGCGCATACCCTCCACGGCAGGGAGGAAGCTCCGGATTCCTCCCACCTGCTGGCCCTCGGTCACGACACAAGTGTGCCTGCCGTGTCGAACCGGACGAATCGGGTACATCGGAGCCACCCGGTGAGGTGGCAGAGGTGGCAATGGGCTGGTGAGCCGGGGCCTTAAATTCTGCTGTTAGGGTCGAACGGGTTTGCCACGCTGCTTGGTCGGGTCGCAGCGAGTTGCGGCCGACGGGTCTGAGGCCTTTCGAAACCATTAGGAGGGGACAGCAACGTGAACCGAGCAGTGATGTTGCGGTTCGCCGCATGCGCGATCATCGGACTCGGTTCCGCCCTGCTGATCGCCGCACTGCTGCTGTGGACCTACACCAGCAGCAGGATCGCCAAGATCCCGCTGAACATCGACACCACGTTGATCAGCAACGGCAGCGGAACCGCGCTCGACTCCGCGTCGCTGTCCGGGGACCACCTCGTCGTCAACCAGAACGTGCCGCTGGTGTCCCAGCAGCAGGTCAGTGTCGAGTCGCCCGCCAACGCCGACGTGGTCACGCTGCAGGTCGGCACCTCGGTCCGGCGCACCGACAAGCAAAAAGACAGTGGTCTGTTGCTGGCGATCATCGACACCGTCACCCTCAACCGCAAGACGGCGATGGCCGTCTCAGACGACACCCACACGGGCGGCTCGGTGCAGAAGCCGCGCTCCTTCGGTGACGAGAACCCGCCCACCGCGATGCCGCTGCGTCACGACGGGCTGTCCTACCGGTTCCCGTTCCACACCGAGAAGAAGACCTACCCCTACTTCGATCCCATCGCGCAAAAGCAGTTTGACGCCAACTACGACACCCAAGAGGACGTCAACGGTTTGACCACGTACCGCTTCACGCAGAACGTCGGTTACAACCGCGAGGGGAAGCTGGCGGGCCCCGTGGTGTACCCGTCGCTGTACCCGGGCAACGAGGACGGCAAGGTCACCGCATCCGCGGCGATGTGGGGCCTGCCCGGCGATCCGGCGGAGCAGGTCACGATGACCCGCTACTACGCGGCGCAGCGGACCTTCTGGGTGGACCCCGTGTCCGGCACCATCGTCAAGCAGACCGAGCACGCCAACCACTACTTCGCCCGCGATCCGCTGAAGCCGGAGCTGACGCTGGCCGATTACAAGATCACCTCCAACGAAGACACCGTCGAAGCCCAGGTCAACGCCGCCCGCGACGAGCGGGACCGGCTGGCGCTGTGGTCGCGGGTGCTGCCGATCACGTTCACGGCGATGGGCTTGATCGCGCTGGTCGGCGGCGGATTGCTCGCTTCGTTCAGCCTGCGGACCGAAAGTGCGCTGACCGACCCCGGCCTGGACCGCGCCGACCATGAATTCTTCGACCGCAGAGGGCCGGAAGAACGGGTACCCGGCGCTGAAGCCGAGACCGAGAAGCTACCCACGCAGCGCCCCATTGCGCGCGAGGATCCGGGTCCGCCCGGCGCGGAACCTCCCACTCTGGGCTCGGATGCGCCACCCGAGTCCGGGTCCCCCGACCGGGGATCGCCGGAGCGCCATGGCGCGTCCGCCGACCCGCCCGAACTGCTCTAGCTTCCCGACGTGCGTTGGACCCGGCCGGGTTACGCGCTGCTGTTGGCGCTGCTGGTGGTCGGGCCGCTGCTGAAGCCCGGGTATTTGCTGCTGCGCGACGCGGTGTCCACGCCACGGTCCTACCCTTCCGATACTGCGCTGGGTTTGACCTCGGCGCCACGGGCGACACCACAGGATTTCGCCGTGGCGCTCGCGTCGCACCTGATCGACGGCGGCATCGTGGTGAAGACGCTGCTCGTGCTGGGGCTCTGGCTCGCGGGATGGGGTTCGGCGCGACTGGTCGCAGCGGCATTGCCCGGCGCGGGCTCGGGTGGCCAGTTCGTCGCCAGCACGCTGGCGATCTGGAATCCCTATGTCGCCGAGCGGCTCTTGCAGGGGCATTGGAGCCTGTTGGTCGGCTACGGCTGTCTGCCGTGGGTTGCGACGGCGATGCTGAGGCTGCGGACAGCTAACGGTACGGGCTGGTTCGAGCTGGCGTTCTGGATGGCGCTGGCGGGGCTGACCCCGACCGGCCTGTTGCTTGCCGCGACGGTGGCGCTGGTGTGCGTGGCTGTCCCGGTTGAGGGCCCGGGTGGGTCCAGACCGCGGAGGCTGTGCGCCGCGGCGGCGCTGGTTGCCGCGCTGGTGGCGGCGCTGCCCTGGCTGATCGCATCCGCGTTGGGGTCGTCGTTGACCGCCCACACGGCGGCAAACGCGCTGGGGGTTGACGCGTTCGCGCCACGAGCCGAGCCGGGGCTGGGCACGCTCGCCAGCCTGGCCAGCCTCGGCGGCATCTGGAACGGCGAGGCCGTACCGGCTTCGCGGGCAACCCTTTTCGCGGTGTTGTCGGCCGTGGTGCTGCTGGGCTTGGTGGCCGCCGGGTTGCCGGCGGTGGCACGTCGTGGAGCGGCGGTGCCGCTGCTGGCGCTGGCAGCCGTGTCGGTGCTGGTGCCGAGCGCACTGGCCACGGGGCCTGGCTTACACGCGCTGCGGGCGGTGGTTGACGCGGCGCCCGGCTTCGGTGTCCTGCGCGATGGGCAGAAGTGGGTTGCGCTGGCAATGCCGGGATACGCACTGGCGGGCGCCGGCGCGGTGGTGACGCTGCGACGATGGTTGCGACCCGGGGTAACGGCGGTGGCCTGCTGTCTTGTGCTCATCCTGGCGCTGCCCGACCTGTCCTGGGGTGTGTGGGGGAAGGTTTCCGCCGTCAGCTACCCACCCGGATGGGCTGCGGTGGCGGCGGCGATCAACGCCGATCCGCGGACGGTCGCGGTGCTGCCCGCGGGCACGATGCGGCGGTTCCCCTGGGCCGGCCCGGCGCCGGTGTTGGATCCGCTGCCGCGGTGGGTGCGCGCCGACGTGCTGACCACCGGTGACCTGGCCATCTCCGGGGTCATCGTTCCCGGGGAAGGCAATCACGCCCGGGCGGTGCAGGACCTGCTTCTGGCGGGACCCGATCCGGCTGCTTTGGCCCCGGCCGGCGTGGGGTGGCTCGTCGTCGAAGCGGACAGCGCCGGTGACCTAGGCGCCGCCGCCCGGACCCTCGACGCGCTGGCACCGGTCTACCGCGACGACGACTTCGCTCTCTATCGGATCGGGGGCGACACCGCCGGTGCGTCGCCCGCCCGACGCGCCGCGACGCTGATCGCGCATCTGGCGTGGCTGGCGATGCTCATCGTGGGCGCCGCCGGCGCGGCGGTCGGCGCCTGGCGGCGCCGTTCGGAACGCCGACACTTACACGACGGCGACCACGGTTCGGTCAGAGGACACCGCTGACGACGTCTCCGGCTTGCACCGCCTCGAGCACGCCGCGCATCGCCTCGGCGCTCTGCGTCCAGGAGAACTCGCCGCTGCGCGTCTGGGCCTTGCCGCCGAGTTGATCGCGCAGCACCGGATCGGAAAGCAGTTGTTCGAGGCGATCCACCAGCTCGGCGAGGCTGTCCACCAACATCCCGGTCACTCCGTCGACGATCGAGTCGGACAGGCCGCCCGAGGATCGGTAGCCGACGGTTGGCACCCTGTGCTGGGCCGCCTCGACGACCGCGAGCCCCCATCCCTCCTTGCGCGAGGGCAGCACGTGCACCCACGAGCTTTGCAGCACGTGGTGTTTGGTCACGTCGTCGACGTGGCCGTGGAAGGTGATTGCATCGGACATGCCGAGCCGTTGCGCGTGGTCGACGAGTCGCTGCCGCCACCAGCCGCCGCCGACGATGTCGAGGTGCAGGCCCGGTATTCGCGGCCGCAAAGCCGCGACCGCTTCCAGCGCATCTTCGATCCGCTTGTGCGGCACCAGCCGCGACAACACGACCACTCGCGGCGCGGCCGAGCGCGGGCCAGACAACGATCGCGCCGGCGCCTCGTCGAGGCCGTTGCGGACGACCGCGATCCGCTCGTTGTCGACGCCCAGCGCGACCAGGTCACGGGCCGACGGGAGCGACACCGTCACGTATTGATTCCGCCGGTTCAGCCGTGGCGACAACGTCGACTCGACATACCAGCCGATCCTGCCGAGCACCGGCCCCGCCACCGGCCACTGCTCGCGGTGGCAATGGTGGACCAACACCACCACCCGTCGGCCGTACACCAGCCGGGCAAGAAAAGGTAAGCCGTTCTGGGTGTCGATGACCACGGCGGGCCGCGCGCGCCGCAGCGGGCCCAGCCCGAGCCGCGCCAGGGTCATCGCCAGCAGCGCCCAGACGTACACCGAGTAGCGGCCACCGGCACGGTCGATCCGCACACCGTCGAGCACCTCGCGCCGCGGCGCACCCGGATAGCGGGCGGTGCGCAGCGTGACGACGATCCCGGAGGCGGCCAGCTGTGCGCCGATGCGCTGCAAGTAGGCTTCGCTACCGCCGCCCTGCGGGTGCCCGGTGTCGCGCCAGCACAGCAGCAACACCGACCGCAGATCAGACATTGGTCAACAGCCTAGACTGTGTCGGGCGTCGAGCGACGACGCACGCGCTCCAGCAAAAAATCAATGCTTTGCAGGGCCGGTCCCTGGTGAGATCGTTTCAGGATGACCATCAGCAATGAGTCGACTGGGTCGCGCAGGTTCGAGGCCAATCCCCCGTTCTTTGGCTCGGGGTGGGCACGTGCGTGGCAAAAAAACCCCGCCATGTCATACCTGCTTATGGTGGTTGGGATCCTCGCGTTCTCCGCCGTCGCCGGCGGGCTGTACATGGCGGCGCAGTCCTCGATCATGCGTCATTCCGGCCCAGGCACTACCGAGCTGACGGACAAGGTCATCCGTTACGGCTTTGTGGCTCTTCTTTTTGGCGGTTTCGGCGCCTGGTACAAGTGGCGTCACCGGTCTGGGCACGGAAAGTTCTTCATCGACGTCACAAGCGATTCCCTGACCGTCAGCAAGCGGCCGGGCGATTTTTATCCGCTCAGCGACGCGAAGCTGAGTGCGTGGGGGGTATCCGGCGGCATGACGATGGGTGCGGCGCTGCACCTGCACTGCGGCGGGCGCCGCTTCGTTCTCGGCGGGCGAGATTATCGCGTTGCTCCCGGAACGCGGTTCGAAGCGCCCGACGCCGGCTACGGCCAGTCGGTGGACGTCGACGCCTGGGTGACGGCCACGGACTTCGGTGACATTCTCACCATGGCCGGCCGCCAGAATAGCCAGAGTCAGTTGGCCACAAGCCCGCCCGCACCGGGAACACCGATTCGGTGCCTGTTGTTTCCCAGCGCCCTGGCGATCCAGCAGATGGGAGCCTTTGCAGTCCGAAAGAGACAACAACTCATGGAATCGGCAAAGCATCCTCGCCTGGCCGTCGACGTGGGCACCGATGCGATCCATGTGGTCGACCCGAACACCAATGCGCTTGTCACGTCGGCGCCGACGGCGCAGGTAACGGCGACACCGGAAACCTACCAATACGGGTATAGGGGGCTCTCTTACTCGCCCGACCAAAGGATGGCCAGGTCATTGTCCAAGACGCCCGTCATGGTCTTGCGCTTTCCGGGCATGCAACCGCTGAGCGTCGGCTGTCGTGACACCGTCGGGGGTTTGGAGCAGCGGTTCTCGTGGCCGCGCGACGTGCGTCAGCGCGTGAATGAACCTCCCGATTTTGAGGTTTCGGGGGCGGATTGGCTGACGCTCGTCGAGAAATTCGGCTTGACCCCGTATCTGCAGAGGCACGACCAACAGGTTTAGCCGCCGCTGGTGCCCCGCCCGTAGTGTTGGCCGGTGACCGTCACTGACGTTTTCGCGCGGCGGGCGACACTGACCCGCTCGCTGCGACTGCTGTCGGAGTTTCGCTACGAGCGGCACGAGCCGGCCCGGTTCTATCGGACACTCGCGGCCGATACGGCGGCGATGGTCGGGGACCTGTGGGCGGAAACCCACGGCGAGGCTCCGGTCGGCCGCACCCTGCTCGACGTCGGCGGCGGGCCCGGATACTTCGCGGCGGCGTTCGCCGACGCCGGTGTCCGCTACATTGGTGTGGAACCGGACCCGGGCGAGATGCATGCCGCACCAACGGTCGGCGGGGCTCAGAAAATAGCCGGCACGTTCGTCCGGGCGTCGGGCATGGCGCTGCCCTTCGCCGACGACTCGGTGGACATCTGCCTGTCGTCCAACGTCGCCGAACACGTGCCGCGGCCATGGCAGCTGGGTCGCGAGATGCTGCGGGTCACCAAGCCCGGCGGGCTGGCCGTGCTCTCCTACACCGTGTGGCTGGGCCCGTTCGGCGGACACGAATTGGGCCTCACGCACTACCTGGGCGGCACCCGCGCCGCCGCGCGCTACGCCCGCAAACACGGCCATCCGGCGAAAAACAACTACGGGTCGTCGTTGTTCGCCGTGTCCGTGGCGGACGGTCTGAATTGGGCCGCGAGCACCGGGGCGGCGGTGGCGGCATTTCCTCGCTACCACCCCCGATGGGCGTGGTGGCTGACGTCGGTGCCGGTGCTGCGGGAGTTCCTGGTGAGCAATCTTGTCCTGGTCCTCCGGCCGCGATAATGGAACATGTTCTCGTTTTGCTTCCGCTTGGGTAGGGTGGCGCCATGAGCGACAGCCAGCAGACCGAATACGACAAACTTTTCATCGGCGGCAAGTGGACGGAGCCGTCGACCTCCGAAGTCATCGAGGTGCACTGCCCGGCCACCGGCGAGTACGTCGGCAAGGTGCCGCTGGCGGCGGCGGCCGACGTCGACGCCGCGGTCGCCGCGGCCCGCGCGGCATTCGACAGCGGCCCCTGGCCCACGACACCGCCGAAGGAGCGCGCGGCCGTCATCGCCAAGGCGCTTGCGCTGCTCGAGGAGCGCAAGGAGCTGTTCGCCAAGCTGCTGGCCGCCGAGACCGGCCAGCCGCCGATGACCATCGAGACGATGCACTGGATGGGCTCGATGGGGGCGATGAACTTCTTCGCCGGCCCCGCCGTCGACCAGGTCAAGTGGCGGGAGATCCGCAACGGGTCCTACGGGCAAACCATCGTCCACCGCGAGCCGATCGGCGTGGTCGGCGCGATCGTGGCATGGAATGTGCCGCTGTTTCTGGCGGTCAACAAGCTCGGCCCCGCGCTGCTGGCCGGCTGCACAGTGGTGCTCAAACCGGCCGCCGAAACGCCTTTGACCGCAAACGCTTTGGCGCAGGTGTTCGCCGATGCCGGCCTGCCCGAGGGTGTGCTGTCGGTGGTTCCCGGCGGGATCGAGACCGGACAGGCGCTGACCTCCAACCGCGACGTCGACCTGTTCACCTTCACCGGCAGCTCGGGCGTCGGCAAGGAGATCGGCCGGCGCGCCGCGGAAATGCTCAAGCCGTGCACCTTGGAGCTCGGCGGGAAGTCGGCGGCCATCGTCCTCGAGGACGTCGACCTGGCCTCCGCGATCCCGATGATGGTCTTCTCCGGGATCATGAACACCGGGCAGGCCTGCGTGGGCCAGACCCGCATCCTGGCACCCCGCTCGCGCTATGACGAAATCGTCGACGCGGTAAGCGCTTTCGTGCAGGCGCTGCCGGTCGGGCCGCCGTCGGACCCGGCCGCCCAGATCGGGTCGCTGATCTCCGAGAAGCAGCGCGCCCGGGTCGAGGGCTACATCGCCAAGGGCGTCGAGGAGGGCGCGCGGCTGGTGTGCGGCGGCGGGCGTCCCGAGGGCCTGGACAACGGCTTCTTCGTGCAACCCACGGTGTTCGCCGACGTCGATAACAAGATGACGATCGCCCAGGAGGAGATCTTCGGGCCGGTGCTGAGCATCATTCCCTACGACACCGAAGAGGACGCGATCAAGATCGCCAACGATTCGGAGTACGTCCTGGCCGGCAGCGTGTGGACCACCAACGTGCCGCGCGGCATCGAGATCTCGGAGAAGATCCGCACCGGGACATACGCGATCAACTGGTACGCCTTCGATCCCTGCTGCCCATTCGGCGGCTACAAAAACTCGGGTATCGGGCGCGAGAACGGGCCGGAAGGCGTCGAGCACTTCACCCAGCAAAAGAGCGTGCTGATGCCGATGGGCTACACCCTGGAGAATTAGGGTCAGCTAGGAGGCTCGCCCCTGCCGGCGGCAGGTGTGGCGCGGCACATTTCGTCGGGCGGACGTGTTACGTAAATGGTAAGAACCGTTGACCGCCTGAGTGAGGAATGCCGTGCTGCATCGTTTAGCGCGTATGGCCATCGCCGCGCCGGGGCTGGTTGTCGCGGTGGCGGTGCTCCTCGCCGTCGGCGCCGGTTGGTACGGCTATTCGGCCACAAAAAGCCTGTCGGCCGGCGGCTTTCAGGACCCGGCCGCCGAGTCATCGCGCGCCGGTCGGTTACTGGCCGACAAGTTCGGTCAGGGCGACCTGCAGTTAGTCTTCATGATCACCGCCGAAGGGGGCGTCCACAACGTCGCGGCGCGGTCTGTCGCGACCAATATCGTCGATCAGTTGCACAAGTCGCCATTCGTTGGTGAGGTGAGTTCGGCCTGGGCGGCCACACCGACCGGTGCGGCGGCCCTGACCAGCAAGGACGGCAAATCGGGGCTCGTCATCGCGGCGATTTCCGGCGGTGGCAGCGAGGGGCAGGAACACGCGAAAGCGTTGGTTCGGCAGCTGGTCAGGCCCCACGGGGGTGTCACCGTCCGCGCCGGCGGTCCGGCGACGGCCTACGAGCAGATCAGCGCGCAGACCAAGCGGGATCTGGTGGTGATGGAATCCATCGCGATCCCACTGAGCTTCCTGGTGCTGGTGTGGGTCTTCGGGGGGCTGTTGGCGGCCGCCTTGCCGGTGGCGGTCGGCCTGTTGGCAACCGTGGGAACGCTCGCCGTGCTCCGCGCCGTCTCATCGGTTACCGAGGTGTCGACCTTTGCGCTGAACCTCACCGTCGCGTTGGGCTTGGCATTGGCACTCGACTACACGCTGCTGATCACCAGCCGCTTCCGCGACGAGCGGGCCGACGGGGCGGACCGCGACGAGGCGCTGGCCCGCACGATGGCGACCGCGGGCCGCACGGTGTTGTTCTCGGCGTTGACCGTCGGTTTCTCAATGGGCGCGCTGGCGCTTTTCCCGATGTACTTCCTGAAATCGTTCGCCTTCGCCGGCGCTGCGGTGGTCACGCTGACGGCGGTCGCGGCGCTGTTGGTGGCGCCGGCCGCCATCGTGCTGCTGGGCGACCGCATCGATGCGCTGGACATGCGACGGTTGGGCCGCCGGCTGCTGCGCCGGCCGGACCCGCCGCGCCGGGCATTGCAGCAAATCTTTTGGTACCGGTCGACGAAGTTCGTGATGCGCCGGGTCGTTTTGGTCAGCCTTCCGGTGATCGCGTTGCTGGTGGTGCTCGGTGCGCCCTTCCTCGGCGTGCGGTGGGGATTCCCGGACGATCGGGTGTTACCCGGTTCGGCCTCCGCACGCCAAGTGGGTGACCAGCTACGCGAGAACTTTCCGAGCAACCCGGCCTCCGCGGTGACCGTGGTCATCCCCCAAAGCAGTGATGTCGGCCCCGCCGAGCTGGCGCGCTACGCCGCTCAGCTGTCCCGGGTCGCCGACGTGTCCTCCGTGTCGGTGCCTTCCGGCTCCTACGTTGACGGTGTGCGGGTGGGGCCGCCCACCGCCCCGACCGCGATTGCCGATAGCAGCGCCTTCCTGACCGTGGCCAGCAGGGCGCCGCTGTTCTCTGCGGCGTCCGAGACCCAGCTCGCCCGGTTGCACGCCGTGCCGGGACCGTCCGGCGAGCGCGTCGAGCTGACCGGGACCGGTCAGATCACCCATGACAGCGCGGCGGCGATCAATGCTCGACTGCCGATCGTGCTGGGGGTGATCGCGGTCGTTACCTTTGTGCAACTGTTTCTGTTGACCCGCAGTGTCGTGCTGCCGTTGAAGGCGTTACTGCTCAACGTTTTATCGCTGACCGCCGCATTCGGCGCGCTGGTCTGGGTTTTCCAGGACGGCCACTTCGGCGGACTGGGCACCACCGTCACCGGCACGCTGGTGCCGAACATCCCGGTGTTGCTGTTCTGCATCGCGTTTGGGCTGTCGATGGATTACGAGGTGTTTCTGATCGCCCGCATCCACGAGTACTGGCTGCAAAGCGGTCGGACCCGCGCCGACAACGACGAGAGCGTCGCCCTGGGCCTGGCGCGCGTCGGCCGTGTGGTGACGGCCGCGGCACTGGTGATGTCGATTTCTTTCGCGGCGCTGATCGCCGGCCAGGTGTCCATCGTGCGGATGTTCGGCCTCGGCCTCACGTTGGCGGTGCTGATGGACGCCACCCTGGTGCGCATGCTGCTGGTTCCCGCGTTCATGCATGTTTTGGGCCGCGCCAATTGGTGGGCGCCGCATCCTGTGGCCTGGTTCCGCGGTCATCTCGGTATCAGTAAGGCCCGTCGGCGGACCGGCGGTGGGGTGCGTGTTCAAGGCTGGGGGCAAACGGATAACCGACGGCGTCGGCCCGCCCCGGGCCATCTCGGCAGTACGGCAAGTACGGCGCGGCGCGCCCGAGAGGGTTCCTCACTCGAGCGTTGAGATCACGCGGATCTCGCCGGTGGCGCCGTCCACTTCGACAACCGATCCGCCCGGCAGCCGCCTGGAGGCTCCGTCCGCATTGACAACGCACGGAACGCCGAATTCTCGTGCTACCACGGCCGCGTGTGACATCGGACCACCGAGATCGGTCACTACCGCCGCGGCATATGCGAAGGCGGGCGTGTACCCGACGTCGGTGACCGCGGCGACGAGAATCTCACCCGGCTGCAGGTCGTCGATGGTCTCCGGACGGACGATGCGCACGCGGCCACGGACTCGTCCTCCGCAGATGCCGCGGCCGTACATGGTTTCGCCGACGGCGAGCACCGGGAGCGACGTGTCCGCCGGCCGCCAGTGTCCGGAAAAAGCCGGCGGCGGGAAAACCGCCGCCAGCGAACGTTGCTCGGCGCGGCGCCGCGCGACGACGTCAACGACGTTGGGTGGCAACGAGTTGAGCTCGTCGACGAGCAGGTAGAACACGTCGTCCGCGCATTCGAAGACGCCAGCGGCAGTGAGTCGGCGTCCGTATTCGCGCAGCATCAGGCGCAACACCCAGATGGCACGAATCACCTTGTCGCGACGGACTTCACGGTCTCGCAGTTGCCACGCGGCGAGCATGGCGATCGGGCCGACCAGGATCGGGATCCGTGGACTTTGAGGTGTCAAAGACACAGGGGCGTCCAGCGACTTGGCCACCATGCGGATAAAGAGTTCAGGGTTATCGGCGTAGGTGCTCGACCGCAGCTCCGCTTCGGCCGGACCGCGATGCCCGATGAATGCCAACTCCGCGGCGAACGCGGCGTAGAAGTCGGGTACCTGCTCACGGAGCGCGTCGACGTGCCCGCCGGGCTCGGTCAGGAGTCTTGTCACGTCGGGATCGCGTTGGGCCAGAGCCACCAGTCGGCGTACCGCGTCCAGCGGATGCGCGCTCACCAGATCCGGACCGGCCATCGGCGTGATCTCGTGTCCGGTCAAACGACGCAGGAAAAAGCCGTAGGCCGTGCACAACAAGATCGACGCCGACGCCAAAACCCAACCGTGCACGACGTGGTCGCGTGCCAAGACGATCTGGCTTAGCAGCCGCTCGTCGCTCATGTCTGTGAAGTCTTGGCCGACAGATCGTTCCAACCGGTCGATATCGGAGACGTAATCCCGGGTGTCGCGGACCGATCCCGCGCTAATCCCCACGAATTTGGCGCCATGCATCAGGATGTCACGCAGTTGTCCGGTGGCGCTGCGGGGTTGACGCGGGGGACGCTCCGCGCCGAACAGGGGAATGGCGGCGATCGTGGGACCGAAGAACTGGCCGAGTATCGTCGACGGGCTTGCAAATGGCACAGTTTCGGCCATGAAGTGCACCGATGTCACTCCCCCGTACAGTCGGTGCGCAAATACCCCAATCGTTCGCGACGCCATCTCACGTTGCACCACGCCCCCCGGCCGCAGCGTGGCGGCGATCCGCATGCCACCGGCGCGCACGCCCCGCACCGTTACCGACGCGGACGACGGTGAGAAAGGTCCGGGGAGCGCTTCGGCCAGGTTCGTCGCGACATATGTCGGAAAGCGCGGGTCGATCGGGGTATCGAACTCGCCGTTGCCACCGTCGGGCCCGGCCGGCACCGGCACGACTCCGTCGACCGAGGCGCCGTCGACCGCCGGGATGCTTTCAACACGGCCCACTCGCCACGGCAGCGATATCGTCCTCCCGCCAATGGATACCCGCCCGCGCGCCGCGAGCTCGAAATCGGCTACGCATTCCTGTGCGCTCCACACCGGGTCGAATCCCCACGCATCCTGCAGCCGCGTGGTGTCCATCAATGGAAGCTCCGGTGGCAGAACATGATCCGGCAACACGGCGAGCGCACGATGCAGCACCCCAAGGCGAAGCCTCACCAGCGGCCGCCCGATCGCAGCCGCCAACTGCCTCAACGTCAGAACCCCTGGCGCCGCGAGGTTGACTGCGCCGCTTTCGATGCCCTCGTCGAGGACCGCCCGGACCAGGAGTCGATGCACATCATCGGTGTGCACCACCTGCAGCGGGTGATCACCGGATCCCGCGGCGTCTACCAGCATCGGGGCGGCCAACCTTCGGAGCACGGCATCGTCCACTTCGCGGCCGAGCACCAAAGCCGAACGGACCGTGACCCATTCGATACCGGCATCGGCGATCATCGTCTCGACCTTCGCCTCATGGCGGCAATCCAACTGCCCGGGAGCCGGAGCCATGTCCTCGTCCTCGGTCAATGCAGCGGCCCGTTCCGGACGGACGCCGTAGACCTGTACGGACGAGAGGAACACGATCCTCCGAGAGCCCGAGATAGCCATCGCCTCAAGGAGATTGGTGGTACCGCCGACGTTGACGTCGGGGCTTGCCGCCCAGGCACAATGGACGACAGCCTCTGCACCCACGACGGCACCCCGGACCGCGGCCGCATCGCGGATGTCGGCTTCGACGAAATCCGTTGTCAACGGCCAGCCGGCGGGCCGCCGGCGGGCCAAGCCGACCACGTCATGGCCCGCGTTGTGCAGCCTGGAGGCGACTCCACGACCGACAACGCCGCCGGCGCCCGTGACGACGATCTTCATTTGGCGACCCTGTTGTCGGTAACGTGTTTGACCAAGGTCTCAACATCCATGGTGTCAATCGACCCGTCCGTCGGAATTTCGGCTCCCATTGTCGTTGCGGATCCGTTTGAATCCGCCAGACCTAGCAAGGTATCTAGAATCCCGGCTTCGCGCAGCCGTGAAATGGGTATCGACGTCAGGATTTGACGAACGCCCTCCTCACTGACGCCCGGGTCGCTGCTGGTGTCGGCGCCTTGAAAGTTTTCCACCAGGTGGCGGGTTACTGCGGTGGGGGTGGGGTAGTCGAAGATCAGGGTCGGTGAAAGAGCAAGCCCGGTCGTGGTTTTCAGCCGGTTACGCAACTCGACAGCGGTCAACGAGTCAAACCCCAGCTCCTGGAAAGTCTTGTCGGGATCCACCTCATCACCACCGGGACCGCCCAACACAATCGCCACCTGCGCACACACCAACTGCAGCAACACCGAGTGGCACTCGGCCGCAGACAACCCACGCAACCGCGAAACCAGCGCCGACACCGACACCGCACTGTCATTGTCCACCAACCGCCGCACCGGCCGACGCACCA
>Ga0318518_10000051_pt1 | contig 21296 bp, 18 predicted proteins | sample GRESIP176b2f22_FD_203483 | JGI IMG/M metagenome (GOLD analysis project Ga0318518, IMG submission 203483) | Tropical soil microbial communities from Luquillo Experimental Forest, Puerto Rico - GRE.SIPMG.176b2f22 | ecosystem: Environmental > Terrestrial > Soil > Tropical forest > Bulk soil...
CGACGTGATGGATTCCTTCGCCGCCAGATCGTTGCGGACGATCGCCCACATGACCCGGCTGCGCGGCGCCGACACCGTGATCGTGGGTCTGCAGCCTGAGGTGGCGTTTGCGATGGTCCAGCTGGGACTGGCATTCGACGACATGAACACCGCGCTGGACCTCGAAGAAGGACTTGCCCTGCTGAATCGAGAACGGGGACTGGGCAAATCGACGATCGGGCGCGATGGTGGAGGGTGACCCGGAGATTGTGGTCGTCGACATCAACAACTCCGACGATATCGTCGCCGCCCGCAAAGCCGGTCATCAGCTCGCTCTTGATCTCGGATTTTCGCTGACCGACGTCACCATGATCGCCACGGCGATCTCCGAAATCGCGCGAAATATCACGAGCTACGCGGGTCGTGGCGCCGTGCGTGTCACGGTGGCCGACCGGGAGGGCCGCAAGGCTCTGGTGGTGCGCGCCGAGGACGAGGGCCCCGGCATCGCCGACATCGAACGGGCGATGGAGGACGGATACTCGACCGGTCGTGGGTTGGGAATGGGCTTGCCCGGGGCTCGTCGCCTGATGGACCGATTGATCGTGGAATCCAAAGTCGGCCGCGGAACGGCGGTCGAAATGTGGAAATGGGTTCCGGCTCGTGGTTGACCATGCGTGACAATGGCCGGCTCGGGCCGATCGAGTGGGCAACCGCGGGTCGCCCGCTTCCAGGCGAGCACGTCTCGGGTGACCAGCCGATCGCGATCGGGGTCGACGAAGACACCGCGCTGTTCGGTGTGATTGACGGACTCGGGCATGGTCCGGAAGCCGCACTAGCCGCAATGCGTGCGGTCGACGCGCTCAACGGAGCGCCCGCCAAGCGGCTCGAGGTCCTCCTTCAACTCTGCCACCGAGTGTTGGAGGGCACCAGAGGAGTTGCCATGACCCTGGCGCGGGTGGATTTCGCGGCCAGCGCCCTGGAGTGGACGGGTGTGGGAAACGTCGCAGCCGACCTGGTCACCAAGGCCGCAACCGGCATCCACATCCGATCCAGTGCGCGTCTCACCGGGGGCATCGTCGGCTACCGCATACCGGAAATCAAGCCCGCGCAGGTGGTTTCGATTCGCGCCGGTGACCTGATCGTGATCACCAGCGACGGCATTGCCGAGGATCACTTGGAGCACATCGACTTCGCGGCTTCCGCCGCGGTTATCGCCGACGAGATCCTGAGCAAACACGCCAAGGACACCGACGACGCGATGGTGCTGGCGGCGCGTCACCGGGGAGCCTCGCCGTGAGCGTCAGCGACGACTTTCACGACACATACACCGCCGCGTTGCGCACCTACCTGAACACCCGCGACGAGGACAGCCTCGCCGTCGGCCATGAGCTCGGACGCCACGCCCTGCAACAACAAATAAGCATGCTCGACATCGTCGAGCACCACGTCCGGCTGCTTCTCGAATTCTCGAAGGACGTCCGAGTCGACGCGCCGGTAGCCTTGGAATTCCTGCTGCAAACGCTCGCCCCCCTCGACGTCGCAACCCGGGGATTTCTCGACGGCACCAAGCGGTATGCGGAAGAGCGCGCCCGCGCCGAGGGGCTGGCCGACCGTGACAAATTCCGTACCGCCCTGGTGAATTCGCTGCAGGAGGGGTTCTTCGTCGCCGATCACGACGGCTCGGTGATCGAAATGAACAACGCCTTCATCGAGATCCTCGGCTATCCGGCGGAAGGTCTGCCGTACGTTTGGCCGCACCCGTGGTTGGTCGACAGGAAGACCGCGCGTGAACAGCAATTGTTCGTCCAAACCAACGGCAGCGCAGAGTACGAGACACCGATTCGCCATCGGGACGGCCACCTCGCCTGGGTGAAGGTGAGCATCAATGCGGTGAGGGAGGCCGGCACCGACCGCGACGCCTACGTGGGAACGATTCGGGACATCACCGCGGAACGGGCATTCGCGGCCCGGGAAAGCGCAGTCCTGCGCCTGGCCACGGCCGTGGCTGTGGCCAAGAGCGTGGCAGAGCTGCTTTCGATCACTTTGGAGGAGTGCCGCACGGCGATCGACGTCCAACGCGTCGTCGCTGTCTCATGGCCCAGCGGCGGCGGCGAACCAACCGTCCAGGCAGCGGGTGAACCTGCCGAATCTTCTTGGCGAAAAATGGATCCGTGGCTGCGTAACACATTTCAGGACGCCCGTCACCAACTGCCGCTGACGGCCAAGACGGTCGAGCGGCCCGACAATCCCGGCAAGGCACAGGGATTGGTCGCGGTGCTCTCCGGCACGGGAGACCTCGCGCTGTGGTTGGAGCTTCGCTCCGCTCGCTGGGTCACCGCGGAGGATCGGCTCCTGGTCACGGTGCTCATCGGCCACCTCAGTCTGGCCGTGCAGCATGTGCGGCAATTCGAGAGTGCCCGGGAGACGTCGCTGACCTTGCAGCGCGCGATGCTGCCACCGGTGGAGCCGCCGCCCGGCTTTGCCGTGTGCTACGAACCCGCGGTGCCGCCATTGGAGATCGGGGGCGACTGGTATGACGTGCTGCCAATCGGTGACCACCGTATCGGCATCGTCGTCGGCGACTGCGTAGGTCGGGGTCTACCGGCCGCCGCGATCATGGGTCAGCTCCGCAGCTCGGCGCGCGCGCTGCTGATCAACGGCGCCCAACCGGCGCTGTTGCTCGAACAACTCGATTCGGCGGCGTCGCTCATTCCGAATGCTTACTGCACCACGGTCTTCCTGGCGATCCTGGACACTGAATCCGGGGTTCTGGAATACAGCAACGCGGGCCATATGCCGGCTGTGCTCGCATGGCCCGAGTCCGGACAGACGACCCTGTTGACCGACGCCGCATCCGTCCCGCTCGCGGTCCGCCGAGACCAACCGCGCCCGCAGTGCTCCAGGGAGCTGCCGCTGGGCTCGGCGCTGATGCTGTTCACCGATGGCCTGGTCGAGCGCAAGCGCGAGTCGATTGACGACGGAATCGCCCGCGCTGCAGCAGTTTTGGTGAAGACGATGAAGTTGCCTTTGGACGCCGTTCCGGCCGCGGTGGTTCACGAGCTGGCGCCGGCGGCGGGGTATGACGACGACGTCGCGATGGTGATATACCGCCACCGCCCGGCGCTGTTTCACATCGAAAGGGATGCCACCGCAGACCAATTGGTCGACATCAGGCATCGGCTGGCCGCGTGGCTGCGGGCCGCCGAGGTCCCGGACTGGTTGGCCGCCGACATCGTCCTGGTCGTCAACGAAGCGTGCACCAACTGCGTCGAGCACGCGTACCGCGGGCACCGGGTCGGGACAATGCTGCTCGAAGCCGAAACCGCCGACGGCGAAGTGCGGGCGCGGGTCGCGGACTCCGGTTCTTGGAAGACACCGGACGTCGAACCGGGCCAGGGTGGACGGGGCCTCGTGCTGATGAAAGCGCTCAGCGACAGCATGGACATCGACAGCAGCCCAACCGGCACCACCGTCCACATCAGCTTCGGACTATCGCCAGAAGCCGGTTCTAGCCCGTAGTGGCATGGGCGACTTGCTTGACGATCGTCGAGCAGAACGCCGGAAGGTCTGACGGTGAGCGACTGGAGATCAAATTGCCGTCGACCACGACCTCTTCGTCGATGAAGTGCGCGCCCGCGTTGCGAAGGTCGGTGCGAATACTGGGATACGAGGTCAGCGTTCGTCCCACCGCCACACCGGCTTCCACCAGCGTCCAGGGCCCATGGCAGATTGCGGCTACCGGCTTTCCGGAGCACACGAAGTCACGCACGAATGAGACGGCGGAACTGTCAAGACGAAGCTTGTCCGGGTTCACCGTCCCACCTGGAAGCACCAAGCCGTCGAATTCGTCGACCGACGCGTCCGACACCGGGCGGTCGACGGCAAAAACCCCGGCCGGCTCGAGATCGTGGTTCCGAGCCTGGATCTCGCCTGTCCTCAGCGACAGCAGCTCGACCTGAGCACCGGCTTCTTTCAACGCCTCACGCGGTTGTTCGAGTTCTACTTTTTCCACACCATCGGCCGCGAGGATAGCAACCTTTCTGCCCTGCAGTTCATTTGACATCTGCGGTACTCCCTTCACGGATTCAAGACAAATACCCGTGCGGGAAGCGCCCAAACATCGCAGCGAGGGTAACGCCAGGGTGAGAAATCGAGCCGAAAGTCGCCGTGGCGTTACGCTCGCCGGCCGGGACCGGTGGTGATCGAGTCGCCGGTGACGCCGGCCGCCCGGCGTGCCGCAAGCCTGCGTTTCTGTGGCTCGATCGTGTAGCGGGGATCGCGGGTTGATTCCTTGCCGGCCTCGAACACACCGAACCGGGTGAGCGCCGACGCCGTCGCGAGCGCCAGACCGGACACCACGGCGACGGCGCGGTTTCGGCCGCCGAGCAGTGTGCCCAATCCCCCCGCGATGACGAGCCGCTCGCTCCACCGCAGCATCTGACCGGGATCGCCGTGATGCAACGGTTCAGCGACCACCGGGTCCATCCGGCGCTCCATCAACTTCGTCGCGACCAGGTCACCCAGCACGCCGAGCACGGCCAGCCTGCGGGCCGGGCCGGCTTCGGCGACCGGTGTGGTGACCATCGCCAACCCCGACGCCGCCAAGCTCGCCGAACTGACGAAGACGAACGGCAGGTCCTCGTGGGCGGCGTTCCACGTCGGGGTCGCGGTGTCGGCCAACAGGACCGCGGTGTAGACCGCGAGCGGAGGCGCGAAGGCTGCGGCTTCCAATCCGGCGGGTCCTTCCACCGCGCGCAGCACGGGCCGCAACGGGCCCAGCGGGAGTCGCTCGCCCGTCATTCGGTCGATCTCGGACACCGCGGCAACCCCGATGCCGGCGCTGAACGAGCTGAGAATCCAGGAACCGAGGCTCATCGGAGAGGTCAGCTTGATGGTCCGCATCATGTTGACGAAGCGCTCCGGCCGACCCAGGTCCTTCACCAGCGCCACCGCCCCCAGCATGACGGCGACCAGCGCCGTCAGGCGAGTGTTGCGGCGCAACTTCGCTCGCCCGGTGAGCTGAGCGCCCGCCGCCAGCAGGCCCGACCCGCCCGCGACACCACCCAGAAAGAGGTAGGCCGCGACCTCATGCCCCCACGGCGCGGGCTTGACCACTGGACGCCCGTAGTACGAGCTGAATTCCGCTTCGGGGACCATCGGCATTTCGCGCGAGCCGTCGGCGCCACCCCGACGACCCCTGCCTGTTCCATTCCGGCGCTTGCCACCCGTCGGCTCCGGCGGGCGCAGGCTGTCGAATTCCGAGGTACTCACGACCGCCCCCGCCAGAACGCCACCGCCGCCGCGCCGAACATGCCGGCCGCGGCCAGGCCGGCCCGCTTGAACATCTGCATCAGGTCGGCTGTGCACACCCGCGGATCGGGCGGCAGCCCGTAGACCTCCGGTTCGTCGAGCAGCAGGAAAATCGACCCGGTGCCGCCGACGCCGTCGTGCTCGTTGGCGCCGTAGAGCCGTGCCTCGGTGCGGCCCTGAGCATGGAGCTCGGCGACCCGTTCCCGCGCCTGCACCACCAGGTCGTCATGATTGCCGAACTTGATCGACGTGGTCGGGCAGGTCTTCGCGCATGCCGGTATCTCGTCTTCGACCAGCCGGTCGTAGCAGAGCGTGCATTTCTGGGCCACTCCGGTGACGAACTTTTCCGCGGGCCGCCCGGGTCTCTCCACCGGTGTGGCGTACGTGCCGTCGCTGCGACGCTCGACCACACCGAACGGGCATCCGGCCACGCAGGTGCCACAGCCGTTGCAGACGTCTTGCTGCACCACCACCGTGCCGAACTCGGTACGGAACAGCGCACCGGTGGGACACACGTCGAGACAGCCGGCGTGCGTGCAGTGCTTGCACACGTCGGAGGACATCAGCCAACGAAACTCCGGGGTGTCCGGCGGCCTTGAAACAGGAGGGGTGTCCGCATGAGTGTCGATCCGTCCGGGGACAGCGGGCATGCCCAAATCGACTAGCGCACGGCCGGATTCGCGTGCCTCCTCGATGCGGTCCCGTCCCTGCTCGATGAAGGCCACGTGCCGCCAGGTGCTCGCGCCCAACGCGCCGGTGTTGTCGTAGGACGAACCCAGCAGTTCGAGGTCGCCGTCGCGCGGGTTTCGGTTCCACTCCTTGCACGCCACCTCGCAGGCCTTACACCCGATGCAGATCGACGTGTCGGTGAAGAAGCCCTTGCGCGGCTTGACTTTTCCCTGACTCAAGCCCCAACCGGCGTCGGTAGCCGGGTCAGTCGGTCCGGTCAGCTGGCCCATCGGCCCCCCTCTCCAGGACGGCGTCGCTCACTCGCACATTGCCGGTCTCCGTCGTTGCGCCGGCGCGAGACTGATATTCGGCGACCAGTCGGAGCAGGTCCTCACCCTGCGGGCGACGACCCGAGCGGATGTCGCAGGAACCGGCCTTCGACTCCTGGATCTGCACGTTCGGGTCGAGAGTCACGCCCAGGAGATCATTGGCCGCATCCCCGCTGACGACCGCGTCGCTACCGACGCCCCAGTGGTAGGGCAGCCCGATCTGGTGCACCGTGTGGCCGCCGACGACCAACGGGGTCATCCGCTCGGTGACCAACACCCGCGCCTCGATCGCCGCACGGGGCGAGATGATGGTGGCCCACCCGTAGGGCTCGAGGCCACGTTCGGCGGCCAGCTCCGGAGAGACCTCACAGAACATCTCCGGTTGCAGTTCGGAGAGATAGGGCAGCCAGCGGCTCATGCCGCCGGCAGTGTGATGCTCGGTGAGCCGGTATGTCGTGAACACGTAGGGGTACACATCGGCGCCGGGGTCGCCGGCGCTCGGCGCGCTCAGATTGTCCTTGCGCGGGAAAGTGATTCGCGCGGGATTCTGTTGTTGCGGGTATAACGGGTTGGCGACCGGCGACTCCTGCGGCTCGTAGTGCGTCGGCAGCGGCCCGTCGACCACGCCCTTCGGAGCGAACAGCCAGCCCTTGCCGTCGGCCTGCGTCACGAACGGGTCGTCGTCCGCCAGGGCGGCTGGGCCACCGAGCTCGGGGTCGGGGCGGCTGCGCGGCGCCCGGTCGGCCACGAAGTCGGGGACGTCATATCCAACCCAGCGCCGGTGCTGCTCGTCCCACCAGATGTACTTCTTGCGCTCGCTCCACGGCCTGCCGTCGGGGTCGGCCGAGGCGCGGTTGTACAGGATCCGCCGGTCGGCGGGCCACGCCCAGCCCCACTCCGACTGACTCGGGCCGGTGCCGCCGTGCGGTACGCGGCGGGCCGCCTGGTTGATGCCGTTCGCGTACACACCGGCGTAGATCCAGCAGCCGGAGGCGGTCGACCCGTCGGCGCGCAACTCGGTGAACGACGCCACGGGCTTACCGGCGTCAGGGCCGGTGAGGTGATACCCGTTGTATTCGGCCAATACCGCCTCGCCGTCGGGGTCACCGTGCTCGTCGATCGGGTAATCCCAGGTCAGATCCAACAATGGCCGGTCACGCTCGTCGGTCGAACCGGCCAATCGAGCTTTGATCCGCTTGCCAAGCTCGTAGAAGAACTGCAATTCGCTTTGGCAATCGCCCGGCGGGTCGACAGCCTTATGCCGCCACTGCAGCAGCCGCTGCGTCTGGGTGAAGGATCCTGCCTTCTCCACGTGCGTGGCCGCCGGCAGGAAGAACACTTCGGTTTCGATGTCCTCGGTGCGCAGTTCGCCCGTCGCGATCTCCGGACCGTCCTTCCACCACGTGGCCGACTCGATGAGGTTGAGGTCACGGACTACCAGCCACTTCAGGTGAGACATACCGAGTCGTTGCATCCGGCCGTGCGCCGACCCGACCGCGGGATTCTGGCCCAGCAGGAAGTAGCCCTCCACCTCGTTATCCAGCATCCCCATCACCGTCTGGTAGGTCCCATGGGGGCCTGTCAGGCGCGGAAGGTAGTCGTAGGCCCAGTCGTTGTCCGGCCGGGCCGCGTCACCCCACCACGCCTTGAGCAGGCTGATCACATAGGTGTCGGCGTTGGCCCGGAAGCCTTTCTGCTTTTTCGACCCGACCGCCTTGAGGTAGTCGGCGAGCGTGTCGTGCGTGCCCACCTTGGGCATCGGCAGGTATCCGGGTAGCAGATTGAACAGCGTGGGAATGTCGGTGGAGCCCTGAATACTAGCGTGGCCGCGCAGGGCCATGATGCCGCTGCCCGGACGGCCTATGTTGCCCATCAAGAGTTGCAAAATTGCTGCGGTGCGGATGAATTGCGACCCGAGAGTGTGCTGGGTCCACCCGACGGCGTACGCGAAGCAGGTGGTGCGCTCGCGCCCGGCATTCTCGACGATGGAACGCGCGAGATAGTCGAAATCCTCGAGACTGATACCGCAGACGTCCTTGACCATCTCCGGGGTGTAGCGGGCGTAGTGCCGCTTGAGGATCTGGAATACCGTCCGCGGGTGCTGAAGGGTTTCGTCGCGCAGCACCCGAGCATGCGCCAGCGCTGGACCCGCGCCGCCGTGCTCATCACCCGCCGCGCGCGCCGACGCGCTGGCCCCGTGCTCGTGGCCGCCGCCGGGGGACTCGGCATGGTCACCGTCGGATTCGGCGTAAGCCCACGTCGACATGTCGTACTGACCGGTCTGGGGGTCGAAACCGGAGAACAACCCGCCGAGATCTTCGGCGTCCCTGAAGTTTTCATTGATCAGAGTGGCGGCGTTCGTGTATGCGACGACGTACTCCTTGAACCACAGGTCATTGGTGAGGATGTGGTTGATCAGCGCACCCAGCAAGACCACGTCCGAACCGGCGCGGATCGGGATGTGCCTGTCCGACACCGCCGAGGTCCGGGTGAACCGCGGGTCGACGTGGATCACCAGCGCGCCGCGGGCCCTGGCCTCCTCGACCCACTGGAATCCCACCGGATGGCACTCGGCCATGTTGGAACCCTGGATGATGATGCAATCGGCGTTGGCCATGTCTTGCAGTGATTGGGTGGCGCCGCCGCGCCCGAAGGAGGCTCCCAGACCGGGAACCGTGGAGGAGTGTCAAATACGAGCTTGGTTCTCGATCTGGATCGCGCCCGCCGCGGTGAAGAGCTTCTTGATGAGGTAGTTCTCTTCGTTGTCGAGCGTGGCACCACCCAAGGCCGCGATGCCCATCGTGCGGCGCAGCAGGTTGCCCTTCTTGTCGATGTCCTGCCAGGAATGGCGGCGGGACTCCAGGAAGCGGTCGGCGATCATGTCGGTGGCGGTGTCCAGGTCGAGACGCTGCCATTCCGTCGCGCGCGGGGCGCGGTAGAGCACTTCGAGCTGCCGGCCCGGCGAATTGACCAGTTGCTCGCTGGCAGAACCCTTGGGGCACAGGCGGCCTCGCGAGATCGGCGAGTCGGGGTCACCTTCGATCTGGACGACCTTCTCGTCCTTGACGAACACCCGCTGACCGCAGCCGACCGCACAGTAGGGGCAGACGCTTTGCACGACCCGATCCGCCGTCGCGGTGCGCGCGGTGATGGCGCGGGTGCGTTTGGAGGTCACGGCCGACCCGCGGCCGAGTTTGTCCCCCGAAATGAACTGACGTATTACGGGCCATTCCAAGGGCCACTCCAGGAACATTCTCGAGATCGCCATTTCCTCACACTAGTGCGCCACGGCGAAACTGCGCCCGGTCAGCGCACCACGATCGTGTGCTCGCCGCGAGGCACGAGCTCCCCGATGACGGGGGCGCCCGGAATCTCGCCGGCGATCAGCAGCCCGCCCGACGTCTGCGCGTCGGCGAGCAGGAGCGCCTCGTTTTCGTCGACCCTCGACAAGTCGGCGTGCGGCGCCACCCAGTCGAGGTTTCGGCGCGTGCCCCCGCTGACGTAGCCGGCTGCGAGCGCCTCCCGCGCCCCCTCCAGGTAGGGCACCGCCGCCGAGTCGATCACCGCCGTGACGCCGCTGGCCCGCGCCAGCTTGTGCAGGTGCCCGAGCAGACCGAAACCCGTTATGTCCGTTGCGCATTCGGCTCCCACAGCCAGCGCCGCCGCGGCCGCCTCGGCGTTCAGCGTGGTCATCGCCTCGATCGCCTGGCCGAAGCGTTCTCCGGTGGCCTTGTGCCTGCTGTTCAGCACGCCGATGCCGAGCGGCTTGGTCAACGACAGCGGCGTGCCCGGTTTGCCGGAGTCGTTGCGCAGCAACCGGTTTGGGTCCGCGGTTCCGGTTACCGCCAGACCGTATTTTGGCTCCGGGTCGTCCACGCTGTGCCCGCCGGCGAGATGGCAGCCGGCCAGCGCGCAGACATCCAGTCCCCCGCGCAGCGTCTCGGCCGCCAGCTCGAACGGCAGCACATCCCGCGGCCAACCCAGCAGGTTCACTGCGACGACCGGTCGCCCGCCCATCGCGTACACGTCCGAAAGCGCGTTGGTGGCCGCGATGCGGCCCCAGTCGTACGCGTCGTCCACCACCGGGGTGAAGAAGTCCGTTGTCGCGATCAGCGCCGTGCCGGCCTCGATGCGCACCACCGCCGCGTCGTCGCCGCTGTCCAACCCGACCAGCAGCTCACCGGCCGGATGGCGCGGCGCGGATTTCCCCAACCCGCGGACCACGTCCTCGAGCTCACCGGGCGGGATCTTGCAGGCGCAGCCGCCGCCGTGGGCGTACTGGGTCAGGCGATAAGTCACGGGATACATAATGGTCGCCATGGTCCAGGGAGGTGTGTCCGGTCTGGTGACCGGCGCGGTCTTCAAAACTGTCGAGCGGCAGACGCTGTCGCTGGCGGGTTCGATTCCCGTCCGCCTCCGCCACTCTGATGCCTGACGACCCGAGGCGGCGGGTCCCGCGCACCGACACACTGCTCGCCGACCCCCGCCTCGCCGAAGCCGAGCGGCTGCTGGGCCGAGCGCTGGTGAAGTCGGTGATCGCCGAGGCCCAGCAGCGGGCGCGCGCCGGGGAAATCGCGCCGGAGCGCGTCGCCGACCACGCGCTCGCCGCACTCCCGGCCACCGCGTCCAGCCTGCGACCCGTCATCAACGCCACCGGCGTGGTCGTGCACACCAACCTTGGCCGGGCGCCGCTGTCGCGGGCCGCGCTCGACGCGGTGGTGGCGGCGGCCGGCGCGACGGATGTCGAGTTCGACCTGGCGACGGGCCACCGCGCTCGCCGTGGCCGCGGCGCGCTGGCCGCCCTGGCCCGGGCGGTCCCCACCGCGGGCGGCGTGCACGTGGTGAACAACAATGCCGCGGCGCTGCTGCTGACCGCCCTCACGCTGGCCGCGGGCAAGGAAATCGTGCTGAGCCGCGGCGAGCTGGTCGAAATCGGCGACGGCTTCCGCATCCCCGAACTGCTGGCGTCCACAGGTGCACGGCTGCGCGAAGTCGGCACCACCAACCGCACCGGCCTGCGCGACTATGCCGAGGCGATCGGGCCGGAGACCGGTTTTGTGCTGAAGGTCCATCCGTCGAACTTCCACGTCACCGGCTTCACCTCGGCGGTGGGCGTCGCGGAATTGGCGGCCCTCATGGACAAGCTCCAGGCGCCGCTGGTGGTCGACATCGGCTCCGGGCTCCTGTCCCCGCACCCGGTGCTGCCCGACGAGCCCGACGCAACGTCGACGCTGGCCGACGGCGCTGACCTGGTCACCGCGAGCGGCGACAAACTTCTCGGCGGCCCGCAGGCCGGCCTGCTCTTCGGCCGCACCGAGCTCATCGAGCGGCTGCGGCGTCACCCCGCGGCGCGCGCCGTGCGCGTCGACAAGCTGACGCTTGCCGCCCTCGAAGCGACGCTGACCGGCCCGCCGTCGCCGGTGGCCGAGGCCCTCGGCGCCGACGTGGCGCAACTTCGGGCCCGCGCCGAATCGCTCGCCGCCGCACTGTCCCAGAGCTCGGGGGCCGACGCCGTGGACTGCTTCGCGGCCGTCGGCGGCGGCGGCGCACCCGGTGTGCGACTGCCGAGCGCCGCGGTGAGCCTGCCGGAGTCCTACGCCGTCGCGCTGCGTGCCGGCAGCCCGCCGGTCGTCGGCCGCCTGGAGGCCGGGCGGTGCCTGCTCGACCTGCGCACGGTGGCACCGGAGGACGACGAGCTGCTGGTGGCGGCGGTGCGCGCGTGTTCGTCATAGCCACCGCCGGGCACGTAGACCACGGCAAGTCGACCCTGCTGCAACGGCTGACCGGCATGTGGCCGGACCGGCTGGCCGAAGAACAGCGGCGAGGCCTGACCATCGACCTCGGCTTCGCGTGGACCGAGATCGGTGGTCGTCAGCTCGCGTTCGTCGACGTGCCTGGCCACGAACGGTTCGTGGCCAACATGCTGGCCGGGGTGGGCGCGGCCCCGGCGGTGATGTTCGTCGTGGCCGCCACCGAGGGGTGGATGCCGCAGTCGGAAGAGCATCTCGCGGCGCTGGATGCCCTCGGCGTTCACCATGGGTTGGTCGTGATCAGCAAGGCCGACCTCGCCGATCCGGGCCCGGCCGTCGCGCAGGCGTCGGAGAGGTTCGCCGCCACCTCGCTTGCCGGCGCTCCCGTCGCGATCGGCACCGAACTCGAGCGGGTGCGCGCGGAATTGTTGGCCCTGACGGACCGGCTGCCGGTTCCCGACCCCGACGCCGACGTGCGGCTGTGGGTCGATCGTTCCTTCACTGTGCGGGGCGCGGGCACGGTCGTGACGGGCACGCTGGCCGCCGGCACGGTGCGGGTGGGCGACGAACTCGAACACGGCGGGCGGCGCGTCACCGTCCGCGGACTGCAATTGCTCGGCCGCGACCACAGCGCGGTCGGCGCCGTGGCGCGCGTCGCGCTGAACCTGCGGGGCGTGCACCGCCAGCACATCGGTCGCGGAGATACCGTTCGGACGCCGGGCGCGTGGCTGGACACCGCCGAGATCGACGTCGCCCTGCGGTCGGCGGACAAACTGCACCGACAGCTGGTGCTGCACATCGGGTCCGCGGCCGTCCCCGTCCAGGTGCGCCGACTGGGCGCGGCTGCGGCGCGGCTGCGCCTGGCGCGGCCGCTGCCGTTGCGTGTCGGGGACGCCGGGCTGCTGCGGGATCCCGGGGAGCATCGGATCGCGGCGGGAATCGAGGTGCTCGACGTTCGGCCACCCGGGCTGCGCCGCCGGGGCGCGGCGCGGGACCGTGCCGCGGAGCTGGCAACCGGCCACGTCCGTCCACCGGACTACGCACGAACGGCCGAACTGAGCGCCATGGGCCTGCCGCCGTCGGGCACGCGGGTAGGCGATTGGGTGGTGGACCCGCGGTGGTGGGCCGCGCGACGCGACTGCGCGACCGCGACGGTCCAGCGCTGGGCGGCCGATCACGACATCGCAGCGGGGATGCCGCTGGAGACCCTGCGGCAGCGGGTCGGGCTGCCCGCCGCCGAGCTGGTGCCGAAGCTGCTCGAGGGAACCGGCCTGGAGGTGGTGGACGGGGTGGTGCGGCCACCCGGCGCGAGCCTGCCGGCCCGCGTCGACAGCGCGGTGCGCACGGTGGAGCAGTGGCTGGCCGCCGAACCGTTTCGGGCGCCGGACGCCGACGAACTGGCCGAGCTCAAGCTCGGCGCCCGGGAGCTGGCGGCGGCGGTGCGCGCGGGGCGGTTGACCCGAATCGCTGACGGTGTCGTGCTGGGATCCGACGCGTTGGATCGGGCGGCAAATGTCCTCGCGAAGCTGCCGCAGCCGTTCACCGTCAGCGAGGCCCGCCGCGCGCTGGGCACCACCCGCCGGGTGGCCGTGCCGTTGCTGGAGCAGCTCGATGCCCGACGCGTCACAAGGCGGGGCAGTGACAACACCCGGACGGTCGTTTGATCGAGCCGCGAATCAGTCGGTCGCGGAAACCGTTGTCGCAGAGTTGGTTTCCGATTCTTTGATCGAGATCAGTTCGAGTTCAGCAAGATTGGCCGCCACCGTGACTATAGGCTGCGCGGCCTCGACCGCGTCATATTGGTCGGGCGGTTCGGCTCGCAATGCCAGTGCGACGTCCCCCACCATCGGCCGACTTGCCGTGTCGCCGTGTCCTGAAACCTGCTCGGTGACGAATTCCAGATGGGCTTCCAACACGGCTCGGGCGGACGGATACGCTCCGCTCGGCGGCAGCGTCCTGATGTCGGCGATCATGTCCGCCGCGAGGCGCAGCCAGGTGGCCCGGTTGGCCGCCCGCACGACCGGAGTCCGCAGGTCGGCCCCGCTGCCGGTCTCCGAAAGATAGTGGCGCACAGCGTCATCGACTCTTCGGCTGGCCACCACTGCGTCGTAGCTTAGGGTCGCGAGGTTGGCGTCAATTTCGTCCCGGCCTTCCTCCGAACGGTCACGGGTAACACGCAGCACGGCCGCCTCCAGATAGCGCAGGTTGACGTCGACCGCGGCTTCGATGAGAGCCGACACCGCGGCCGTGGCGCCTCGGGGCCACAGCAGCAGCGATACGGTCAGACCGACGGCCGCGCCCATCGCGATGTCTTGGATGCGCAGCAGGCCGACGCGCCAACCCGCGGGGGCCAGGAGGTTGAGGATGACCAACAGGCTCAAGGCAGCCATGGCCTGAGCGGCGGTGAAGGAAACGAACCGCGGCAGGTAGGTGGACGCGAAAAGCGTGATCGGCACCAGCAGCCACAGCACCACGGGTTGTACGCCGACAGCTGCGACGAGCAGCGCGCCGAGGACGATGCCCACCGCGGTACCCGTCACCGCCTGAACGACTTTGGTTCTGGTGGAAAGCGCACTGCTGCTGAGCACGAGCATCGTTCCCACCACGACCCAGAAGCCATGTTCCACCAGATGCAGATGCGTGACGGCGACGGCCAGGGCCAACCCGACCCCCATCCGGAGGCCGTTATGCGCCGCCACGGAGCGGCTGTTCAAAAAGCCCGTAACAATCGCGGTGCCGGCGGCGGTCTCCGACGACAGCCGGTCGGCGAAGCCGGTGGGCGGCAGTTGCAGGCCGAGGGCCCGTGCCCACACCGGCCGGGCGTCGGCCGCGGCGGCCGCGGCGACGACCCTGCCCGTCAAGCCGATGGTCGTCGTGATGACTCGGCATCCCAGCAGCTGTCGGCCGGTCGCACTGGCCGACGCATCGTCGGTGGCGCTGAGTATCAATTCCACGTCCTCGCGGTAACCCGCACGCGCCAGCGACCGCAATCGCGAAAGTGCCTGATCGAGAGCGGCGCGGTTCTCGGCGCGATGGGCCAGTTGCGTTTTATCGAGCAACCGGGCGCAGCATCGCAGGATGTCGAGGGCCGCCGGTCTCACCGTCCCCAACGTCGCCCCGGTGTTGTCGGCGACCAGGTCGGCGACCAGCTCGAGAACGTCGACGATGCGTACCAGCGCGCGGCTGCCGGCGCTGAGCCCGACCGGGCGGTGGCTAGCAGCCAAAAAGTTGGCGCGCAGCGCGTCCATTGCCGCGGTCACGTCCTCGGCCGAACCGATGCCCTCGATCCGGTCGGCCAGCGCTGCGCACACCTGTCCAACGTGACTGCGCAGGGCGCCGTAGTGCCGTGCGGGAAGGAAGAACAACGCCGCCGGCACGCACACCGCGACGGCGATCAGCCAGCCCAGCAGCCGTCCGCCGACTGGGCCGACCGGTGTGCAGACCGGCCAGACATAGAACAACAGGGTCGCGCGCTGACCGGCCGACATCGTCGAACTGAGCATGCTGGCCAGGGTCACCGCTACGGCGAGGAAGAACATCAACGTCACCGCCAGCCAGGCGATGGGAGCAACCAAAGTGCCGATCGCGATCAGAACGATCCCGTTGACGGTCAAGCCGAGGTAAGCCACCGCGCGCTGCTGTCGGTTGCCGGGAAACTCGGTAACCACCAGCAGCCAAAAGGCGCCGAGTAACGCATACAGGGGCGTCACCCTGCCGCCCACCAACGCGAAGGCGAGTCCGGCCGTCAGCGGCACCATGATCGCCGCACGGATGGCGCGTTTCAGCGCGTCGCGCTCCGGATCCTCCGTACGCAGCAGGTCCAATGTTTGCCGGATCGACGGGACCCGGATCAGCATGACTGGATGATAGAGCCGATAGCGCTGTCGTTATCGGGCGGCGGTGGATTCCTGCTCAGCGCAGAACAATTGGAACTACAGGCGCTCCTTGACCGCCGCCGACAGCCGAGCCCCGTCGGCCTTGCCGGCCGCGATAGCGGTGGCCGCCTTCATCACCAGTCCCATCTGCTTCATGCCGGGCCGCTCGCCGAGTTGCTCGGCAACCTGTGCGATCGCGGTGTCGGCGACATCTGCCAGCTCGGCCTCGGTGAGCGGTGTGGGGAGGTACTCGTCGATGATCCGCGCCTCGGCGTGCTCCTCGGCGGCGAGCTCGCCGCGACCGTTTTGGGTGTAGATCTCGGCCGCTTCGCCGCGCTTTCGTGATTCCTTGGACAGCACCTTGATGATTTCGTCGTCGGAGAGCTCGCGGGCCTCCTTGCCGGAGACCTCCTCGGTCTGGATCGCGGCCAGCAGCATGCGGAGGGTCGCGGTTCGCAACTTGTCCCGGGACTTCATCGACTGGGTCAAGTCCGCCCGCAGCCGGGATTTGAGTTCCGTCATGCCCGAGACGCTACGCGCAGGGGCGTCGGCCAAGATTGAGAAATGCCCGGACCGCCGACAGGATGGAGCCCATGACGCACGACGGGCCCGGCTGCAGAGCTGGCTTAAAAGGCCTTTTCGAAGGCCACCGAGCACGGTGACCGCGCCGCCGCCTGGTTATCCGGTTGGTCCGCCTCCCGGCTACGGCCCGCCGCGCGCATACGGCCCGCCACCGGGGTACGGACCGCCGCCCGGCTACGGTCCGCCGCCCGGCTACGGTCCGCCGCCGGGCTACGGTCCGCCGCCCGGCTACGGTCCGCCGGCGGGCTACGGGGCGCCGCCGCCCGGCTACGGGGCGCCGCCCGGCTATGGCCCCCCACCGGGCCCGCAATACGGTCCACCGCAGTTGGTTCCGGGAGCGGCCAAACCGGGGATCATCCCGCTGCGGCCCCTGACCCTGAGTGAGATCTTCAATGGCGCGGTCGGGTACATCCGGGCCAACCCCAAGGCGACGTTGGGACTCACCACGATGGTGGTCGTGCTCATGCAGATCATCTCGCTGATGGCGACGGTCGGCCCGCTGGCCGCCCACGGCAGGATCACGCCCGGACGATCGGGCGCGATGAGCTTGGGAGTCGCGGGCACGTGGCTGGCGTCGACGGCCGCCGGCCTCCTCGTCACCTGGCTCGGTGGCATGCTGCTGTCCGGCATGCTCACCGTCATCGTCGGCCGGGCTGTGTTCGGGTCGTCGATCACGATCGGCGAAACCTGGGCCAAGATTCGTGGGCGGGTGATCCCCTTGCTCGGCCTGGCGCTGCTGGAAGCCGCGGCGATGGCGGCCCTCTTCGGGCTGGTGGTGGTGCTAATCGCGCTGCTGGCGGTTGTCGGCAACGGAGCGGCGGCGATCCTCTTAAGCTTCCCGCTGCTGCTCGTCGTGGCCGCGTTGCTGGTGTACCTGTACACGGTGCTGTTGTTCGCACCCGTGCTGATCGTCCTGGAGAGGCTGCCGGTGATCGATGCGATCAGACGATCCTTCACGTTGGTGCGCGGCGGCTTCTGGCGGGTCTTGGGGATCCGGGCGCTGACGTTCCTGGTGGCATCCGTCATCGCCAACGCCGTCGCGATACCGTTCAGCATCGTCGGCGAGGTGATCCTGCTCGGGACCCCAACCACCGGAAGCCTGCTGTTGGGCACCGCGATCGCCTCCGTCGGATCGGCGATCGGCCAAATCATCACCGCGCCGTTCAACGCCGGGGTCGTCGTGCTGCTCTACACCGACCGCCGAATGCGCGCCGAGGCCTTCGACCTGGTGCTGCAGAGCGGCGCCGCCGGTGGACCGTATGCCGTCGGGTCCACCGATAACCTCTGGCTGACCCGGCCGTTCTAAGGGCTGAGTGAGGACCGGCTGACAGTGCCTTCCATCGACATCGACCGCGATGCCGCACACCAGGCGGCACAGATCGAGCTCGACAAGCCGATCTACTCCAAGGGTTCCGCGACACAACAATTCGCCGATTGGGTCAACGAACTGTTGTATCGACTGCTGCAGAAGACCTCCTCCATACCGGGCGGGTGGTTGACCACCACGGTGCTCCTGATCGTGCTGGCGATCGCCCTGGTGGTCGCCATCAACGTCGCACGGCGCACCATGCGGACCCACCGCGGCGGCGACTACCAGTTGTTCGAATCCGCTCCCCTTACCGCGGCCCAACATCGTGCTACGGCTGAAAGCTTTGCGGCGCAAGGTGATTGGGCGGCAGCGATTCGCCACCGATTACGCGCCGTCGCCCGCCAGCTCGAGGAGACCGGCGTGCTCGAGCCGGCTCCCGGCCGCACCGCCAACGAGCTGGCCCGGGATGCCGGCGCCGTGTTGCCCCATCTGGCGGGCGAACTATCCCAGGCGGCAACGGCATTCAACGATGTCACCTATGGGGAGCAGCCCGGAAGCCAGGCCGCCTACCAGATGATCGCCGAACTCGACGACCACCTGCGATCGCGGCCGCCCGCCGTCCCGCCGCCGACGGGGCAGGCCGCCGCGATGGAATCATGGGCGCAGGTTCGGTGATGGCGACCGTGGGAACACGACCGGAAGCCGTGACCGGCGCGGTGTCGCGGCGATGGCGATCATGGCGCTGGGTGGTCCTGACGCTCGTCGTGCTCGCGGCGATCGCCGCCATCGGTGCCTACCTGACCGCACCGCGTCCGGGGGCCCGGATGGATGCGAAATCGACTGAGCCCGACGGTGCCCGCGCGCTGGTGACGCTGCTGGGCGACGGCGGCGTCGAGGTCCTCGTGGCGAACAGCATCGCCGACGTCGAACAGGCGGCGCGGCCGGACACGCTGATACTGGTGGCGCAGAGCCAGTACCTCACCGACAGTTCGCTGCTCGACCGGCTGGCGCAGGCCCCCGGCGATCTACTCCTGGTCGAACCTACCTCGCGCACCCGCGAGGCACTGATGCCGCACGTGCGCATGTCGACCGTCAACCCTTCCTTCGATGTCGCCCCGAATTGCGCTCTGCGAGAGGCCAATCGCGCCGGAAAGGTTCGACTCGGACTGAGCGACACCTACGAGGCCAACGACGGCCGAACGATGACCAGCTGTTACGGCGGGGCGCTCATCCGCTACCGGGACCACGGGCGGACCGTCACGGCGGTCGGCAGTACCGACTTCATGACCAACGAGGGCCTATTGCAGGCGGGCAATGCCGCGCTGGCCATGAACCTTGCGGGCGACCGGCCGCGCCTCATCTGGTACGCGCCCCACCGCATCGAAGGCGAAACATCTTCTCCCGCATCGCTTTCCGATTTGATCCCGGAGAACGTGACGTGGATCGTCTGGCAGCTGTGCCTGGTTGTGCTACTGGTTGCGCTGTGGAAGGGCCGCCGGTCCGGCCCGCTGGTGGCCGAGCAGTTGCCCGTCGTGGTGCGCGCGTCGGAGACCGTGGAGGGCCGCGCGCGGCTTTACCGGTCCCGGCGGGCACGTGATCGTGCCGCCGCGGCGCTGCGGGCCGCCACGGTGCAGCGGCTGCTGCCCCGGCTCGGCCTGGGCCCGGGTGCGCCGGCGCCGGCGGTGGTGGCGACCGTGGCCCGACGCAGCGGGGTCGACGCCGGATTTGTTTCCCACCAACTGTTCGGCCCGCCCCCGGCCACCGACAACGACCTGCTACAACTTGCCCGTGCGCTCGACGAAATCGAAAGGCAGGTCACACAGACGTGACACAACCACCTCCCGCCCAGACCCTGCACGCTGAATCGGCGAGAGATGCGCTGCTGGCGTTGCGCACCGAGCTCGCCAAGGCCGTCGTCGGGCAGGAGGGAGTCGTCAGCGGCCTGGTGATCGCGCTGCTGTGTCGCGGCCACGTGCTGCTGGAAGGTGTTCCGGGGGTGGCCAAAACGCTGATGGTCCGGGCGCTGGCCGCCGCGCTACAGCTGGAGTTCAAGCGGGTGCAGTTCACCCCCGACCTGATGCCCGGCGACGTCACCGGTTCGCTGGTGTACGACGCGCGCACCGCGGCGTTCGTGTTCCGGCCGGGTCCGGTGTTCACCAACCTTCTGCTGGCCGACGAGATCAACCGCACCCCGCCCAAAACGCAGGCCGCGCTACTGGAGGCGATGGAGGAGCGTCAGGTCAGCGTGGAGGGCGAACCCAAGCCGCTGCCCGACCCATTCATCGTCGCCGCCACCCAGAACCCGATCGAATACGAGGGCACCTACCAGTTGCCCGAAGCGCAACTGGATCGCTTCCTGCTCAAGCTGAACGTGTCGCTGCCGGCGCGCGACGCCGAGATCGCGATCCTCAGCCGGCACGCGCACGGCTTCGATCCCCGCGATCTATCCGCGATCGAGCCGGTGGCCGGGCCCGCGGAGCTGGCGGCCGCCCGCCAGGCCGTGCTGCACGTGCTGGTCGCGGACGAGGTGCTGGGCTACATCGTCGACATCGTCGGGGCCACCCGCTCCTCGCCCGCGCTGCAGCTGGGCGTGTCGCCACGCGGGGCCACGGCGCTGCTGGGCACCGCCCGGTCCTGGGCGTGGCTGTCCGGCCGCAATTACGTCACTCCAGATGACGTGAAGGCCATGGCCCGCCCGACGCTGCGGCACCGGGTGATGCTGCGCCCGGAGGCCGAGCTCGAAGGGGCCACACCCGACGGTGTGCTCGACGGAATCCTCGCGTCGGTCCCGGTGCCCCGCTAGTGATCCTGACCGGACGCACCGGCTTGCTGGCGCTGATCTGCGTCCTCCCCATCGCGGTATCGCCTTGGCCGGCAAGGGCTTTCGTGGTATCGCTGCTGCTGCTGTCGATACTGGTTGTCGTCGATGCCGCGCTGGCGGCGAGCACCCGCGGATTGCGCTATACCCGTTCACCCGACACCTCGGTCCGGCTCGCGCAACGGGTGGATGTGGGCCTGCAGATCCAGAATGACGCCGGTCGTACGTTTCGAGGCCAGATCCGTGACACCTGGCCGCCCAGCGCGCGCGCCGAGCCACGCATCCACGCCGTCAAAATCCCCGCAGGACAACGTCAGCACGTGCAGGCCCGGCTGCGACCGGTTCGGCGGGGCGACCAGCGCGCGGCAGTGGTCACGGCCCGATCGATCGGACCGCTCGGCTTGGCCGGGCGGCAGGGCTCGCAACCGGTGCCGGGTCAGGTCCGGGTGCTGCCGCCGTTCTTGTCGCGCAAGCACTTGCCGGCGCGGCTGGCCAAGCTGCGGGAGATCGACGGGCTGTTGCCGACGCTGATACGCGGGCAGGGAACCGAATTCGATTCGCTGCGCGAGTATGTCGTCGGCGATGACGTGCGGTCGATCGACTGGCGCGCAACCGCGCGCCGCGGCGACGTCGTCGTCCGCACCTGGCGACCCGAACGCGACCGGCGCGTGGTGA
>Ga0318518_10000052_pt1 | contig 21131 bp, 20 predicted proteins | sample GRESIP176b2f22_FD_203483 | JGI IMG/M metagenome (GOLD analysis project Ga0318518, IMG submission 203483) | Tropical soil microbial communities from Luquillo Experimental Forest, Puerto Rico - GRE.SIPMG.176b2f22 | ecosystem: Environmental > Terrestrial > Soil > Tropical forest > Bulk soil...
ACGGCGAGGACGTCTACGTCCGCTCGTCGGCGCTGCCCGCCGGGGTAGAGGGACTCAAAGCGGGTCAGCGGGTGGAATTCGGCGTGGCGTCCGGCCGGCGCGGACCACAGGCGTTGAGTCTCAAGCTGATCGATCCGCCGCCCAGCCTGACCAAGACGCGCCGCGAGGCGCCCGTCGAGCACAAGCACAGCCCCGACGAGTTGCACGGCATGGTCGAGGACATGATCACGCTGCTGGAGAGCGCCGTGCAGCCCGAGTTGCGCAAGGGTCGCTACCCGGACCGCAAGACCGCTCGTCGGGTCTCCGAGGTGGTCAAGGCCGTCGCCCGGGAGCTCGACTCCTAATCGGCGGTGACTGAAGAACATATCGCTGCGCTATGAAGCTACCGGGTGGTAACTTCGACATCCGTAGGTCGTAATAATCGGCCCAGCAGCGGGTATTTATGCCTCGATGTGAGTCGTTAGCGAGGAGGCGGCGATGGCACAGCAAGCGCAGGTCACCGAGGAACAAGCGAGAGCCCTCGCCGAGGAATCCCGCGAAAGTGGTTGGGACAAACCGTCCTTCGCCAAAGGATTGTTCCTCGGTCGATTTCCGTTAGAGCTCGTACATCCATTTCCCAAACCATCCGACGCCGAGGAGACGCGCACCCGAGCATTCCTCGACAAGCTGCGCGAGTTCCTCGACACCATCGACGGAAGTGTCATCGAACGCGACGCGCAGATTCCCGACGAATATGTGAAGGGCTTGGCCGGACTGGGTTGTTTCGGCATGAAGATCCCGTCCGAATATGGCGGCCTCGGCATGTCGCAAGTCGCCTACAACCGGGCCCTGGTGATGGTCGCGTCGGTACATCCGAGTTTCGGTGCATTGTTGTCGGCCCATCAGTCGATCGGGGTGCCCGAGCCGCTGAAACTTGCCGGGACCCCCGACCAGAAGCGGAAGTTCTTGCCGCGGTGTGCCGCTGGCGCCGTATCGGCATTTCTGCTCACCGAACCGGACGTAGGCTCCGACCCCGCACGATTGGCGTCGACGGCGACACCGATCGAAGACGGAAGGGCCTACGAGCTCGAGGGCGTGAAGTTGTGGACCACCAACGGGGTGGTCGCCGAACTGCTGGTCGTGATGGCGCGGGTGCCCAAGAGCGACGGGCACCGCGGTGGCATCAGCGCGTTCGTTGTCGAGGCCGATTCGCCCGGGATCACCGTGGAGCGACGCAACAAGTTCATGGGCCTGCGCGGCATCGAGAACGGCGTCACCAGGCTGCACCGCGTGCGGGTGCCGGCCGAAAACCTGATCGGCCGGGAAGGCGACGGTCTGAAGATCGCGCTGACCACGCTGAACGCCGGGCGGCTGTCCGTGCCCGCGAGCGCGACGGGGTCTGCCAAGTGGGCGCTGAAGATAGCCCGCGAATGGTCGGGCGAGCGCGTGCAGTGGGGCAAACCGTTGGCCAAGCACGAAGCGGTGGCGAGCAAGGTCTCATTTATCGCCGCCACCACCTACGCGCTTGACGCGGTGCTCGAATTGTCCGCTCAGATGGCCGACGAAGGTCGCAACGACATCCGGATCGAGGCGGCACTGGCCAAGCTGTGGTCCAGCGAGATGGCCTGCCTCATCGCCGACGAGCTATTGCAGATCCGGGGTGGGCGGGGCTATGAGACCGCGGAGTCCCTGGCCGCGCGCGGGGAGCGCGCGGTGCCGGTCGAGCAGGTGTTGCGCGACCTGCGGATCAACCGCATCTTCGAAGGATCGAGCGAGATCATGAGGCTGCTCATCGCTCGGGAGGCGGTCGATGCCCACCTGACTGCGGCCGGTGACCTCGCGAAGCCCGACACCGGTTTGCGACAGAAGGCCGCCGCGGCGGTCGGTGCGAGCGGGTTCTACGCAAAATGGTTGCCCCAGTTGGTTTTCGGCGAGGGACAGCGACCCACTTCGTACAACGAGTTCGGTCCGCTGGCGGCACACCTGCGGTTCGTCGAACGCTGCACCCGCAAGCTGGCCCGCAACACCTTCTACGGGATGGCGCGTTGGCAGGCCAAACTGGAGCAAAGGCAAGGTTTCCTCGGGCGCATTGTCGACATAGGTGCGGAGCTGTTCGCGATGTCCGCGGTGTGTGTGCGCGCCGAGAGTCAGCGGGCCGCCGATCCGACCGTCGGCCGACAGGCGTACGAACTGGCCGACGCCTTCTGTCAACAGGCCACCCTGCGGGTCGAGAGACTGTTCGAGGCGTTGTGGACCAACACCGACAGCACCGATGTTCGGTTGACCCGCGAAGTGCTGGAAGGCCGTTACACCTGGTTGGAGGATGGGATCGTCGATCAGTCCGAGGGCACCGGACCGTGGATCGCGCATTGGGAGCCGCAGGAGTCGACCGAAGCCAACCTGGCTCGACGGTTTCTGACGACCTAAGCCCGTTTGCGTCGAACGTCGACGTAATGGGCGAAATCGTGCGTATCGGCACCAACAAGTCGACGTTGGGCGGTGGGGCAGAATTGTGGCCATGGCCTCCTATGTTGCCGCGGTGGGCGAATTCACCCGCGATACCAACTACATCACCACCCGCATCACGGCCGATGGGCGCGACGGCTATCCAGTAGAGCCCGGGCGGTATCGGCTCATCGTTGCCCGCGCTTGCCCGTGGGCCAACCGTGCGATCATCGTCCGGCGACTGCTGGGGCTGGAAGATGTTCTGTCCATTGGGTTTTGCGGTCCCACGCACGATCAGCGCAGCTGGACATTCGACCTCGATCCCGGCGGTGTCGACCCGGTGCTGAAGATTCCCCGGCTGCAGGACGCCTACTTCAAGCGCGTGCCCGACTACCCCAAGGGCATCACCGTCCCGGCGGTCGTAGACGTGCCGACGGGCGCGGTGGTCACCAACGATTTCGCGCAGATGACGCTGGATTTCTCGACGCAGTGGGCCGCGTACCACCGCGAGGGCGCACCCCCGCTGTACCCCGAACCGCTGCGGGCCGAGATCGACGAGGTGAGCAAGCGGGTCTACACCGAGATCAACAACGGCGTGTACCGCTGCGGATTTGCCGGCTCGCAGCAGGCCTACGAAGCGGCCTACGACCGGCTGTTCACCGCGCTGGATTGGGTGAGCGATCGCCTGGCCAACCAGCGATACCTGGTGGGCGAGACCATCACCGAGGCGGACGTACGGCTGTTCACCACCCTGGCCCGCTTCGACCCGGTTTACCACGGGCACTTCAAGTGCAATCGATGCAAACTATCCGAAATGCCGGTGTTGTGGGCCTACGCGCGCGACCTGTTCCAGACGCCGGGTTTCGGCGATACCGTCGACTTCGTCCAGATCAAGCAGCACTACTACATCGTGCACGCCGACATCAACCCCACCCGCATCGTTCCCAAGGGCCCGGATCTGGCCGGCTGGGTGACCCCACACGGGCGGGAAGCGTTGGGGGGCAGGCCTTTCGGAGACGGAACTCCTCCGGGGCCACCGCGCGAAGGCGAACGGGTGCCAGCTGGCCACGGCGCGTAAACCTAGCCCGCCGAGCGTCGACTTGTTGGGGGAGATTGCGGCGTGTCGGCCCAACAACTCCGCGTTCGGCGCGCCGGTCAGAGCGGGCAACCGGCGGCGACCAAGGCACCGCGGGTGCGTGCCACGACGACGTGGGGCCGGTGCGGCAGCATGTCGGCGCTGACGCGGATCACCGTCCAGTCCCGGGACTCGAGTTCGGCCAGTCGATCCATGTCCCGGGTTCGCTGCGCGGGATCGGTCCAATGTTGTGCGCCGTCGAATTCGACGCCGACCTTCCACTCCTCCCAGCCCATATCGATCCGCGCCATCACGGCGCCCCAGTCGTTGAGCACCTCGATCTGAGTCTGGGGCCGTGGCAATCCACCACCGACTAGGACCAGACGGGCCTTCGTCTCGTACGGCGATTCGGCGCCTCCATCGGTCAAGTGCAAGGCCCGTCGCAGCTGCACCAACCCCCGCGCGCCGCGATGACGCTCGGCCAGTAGCTCCACGTCGGCCACTTTCAACCCGGTTGCGTGCGTCAGCGCGTCGAGCCGAATCACCGCCGTAGTCAGGCCGTTTCGTCTTCCCACGTCGAACGCCGTGCGTGCCGGTGTGGTGAGGCGGATCCCGTCGCGCACACACGTCTCATACTCGTCGAGGGTGTCGCTATGCAGGATGATGCCGCGCGCCTTGTCGCGGCTGCGCCTGTTCAACTCGGCCGGCAGCCAGTCATCGATCCACGCCGTGCGGTGCAGTGCGGCCGCGGACAGTCCCGCCAGCGTCGCCGTCCGCCCCGACCACAGCCACGCGGCCACGGCTCGGGTCACGGGCGTCAACTTCTGGCCGCGGGGGATGTACACGTTGCGATGGACCGGCTCGAAATCGGTCCGCAATCGGTGCGGCGTGACGATTCCGGCTGCCAGCGCGTCAGTTCCTCTGAATGGCCAATCCAGGATTTCCATGCGCATACGGTGCCGATCGGCACCGACATGCTTCGGCCAACGTCGAGCTGTAGGGGAAAATCATGCCGTTTTCGCCCAACAAGTCGACGTTCGGCGCTAAAGGATCCGCACAGACCATTCCGCGAACGGGTGGGTGTGGAACGTCGTGATGTCATTCAGTTGGCTTTCGTCGGGCACCAACGTCAGCAACTGCACGACTATCCCGGTCAGCCGCCCGCGCTGAGGATCGACAGACGGAATGGTGACCGCGAGCCGGGTGCCCGGCCGAAAGATCGTGACGATGGTGTTGTCCGGATCCTCATAGAGCTGCGCTAGCTGCCAGGGTGCGCGGGAAATGGCTTTGGGAACCGAAAGTTGCACCGGGGAATGCTCGTTGAAGGGAAGCTCGCCCTGGGTTTGCGGCGTCTGGCACTCGGTGACGTTGAGCACGTTGCAGTACTGGTAAGGCCCGACCCGGGTCAGGTGCCCGTGCGAGTACGCGCTGATCTCGGGTTGCCGCGGACCGGGCTCGCGCACGAGTAGCCACGCTCCGACGCCGGCGCCCGCAGACAGCAGTACCACCAATGCCGCGAGGGCCACGGCCACTCCGCGTTTCACTTCGGCACCGCCGCCGGCCTGGCGGCGCCCCGGCGCATCTCCTCCTGCTCGACCATCACCGGGCGATTACCTCCGAGGCCGGGAATCAACGAGTCGCCGCGGAAGCTGACCAGGGTCTGCGCCAGCCCGAGGATGAGCAGTGCACTGACGGCGGTGAAGCCGATCCAGAGTTCGGTGTACACCAAGACGCCCAGCGCCCCGCCCAGCACCCAAGCCAGCTGCAGTGTCGACTCCGAGCGCCCGAACCCCGATGCCCTCGATTCCTCGGGCAGATCGTGTTGCAACGAAGCATCCAGCGAGGCCTTCGCGATCGCGCTGGACCCCGAGGTGACCAAGGTGGCGATGACGGCCGCGATCAGGGTGCCCGCCACCGAGGCCGCGACCGCGACGGCGCACACCGCCACCGTGCAGCGCACAACCAGCACGGCCGGCCTGCCGAGTCGCAGGCGTGCGGCGGCGAAGTTACCGGCGAAGTTGCCGATCGCGGCCGCCGCCCCGATCGCGCCCAGCATGCCCAGTTGAACCCAGCCGCTGGCTTGATGCGCTTTGGCGAAAAACGCCGGGTACAAGAACAAGAAACCCACCATCACCTTGATGGTGCAGTTACCCCACAGCGAGGTAATGATGTTGCGGCCCAAAGGTTGTCGAAGCGTTCCACGGACCTTTTTGACTTCGTCGGGCCAGCTTCGCCGCCGCTGCTCGCTGTCCCGGCGGTAGCTCAAGGTGGCCGGCACCTCACCCTCGGTTACCTCGACCCAGCGCGGAATCCGCATCGACAGGAAGGCGCCGGCAATGGTGACGGCGACGACGACGAACAATGCGCCGGGCAGCTTGAACACGTGGGTGCACACGAACTCGACGCCGCCGGCGATGGCGCCGCCGGCGATGGTGCCGCCGAGTAGGCCGAATACGGTCAGCCGGGAATTAACCCGCACCAGGTCGATGGTCGGCGGCATCACCCTCGGCGTCACCGCGCTGCGCAGCACGCTGAACGACTTCGAGAACACCATCATGGCCAGCGCGCACGGATAGAGCACCATGGACGGATAGCTGCCGGTGGCGCCGTCGTAGTTCATGATCAGCAGCACCGCCAACGCGGTACGTAACGCGAACGACAGCGCCAAAGCGACGCGCCGGCCGTGCTGCAACCGATCCAGCGCCGGACCGATCAGGGGCGCGATCACCGCGAACGGCGCGATGGTGATCAACAGGTACAGCGCCACTTTGGACTTGCTCTCCCCGCTGGCCGCCGCGAAGAACAGCGTGTTGGCCAGCGCGACGGCCATCGCCGCGTCCACCGCGAAGTTCGCCACCACCGGCCACGTCAACGCGGTTAGACCCGACTTGTCGGCGCCATCGGCGGTGGCGGCCCGCTGCACCATCCAGTACATCCGGGAGCCCATTTCGCGGCTGCGCAGCGCCGCGGCGCGGGTGACGGTGATGCGTTCGCCGGGGGCGGGGCCACGTCGCGGGGCGTCGCCGCTGCGGTCTGGTTCTGGCTGCTGGCCCAGCGGTGGGAGATAGCGGTTGGCGCTCGGCATCGGCGGCGGGCGACGCGCGCGGCGACCGTCGGAGTCGTCGGCGGGGTAGTTGGCCATGCCCGGGTGTTGGTTGGCCGATCCCTTGGGGTCCGGGCGGGTCCGGCGGCCCGGGTTCGAGGCCACCCGGCCCGGATCATCACGCCGCCGTCCAGACACGAATCAATTCTGTCTTATGCCGGCAGGCAACCGGGCGTGGCTCGCCAACCTAGTATGGAGACGCAGCGCAGAGAGGGGACAGCGTGACCGGATCCACCGAGGAATCCGCCGCGGCGACCGTGGCCGAGTGGCCCGAGGAGTTGGCGGCGGTGCTCACGGGTGCGGTCAACCAGGCCCGGGCCGCCGTCGAGGAGTTCAGTGGCCCGGATGCGGTCGGTGATTACCTGGGCGTCACCTACGAGGACCCGAACGCCGCCACCCACCGGTTCCTCGCACATCTACCCGGTTACCAGGGGTGGCAGTGGGCCGCCGTCGTCGCCGCCTGCCCCGGTGCCGATCACGCCACGATCAGTGAAGTCGTGTTGATCCCGGGACCGACGGCATTGCTCGCGCCCGAGTGGGTCCCGTGGGAGCAGCGGGTGCGGCCGGGGGATTTGAGTCCCGGAGACTTGATGGCGCCGGCGGCGGACGACCCACGGCTGGTTCCCGGCTACACCGCGAGCGGTGACCCACAGGTCGACGAGACCGCAGCCGAATTCGGGCTGGGCCGGCGCTGGGTGATGAGCCCCTGGGGGCGTTCCGAGGCTGCCGAGCGATGGCACACCGGGGACTACGGTCCCGACTCGGCGATGGCGCTCTCCACCAAACGGATGTGCCGCGATTGCGGTTTCTTCCTGCCGCTGGCCGGATCGCTGGGCTCGATGTTCGGGATATGCGGTAACGAGCTGTCCGCGGACGGGCATGTGGTGCACAAGCGATATGGCTGCGGTGCCCACTCCGACACTCCGGCCCCGGCGGGCAGCGGTTCGCCAATGTATGAGCCATATGACGACGGCGTGCTCGAGATCGTCGAGACACCGCCGGAGCCTTTGCCCGAGCCGCCGGAGTCCCAGGCCGAGCCGCCTGAGCCCGGGCCCGAGCCGCCGGAGTCCCAGGCCGAGCCGCCTGAGCCCGGGCCCGAGCCGATGGAGCCGCCAAACTAGCCTTTCTCGGCGGCGGCCTTGATGTTTGCCAGCGAGGCGTTCATGCCCTCGACCAATTCGCGTTCGAAGTTAGCGGTCCCACCGAAGAGGGCGTTCACCGACAGGTTCGAAATTGCGGTGACGCCGTTTTCGGCGTGACGGCTCTCGATCACCCGGGTGCCCTCGCCGTTGGGCTCGAGCTCGTAGCTCCAGATCGTGCGGTTGACGTCGACCCGGAACGCCAGCTTCTTCTCGGGGATGACCTCGACGATTGTGCACGTGGTGGTCCAGCGCAGCCGGTTGCGGCGGTTGAGGTTGAGCGTGCGGGTGCCCTGGCGCAGCGGGCCGAAGGGCTTCATCCAGCGACACTGCGGGCTCCACTGGGGCATCCGCCGCAAATCGGATATCAACGCCCAGACTTTCGAGGGCGGTGCGTCGATGTCGACTTGCGCTTGCAGTAGCGGGGCTACCATCGTTCCTCCCGGATCCGGAATTGTCCTGCGGAATCTACTTGCGGTCGAGATAGGTTTCGAGTCCGGCTTGGGCACCCCGTGCCCCGCGGCGGGCCGCGGCGAGCTGCCACGTGAAGATGCTGGTGCCGATCACCCCGACTCCCAGTCCACCCAGCGTCACCGGCCGCCAACTCTGCAGGGCTGGTACGAGGAACGCGAGGGCCGCGGCGATCAGCCAGCCCAGAAAGCCGACCGCGACGACGGGCCACACCTGGAGCAGCGCGGGCGGCAGGGGCGGCGCCTCTGGGCTCTGGCCGGACTCGACAGACATCGCGATTAACATAGCGCGGCGACGGTGGGCCCACTGCGCGGCCGGGTTGCCCAGCGCGGCCGAAATTTGCCACCGCGCAGTGCAAGGACCAAAGTCCGTCGTTCGCCGTTTCGTACGGCGAGCTTATTGAGTTGCGTGTAACCTCGCGCCATGGCTGACAGCGATGCGCGGCTGGCCAGCGACTTGTCGCTGGCTGTCATGCGGCTGGCCCGCCAACTGCGGTTTCGCAACCCGTCGTCGCCGGTGTCGCTGTCCCAGCTGTCGGCGCTGGCGACCCTGGTGAACGAGGGCGCGATGACTCCCGGTGCCCTGGCGATCCGCGAGCGTGTCCGACCGCCCTCGATGACCCGGGTGATCGCCTCGCTGGCCGAGATGGGTCTCGTCGACCGCGCCCCGCACCCCGTCGACGGCCGGCAGGTGCTGGTGTCGGTGTCCGAGTCCGGCGCCGAACTGGTCAAGGAGAACCGTCGCGCCCGTCAGGAGTGGTTGACCAAGCGGCTCGCGACGCTGGACAGCGACCAGCGCGACTCACTGCGCAGCGCGGCCGATCTGATGCTCGCCTTGGTCGACGAAGGCCCGTGAGCGACCTGGACTGTATTGACGGCGTGGATGTTCAGGACGTCGGCGATCCCGACGATCCGCGGCTCGATGACTTCCGCGACCTGAACAGCGTCGATCGTCGTCCCGATCTGCCGACCGGCAAAGGGCTGGTGATCGCCGAAGGCGTGCTGGTCGTGCAGCGCATGCTCGCGTCCCGGTTCACCCCGCACGCCCTGCTGGGCACGGACCGCAGGCTGGCCGAGCTCAAGGACGATCTGCCTGGTGTCGCAGCGCCTTTCTACCGAGCGTCGGCCGATGTGATGGCGCAGGTGGTCGGCTTCCACCTCAATCGCGGCGTGCTGGCGGCCGCCAGGAGGGTGCCGGAACCCGGTGTCGCACAGGTGGTCGACGGTGCCCGTACCGTCGCGGTGCTCGAAGGCGTCAATGACCACGAGAACCTGGGCTCGATCTTTCGCAACGCGGCGGGTCTGGGCGTGGACGCGGTGGTGTTCGGCAGCGGCTGCGCCGACCCGTTGTACCGGCGCGCCGTCCGGGTGTCCATGGGCCACGCATTGCTGGTGCCGTATGCGCGCGCAACCAGCTGGCCAGCCGACCTGATGCTGTTGCGAGAACACGGATTTCGGCTCCTGGCGATGACTCCGAGTAGCGAAGCCAGCACGCTGGCGGAGGCGATGGCGGCCGCGCGCGACGAACGTGTGGCGGTGCTGGTTGGCGCCGAGGGCCCGGGGCTGAAGTCGGCCACGCTGCGGCTCAGCGATGTGCGGGTGCGCATTCCGATGTCGCGGGGTACCGACTCCCTCAACGTCGCGACCGCGGCAGCCCTGGCGTTCTACGAGCGGGCTAGGCTCGGTCCGTGAGCGACGAGCACGACCAATCTTTGCCCTGGGCAACGGGTTTGACGGTCTCCGGGTTCGTGGCCGCGGTGATCGGAGTCGCCGTCGTGGTGCTGAGCCTCGGGCTGATCCGGGTGCATCCGCTGCTGGCGGTCGGCCTCAACATCGTGGCAGCGGGCGGGCTGGCACCGACGCTGTGGGGCTGGCGGCGCACCCTGGTGCTGCGCTGGTTCGTGCTGGGTGCGGGGGTAGGTGTGGTGGGCGCGTGGCTGACGTTGCTTGGGCTGGTGTCGACGCGCTAGCGGTGCCCGCCCGAGCGCACACCGAGCAGCACATCCTCCCAAGCGGGAATGACCGGCTTGCCGCGTCGGGTGTGCACCGGTTGTTCGGGCGGCGCGGTGACCGCCGGCTTCGCTTCTTCCTCGAACTCGATGTGGGCGACCGGCGCGATCGGCCGCAGCGGACGCTCGAATTCCGGGTCGATCAGCTCACTGGCCGCATCGTCGATCGCGGTCACGGTCCCGCCGTGGGCGCCCAGACTGAAGCAGAAATGTGCGATGTTGTCGGAACGGCCGGCCTTCCAAGCAAGCTGTACCGTCCAGCGGCTGTCCTCATTACGCCAGGCATCCCAGCTGAGTCTGTCGGGCTCGAGGCCGCGCGCCACCAATGCGGCGCCGACGGTCTCGAGCAGGGTCAGCACCGCGGGGCCGTCGGCGAGCAGCGGGTGTGCGGCCGTTGCCAGCTCCGCGGCTCGGGCGCGTTCCAGCAGCACGGGATGGGCAAACCGGCGGATCCGCACGATATCGGAACCCGACGCCGAGGCCACCTGCTCGACGGACGCGCCGGCGCGGATCCTGGCCTGAATCTCCTTGGGGCTCAACATGTTAGTGACTTGCATGTCGAGCTGCGGTTGCTCGGGCGGTAGCGGTTCGCCGCGCAGGGCGGCGCGCAGTCGGTCGTCGGCTGCCAGCTTGAACTGTTCTACGGGTTCCTCACGCTCGCAGATGATGTATTTGCTGTCGTGATCAAGCCCGACCACTTTGAGTTCCCGCATGGCTTCTCCTCGCAGGCCCCGTGCCCAGTCAGCGACGGGCCCGTCAGGTGCGCACTCTAGTGCAGCTGAGGTCGATAACCCGCCCTGACACGCTGGCGGGTTGCAGGCGGATGGCCGCCAGGTTAAAGCCGCTCGACCACCCAGTCGATGCATCGGGTGAGGGCGCTGACGTCGTCGGGGTCGACGGCGGGGAACATCGCGACCCTCAACTGGTTGCGGCCGAGTTTGCGGTACGGCTCGGTGTCGACGATGCCGTTGGCCCGTAGGACCTTGGCGACGGCAGCGGCGTCGACGTCGTCGACGAGGTCGATCGTGCCAACCACCTGGGACCGCAACGCGGGGTCCGCGACGAACGGCGTGGTGTAGGGCCGCTCTTGCGCCCAGGAGTACAGCCGCTGCGACGAGTCCGCCGTGCGCTTGACCGCCCATTCCAGCCCGCCGTTGCCCAGCAGCCAGTCGAGCTGTTCGGCCATCAGCGCCAGCGTGGCGATCGCCGGCGTGTTGTACGTCTGGTTCTTCAGGCTGTTCTCCACCGCGATCGGCAGCGACAAAAAGTCGGGAACCCAGCGACCGGACGCGGCGATGGACTCGACGCGGGCCAGTGCGGCCGGGCTCATGATGGCCAGCCACAACCCGCCGTCGCTTGCGAAGTTCTTCTGCGGCGAGAAGTAGTACGCGTCGGCCTCGGTGATATCCACCGGTAGACCGCCGGCGCCAGAGGTCGCGTCGACCAAGACCAGGGCGCCGTCCGAGCCGGCGGGCCGGCGGACCGGCACCGCGACCCCGGTCGACGTCTCGTTGTGCGCCCAGGCGATTACGTCGACCGACGGGTCTGCCTGCGGCTCGGGGGCGGTGCCGGCATCCGACTTGATGACGATGGGATCGCCGACGAACGGATTCTTGCTGACTGCGGAGGCGAACTTGGAGCTGAACTCGCCGAAGGACAGGTGCAGCGAGCGCTTGTCGATGAGCCCGAACGCCGCCGCGTCCCAGAACGCCGTCGCGCCGCCGTTGCCCAGAATGACCTCGTAACCGTCCGGCACCGAGAAAAGCTCGACCAGTCCCGACCGAACCCGGCCCACCAGATCCTTGACGGGTGCCTGCCGGTGCGACGTGCCGAACAACGGGGCCGCGGTGGTGGTCAGCGCCTTCAATTGTTCGGGTCGGACCTTTGAGGGTCCGCACCCGAAGCGGCCGTCGCGGGGTTTGATGTCCGTGGGGATCTCGAGCTGGTCAGCCATGACAATCAGCCTAGTGAGCGGTACCGACGCGGCGTTGTCGCGGGCCGGATAACGCCTGGCCAGCGGGCGGTTAGGCCTGAGGAGATGTGAGGCGGGCCACATCCGATGGCTGACCACTGGTCAGGCCACAGTGCTTTTTATGGGTCTGGAAAATATCCGGTACCTGCGGTACTGTCTGGACACAGCACGTCCAAATGTAAACCTCGCTTGGGAGGCTTTAGAATGGCCAGGACGCGAATGGTCCGGCGTTGGCGCGGAAATATGGAGGTTCGCGACGACGCCGAGTACGTGAAGATGCTCGCCACACTGTCCGAGGGGTCTGTGCGGCGAAACTTCAATCCGTACACCGACATCGAATGGGATTCACCGGAGTTCGCCGTCACGGAGAACGATCCCCGGTGGATCCTGCCGTTGACCGACCCGGTAGGGCGCCATCCCTGGTATCAAGCCCAGCCCGAAGAGCGCCAGATCAAAATCGGGATGTATCGCCAGGCCAACGTGGCCAAGGTCGGCCTGCACTTCGAATCGATCCTGATCCGCGGCCTGATGAACTACACGTTCTGGGTGCCCAACGGGTCCCCGGAATACCGGTACTGCTTACACGAGTCGGTCGAAGAGTGCAACCACACCATGATGTTTCAGGAGATGGTCAACCGCGTTGGCGCCGACGTCCCGGGGATGCCGCGGATGTTGCGCTGGATTTCTCCACTGGTCCCCCTGGTGGCCGGCCCGTTGCCGGCGGCGTTTTTCGTCGGGGTGCTCGCCGGCGAGGAGCCCATCGACCACACGCAGAAAAACGTTCTCCGCGAAGGCAAGTCGCTGCATCCGATCATGGAGCGGGTGATGGCCATTCACGTGGCGGAGGAAGCCCGCCACATTTCGTTCGCCCACGAGTTCCTGCGCAAGCGGTTGCCGCAGTTGACCAAGCGGCAGCGGTTCTGGATGTCGCTGTACTACCCGCTGACGATGCGGGTGCTGTGCAGCGCGATCGTGGTGCCGCCCAAGGCTTTCTGGGAGGAGTTCGACATCCCGCGCGAGGTCAAGAAGGAACTCTTCTTCCGGTCGCCGGAATCGCGAAAGTGGCTGAGCGACATGTTCGCTGACGTTCGGATGCTGGCCCACGACACCGGCCTGATGGAGACGCGCTCCGCGCGGCTGATGTGGCGGATCTGCAAGATCAACGGCAAGCCGTCGCGCTACCGCAGTGAGCCGCAACGTCAGCACCTGGCCCCGGCGCCGGCCGCATAGGACTACTGCACGGGTTTATTTATGCCGCATGTCATTACCCAGTCGTGCTGCAACGACGGGTCCTGTGTTTTCGCTTGCCCGGTGAATTGCATTCACCCGACGCCCGACGAGCCGGGGTTTGCGACGTCGGAGATGCTCTATATCGACCCGGTGGCTTGCGTGGACTGTGGCGCGTGTGTGAGCGCCTGCCCGGTTGGCGCGATCGCGCCCGAGTCCCGACTGGAGCCCAAGCAGCTGCCGTTCGTCGAGATCAACGCCTCCTTCTATCCGGAGCGACCCGCCGGCGTGAAGCTGCCGCCGACCTCGAAGCTGGCCCCGGTGATACCGGCCGCTGAGGTGCGCGCCCGCCGTCAGCCCCTGACCGTGGCCATTGTCGGGTCCGGGCCCGCGGCGATGTACGCGGCCGATGAACTGCTCACGCAACATGGGGTGCGGGTCAACGTCTTTGAGAAGCTGCCCACGCCCTACGGGTTGGTTCGTGCCGGCGTGGCGCCCGATCACCAAAACACCAAAAGGGTCACCCGACTCTTCGATCGGGTATCCCAGCATCGCCACTTCGGGTTCTATCTCAACGTCGAGGTCGGCGAGCATCTGAGCCACGCCGATCTGTTGGCCCACCATCACGCCGTGCTGTACGCGGTCGGTGCGCCCGATGATCGTCGGCTGGACATTGACGGCATGGGTCTCCCGGGCACCGGGACCGCCACCGAGTTGGTCGCGTGGACCAACGGGCATCCCGACTTTACTGATCTCCCAGTCGATCTCAGTCATGAACGTGTGGTGATCATCGGCAACGGCAATGTCGCCCTCGATGTGGCACGGGTGCTCACGGCGGACCCCGACGACCTGGCGCGGACCGACATCTCCGACCACGCACTGCAAGCGTTTCGCCGCTCGGCGGTGCGCGAAGTGGTGATCGCCGCCCGCCGCGGGCCCGCCGATTCCGCGTTCACCTTGCCCGAACTGATCGGGCTCACGGGCGCATCCGAGGTCGTGCTCGACGCCGCCGACCACCAGCGGGTGGCAAGTGATCTCACCGAGGTTTCCGAGGTGTCCGGCACGCTGACCAAGAGCAAGCTGGGGATCTTGAGCAAACTGGGCGACGGTTCACGCCCACTAAGCGGGCGCCCACGAATCCGGCTGGCCTATCAACTCACGCCCCAACGTGTGCTGGGTCAGCAGCGTGCCACCGGCGTGGAGTTCTCGATCACCGGCACCGACGAAGTGCGCGCGCTCGACGCGGGCCTGGTGCTGACGTCGATTGGATACCGCGGCAAGCCGATTCGCGATCTCCCGTTCGACGAATCGGCGGCTGTTGTCCCCAACGACGGTGGCCGCGTGGTCGACCCCGGCTCCGGCCGGCCGGTGCCCGGCGCATACGTCGCCGGGTGGATCAAGCGCGGTCCGACGGGGTTCATCGGCACCAACAAGTCCTGCTCCTTTGAAACCGTCCAGGCCCTGGTGGCCGATTTCAACGCCGGCAGTTTGACCGACCCGGTGGACAAACCGGAGGCGCTGGCCAAACTCGTGCACGCGCGCCGGCCGAAGGTCGTTGACTCCGCGGGATGGCGTGCGATCGACGCCGCGGAGATCGCGCGCGGCAGCCACGATGGACGGCCGCGCAACAAGTTCACCGACGTCGCCGACATGCTCGATGCGGCCGCCACCGCGCAGCCGGCGCCGCCGCTGCGACGCCGGCTGCTGGCACGGCTGCGTGGCGTCTAGCCGAGGCCCGGGCTAGTTCGCCTGCCCGGACATCGCCGCCTGGATCTCGTCGATGCTGACTTCGCGCACCGGCTGTCCCAGCGACCAGCGGTGCCCGAACGGGTCTTCGACCACGCCGTAGCGGTCTCCCCAGAACTGGTCCTCCAGCGCGCCGACGACGGTGGCGCCCGCGTCCACCGCCCGCTGGAACTTGGAGTCGACGTCGGTGACCGTCAAATGAATGGTGACCGGGGTTCCGCCGAGTGACTTGGGCGTCATCGACTTCCCGCCGCACATTTCCGGGAAGTCGTCGTTGAGCATCACGGTGAAACCGTTGATGCGCAGCGCGGCGTGGATCAGCCTGCCGTCGGGACCGGGCACCCGGCCCAGTTCTTCGGCACCAAAAGCCTTGACGTAGAAGTCGATCGCCGCGGCGGCGTCGTCAACCACGAGGTGCGGGGACAGTGCGGGTTCGACGTTGATCGGCATGCTGCTCTCCTTGCTGTCGGTCTCGGATGCCAGCCCAGGCGCGGGCTGGCTCACGGTTATTGACTCGGCCCGCGACCCAAACTCATCGCGGCCGGAATCATTAAATCGCCGGGCACCGACAACTAGCGCCCGCGACCGTAACGCCAGCGCGAAAAATTGAGCCGAAGTTCGCAGTGGCGTTTCCCGGCAAGCGGGTGGGGGTCCCCCCTCTGGGGGAGTGCCCCCAGCTCGCGCTCAATCGCCGGGAACGCGCTCAGGCCCGTCGAACGGGTGTGCGAACCCGGTCCCAGCCTTCGACGGCTTCCGGGCTGCGCGGGCCCGGCCCAACGTAGATGGCCGACGGGCGGACCAGCTTGCCGAGCCGCTTCTGCTCGAGAATGTGGGCGCACCAGCCCGCGGTGCGACCGCAGGTGAACATCGCCGGCATCATGTTGGCCGGTACCCGGGCGAAGTCAAGGATGACGGCGGCCCAGAACTCGACATTGGTCTCGATCGGGTGGTCCGGACGGCGCTCGCGCAGTTCCGCCAGCGCGGCCTGCTCGAGCGCGACCGCCACCTCGTAGCGCGGTGCACCCAGCCGCTGCGAGGCCGCCCTCAGCACCCGCGCCCTGGGGTCCTCGGCGCGGTAGACCCGGTGCCCGAATCCCATCAGCTTGTCGCCGCGGTCCAGGATCGACTTGACCAGGGCGCGGGCGTCGCCCGTGCGCTCGACCTCTTCGAGCATCGGCAGGACTCGCGCCGGCGCCCCGCCGTGCAGCGGTCCACTCATCGCCCCGATCGCCCCCGACAGCGATGCCGCCACGTCCGCGCCGGTCGAGGCGATCACCCGCGCGGTGAACGTCGAGGCGTTCATACCGTGCTCGGCGGCCGACACCCAGTAGGCGTCGATGGCCTCGATATGCCTGGGATCCGGGTCGCCCTGCCAGCGAGTCATGAATCGCGCTGTGACGGTTGGGCATTCATCGATGATTCGCTGTGGGACGGCCGGCTGATAGATGCCGCGCGCGGATTGCGCGACGTAGGACAGGGCCATCACCGAGGCCCGCGCCAGCTGATCGCGGGCGGTGGCGTCGTCGGTGTCGAGCAGCGGCTTGTACCCCCAGATGGGGGCCAGCATCGCCAGGCCCGCCTGCACGTCGACGCGCACGTCGCCGGTGTGGATCGGCAGCGGGAACGGCTCGGCCGGCGGCAGCCCGCGGCCGAACTTGCCGTCGACCAGCAGCGCCCACACGTCACCAAACGTGACCTGCTGACTCACCAGATCTTCGATATCGACGCCGCGGTAGCGCAGCGCGCCGCCGTCTTTATCCGGTTCGGCAATTTCGGTGGTGAAGGCCACCACGCCTGCCAGGCCGGGAACAAAGTCTTCGGGGACCACAGTCATGGGGAAAATTCTCGCACCCCACCTCCGGACCGATGCTACCGGCCGGTAGCACCCGCCCGGTAGCGTTGGCGCAATGGCAGGACCAGACGCCGAAACCGAGAAAGAGCGCCTGCAGCGGATGCGAGTGGAGTACGGGTCCGTCGAGAAGGACGGCAGCCCCGACCTGGACGCGGACTGGTTGGCCGATGGTTGGCTTGCGTTGCTTCGCAAGTGGATTGACGACGCCGAACGCGCCGGGTTACCCGAGCCCAACGCATTTGTGTTGGCCACCGTCGCGGAGGGCCGACCGGTCAGCCGGTCGGTGTTGTGCAAGAGCGCCGACGAGACCGGGATCACTTTTTTCACCAACTATGACTCGGCCAAGGGTATGGAGCTGGCGGCGGCGCCGTACGCGTCGGCGACCTTCCCGTGGTACCAGCTGGGTCGGCAGGTCAACATCCGCGGGCCGGTCAGCAAGGTCGACCCGCAGGTCACGCGGGACTACTGGTCCAAGCGGCCGCGCGGCTCACAACTGGGAGCGTGGGCGTCGCACCAGTCGCGGCCGATCGCGTCGCGTGCTGCGCTGCTCGACCAGCTGACGGAGGTGACCGCGCGCTTCGCCGACGCGGAGTGCGTTCCGGTGCCGCCGAACTGGGGCGGATACCTCATCGCGCCCGAGCTGGTGGAGTTCTGGCAGGGACGGGAAAACCGGGTGCACAACCGAATTAGGGTGATCGGCGATCGGGTCGAGCGCCTTCAGCCTTGACCCACCCGGCGGCGGTGAGCGACGCCGGCCATCCAGCGCCGCGCGATCAGAGGCAGACCCGACCCCGGGCAGGCGCACGGTCGTCATAACGACTACCTTCAGCTATACGCACCTAGTCAGGGCAGCCGTAGCAGCCAGAGCGCAAAGGGGTTCTCGTGGCCGACACCGACGACACCGCAACTCTGAAGTACCCGGGGGGCGAGATCGACCTGCAGATCGTCCACGCTACCGAGGGAAATGACGGTATTTCTCTCGGATCGCTGTTGGCGAAGACCGGCTACACGACGTTCGACGTTGGCTACGGCAACACCGCATCCACGAAGAGCGCGATCACCTACATCGATGGTGACGCGGGCATTCTGCGCTACCGCGGTTACCCGATTGAGCAGCTCGCCGAGAAGTCGACCTTTCTCGAGGTCAGCTACCTGCTGATCTATGGAGAGCTACCGACGAAGGATCAGCTCGCCGACTTCACCGACCGGATTCAGCGGCACACCATGCTGCACGAGGACCTGAAGCGTTTCTTCGACGGCTTCCCGCGCAATGCGCACCCGATGCCGGTGTTGTCCAGCGTGGTGAACGCCTTGAGCGCCTACTATCCGGATGCGCTCGACCCGATGGACAACGGTCAGGTCGAGCTTTCGACCATCCGTCTGCTCGCGAAGCTGCCCACCATCGCCGCATACGCCTACAAGAAGTCGGTCGGGCAACCGTTCCTCTACCCGGACAATTCGCTGACGCTGGTGGAGAACTTCCTGCGGATGACGTTTGGGTTGCCGGCGGAGCCTTATGTGGCCGATCCCGAGGTCGTGCGGGCGCTGGACATGTTGTTCATCCTGCATGCCGACCACGAACAGAACTGCTCGACGTCGACCGTCCGGCTGGTGGGGTCGTCGCGGGCCAACCTCTTCACCTCGATCTCCGGCGGCATCAACGCGCTGTGGGGCCCGCTGCACGGCGGGGCCAACCAGGCGGTGCTCGAGATGCTCGAAGAGATCCGCCAGAGCGACGACGACGTCACCGAATTCGTTCGGAAAGTGAAGAACCGCGAAGAAGGCGTCAAACTGATGGGCTTCGGCCACCGCGTCTACAAGAACTACGACCCCCGGGCCCGGATCGTCAAGGAACAGGCCGACAAGGTCCTGGCCAAGCTCGGCGGCGACGACGACCTGCTGAGCATCGCCAAGGAACTCGAAGATGCGGCGCTCACCGACGACTACTTCATCGAGCGCAAGCTCTACCCCAATGTCGACTTCTACACCGGCCTGATCTACCGGGCCCTTGGCTTCCCCACCCGAATGTTCACCGTGCTGTTCGCGTTGGGCCGGCTGCCTGGCTGGATCGCGCACTGGCGCGAGATGCACGACGAGGGTGACAGCAAGATCGGCCGTCCGCGCCAGATCTACACCGGCTACACCGAACGCGACTACGTCACTATCGACGGGCGCTAGGACGCGGGCCGGTAAGCGCCGCAATCAAACCCGCGATCACAGGGAAGCCAGCACGGCCATCGCCGCGTTGTGGCCGCCGATGCCCGACACCGCCCCGCCGCGGCGGGCGCCCGAGCCGCACAACATGATTCGGTCATGGGCCGTGGCGACTCCCCATCGCCGCGCCGGGGTGTCCAGCGGGTCGTCGTCGTTGGCGAACGGCCACGACAGTGCGCCGTGGAAGATGTTGCCGGCCGTCATCGCGAGCGCGTCGTCCAAATCCAGCGTGGTCGTCGTCTCGATGCACGGCCGGCCATGCGCGTCGTTCATCAACAGATCCTGAATAGGCTCGGCCAGAACGGAATTCAGCGAGGCCAGCACCGCATCTGTCAGTCGGTCACGCAGGGCGCCGGGGTCGCGGCCGTCGAACATTGAGTGCGGGGTGTGCAAGCCGAACACCGTCATCGTGTGAGCGCCCGAGTCCCGCAGCTCGGCCGACAGGATGCTCGGGTCGGTCAACGAATGGCAGTACGCTTCGCACGGCAATGGATCCGGCAGCCGACCGGCGGCCGCCCGCAAATACGCCTTGTCCAGTTGGTTCCACGTCTCATTGACGTGGAAGGTCCCGGCAAATGCCTGTTCGGGTGTGACGCTGTCGTCGCGCAACCGAGGCAGCCGCCGCAGCACCATGTTGACCTTGACCTGCGCGCCCTGGGCCAGCGGCGGGCGCGCTTCGCCCAGCAGGGCGGCCAGCACTGCCGGTGTGACGCCGGCCAGAACGTACCGGCCCCGGACGAGGTGCTCTTGGTCGCCGATGCGGTAGCGCACCCCGCCGCTTGGTTCGACGGCGTAAGCCTCTGCACCGGTGGTTATTTCGGCACCGTGGCCGACGGCCGCCCGCGCCAGGGCCGCCGTGACCGAGCCCATCCCGCCGACCGGCACGTCCCAGTCTCCGGTGCCACCACCGAGCACGTGATACAGGAAGCAGATGTTCTGCCTCAGCGACGGTTCGTCGACGCGAGCGAACGTGCCGATCAGCGCATCCGTGGCGATTACCCCACGCACCAGGTCATTGCCCACCGCGTCGGCGATGGCGTGCCCGATCGGCTCGTCGACCAGGGCGCGCCACGCGGCCGCCGCATCGGGATCGCCGCCTGCCAGGACGTGGTGGCGGGCCTGCTCGCGCGTGCGCAGCGGTTCGATAAGCGTCGGCCAGAGTCGTTCGGTCACCAGCCGGCAGCGGTGGTAGAACGCGGCAAACCCACGCTCATCGCCGGCGGCGCCGATGGCGGCGAAGGTGTCGGGGCGACCGACCAGCAGCCCATGGCGGCCGCCGGAAGCCGGGTCAGGCGTGTATGAGGCAAATCGCCGCCGAGCCAACCGCACCCCGGCGCCCAGGTCGTCGATGATGCGCGATGGCAGCAAGCTGACCAGGTACGAGTACCGCGACACCCGGACGTCGACACCGTCGAACGCGCGCGCCGAGACTGCGGCTCCGCCGACTTGCCCCAGCCGCTCCAGCAACCGCACCCGAAGGCCCGCCCGGGCCAGATAGCCGGCCGCGACCAGCCCGTTGTGGCCCCCGCCTACGACGACGGCGTCGACGTCCTCCGTGTGCTCGCTCAGCCCAGGTAATCCTCGACCTGGTCGGCCGGGCGCACCTGTGCCTCGCGCGGGTCGCCACCGGTTTCGCGCAGTGCCCGGCGCTGCCGCAGCAGGTCCCAGCACTGGTCAAGTTCGACCTCCAGCGTGCGCAGGCGATCGTGCTCCTCCGACGCGGTGATATCGCGGTGCTGCAGCTGCTCCCGCAGGGCTTTCTCCTCGGCGACTAGCTTGCGGATGTGCGCCAGGGTTTCGCTGTCAGCCGGTTTTCTGCCGTTGCCCATCGCTCCAGTGTGCCCGACTTGACAGGTGTCGCGGCGCCGACTCTGTAGGCTGCATATCGCCTGCAGAACGG
>Ga0318518_10000062_pt1 | contig 20232 bp, 30 predicted proteins | sample GRESIP176b2f22_FD_203483 | JGI IMG/M metagenome (GOLD analysis project Ga0318518, IMG submission 203483) | Tropical soil microbial communities from Luquillo Experimental Forest, Puerto Rico - GRE.SIPMG.176b2f22 | ecosystem: Environmental > Terrestrial > Soil > Tropical forest > Bulk soil...
CTACCATGCACTAGGGCCGGCCTCGAGCGTGTGGGTACCGTCGCCGCGGCGCTGATTGCACCGGCGGCACGCGGCCCGGAGGTTCGCTAGCGCTTCGGTCCCGCCGTACTTGCGAGGTAGCACGTGGTCTACACACGTGGCTAGGCCAGTGCACCCCGGCGCTTGTATCTGGCACCGGTGCTCGTCACGTGCCAGCACTAGACGCCGGGTCCGTACCCACCGGCCGGACCACAGCCGGCTACCTCGAGCCACGCCGGCGTACCTCGGCGTCCGTGGCGTGCACTATCCGCCACGACCACAGCCACGAGCGGCCCCGGCTGTGGCGCCGGCGTAGCCGCCGGTACACGGCCGCACGCCTACCCATAGCCCACGCGCTCGGTACCGCACCGGCGTACGCAATACCACCGGCACGAGCGCCAGTAGGTGTCCCATTCCGCCTCGCTCCACGACCACCACACGTCCCGTTCTACCGGTGGGTCTACCGCTACCCACACGTGGTCACACTCGCCGGCGTCCACGCTTCGGTTCCGGTAGGACCCGGGGCCCGTCGTAGGTGCGTACGTCGTGGACGTGGCACCGGTCCTCCCACAGCCGGCCACACTGGCACACGGTCCGGCCGTGGTCGTCCACGCCGGCCGGCCGGTATCCGTGCAGCTCGGCGCTCGAGCGCCGGATAGTGGCACGTGAGCGGCCCACCGCCTAGCGCCGGCGTCCGGTGCGTACCGTGCTCGAGCCCGCCGGACTGTGGCGTGTCGCTATCTGTGGGTAGCGCCGCACTACCGCACGCTCGACACGGCCGTAGCTTCCGGACGTGCCGCGCTGTGCGGCCCGGGACAGCGCGGCACGAGCCCGCTTCGGCGTGTCGATCGGGTACGCCTTGCGTCCTCTCCCGCCCACGCTCGAGCGCGGACCGTACACGTAGGCGCCGCGTGGTAGCTGTGCTCGTGCTCGAGCGCTGATCGCCATACCACGAGGCTAGGTCCGTCCGTCCTCGAGCGCTAGCGGCCGGCGCCCCACGTACACGTAACCGCGCTCGTCCGTCCACGTATCCACAGCCTCACGCGTGCGCGCGCCGGGTTCCCTACGGGATACCCCGGGATCGGGTGAACCACGTTCACCCCTTGAGCGTGCGTCGGGTGAACCACGTTCACCCCTTAGCGAACCACGTTCACCCCCCGGCGCCGGCTGTGGCCGCGTCTGTGGACACTGTGGAAAGTGCCACACGGTCGTATATCCGTGGCGCCGGGTCGCCTCGAGGTAGCCGGCTACCTCGCCGGTGTCCGGGTCCGGCCGGCGCTCGAGCACCGCTAGCGCTTGCTGTATCGCCCGGCCGGATAGCTGGCACTCGTCCGCCAGCGTGTCTACCGCCGGCCACGCCCTACCGGTCCGGCTGTTCGCGTGGTAGGCCAGCCGGACGAGCACGTGTGCCACCGTCGCGGCTAGCCGCTTGTCTACCGCCAGCTCGTGCGCCCATTCCATCGCACGGCCGCTCACCGGTCCACAGTCCCGGCTACCTCGTGCCAGTCTCCGTCCGTACCCTTCGCCAGCACGTAGGCGCCGGGTAGGTGCGCTACCGCGAAATCCGCTAGGCACTCCGCGCACAAGTAGTACCCGTGCTCGATCGCCGGCCCCACGCCTAGACGTAGCCGCACGGTGGCTACCTCGAGCGGCCCGGTAGCCGGGTCGTGTAGTGGCGCCGTGCACCGGCCGTGTCTCAGCTCGGCGCCGGCCGGGAAGCGCTGGCTACCCTTGCCGCGTGCCACTAGATCAGTCCGGCTAGCTGATCGGACACGTGCACGAGGTAGCGCCGGGACGTGTCCACGAGCGCCGGCACGAGGTCCGGCGGGTAGTCCCTAGCCTCGTCCACGGACACGATCGGCGCCACGCCTAGCCGGCGTAGCTGGCTGTTCACGGTGGCTAGGTCCGCCAGCGGATCGCCACCGGCCGGGTATGCGTCCACCGCCGGCCCTCCCTCTAGGTACAGTGCATGTAGAGACACGTGGATTACTCCCTCTAGGTAGCCACTAGGTCTAAAGACGCCGGCCGTTCACCGCGGCCGGCGTCGGTCTATCTAATCACCGGCCGGTTAAGCCGGACACGTTCGGCCTCGCGAAGTGCGTAGACGTGCGCCCACGAGCCCCGGGTCCGGTAGACGCGGCGCGCGGCGCGCCAGGTAGCGAAGTGCCACACGGCCCACCGGATCACGCCAGTACCGCCGTGATCAGCGCCCGGTCCCGGGGCCGCCACACGTACCATTCCGGTACCCGTAGCCCGCCGGCGCGCTCGGACGCGTCGCCTACCGCCTCGAGGTCGTCCGCCCATTCCCGCTGATCGGCCGATAGCCGCGACCGTGGCGAGTCCGTCTTTAGCTCCGCGAACACGAGCCTAGGGCCCCGGACTAGGCAGAGGTCCGGGAATCCGGCCACGCTTCCCGTAGATCGCCGCGTGTGGTAGTAGCGCCAGCGCGACCACACGGCCCGGTCTATCACCCACGAAAGCCACGATTCCTCGTCCTCGAGCACGAGCGCCGGCGCCCTAGCCACTAGGGCCCCCGGCGCCAGCTACCGGCTTGCGGACACGTGGCGAAGTGGCTTACCCACGCCGGCCGCACGCCTACTACCGGCGTGTCGTCCGATAGCCCGCCTAGGGTCACGAGCGCGTTAGGCGGCCGCTCCGCGTCTAGCGGTATGCGCTTCCCGTCCTCGGTCACGCCCCACACGATCGGCGCCCCACACGATCGGCACGCGCTCACGGTGCCAGCTCGTGAAGGTGAAACGTCGTGTCGTGAAGCGCTACGTACTCGTCCGGTGGCGGCAGCACGAGCGCTACCGTCACGTCGTCCGGTAACAGCGTGTAGCGCGCGTCGGCCAGCTCGTCCCACGACGGGTACCGGGTGAGCGCCCCCCGGTGGTCACGGAACGATACCGATAGGTGCCATCCTTCCGGCTCGAGCGCCACGAGCGCCACTAGGGCGCCGTCGCGGACGTTCCGGCGCCAGCACACGGCCGCCACCCCTAGTATCTCGAGGTCGCCGGCCTCGTCGCGTTCCCACCGGCTACGGATACGCTCGAGCGGCTTACGCTGCACGGTCCGCCACCGGCGCGAACACGAGTAGGTAGCTGTGCGCACGCTCGCACCGCTTCACCGTGCGAATCCGGTAGGTACCGCCCACGCCACCGCCGGACGCGTGAACGATCCGGTCGTGTAGGCGCCAGCCTTGCCTATCGGCCTCGAGGATCACGGCGGTAGGCGCGTCGTGGAACCGGTGCCACGCAACGTATTCCATGCACTTGACGAGCACGAACCGCCGCGCTACCCGGCACGCCTCGGCCAGCCCGTCGCGCATCTGTTCCCACGTGTCCACCGGTGACACGCGTCCGTCCGCGTCCGTGCCTAGCCCGAATCCGTCTAGGAAGTCCCGCCGGCTCGAGGTCGTCCGCGAACCGGATTCCACGTACGGCGGATCGAATACCACCGTGTCCCACGATTGCGCCAGCTCCGGTAGGTAGCGGAAGTCCACGCCGTCTAGGCGTAGGTCGTGGTAGGCGAACGGTTCCGGCCGGAACGTGTCCCACCACTTCCCCCGGCCGTAGGTCACGTCTAGGACGCTTCCGGTTAGGTAGATCGGCGCCACCGCCGCGATCAGCTCGGCGTTAGTCGACACGTGCTGTACCGATTGCGGCACCGGCCCTACCGGCTTGTCCGGCCGTAGGTCCGGAAGTAGCGATAGCTGTAGGTCGCGTTCCACTAGCGGTAGCCGCGCGCTTCGGGTGATTCGTCGTACACGTGGTCCGGGACGCGATCGGCGTCGGCCCTCGAGCGGTGGGACGCCGGCGCCGGACGCTTCCCCGCGCCAGAGGTCGCCGGCGGCCCGGCCTCGAGGCTAGGCACCGGCGCCGGTTCCGGGGCGCTGGCGGCCGCCTCGGCCACTAGCTGTACGTCCTCGTCACCTTCGGCGCCCACGTAGGAAACGGCCGCTTGCACTTCGCTAAAGCCACGGCGTAGCGCCAGCGATTCGGCCACCTTGCCTAGCATGTGGCTAGGCATCTTCGCCCACGTCGGAAGTAGCTTCGCCTCTTTCTCAGACTTCCACTGTGAGAATTCGGACCACTTCACGGTACCGTTCGCCGGCGTCCGCCATCCTTCCACGAGCACGAGCACACGCGCCGCGTACGGGTAATCGTCGTCGTCGTCCCATACCTCGAGCCACTCGAGCGGTAGCCGGTTCCCGTCCGGGCCGTAGCGCCGGGGCCCGGACCATTCCGGCCCCACGATGCCGCGTAGCCGGCCGGTGCGCTGTGCGATCCACCGCCGGCCCGCCACCGTTAGCTGTGGACGGTAGACGCCGGCGTAGGGAACTAGGACTAGGTGTCCGGCCCACGGATCTAGGTCTAGATGTAGCGCTACCTCGCGGAAATAGTGAATATCCGAATCGTCCGCTTCCGGGGCGAATTGCTGTTTTAGCTTCGCCATCGCCGCGCCGGTGAGACTGGCGCTAATAGGCGGACGTTCGGCCGGTAGGTTGCCGGCCATCCCGCTAGGACGCTTCCGGCTCGTCCGCCAGCCGGCGGCCGTAGCGCATGTAGGCGGCTTGTCCGGTCACGCCTAGCGCTTCGCCTATCTCGCGCCAGCTAAAGCCGGTGCCACGCATCCCGGCTATGGCACGCCGGACGGCCTCGTGTACGTCCGCCTCGATCCCGGCCAGCTCCGCGAGGTCTACCGGGTCGGCGTAGGCCAGACGCTCGCCGGCGGCTTTCACCATACGTCTAAGCATATGGAAGTAATCGGCCGTGTCCGTGTATTGCTTCGGCCGCTTCCGGTGCAGCTCGGCGCTCACGGCCGGCCCCGCCTAGCCAGCCGGCCTATCTCGTCCGGGCCGTCCACACAGAACACGGACCACCGCGCGTCGCCGGTGTCCTCGAACAGCACTAGGCGGCCGGTGGCGAGCCAGTCCGCCACCCCGGCCCTAGCCGCCTCGAGTCCGGCCGCCCGGTCCTCGAGGGTAGGGCCGGCCGGTAGCGTCGGCTGTACCGGGTCGCGGACGGCGGCCGGCCGGTGAGGGTCGTCCGGCGCCAGTAGGGACAGCTCGTCCACGGTGACACGGCCGGCGCCGTGGAACGCGCCACCGCACCGGCACCGGCACCGCTTGTTAGTAGCGTGCTCGCACGCGTTCGCTTGTGACTTACTTAGCTCTCTCATGGCTGTAAGCCTAGCTTACGTGGAACGGCACGAGCGGCCCCTAGGATCGCCCCGGGGCCGCTCGTGCGTCCGTCCCGCTATGGTCGTGCGTCCGGCCCCCCGGCCGGCGTCCCGGCGCCCCTAGGGACGCCGGCCCCCTAGCATCCCGGGGCCGGCCCAACCATCGCGGAGTATCGGACTCTCCCGTAGGGCCGCTCGTGCCAGCACGGCGGCCGCGTGTCCGGCGGACACGTCCGCTATGCGCTCGAGCGCTTGACGTAGGTAGTCGCGCTCGGCCTCGAGCGCTTGCGTGTAGCTGATTTGGCTAGACAAGGGTCGCCACCGCCCACGTGTAGCGGTCGCGGCCGTTCGGCGCGCTGAGGCTCGAGCGGTGGTCCCCGTCGTGGCCTAGCGGCCGGGTGCATATGTGCGACACGCGGCCTACCTCGAGCGGCACCATGAGCACGGCCGGACAGGTAGCCGGCACCCTAGGCGCCGGCGGTGGGTCCGCCCACGCTTCACGGTCCGACGCCGTACCGCACGCCTCGCAGTAGCGATCGTCCCGGGCCGCCGGCTGTACCTCGCACGCCGCGCACATACGTACGTCCTCGTCCTCGTCCACGTCCTCGAGCCCCGGCGTCTGGTCTAGGTAGTACCCGTGCGCTAGCTGGCGTGCGTCGGCCACGAATCCGGCCAGTACCTCTACCGGGTCGCGGCCGCCTACCGGCGCTGTGTAGGCGGCTACGGCCAGCACGAACGCGGCTAGGTCCGCGTCGCGGCCGCTCACGAGCGCCACACTTCGGCTACTTGCCACGTGAAGTACGCGGCGTCTTTATCTTCCGCCAGGATCAGGATTACGTCCCCGGTCCCGTCGTCTTGCGGCTCGAGCGCTTCCACGTGTCCCACGTGCACGCTGTACCCGTTCCCGCCCCACACGTGTAGTTCCACGCGATCCCCTATCCGGGGCTCGAGCGGTGGCGGTATCTCGTTCCACGCGTGGCGCCGGTTGCTCGCCGGTACTCGTCTAGGCATCTTGTCTCCCTCTAGTGCGTCGTAGCTGTAAGTTACGCTTACAGTCTAGCCGATCAGTAGGGCCGCCAGTATCCCTAGACACACGGCCAGTAGGACGGCGGCCGCCAGGATCGCGAGGTATAGCGCCAGGATGCCTAGCCGCTTAGTCCGATCGCTCACCGTTCCCGGAGGTAGGTAGGGACACGACCACGATCGCCAGTCCGCCCACGAGCCCGATCGCGGCCAGTAGGTCCGTGTCTAGGGACCGGTTGCGGATCAGCACGATAAGCGAAAGCGTGAGCACGGCCACGCCTAAGAGGATCAGCGCCGCCGTGCGCTTCGCCTTGCTCATGTCACCGGCTTAGTCCACGCCAGCGCCCACGTAGCCGGCCCCACCGCCGCGTCTGGCGCCGGGGCCCCTATGTCGTAGCCCTCGGCCAGCGCTTCGGCTTGAAAGTCCACGCACACGGCCGCGGACGCCGGCCCGTACATATCGTCTACCTCGATAGACCAGCCCCGGTCCCGCATCCGCGATTGCCACGTGGCGGTTCCGTGTCCGGACGTGAAGTCCACGAGCACGACCCCCGGCCACGGTGGCGCGGCGCCGGCGGCCGGCGGTGGCGTCGGCGCCGGGGCGGTGGGACTACCGCCGGCTACCTCGAGCACGCGGCCGATAGGGAACGATCCCGTACCGTAGTCACAGTCCACGTGTCCGCCACCGCCGGCGCCTAGGTCTATGTGCTGTGCCACGCCGGCCGCGCCGCCTTGCGCTTCCGCCGCGGAGAGGATCACGAGCGGGATACCGAACCGGGCCGCTTCCTCGCCTACCCACAGTCCCGCGGTGGTAATCATGGCGTCGTGTGCGGCCCATTCCGCCGGCGTCCACGCCGCAAAGCCGCACAGCTCGGCGCTCACGGCCGCGCCGTTGTAGTCCGCTTGCGTCCACGCGGCACAGTCCGGGGCCCGGACGTACTCGCCCACCGTGTTAGGCGTGTCGTCTATGCCTACGTGGCTCGATACCTCGTTAGCCGGATCAGCGAACCACGCGCCGAGACTAGCTATGGTGCGCGCCCCCTCGGCCGTGTGCAGCACGATAAGCCGCACGGTCCCGTACCGGCTCGAGTAGTTAGGCGACGGGTAGGCGATCCGCTGTAACGTCATTCGTCCTCGTCCTCGTCCTGATCGAACGGCCGGCCCCGCCGGCGTTCGGCCTCTAGGCGCCTAGGGTCGTCCGCCTCGAGCCAGCGGCCGTCCTCGTCCTCGTCTAGCGGTATCCGCCGGTGGTCGTCCGCCGGCGCCGGCACCGGTTCGGTCCGCGGTTCCGGCCACTCGTGGTCGTGCTCGCGCCTAGGCACCGGTAACCGCCGGCGGGTACAGCTCGGCCACGGTAGGCCAGTGCGCTTGAGTGAGACTGAGTAGGTCCGCGTCCGTGCACTTCGCTTGATCTATCGTCCCGTCCCCGTTATCCACTTTGTCCGCGATCCCGGGGCCGGCGGCCGCCAGCCGGACGAAACATAGGATCACGTCCGGGTCGCCGCGTAGCACCGCGTCCGCTATGTGGTCCGTGAATTGTCCGGACGCTTGCTGTGTGGCACACGCCCGGTTCCGGGCTTGAAACTCTCCGGATAGCTCTAGCTGTGACTGTGTGTCGTAGCTCACCTAGTACCCTCCCATATCCTCGACTAGCCACATGGTCCCGTTCGCGAACACACGGCAGTTAGGTCCGACCAGCCACGCCTTTACCTCTTGCGGATAGCTCGCGGCCGTGTGTACCCACGCGACGGCCGTCCACACGAGCGGTTGATTAACCGCTACCGATCCTTCCGTGAGTAGCTGATACTGCAGAGGCGTAGCGGCCGGCGTCCCGGCTATGCGGATAGACGCGCCACCGCCGGCGGCTAGCCATTGCCCGCGGCCGTAGCCGCTCACCCGGTAGCGCCGGTACGGTTGCGCCATCCACGTAGCCTTAAACGTCCAGTCCGCCGCGTTCACTATGTCCGCTTGCGCGGCCGGCCCAACTCCCTCCCATACCCACCCACGCGGCGCCGTCCACGGTTGCTCGCTCACGCCGGTACCTAGCCGGGGCCGCACGTCGGTAATGCTGGCGGCCGCGATAGACGCCATCCCGCCGGTGACGAGCACTTGTGCCAGCGCTACCGCCCCGGCCGGCGTAGCCGGTGGCGTAGACGTACCGGCCGGCGCTTCGGCCCCGGCCAGCGCTTGAAAAATAAAGTCATTGTTCACGCCACCGTCTAGATCGTTGCCGCGCGACTGGCATACCACGAGGTCCGTCCGGTCCGTCCCGGCCGGTGGCGCCGGTAGGAAGTCCGCCACCGTTTCTACCGCGTCGGAATGGCACAGCACGGTACCGGTCCCGTTCGCGCTCGGTACCGCCGCGTAGCCCGGGTCCACGGTCACCGTCATTCCCGACGCCGGCGGCAGCACCGCGCATCCGGTCACGGCCGGCCCCGGCCACAGCGCGGACAGTAAGCCGCGGTCGTCGCTCGCCGCGTAGCTTCCGGACTGTTCCCATAGTGGCGTATGCCGCGTCATCGTTCTACCTCCGTGCCAGCGCGTCTATGTCCCGCTTGAGCGGCCGGAACAGCGCGGTAAGGGTAAGGGCCGGCCGGCCTACCGTCACTTCCACGTCCTCGCCGGCCTCGAGGTCGTCCGGTAGCGCGTAGCTGATCCCTAGGACACGTATGGTCGTGTTCACGTGTAGCCGGCCGGATTCGATCACGAGCGGCACCGTGTCACCTATCCCTAGCGTGTCGGGTTCGTACCATCCCGGCGTGAGCGCCAGCGTGTAGGACGGCACGAGCACGCCGGCCGTGGTCAGGTACCCGTCCGCTTTCTGTCCTAGCGTGGCGGCTACCGACACGTCCGATTCGTTATCGGACTCTTGCCACAGCCCCACCGGCACGCGGCCCACGTCGTTAGCGTCCGCCGTCCACCGGTCCGCGGTTAGCTGTGGCGCCCCCTCGGCCCCACCGCTGTTACCGATCACCCGGACGTAGTTCGCGTACGTGGCGCTATTCACGGACCTAGTAAGACTGTTGATCCCGCCGGCGCCGGCCGCGCCGTAGGTGAGCGCCACCGTGGTCCGGGCCGTGCCGCGCGACGGGTACCACACGCGTAGCCGATCGGTCCCGGCCGTGTCCGCGGCCGGCTGTACGTCCGTGTCATACCCGTTAATGCACGCCCCTAGGTCCGTGATCGCTTGCCCTATGGAAGTCCCGCCCGGGTAGGTCCGGTCCCGTAGTTGTCCAGACTTGCCAGCTCGAGCGGTCCCGTCCGGGTTCACGAGCGCCACCGTTAGCGGTAGCTGTGAGCCCGGGTAGAACGAGGTACCGGCGGTGGACGTGATCCGATTAGCGCGGTCCACGAGGTCCGCTACTAGGTCGTCCTGTTCGCGCTGTGTGTAAACGAGGTCGGCGTTACCGGTGAGGTACCGCCTCGTGAGCGCGGCTAGGTAGTCGTGGCACGTGAAGTTAACGGAATGGGACTGTTCGCTAAGCGTGTCCTCGGACTGTGCCACCACGCCCCGGAACATAAGCCGGCCGTCCCGCCAGCACATAACCTCCGTCTGTAGCTCGACTAGCTCGCCGGCGGCCGGTGAGCGGCCGTCCACGGTGAACGTGCACACGGCCGGCCCGTTAGCGCCGTACTCGATCCGCCTCGAGCGTGCGTCGGTCAGCTCGGCCACGCCGGTAGTAGACGGCGTGGCGGTAGTGGCGAAGCTACGCCGGTGCACCGTTAGCCGCCAGACTGGCGCGCTCACGTTAGGTACCCGTCGTGCCAGTAGGCGGTTAGCTGTGTGATCCCGGTAGTGGTATCGCCGGATAGCGCTATGTAGGCGTCGGCCGGCGCCGGCGGGATCACCGGCCAGGTAGACGCTTGCCAGTCCACGTAGGCCACTACGGACGTACCGTCGTCCCGGGTCGCGGTTTTAAGGCTCGTGTCTATGTCCACCCACCGGCCGGAATCCACACGAAAGCCGGCCACGAACACGATCCGGTAGGTGTTCACCACGGCCGGGTAAGGGTCGTGCACGGTGAACGTGATAGCCGGCGTCGTGATCGGCCCGAACAGCCGGCACAGCGGCCGTACCGCCGCGTCGCCGGGGCTCGAGATAACCGCACTGGACGGCGCGCCACCGCCCGGCGGGTAGATACGCGCCGGCGTGTAGGTGAGCGGGTACAGCCGGCCGGGGCTCGTGGACGAGCCCGCGTAGGCGGTGGCGGACCGTTCGGCCGGGTCGTACATGAGCGGATCGGCCGCCACCCACGCTAGATGTACCTCGCGTGTCCGCTTCCCGCTGATCGGCCACGTGTAGCCGGCGGCCCGGACCGTGCACATACGTTCCGGCTCGTCCGGCCGTTCTAGGACGTAGTGCAGCTCGGCCCGGTTCGCGGGAAGCATGTAGGGCGCGAACAGGGTAGCTACCTCGTCTGGTGTCATAGTCCCGCCGTAGGCGCGCACGTTCGCGGACACGGCCCTACTCCCGAACAGCGCCGTCCGGTCTATGGCGCCGTCCGCCGCGGCCCGGTTCGCGGTCACCTCGCGTACCTCCGGGTAGCCTAGGTCTAGCTCCGTGCACGCATAGCCGGCTAGGTCGTCCTCGAGCGCCAGCGTTTCGCCGGCCAGCACGAGCCACGCCCGGCGGACGCACGCCATTACACGGCCGCCGTCTGCACGGTCCACGCCAGACGCTTAGCGAACGTGTCCACGTCCACGCGCTCGGAAAAGTGCGCGTGCTCGATCCGGACGATAGGGCCGCCTCGAGCGGCCGCCGGCGCCGGCGTGATCGCTTCGCCGGCGTGCGCGTAGACGAGTCCGGTCCGGGTGATCAGTCCGCCGTGTTGCAGTAGCGGAAGGTCCGGTAGCCCTAGCGTGAATCCGGCCACTTTTCCGATCCCGGGTATGTGCGTGTCTACTCCCGCGAAGGTTACCTGTATGGCGTTCCACGTCCGGGCGAACGCGTTGTAGACGGCTTTCGCGGTGTTAATGGCGCCGGTGACCACGGACATAACAGACGACACGCGAGCGCTGATCCACCCTAGGGCCGCCTCGACTACGCCCCGGACGAGGTTAAACGCGGAGATAAACGGTTGCGTGATCAGTCCGTACACGCGCGAGAAAGCGCCACCGATGGCGCCCACGATCCCCGCGAAGAATCCGGAGATACCAGACCAATAGCGAATGATCAGTACCACCGCCAGCCCGAACGGACCGGTGATCACGCCTAGCAACAGCGGCCAGTTACCACGTATCCACGACCACACGGATATAGCCGCGGACAGAATGGCCCGGAACACGGACGAGATAACACGGTAGGTGGCGTTCCACGCCCCCACGATCGCCCCTACGGTGGCGTTCCACGCTACCCATATGGCCCGGGTGGTGGCGTTCCACGCGGCCACCATCGCGGACGACACGGCCCGCCATATCGCTTGAAACCACTGTGTCTTAGTGGCGACGATAACGATTATCGCCACGAGCGCCACCACGGCCACGACCACGAGGAAAATAGGGTTCGCGAGTAGCGTGCTGTTAAGGATCGCGGTCGTGATCGTCCAGATTTTCGTGACGACGATTATCGCCCCGATCACCCCGACTAGTATCTGAAATACGGTGCTGTTCCGGGCAATGATCCCGGCCACGACGGTAAGCGCCGGGATCACGGTAGACGTGAGTAGCTGTGCGAACGTGTTAACCACCGGAAGTAGCGCGGTGCCTACGGTGGCTTTCATGTTGTCAAACTGTGCGGCCGCTATCCGCTGTTGGTTCGCTAGGCCGCTCGAGGTCCGGGCGAAATCCCCTTGTGCCACGCTCGTCTGTTTCATTATCAGCGAATAGGTGGCTTGCGCTTTCTGTGCCGCGGTTAGCTCTACCTTCCCGCCGGCCATCGTCTTAGTGAGCGTGTCCTGACTCGAGGCTACGGCTAGGTTCGCTTGCTGTGCTTGCTTGCTGTTGGCGCCGTACTTTTTCGTCGCCTCGGCCGCGTTGCGCTGTGCCAGCGCTAGCCGGCTCGTCTGGCTTGTCACCTTCGCCATGTCCACCGGCGCTTTCGCCAGTCCCATACGTAGCGCTTCGGCTTGCACTTGCGCTTGCGATAGGGAGACACCGAACCGGCGTAACGGTTCTACCTCACCGGTGAGCCCGGACCGTAGCGCGTCTAGCGCGTCGCCTACCGGCACGTTGTTAAACGATGCGAGGTCGCCGGCCAGCCCCACGAGTGAGGTAGACATCTTCGCGGCTTGCGCCGGCGGTAGCCCTAGCGCCACCGCCAGGTTCCCGTACGTGCTGGCGGCCTCTAGCGCTTTCTGTTGCGATAGTCCCATCGCGGTCGCGGACGTGGACGACCACTTGTATACCTCTTGCGCGGACGCGCCGAACACTACGCCTACTTTCGACCACGACTCGTTAAGGTCCGACGCGGCCGACACGGAATCTTTCGCAAACTGCACTACCTTCGCGGCCGCGAACGCGCCACCCACGGCGGCCGCTACCTTCCCGACGCCGGCCCACGCGCTCGAGGTTTTCTTCGCGCTTCCGGTCGCCTCGTTCGCGGCGCTACCGGTTTTCTTGATCGCGGCTACCGCGGACGACGATTCGCCTAGTAGCTGTATGAGTAGCTTCGCGGCCACCGCCGGCTACCTCGTCTGTTTCGCCAGCTCGGCGGCCCGGTCCTCGAGGATGGCGGCCGCGGTGAGCATGGCTACCGGGTCGCGTAGCCATTCCCTAGCCGCTACGCCAGTCTCCACCGCCAGCGCCACGGCTAGGTATCCGATCCCGCCTCGAGGGTAGGTGTCGCTAAAGGGCCGGCCGCGTCCTCGTCCTCGTCCACGTCCTCGAAAGCCTCGAGCATGTCCACGAACCGGCCGTAGGTTTTCGCGGCCGGGTGGTCCGGGAACTTCCGCCGTAGCGCGAAGTAGTAGATGTGAAATACCTGATCGTTCGGCCGGTTCTGTGGCATTTCGCCTACGGCCCGTTCCGCGGACAGTAGGTCGCCGGCGTGCGTGCGGACCCGGAAAGTCTCCCCGTCTAGGGTGAGGTCTACGTTCTGGACGACCCTAGGCACCGTGCACCCTATCTAGGGTCCGCTGTGCGTCGTCCTCTATCGCTTTCGTCCACATAGGTTCCGTCCGGTCCGCGGCCCGGACGGCGTACGGGTTCGCCTCGATACTGTGCGCCGGCCGGCCCCAGTGGATAGGGACGGCGTACACGAGCGGGTTCGTGAGCGTGGCGCTGTTCCGCCCGTCGTAGGCGGTTCGCATGGCGCCGGCCAGCCGGCCAGTCCGCCGGGGCGCGCCGGCGGACTGTGCGTGGTCAATGATCCGGGCCGCGGCCGTGAAACCTTCGGCCAGGTCGCCTATGGCGGTGGCGGCCGTGTCTAGCGTGGCGATCAGCTCGGCGCCACCGCGGACGTTTAGCTCGAGCACTAGGCCGCGGCCGTTTCGCGCTCGGCGCTGTAGCCGCCGGCCCCCGGCGTGAACGTCGGCTTTTCTTGCATGTTCCACGTGAAATCTGAGGTAATCCGCTTGTTCACGTCCCCGCCGTAGGTTTCGGCCGGTATCTCGATCATTACGCTTCCGCTTATCTCCGGACACGTGGTTACGTCGTTCGGCGTGTAGAGGTAGTCCACTACTTGCAGGTCGTGCGCCCACAGCCACGCCACGACGGACTGTGCGTTATCGAAATCTTGCACGATCGTTCCCTCTAGCTTGTGTCCGTCTAGCTTCCGGGGCGGTGGTTTCGTGTCGCCACACAGCACGGTTACGGAATCACCGTCGTCTGAGTAGGCGGACGTGATACGGACGTTCGTTATCTGACACGACAGGTCCGACGTGGTAGGCGTGGTCGCCTTGTCCGTGAGCGTGAGCGTACCGTTCTGTAGACGTGATTCGTTGATAGCCACTATTCGATTCCCTCCGTGAATTGCACTAGGTAGCTAGGGTGAGTGTTCGGACCTAGGACGTAGGCGCCCGGCTGTGCCAGCTCCACCGCGAACACGGACGCCACCGCGTCTACTAGGTCGTCTAGTTGGGCCCACGTGGTCCGGTCGCCGCCGGTAGGGCCGGCGCCTATGGCGTGCACGTTCCATACCGCGGAGTAGCCACACGCAATGTCGTAGACACGCCGGGGCGGTACCACGAGCACGGCCGGCGGGTTAAGCGCGCCCGGGTCCGTAGTGGCGCGCACGCCGGCCGCTTCTAACTTTTCACATATTTCTAGAGCGCGGCCGGCGCTACTCACGCGACCACCATTCCCGTCCACGGTCCCAACATGGCGGATATGTCGGCGTCGTAGCTGAGGATCGTCGCGGTTCCCATATCGGACACGCCTACCACGCCGTCCGGGCTGTTCCGGCGTGCCATAAGCCGGTTCGCCAGTAACAGTCCGGCTTGTTTGACGGCCCTCGGCACCGGATCGGCTACGCCGGTGTCCGGGTCCACGGTGAACGCGGCCGGGGCCCGTAGCTGCACGGATTCGGCCGCGGCGGACACGGCCTCGTCTATCGCGGCGTCGTCTGTCGTGTCGCTGATGCGCGCCCACGCTTTGTAGTCGTCGCTCGTTAGCCACGGCGGCCCCGGCCACATATCACGGCCGCCTAGCTGGCGGCCCGGCGGGAAGCGTGCGTAGCCGCCGTCCCCGGTTCGGTACCGCTGGCGCCGGCGTCTAGGCCGGTGACACCGGTTATCTTGCAGAATTGCGCCGGGTCAACGGCGGCCGCGGCCCACATACCGATTACGCCTACGTTGTAGCCGGCTACGCCTACGTCCACGACCGATAGCTGTACCGGCGCCCCGGGCGTTTCGTAGAATTCGGCTTGATCGGACGGCCCCACGACGAACGTCGTAGGCACTATGTAGGGATCGATCACGGCCCGGAGTCCCATTACGTTAGCCATGTTGCCGGTGGCGTCCGCGGTGCCTAGCGCGTTCTGTGGCGCTAGGAACGGGAACATAGGTCGGCCGTTCCCGTCCACGAGCCCGGCCAGCGCGCCGTACGTGGCGAGCCCCATCCACACGGTATCCGGGAACAGGTTTTCTTCACCGTTCGTGGCGCACAGTATCGCCGCGTCCGCGATGGCTTTCGCCAGGGTAGGCGCCGTACCGTCCCACGCCACGGACTGAGCAATGTTGGCGGCTACGCCCCCCCACGCGGCCTCGTCTGACTTGCGGCCGTACACGGCCACGAGGTCCGAAAACACTACGTCTAGGGCGCCGGGGCTCGAGCGGTTCGCCAGCTCCCACGACACGTCCACGCCACCGGCGTAGCTGTTGAGCGGCAGCTTCACGAGGTCTAGCCCGAACGCGGCGGACGCCACCGGACCTTTCTCCGTGTGCGGCCCTACGTCCGTGTGCTGTGAGATATGCGGCCGCTGCACTTCCATACCCACCGGCGGCAGCACCGGCTTAGACATGGCGTCCACGGACGGCCGGTTACCTAGCCACGAGCCGAGAATGTCGCCGGTGACTTGCGGTGGGACGAGCCCCGGCGTCTGCGCGGTGGTCACGTCCGCCAGCGCTCGAGTGAAGCGCGCCCCTTCGGCGCTATCACCGTGTTTCATCCGCATGTAGGCCAGCACGTACTCCCCGGGTGTCCGGTACGGGAACGTCCCGCGCTCGGCCACCGGCGCCGGTTCGGCCGGCCGTGCTCGAGCCATGAGCGCGCCGGCTTGCGCGTCCAGCTCGGCGCGCGACACGAGTAGTTCTAGCCGGCCCGTCTTAGCGGCCGCCTCGTCCCGTAGCTCGTTCCACGTGGTCTGTTCCACGTCGGTAAGCGTGTCGCGCTGATCGCCCACCGCCCCGGCCTCGATGGCGTTCATTCTGGCGTGTAGCTCGTCTATGGACTGTCTGAGCACGTCCACGAGCGAAATAGGCATACGTCCTCACTTCCTAGGTTCGGAATGGTTCCTACGTCCCTAGGGTGGCTACACGTATCCCGGTGGTGCCTACCGCTCGAGCGGTGGTCCGGCCGGCGTCCGGCCCTACTCCCGCGGATACTAGCGGGTAGAGATACGGTCCGCGCCGGACACGTGGTCCGGGGCCCGGGGCCGGCCGGGATCGTCCGGCCGCTCGTCCTCGTGCTCGTCCTCGAGAGCTCGGCGCCGGCGCCGGCGCTCGTCACCGGCGGACGACACGGCCCCACCGGTCTATAGCGGACGCCCGGGCCTCGACTAGCCGGCCCCGATCGGCCACGAGCGCGGCTATGGAAGGATGGCGGCCCACCGCCTCGGCCACCGCCGGCCCGGCCGGCACCGCGGACCGGATACCGGTTACGCCGGCCTCGCTGTAGGCCGGGAAGTTACACACGGACACTTCGCGAAGGATTACCTCCGTGCGTTCCACGAGGTCGCGGCCGGCCGGTGGCGTCCGGTTCGGCCCCTTGATCGTTCGATCTATCACCGGCTCGAATCCGATAGATAGGCCGGACATAACCTCGTCCGCCACGAGCGCTAGAACCTCGTCCGCTTGCTGTACCCGTTCGGTTAGGTGGAAGTCCGCCTCGAGCCCGGCGTCCGTTTCCTCTAGCCGGGTGGCGCGCCCGATGCCTAGGCCGCGGTGGTTATGGGACACGAGTAGCGGCACCGGCTTAGCCCGGTCCCGGATCGTCTTCGCGAAGCTTCCCTTGCGGAATACCTCCGTGTAGGTGGGTTCCCACGACCACATATCGTCTACCTCTAGTTCCACGTCGTAGGGAACCGCCAGCCCCACGAGGGTACGGCCGTCGCCGCCGTCGTCCTCGTGGCGGACGCGGAAGGTAGCCGGGAACGCGTGGGTAAGGGTCCGCATAGGTCTACCTCCGCAGTAGGTCCGCTAGCTCGTGCTCGAGGTCGTCGCCGGGTAGGGCGCCGGCGGCCGGGGCGCTGGCGGGTAGCGCACCGGCGGCCGGCGTAGTGGGTACTGGCGTGGACTGTTCCGGGCCGCCGGCGGCCGGGAATCCGGCTAGGGTGCGCGCTTCCTCGAGCGTGATTATCTCCGCGCCGTACAGTCCGGCGGCCGCTTGCGCCCGGGTCGCGGTGTCGGCGCGAAGTAGGGCCCCGGTCCAGAATTCGGCCGTGTTGCCGCGCGGTAGGCACTGTGCGGATAGCTGTTGCTCGAGCGGCACGAGTAGCCGCATGATCGTTGTCGCCACGAACCGGCCGAATTCTGTTTCGGCGTTCGTGTACGTGTGGCGCTGAGTCTCGATCCCTAACAGAAACGGCGGGATGCCTAGCGCCATCGCTACCGTCTGCGCGTCCCATTGCCGCGCTTGCACTAGCTGTGCTTTGTCGGCGTCGGTCGCCAGAGGTTGAAACGAGGTAGAGCCCGGGATGACTACCGGGGCCCGGGTTCCGGACACGGCCGCCAGCCACTTCGCCTTTAGCTCGTCCGCTTGCGCTTGCGTGAGGTTCGGCCTCGTGTCCGTGATCACCCCGGACGGTACGGCCGATTCCGTGAAGTACCTTCCCGCGTACGCGTCCGCGGCGAGCGCGGCCCCGATAGCGCCGGCCAGGGTAGGCAGGATGCCGCGGCCGCGTAGCTCGCCGGATCGCTTGTCTATGGCTACGTGAAACACGCGGTCCGCCGGTATCGCCTCGTCCAGTCCCTCGAGCGCGTAGATAGGCGCCCACGTGTCCGGGTCGCGCGCCACGCTCACCTGTGTCACGTCCACCGGCACGAGGAAAGCCGGCCAGCCGGTAGAGTCCGGCGGCCCTAACAGCGCTACATGGTTCCCGTACATGAGCACGTCCGACACGTACTCGTCCACGTAGTCCGCCACCGTCCGGTTCGGCCCCGGCGCCGGGTTGGCGATCACGGCCGCCGGTGGGTCTATCACCACGTCCGCTCGTTTCTGGCGTAGCGGTAGCTGCATGACGATTCCGGATATCAGACGCATACCGGCCGTGAGCGCCGGCACGCCCCGGGCCGCCCATTCGGACACGTACGGCGTCCACGAGCCCGGGCCGCCGTAGTAGTAGCCGCCGTCTATCGCTCGCTGTTCGGCAGCTCGGCGCCAGAGGTCTAGGAATCCTTCCGTGTCGCCGGTGATCCCGGCCACGCCGGCGCCCATAGGCACGAGCCCGCTTACGCCGGCGCCGGCCACCGGTTCTGTCCCTTTTGGGCGGTTCCACGGCCAGCGCGCCATTAGCGCCACATGCTAGATCGCCACGTAACGGCCGGGAAAGTACCGGGACGGTATAGAGGTCGTCCCGGTGACCAGCACTTTCGCGGAAGGGCCCCGGTCCGGTCCCGTTCGGCCTAGGTCCGCTAGGGAGTCCGGACCGGTTCCGCTCCGCGCTCGAGGCTAGCTAAAACGCGGTCCACGCGGCCACGTCCGGCGCTACCGGGTGCTCGAGCGCCCACACGGCCGCCGTCGCCGCGACCACCGGCGCGATAGAGGTCGTGGCGCCCCGCCGGTGCCACAGCCAGCCACCGTCGCCGCTATCACGGCCCGGGGCGATCGCCGCGGCCGCGTCTAGGGCCGGGTGGGAACCTACCGCTATCCGGCGCTCGAGCACGGCCGCCAGCCAGCCCGCGCACGCGGCCGGCCAGTCCCGGCCCCGGATCGGCGCCACCGCCAGTCCGGCGGACGCCAGCGTGTCCGCCACGTCTAGCGCCGGTGAGTCCGCCGGATAGCCGATCCCTACCGGCCGCCAGCGGTGGACTAGCTCCGCGATCCGTTCGGCCAGCCAGCCAGTACCGGGCCTACTGTCCGCCAGCTCGCACCGTAGGCGAGCGCCGTCGCGCCACGCCACCGCTACCGCCCCGGTGGAACGGTCGCGCGCCGTGTCGAATCCGATCGCCACACGCACGCCGGCCGGCACGGTCCGGATCGCCGGCACGGCCACGGCCGCCCACCGGCCCGGAGGTATCCGGGGCGCCGCGGCGGTTCCCATACCTTCCGGCCAGAGGTTCCCGTAGGCGCGGCGGAATCCCACCGGCCCTAGCTCGTCCAGCGCGGCGCGCATCTGTGGCGCCCCTATGGTGATCCCGTAGGCCGGGTGGTAGCGGTCCCACGCGCTCGGCGCCGTAGGGTCAAGCGATTCCGGACACGACCACTCGAGGTAGCACACGCCGGACGTGCGGCCCTCGAGCACGGCGGCCCGGCCCCGCTGTACCGCTTCCCACAGCCACAGCGAGTCTTCCTCGCCGGCGGTGGAAACCTTCCACACTTGCGCCCCCGGCCGGGTGGCTTGCGTCGGCACGATGGCTTGATCTAGGGCCCGGCCGCGCTCGAGGTCGTGCGCCCACGCCTCGTCCACTACCACGAGGTCCGATTGCTTGCTGTGCAGCGCGGCCGGCTGTGGCGCGAACACGCGCAAGAGTCCGCCGTTCGGGTAGGCGATACCTTCGCTTCCGGCCGATCGGCGGACCTTCGCGTACGGCTCGAGCGGACTTAGCTGCAGGTCCGGGACGTGCTCGTTTATAAGCCAGTCCCGCGCTATCTCCCGCGTCTGTGCTGTGTACCAGACGCGGCCCCGGGGCCGGTAGATCGTCCGGTGTTCCATCGCCGCGCCGGTAAGGGTCGTCTTCCCGGACTGGCGCGGCACGGTGACGACCACGGACGAGTACACGAACCGGCCGCCGGCGTCCACCTCGAGCGCCACGTCCGCCGCGTACTCCTGCCACGGCATGAGCGGCCGGCCTAGCGCTTCGGCCATCGCGGACACGGCCGGCCCGTAGGTGTTCCGGCTAGGTGTCCGCCTCGTGGCGTAGGCCGGGTGCGGACATTCCGGCCACGAACGCGGCGAAAGGGTCAAGCGCTTCCCGCTGCACGCCGGCCAGCCCGTACGCGGTGCGCGCCTCGAGGTAGGCGCGGCCCACCTTCGCGCCGGCGTCCACGTCCTCGAGCGCTTCCGCGGTGTCGCATAGCCTCGCCAGGTAGCGTAAGTGCGCCCTACCGCCGGCCGGAATGTCCGTGTTCCGGAAGTCCGCCGTAAGCGCCGCCTCTACCCGGCCGATCCGGCGCCTAGACGAGCCCCTAGGGCCGCTCACGGCCGCTCCCGCCGGTTTTCGAGCGCTTCGGGAGAGAGAACCCCTTGCGAGAGGT
>Ga0318518_10000092_pt1 | contig 18437 bp, 19 predicted proteins | sample GRESIP176b2f22_FD_203483 | JGI IMG/M metagenome (GOLD analysis project Ga0318518, IMG submission 203483) | Tropical soil microbial communities from Luquillo Experimental Forest, Puerto Rico - GRE.SIPMG.176b2f22 | ecosystem: Environmental > Terrestrial > Soil > Tropical forest > Bulk soil...
CGTCCATCGACAACGCGATTATCGTGTCCTGCTCCGCCATCTCCGGTCCTTTTTAGGGGGCTGGTTTGGGCCGCTGGTCGCTCGAATATCGCGGCAGCGGGTCGGCGGTGTCGAACCAAGCGATCCGGCGGTCGGTCCACAGGTGCAGGGCGGGCGCCACGGCATCGGGATCGTCGAGGCTGGCGATGCTAATGTCGACAAGTCGGGGGCTGTCGGCTTGGCGCCAGGTCAGCGGCGTGCCGCATCTGCTGCAAAAGTGGCGAAATGCCTTGGCCGAGGAGCGGTAGGCCACCGGGTTCCCCGCGGTGACAGCAAAGCCTTCGAGCGGGACGGTAAGCCAGGGAACAACCGGCGCGGCATGCGCCCGCTGGCACATTCGACAATGACAATAGAGCGCCTCGACGGGGGTACCGGTAATACGATAGCGTATCTCGCCACAGAGGCAGCCGCCGGTAAAAATCTCGCTCACGATTACCTCCGCCTAGGAATTCGCTCGATGACCTTCGATGTTGTCGTGATCCAACCGCTGGTCGCTCTGATCGCCGGCATCCTGATCTTACTCGTCCCGCGCCTGCTCAACTACGTCGTCGCGATTTACCTGATCGTCGTCGGCTTGATTGGCCTGTGGCCGCGCTTGTTCCACGTTCCGCATTGATTGGTAAGCGAAGATGACCGAGGTGGCTTTTCGCTCCGCGGCGGCTCTCGCCGCCGCGATCCACAGGCGCGAGATCGGGTCGCGCGAGTTGCTCGAACACTATCTGGCGCGGGCCGATCGCCATAACGCGGCGCTAAATGCGATCATCGTCACCGATCTGGAGCGGGCCCGGCGCCGCGCCAACGAGGCCGATGCCGCGCTCGCGCGCGGCGAGAATTGGGGGCCGCTCCACGGCCTGCCGATGACCATAAAGGAATCGTTCGACGTTGTCGGTATGCCGACAACCTGGGGCCTTCCAGAGCTGAAAGAAAACTTGCCGGCGGCAAACGCGCTCGCTGTTGACCGGCTGCTTGGTGCCGGGGCCGTCATCTTCGGCAAGACCAACGTCCCGGTCATGCTCGCCGATTCGCAAAGCTATAACCCGGTCTACGGGACGACGAACAATCCCTGGAACCGCTCTTTGACCCCGGGCGGGTCCTCAGGCGGCGCGGCGGCGGCCTTGGCCGCCGGGCTCACCGCGCTCGAAATCGGCAGCGACATCGGCGGCTCGATCCGCAACCCCGCCCATTACTGCGGCGTCTATGGGCACAAGCCGAGCTACGGCATTGCGCCACCACGCGGCCAGGCCTTACCGGGCAATGTCGCCGCCTCCGACATTTCGGTGATCGGGCCGCTGGCGCGCAGCGCGGCCGATCTGGCGCTGGAGCTCGACGTCATCGCCGGGCCCGACCCGATCGACGCGGCCGGTTGGCAGCTCGCGCTTGCGTCGCCTCGCGGCAACAAGCTCCCCGACTATCGCGCCGCGATCATGCTCGACGATCCCAATTGCGAGGTCGACCGCGAGGTCCAGACTATCCTCCAAAACTTGGCCGATTTTCTCGCCCGCGAGGGAGTTCGCGTCAGCGACCGGGCGCGCCCAGACATTGATTTGGCGCATTTCCATGCGGTGTATATCCAGTTGCTGCGCGCCGGGACCTCGCGACGCCTGAACCAGCAGGAGTTCGAGCAGCAGACCGAAACCGCGCGACGCCTCGATCAGGCCGACCAGAGCTATTTCGCTCGCACGCTCCGGGCCAACACATTGGCGCACCGGGATTGGCTCGCCGGCAATGAGGAGCGCCACCGCCTGCGCCTGAAATGGGCCGAGTTTTTCCGTGAATATGATTTGTTGCTGTGTCCGGTGACGGCAGGTGCGGCCTACCCGCACGACCATGCAGGCGAGCGCTGGGAACGTACGATCCTCGTCAACGGCAAACGCGTGCCGGTGACTGACGACCTGTTTTGGGCGGGGCTGTCGGGGCTTGTGTATTTGCCGACGACGGTGGCGCCCGTGGGCGCGACATCGAAGGGGCTGCCGGTCGGGGTGCAGATCATCGGGCCGCAATATGGCGACCGCAGCTGTATCGCGTTTGCCGGTCTGCTCGAAGAAGCGTTTCGCGGTTTTGTCGCACCACCCGGTTTCGGCTGAGGTGCGCATATGACCGACTTGGTCCTCAGAGGCGGCCGCGTCATTGATCCGGCGAGCGGCCGCGACGAAATCGTCGACATCGCGTTTGGCGAAGGAAAGGTGATCGAGATCGGACACGATCTCCGCGACAACGGCGCGGAGGTCGTTGATGCGCGCGGGCTCCTCGTCGTGCCTGGGCTGATCGATCTCCACACGCACGTTTATTGGGGTGGAACCTCGCTCGGTGTCGATGCGGCCAAGGTGGCGCGCCGCAGCGGGACGACGACGTTCGTCGACGCCGGCAGCGCCGGCCCCGGTAACTTCCATGGTTTTCGACGCCATGTTATCGAGCCCTCACCGCTGCGCATCATCCCGTACCTCAACGTCTCTTTTCCGGGCATCTTCGCGTTCAGCGCCGCGGTGATGTTCGGCGAGTGTGCGGAAATTCGGCTCCTCGACCCGCGCGAATGCGTCCGGGTCATCAACGCGAACCGCGACCTGATCGCCGGCGTCAAGGTGCGCGTCGGGCGGAACGCCGGCGGCGCCTCGGGGGTAGCACCCCTCGAGATCGCGCTCGAAGTCGCTGAGGAGACCGGGCTTCCAGTCATGGCGCATCTCGATAATCCGCCGCCGAGCCGGCTCGAAGTGCTCTCGCGCCTGCGTCGCGGCGACGTCCTGACGCACTGCTTCCGTCCGTTTCCAAACGCGCCGGTGCATGGCGATGGCCGGATTCGCGAAGAGGTCTTCGAAGCGCGGCGTCGCGGCGTGATCTTCGACATCGGTCATGGCGGCGGCTCGTTTGGCTTTCGCACAGCAGAGGCAATGCTCGCAGCAGGGTTTCTTCCCGACGTCATTAGCAGCGATGTCCACACCTTGAGCATTAACGGGCCGGCCTTCGACCAGCTGGTGACGATGTCGAAATTTCTGTGTCTCGGAATGCAGCTGGTCGATGTCGTCCAGGCGAGCACCGCAGCCCCCGCCGCAGCCCTCGGCCGTGCGGACATCGGAAGGTTGGAGACCGGCTCGATCGGCGATGCGGCCGTAATCGAACTCGCTGAAGGCGAGTTCGATTACCGCGATGTTCTCGGCGAATCCCGGGCGGGACGCTGGCGGCTCAAAATACGTGGACTTGTCGTCGGCGGTAGATGGTGGCACCCGAGCCAAAGCGCCGCGCCGTCGTTCACGCAAAATCAGCTCAGCGGCTAGCCGCGGGAGCTCGGCCGGTCAGAAACAGGATCTCGAAAGTCGCGGGAATGCGGTCGTCGGACCGGCCGAAACGTTCGGCGTAAAGCACTGTGGCGCGGGCGAGGGTGGCGCGGCGCAGCGGTGTACGGCGGCGCGCCGACAGCGAGTTGGTTTCCCCCATCCCGCGCAAGTCGCGCATCAGCGCGAGCGCGTCGGGATAGGTGACCGTGATCTTCTCCGCGTCGGCGACCGGCATCGCAAAACCTGTCCGCAGCAACAGGCCGGCCACATCGCCAAGCTCGGCGGCAGGCGACACGCGCGGGCTCGCCCCGCCCTCCTCGATGAGCTCGGCTTCGATGAGCACGGTGCGCAACTCTACGAGGCTCGACCCGCCGAGCATCGCCGCGAGAAACAGTCCCCCGGGTTTGAGGGCCCGGCGGATCTGAACGAGCGCGCCCGGTAGATCGCCGGCCCAGTGCAGCGTTAGGGCGCTGACTACGAGGTCGAAGCTGCGGTCGCGAAACGGAACGAAGTCGGGATCGGCCGCGACCAGCATCCCCTCGGCAAGTTTTGCCAGAAAGCCGACCGAAGGATCCGCCGCGACCACCCGTTCGACCCCGGGGCGGTGGCTGAGCGCCTGCGCCAGTGCCCCATGATGCGTGCCCAGATCGAGCACTTCCGGAAATGGTGCAGCGATATCGTCGAGCCGCTCGAGCAGACGGTCGCCGATCTCGGAGTGCAGAAATTTGACACAGCGTCGGGCGGCGCGGTCGCGGTGCAACCGCCAGGCACGGCGGTCGAAGAGCAATATCGGTTCCGAAGTCAAATTAGTGGGCCCTTCTATGCCCCTGGTTAGTGAAACATTCAGCCCCCTACAATCGCCCGTTGACGAAGGCGCCGGCAACCTGATGATGTGTACGGATGCAAGCATCGGCAAGCTTTGCCAGCCGCGCTTCTAGCCGCTTACTACGGATGGGCCGGGCAGTAATCGATGGGGTACTGCCGCCGCGCTGCCTCGGCTGCGGCGAGATCGTCAGCGAGCCCGACGGTCTGTGCGGCCGATGCTGGGCAGGCATCACCTTTTTTGCGCCACCGTGGTGCGTCCTTTGCGGCGCGCCCTTTGCGCATCCGATGGACGAGGATACGTTGTGCGCAGACTGTGCGCGCCAGCGGTGGACCTGGGATCGCGCGCGTGCGGTGCTCCGTTACGATCGGAATAGCCGACATCTGGTGCTCGGATTGAAGCACGGTGATCGCACCCATGTCGCTGGCGCGTTCGGTCGATGGATGCACCGCGCGGGAACGGATGTCCTCGCCGGCGCCGATCTTCTGGTCCCGGTGCCATTGCATTGGACCCGGCTGTTTCAGCGCCGCTACAATCAGGCGGCTCTTCTCGCCCAAGCCATCCGTGCCGCCGGAGGCCCTCAAGTTGCGGCGGATTGGGTGGTTCGCCGCCGCAGGACACCATCACAGGGCCATCTCGGCGCGGCGGCCCGCGAACGGAACGTCCGCGGCGCTTTCGCTGTTCGGCGCAGCCGCGATTTGGCGGGCAAGCGGGTCGTGATTGTCGACGATGTTATGACTACGGGAGCAACTGTCGAGGAATGCGCTCGCGTGCTGAAACGGGCAGGGGCTGCGTTCGTGGGGGTATTGACGCTGGCACGGGCGCTGCGAGTGGGGGGATAGTCCCGGGAGGGGGCCAAGGCTTGGCATTTCGGGGTTCTCCCCCTACCTGAAGGCTCGGCGTGGCTGCGCGGTGTTATCTTGGAGTTTTTACGGTGATGGCTGAGGTCGAGCTGTATACGACCATGTTTTGCCCCTATTGCGCGCGCGCCCGCGCGTTGCTGGAACGCAAAGGCGTCGACTATACCGAGTTCGACATAATCGGGGAGCCGCCGCGGCGAGACGAGATGATCCGGCGCGCCGGCGGGCGCACCTCGGTGCCGCAGATTTTCATCAACGGCGAGCATATCGGCGGTTCCGATGAGCTGGTCGCTCTCGACCGCGCCGGCGACCTCGATGCCATTCTTGGAGGCCCGAAATGAACACCGTCTTTACTGCCTCCTGCATACAGTTCACTTCGGCTCGGGATTACGAACCCAACATCCGCCTTGTCTCCGATCTCATCCGTCGCGCGCGTGACGCGGGCGCCAATCTTGTTCTGACCCCTGAAAACACGGGCCTCACCGAGCCGGTCGGTAAGTTGCGGCGCGAGAAGGCGCGCGACGAGGCCAACCATCCCGTCCTCGCTGCGTTGCGCGAGGTCGCCCGGGAGACCGGCGTGTGGCTGCTGATCGGCTCGTTGGCTATCGACCTCTCCCGCGAACCTGGTGAGATAGAAGGAGAACGCCGCCTCGCCAACCGCTCTTACCTAATCGATCCGAATGGCGCGATCGTCGCCCGCTACGACAAGGTCCACATGTTCGACGTTGATCTTGCTGGCGGTGAGAGCTACCGCGAGAGCAACGCTTTCCGACCTGGGGGCCAGTCAGTCCTGGCCGAGACACCGTGGGGGATCCTCGGCATGACGGTGTGCTACGATCTGCGGTTCCCGCATCTTTATCGGGCGCTCGCGCAGGCAGGCGCCGATTTTCTGGCAATTCCATCGGCCTTCACAGTGCCGACGGGGAAGGCCCATTGGCATGTCCTGATGCGGGCGCGCGCCATCGAGAACGGGTGCTATGTGTTTGCCCCGGCGCAATGGGGCGAGCATGCCGAGGGCAGACGGACTTACGGGCACTCGCTGATCGTCGATCCGTGGGGGGAGATAGTCGCCGACGGTGGCGAAGGTGTCGGCATCATTAGCGCCCGCATCGACGCGGCGGCAATCGCCAAGGCGCGCCGCATGGTACCGTCTCTAAAACACGACCGTCCATTCACACAGCCGGAGCTTGTCGTTCGCCCGCCGCTAGCCGGCGAGTAACATCGAACTCGGTATCCTCGTAGATCGCATTGAGGCTGATAGAAGAGAGTCTCAAGATTGGCGTCGCCTTCAACGACTTCGTCGGTCCAGCGAGCGCGCGTCCTGCTCGATAATCGCATACTGCTGAATGGACGGCGTCGCGAAATAATCGAATTTCTTGTGCCCCTGGTCCCGGGTGATATCACCTCTATGACAGGATCGGGTCGGAGATCTGGTCGTCCTTTGTCACCAACAGGTGACACGTCACCGAAACACGTTCCCACGAGAGAAACTCCTCGGGCGACATCAATTTCTCGGCGGCGTTCGACATCAGGAGAGATTACTCTGTTGGCGGGCTACTGTGAAAACCGGCAGCCTCAGGGAGGCGGCCCAGCGAGCCGGCGACGGCGGTCAAGCGCTGGATGACGGCAGGCCGAGGTATCGAAACCTCACCTTGCTCGAAAGCCACGATGGTGAGCATCGCAAAGGCTTTGAGCAACTCGCCAGGGCAGAGCAGGAAATCGGGGTTGCGCGGCAGGCCAAAGCGCTCGTTGCCGCGCGAGAAGGTCTCGTAGATTAAAACCCCGCCAGGCGCAACGGCGCGGCCGATCGCCGGCAATAACGGGCGATGCAAGTAATTGGTAACGATGATCCCGTCATAGTCATGGCCGAGCGGCCAGGGCTCAGCGGTCTCGATGTCGGTCTCCTGCACCTCGCAGCCTGGCCCGGCAAACGTCAGGAGCGCCGAAGTGTCACGGTCGACCGCGCACACCACAAAGCCGCGGTCACGCAGGAGGCGAACATGCCGGCCACCGCCGGCGGCGAGGTCAAGCACAAGGCCCCCCGGTTTGATCAGCGGCAAAAAGCGGTTGACCCAAGTAGAAGGCGCCATCGAAGGGTGAGAGGGTGGATTGATCTCTTGCATTGGGGCCGAACGATTGCAAATAACGCGCAGAGCTGAGTACAACGCGGCTCGGAGGTAGTGTCGATGATCCTGTTCACGTTGCGGTGTGCCAAGGGACATGAGTTCGAGGGCTGGTTTCGCGACAGTGACGGGTTCGAGGCGCAGCAGAAGGCGAGTGAGATCGCTTGCCCCGAATGTGGCGATACCGCGGTCGAAAAGGCGGTCATGGCACCGCGGCTCGGCCGTTCGCGGGAGGCATCCCCGCCGATCTCTCCCGCGCAGTTCCGTGCCGCGTTGCTTGAAATGCGGCGCCAGGTCGAGGTCAACTGCGATTACGTTGGCCGACAGTTTGCCGAGGAAGCGCGCCGGATTCATTACGGCGAGATCGACCCGCACGGCATTTACGGCGAGGCCACCGAGGCAGAATCGCGGGAGCTCACCGACGAGGGGATCAAATTTGGACGGATTCCCTGGATTTCGCCCACCGACAGCTGATCGCATCCGAGATGAGCGGCTTCACCGGCGGACAGCCCCGATCATGTAGTTGACCGCCAGGTCCTGCGACAGCGACCACTCCCCGCTTAGCCAGTCATAGCTGACGCCGATCAGTTCCGTCGGGTGGAGACCGTTGCGGCGCAGACCGATGGCAAATTCCGACGGGCGGATGAATTTGCGCCAATCGTGTGTACCGGGCGGCAGCCATCCGAGCAGGTATTCGGCGCCGATGATGGCGAGAGCGAAGGATCGCGCCGTCCGGTTCAACGTGGCCCCGATAAAAGCGCCCCCTTCTCCGACCAGAACCCCAACGCATCCAAAGAAAACCGCCGGATCGGCAAGGTGTTCGATGACTTCGAGCGCCAGCACCGCATCGAACTGGCGATTGCCGGCGGCGACCGATTCGGCGGTCGCGACACTGTAGTCGATCGACAAACCGCTGGCTTCGGCATGGGCGCGGGCGACTTTTACCGCGTTCGCATCCGCATCGATGCCGGTTACCGCGAAGCCGAGCCGTGCCATCGGTTCGGCGATCAGACCTCCGCCGCAACCGATGTCGAGCAGGCTCAGCCCTTGGAAAGGTCGCAATGAGGAAATATCGCGGCCGAAATGCCCCGTCAGGCATTGACGAATAAAGCTGAGCCGAGTGGGGTTGAGCCGGTGCAACGGTCGAAAACTGCCCTTCGGATCCCACCACGCGCCCGAATGCGCCGCGAAACGGCCGATCTCCTCCGGGTCGAGTGTAGCGCCGGGGTCGCGCACGCCTGCGATCCTCCTCGATCGAACGGTTCGCTCTATGGCCCGATGGACCGGAAAAGAGTATGTGGTGACACCCTGGCCCGGGCAATGGCAGGCGCGCGCCTTGGCGGAACTTTTTGCCGGATAGAACTCGAGAGGTGCATGGCGCGTATTGTTCAGAAGTTCGGCGGTACCTCAGTGGCCGACGTCGAGCGCATCAAAAAAGTCGCGCAGCGTGTCAAATGCGAAGTCGATTGCGGCAGCGAGGTCGCGGTGGTTGTTTCGGCGATGGCGGGGGCGACGAACCAGCTGATCGCATGGACCCGCGAAACCAGCCTCCTGCACGACGCGCGCGAGTATGACGTCGTCATCTCGGCGGGCGAGCAAGTGACGGCAGGACTCCTAGCGCTGGCGTTGCAGGATCTTGGTATAGACGCGCGATCTTGGCTTGGCTGGCAGATTCCGATCGCCACTGATGGCGTGCACGGCAAGGCGCGCATCGAATCGATCGACGCCGCCGAGTTTCGCCGCCGCCTCGCCCAAGGCCAGGTTGGCGTCGTAGCCGGGTTTCAAGGAATCGGACCGCGGGGGCGGATCACTACGCTCGGCCGTGGCGGCTCCGACACCTCCGCGGTCGCGCTGGCGGCGGCGCTCGAGGCGGATCGCTGCGACATCTTCACCGATGTCGACGGCGTCTATACGACTGATCCGCGGATCGTTGCGAAAGCCCGCAAGCTCGATAGAATTACCTACGAGGAAATGTTGGAGATGGCGTCTCAGGGCGCCAAGGTGTTGCAGACGCGCTCGGTGGAGATGGCGATGAACCATCGGGTGCGCGTGCAGGTTTTGTCGAGCTTTTCCGATACCCCCGGAACCCTCGTGGTGGACGAAGACGAGATCGTGGAAAAACGGGTTGTGAGCGGCATCGCGTACAGCCGCGACGAAGCCAAAATCACGGTCCAGGGAGTGCCGGACCGCCCCGGCGTGGCGGCGGCGATTTTTGGCCCGCTCGCCGATGATGCAATCAATGTCGACATGATCGTGCAAAGCGCTTCGGAGGACGGGCGTACCGCCGATCTCACCTTCACGGTGGCGCGCGCCGACCTCGACCGGGCTGTATCGGTGCTGGAAAAGGGGCGGAAGGGAATCGGATTCGCGGCACTCAAGCCCGACCCGAATGTTGTCAAGGTTTCGGTCATCGGCATTGGCATGCGCAGCCATGCCGGGGTCGCAAAGCAAATGTTTCAGACCCTGGCCGACAAGGGCATCAATATTCAGGTAATTTCGACTTCCGAGATCAAGGTCAGCGTTCTCATCGCGGCCGAATATACCGAGCTCGCTCTGCGCGCGCTGCATACCGCCTACGGGCTCGACGCCGCCGGATGACCGAGGGCATCGGCTCGACGGAGTTTTCCACGAGCGTAGGTCTCCCGGCCAACCGAGCGAACATGGAGCGCGGGCCTCCCGTGGCTGCACTCGACCGCTTGTGGGCGCGTGGGCGAGAACTCCTCGGCTGCGATCTCGCCATCATGGGTGGCGCGATGACCTGGGTATCCGAGCGCAACTTGGTCGCCGCCATCTCCAACGCCGGGGGATTCGGGGTCATTGCGTCGGGATCGATGTCGCCGGAACTTCTCTCGGCTGAAATTTCCGCGGCCAAGACGCTGACCCCGCGTCCCTTCGGCGTTAACCTGATCACCTTGCACCCGCAACTGCTCGAGCTGATTGAAGTATGCGTCGAGCATCGGGTCGGCCACGTCGTGCTCGCCGGCGGCCTGCCGAGCAGTGCGGCGATAAACAAAATCAAGCACGGCGGGGCGCGTGTCCTGTGCTTTGCTCCGGCTCTCGGGTTCGCGCGCAAGCTCGTGCGGATGGGGGTGGATGCGATCGTGATCGAGGGCAGCGAGGCCGGCGGCCATATCGGACCGGTATCGACCGGCGTCTTGGCGCAGGAAATTCTGCCGCACCTGACCAGCGTACCGGTCTTTGTCGCGGGCGGCATCGGCCGCGGGGAAGCGATGTTGGCTTATCTCGAGATGGGGGCATCGGGCGTCCAGCTCGGCACCCGCTTTGTTTGCGCGCACGAGTCGATCGCTCATCCACGCTTCAAACAGGCCTTTATCCGTGCCGCAGCGCGCGATGCGGTCGCTTCGGTCCAGCTCGATCCGCGGTTTCCGGTAATTCCGGTACGCGCGCTCGCCAATTCGGCAACCGAGCGGTTTCTCGCACTGCAACAGCAGGTCATCGACCGCTGTGCACGGGGCGAACTGACGCCGCGGGAAGGACAATTGGAGATCGAGCATTTCTGGGCCGGTGCGCTGCGGCGCGCGGTGATCGATGGCGATGTCGAGGGAGGCTCGCTGATGGCGGGTCAGAGCGTCGGCTTCGTAACTCGCGAGCAGACTACCGCCGAAATCCTCGGCGAGCTGATCGACCAGGCGCTCGCGGCGCGCCGCGAGCGCGTGGAAGCTTCCGCCCGAGTAGCCGGCAGCCGCGCTGCCCGCTAGCGTCCGCAGACATCACGCTTAAAGCGAGGAGATCGCCTGGCCCTTGGCGGTCTGCTTCTGGCGCGGCAGATAGTCCGAAAACTTGCACGATGAAGCCGAGACTCATCGATGTGATGGCTCGATTGCGGTACTAGGATCGGAACATGTCTCCTCGGGAGGTTGACTTGTCGCGGGGTCGGGGTACGCGAGGATGATCGAGACCGGAGGCAGCGTCAGCGCAATCCGCCGCCTCCTGCGCCGGCTCCGCGACATCATGGCGGGCTCGGGCAGCGCGCAAGAGCGGCTCGACCGCATTGTTCGCGTCGTCGCAGCCGAGATGGTCGCCGAGGTCTGCTCCGCCTACATCATGCGCGCGGGCGAGGTGCTCGAGCTGTTCGCGACCGAAGGTTTGCGGCCCGAGGCCGTCCACCGGACGAGGCTGCGGGTCGGCGAAGGCCTGGTCGGGGTCATTGCCGCGACCGCACGGCCTCTCGCTCTCGCCGAGGCGCAATCGCATCCCGATTTCGCCTACCGTCCGGAGACCGGCGAGGAGATCTACCATTCGCTGATGGGCGCGCCGATCTTGCGCGGCGGTCACGTCCTCGGCGTGCTCGTCGTGCAAAACCGCACTCCGCGCCATTACACCGAAGACGAGGTCGAGGTTCTGCAGACGATCGCAATGATCGTCGCCGAGCTTGCGGCGAGCGGCGATCTCGTCAACCCGCTCGAAATCGCCCAAGGTCAGGGCGGCACACTGCTGCCGCTCCGGATCGTCGGGGTGCGGCTCAATGCGGGTCTAGCGCTCGGGCCGGCGGTTCTGCACGAGCCCAAGGTAATCATTCGGCAGGTGGTCGCGGAGGACGTCGAGGGTGAACTCGCACGCTTGCGCGGCGCCGTCGCGGCGATGCGCGAGGCGATCGACGAGCTGGTTGCCACCAGCCGGCAATTCGGTGCCGGTGAGCACCACGACGTGATCGAGACCTATCGTATGTTCGCTGCCGACCGGGGCTGGGTCGCGCGCATCGCCGACGCGATCCGCAGCGGGCTGACCGCCGAAGCCGCCGTAGAAAAGGTCGCGGACGACACGCGTGGCCGCATGATGCAGGTGAGCGATCCCTATTTGCGCGAACGCCTGTTTGATCTCGAGGATCTCGCCAACCGCCTGCAGCAGCACCTTTCCGGACGTCCGCCGAGCGCGGCGTGGGCCGAATTGCCCCCCGAATTCATCTTGGTCGCCCGCGCCATGGGGCCGGCCGAGCTCTTGGATTACGGGCGCCGGCGGATCATGGGTCTCGTGCTGGAGGAAGGCTCGCCAACGGCGCATGTCGCGATCGTCGCACGCGCGTTCGACATCCCGGTCGTCGGCCGTGTCGAGGATGCGACCAGCCGGATCGAGGCTGGTGATCTCGTCATCGTCGATGGCGACCACGCTCAGATCCTCGTGCGCCCAAGCGAAGACATCCGGCAATCGGTCGCGGCCGCCGTCGAAGCGAGGACCCGCCGCCGCGCCTTTTACGAGACGCTGAGTTCGGTGCCGCCGATCAGCCGCGACGGCGTTTCGATCAAGCTGATGCTCAATGCCGGCCTACTTCTCGATCTCGCGCAACTCGGGACGACCGGCGCCGAGGGCGTCGGGTTGTTTCGCACCGAATTCCCGTTGATGATCCGCGATACGTTTCCGGGGGTCGATGAACTAACCGAGTTCTACAAGCGCGTCTTCGACCAGGCAGAATGCCGGCCGGTCTTCTTCCGAACGCTCGACATCGGCGGCGACAAGGTGCTGCCCTATCTGCCGCACGCCTTCGAGGACAATCCGGCGATGGGGTGGCGTGCGCTCCGCATCGGACTCGACCGCCCGGCGATGCTGCGCCAGCAGCTGCGCGCGCTGATTCGCGCCGCCGCGGGCCGTACGCTGTTCATCAAGTTTCCGATGGTCGCGGAGGTTGCCGAACTCGAACGGGCGCGTGCGCTCGTCGATATGGAACTGGCCCGCGCCGCCTGTGAAGGAAGGGCGCTGCCGCAAACGGTCAAGGTCGGTGTCATGCTCGAAGTGCCGTCCTTGTTGTGGCAGTTGCCGGCGCTGTGCGAGCGGATCGACTTTCTCTCGGTCGGGACCAACGACCTGCTGCAGTTCTTGTTCGCCTGCGATCGCGGCAATCCTCGCTTGGCCGATCGCTATGATCCGCTGTCGGCGCCGATGCTGGCGCTGTTGCGCGAGATCATTGCGCGCACCCGCGAGGCCGGGGTGTCACTCAGCATGTGCGGCGACATGGCCGGCAACCCGATCGAGGCGATGGTGCTGATCGCCCTCGGCTTCCGGACCCTGTCGATGGCCGCGACCGCGATCGGCCCGGTGAAGACGATGATCCGCAGCCTCGACACTGCCGCGGTCGCCGGTTATCTCGACGACATCGGCAACCGTCCGGACCACTCGCTCAGACCCAAGCTCGAGGCCTACGCGCGCGACCACGAGGTTGCGCTGTAACGCGCTGGACGGGCGCGCCCTTTTGTACGGCGCCGAAAATGGCTATATGGCGTTAACGTCGTGCCAACTACCCGGGAACAGAGGATGAGCGTACGGCCTTACCGCGACATCCACCGTCGCGCCTCCCGCCAAATCCATGTCGGCAAGGTGCCGGTCGGCGGCGATGCGCCGATCACGGTGCAGTCGATGACCAACACGGTGACGAGCGATGTCGAAGCCACGGTCGCACAGGTCAAGGCGCTGGAGGAAGCGGGGGCGGACATCGTTCGAATCTCCTGCCCCGACCAGGAATCGGCTGTGGCGCTGAAACACATCGTACGGCAAGTGACGGTGCCGATCGTCGCCGACATCCATTTCCACTACAAGCGCGCGATCGAAGCGGCGGAGAGCGGCGCCGCGTGCCTCAGGATCAATCCCGGCAATATCGGCTCGGCTGAACGCGTGCGCGAGGTCATCAAGGCGGCCAAGGACCATGGCTGCTCGATGCGGATTGGCGTCAATGCCGGTTCGCTCGAGCGCGACCTGCTCGAACGTTATGGCGAGCCGTGCCCCGAGGCGATGGTCGAGAGCGCGCTGAGCCACGCCAAGATCCTCGAGGACAACGATTTCTTCGAATTCAAGATCTCGTGCAAGGCCTCCGACGTGTTTCTCGCGGTCGCCGCCTATCAGCAATTGGCCGAGGCCTGCGACTACCCGCTGCATCTCGGCATCACCGAAGCCGGCGCGTTGCGCAGCGGCACGGTCAAATCCTCGATCGGGCTCGGCATGCTGCTGTGGTCGGGGATCGGCGATACGATTCGCATTTCGCTGTCGGCCGACCCGGTCGAGGAGGTCAAGGCCGGCTTCGAAATCCTCAAATCACTGAACCTGCGCCGGCGTGGGGTCACGGTGATCTCGTGCCCGTCCTGCGCGCGCCAGCAGTTCGAGGTCATCAGGACTGTCGAGCGCCTCGAGGAACGCCTCCAGCACATCACGACGCCCTTGAGCGTGTCGGTCATCGGTTGCGTCGTCAACGGCCCGGGCGAGGCGCGCGAGACCGACATCGGCTTCACCGGCGGCGGCAACGGCACGCACCAGGTCTATATCAGCGGCCTCACCGACCACCGCCTCAAAGACGCCGACATCGTCGACCACCTCGTCGAACTGGTCGAGAAAAAGGCGGCAGAGATCGAAGCGGCGAAGCGACGAGAAGGCTCCGGCTTGGTAACGGCGCAGTAGCGGTAGCGGCCGACGACTGTAACGCCGTCGTGGCACGTTCCGAAGCCGACCTAAGATGGTGACGTAAGAAGTATTCTTAGCGAGCTTGACCGGTTGTCTCATCAAGGAACAGCCGGACACCGGCGTGTCCGTCTGCAGGCCCGCGGTCGCCGCCAAAATTGAACATGTTCAACAGCGAACCAGCGAGTTCGTCAAATGAGCTGCCGCCGATCCTGCCTGTCTGCCAATTATCCTCGATGAAGCGCAGAACAGAGGTTTGGTCCGTCAGGGTGTGGTCGACGTAGTTGCGCTTTGCGAAAGGCGAAATCACCAACAAGGGCTGACGCGGGCCATAGGCGCAGCGACCTTGGATTGGAGTGCCGCTCGCGTCCGCAGCCGGTGTGCCATGGCCGCATATCCCATCGCCGTTCAACTCATCGCTGTTTGCAGGGCTGCTGGATTTCGCTGCCGACGAGTTCACGATCGGGCTCATCTGATGGTCATACCAGCCGTCCGAATCGTCGTACAGGATCACGATCGCGGTATTGTTCCAAAACGGCGAGCGCATGATTGCATTGACCGTCCTTACCAAGAATTTTTGCTCGAGCAGCGGATCCGAGTAGCCGGCATGGCCGTCCTCCGCGGCGATCGCCTTCAAGAAACTGACCGCCGGCATGTTGCGGACTGCGAGCGCATCAAAGAAATCGTGCAGATCGTATTGATGATTGGCGCCATCAGTCGTGCCGATATTCTTTGTCGAGGTCGGTCGGGCGTGGCTCGGATTGGCTGTCGATTGATAATATTGAAAGAAGGCGTGGTGCGGAATGTAGTCGGCGGTGTCCGAAGTGTTGTTGGATGGAGCGGCGGGGCTCGAGCGGTTGCAGCCCGAAGTTCCATTGGGGTTGGTCATGGTGAGATCGAAGCCGCCCATGAACGCGCCCCAGGTCACGGCAGATGCGTTGAGCAGATCGCCGATATTTTTTCCACCCAGCTGCACCGTTGTTCCCGTCGAGCAAACATCGCCTGTCGGGTCGAGGTCGCCGACCAGTGTACCCGGTCCGGTGTTGTTCGGCACGACCTTGGCATGGAGGCGCTGGGCGTCGCCGGATAGGTATTGCCAGCAATGAGATTGAGCAATCCGGGAGTCGAAGGCCCGAACGTCGTGCCAAAAGAATTGTCGCTCATCGCGTAATTTTGCGCGTAATTCCACAGCGCCGTAACCGTGTTGCCGTCGAAATACCCCATGACCAAGCCCTGGCTCTTGCCCCAATCATAGGGCTGCTTGCAGCTCCCAACGCCGACAGTGGCTGGGAACAAATCCATCAGCCCTTGATCGAAGGCTTGCTGCTCATGGCCGTAATTGTGGTCCTGGTCGCACGTCGCCGCTTGTGACGGGCTAAGGCGGAACGGATTGATCGCGTTGGAAGCGTTGCCCGGGTTGTTGCGATTGGGGTTGTCCGTCAGTAACACGCCGTCGGGTGCGCCCTCGACCAGCCTGCCCAATCCATTCACTGACGGCGTGTCGTCGCTTGCATGGAAGAACTGTTCGCTTGGCGGGTTCAACGCGTCTGGATAAGTGCCAAAATAGTGGTCGAAGGAGACGTTCTCTTGAAAGATCACGACCAGATGCTGGATCGGTGTCGTTGTGACCGATGCCGCGTAGTCTTGTGCGCGACTGGTGTCGGAAAGTCCTGCGCCGCTAAGCAAGTAGATTCCGGCTGCTGTTGCAGCGAGGCGAGAAATGGCCATCACCATGGGACGAATTCGCATCTTGCATCCTTTTCTGAAGAGCACAGGGATACGGGCGCGAAGAGAAACCAGCGGCCGGTCGCAGGAAAATTAGGGGACCGAATCGAGGAGGTCGTAGGCCTCCCCGATCAGGTGCGCTGCAACCGCGTCGTTCACCGGGCGGTTGTCGAAGGCGGCGCCTTCGAGCATCTCAATCATGCTGCCCGCGATCTCGTTGCGGCGCTTGGTGATCGCATTGATTTCCGCCTCGAGCAGCGTGTAGGTCGAATCGTCCCCCTTGAGCGCGGTCGTCGAGATCCCGGTAAGGATGCGGACACCGAGTTCGCCGAGGGGAGCGTTGATCGCCTTGTAGGCCTCCGCCAACTGGGAGAGCGTGTCGCCATGGGCCCGCAGCGACAGCGGAAGGACATGGCGTGCCAGCGCTTCGAACAGTACCCGGCCGTCATGCGCATAGTCGTCTCTTAGCCCTACCAGGCTCAGCATTGTCGGCCGAATGTCGGTGTGGTCGCTGAAGATCTCGCCGAACCGGCCCAACTTGCGCACGCCTGGGCCAACGATGCCGAGCCAGGTTTGCGTGATCTGGTTCTGGAAATCGCCGTGGTTCCAGGCAAATCCGGACTGCTCGAGAAAGCAGCTCGCCGCATTCGCCATCGGAGTACAGAGCGGGCTGGTATTGCCCGAGGCGGTCAGGAAATAGTCGGGATTGGCGAACAGGATGAAATTGGGGGTGCGGTTCGGGTCGGCTGTTATCATATGCAATAAGGCCTGCTCGGCCTGGTCGGCCAAGGCCTGCGTAACCTGATTGGTGCTGCCGTTGGGTCCGTCCACGAGATCGAACCCGAGCAGCTGGCCGGCTTCGCGCTCCAGCGTGCGTGTGGCAACAGCGGTCTGGCCGGGATTGCCGTTGATATAGAAGGTCGGCGCATCGTCGCTATGCACCCTGAACGGCGTCACATCGCCGAACTCCGTGGCGAACACCAGGCTCAGATCGGCGTTGATCTCGCCTTTCTCCGCGTAGGTGCAAGGAATGTTGACGCCGTCGCAATTCGCCGGCGCCGGCGACCCGCCGACAAAATGGTCGTTTTCGTCGGCAGTAATGATGAACAGCGTATTGTGTTTGCTGATCCCCGCCTTCGCCAGACGCGCAAAGAACTTGCCGAAGGCCTCGTTGTAGGCGGCAAGCTGCTGCACATATCCGGTCTCGCCCGGACCAAACGTGCCGCCGGCGGCGTGATTGTCGTGGGCGTCGGCGATATAGCCGTAGACGACCGGTATGCCCGCTTCGAGCATCGTCGCCAAATAGCCGAGCGACTGTGATGCCGACGGGCTGAAGCCGGGGAAGCCCACATTACCGTGGCTGTCGGCAATGACATCGCCATCGAGGTCGTCGACCGGTCCCTGTGGGGAGATCTGCGGCTGCACATTGGCGTTGCCGTAGAGCACCTGGAAACCCTGGTAACCACCCGGTTCGTCCGGCAGGATATCGGGCGCGCCATTCTTGGCGCAAACCGGGCTGCCCTGTGCACAGTGAATAATAATGCCCTCAAAATCAGTTATCGCTTTATTGGGGTTGCTGGCAGCCTCGGAGTGCTGCGGCGAACTGGGGCCGAAGACGTTGTCGATGTCGGTCGTTACATTTTCGAAATCGATGTTGGCGATTGAGAAGGCGCCGACATCGCAGCCGCCGCGGGTAAATGGGACCCAAGGCGCGGGGGCGTTGTGGCCCTGCTGGTCGAGCATTTCGTAGGTCCCGTCGGCCAGCTTATCGGTCCAGTAGGTGAAGGAACTTGGGAAGCTCGCGACGCCGTTGTTCACGAACAGTCCGAAACTGTTGCCGATCGGCACGCCGAATTTATCGCCGTAAACTCCCGTCAGCGCCGTCAGGATGTCGACCGAGGTGTGTGAAATCAGCGGCGTGTAATGCCTTGTGAAGAGCGTGCCCTCATCAGTCAGAAAGTTCAGCAGATTGGGCATCTGCTCCAGGTCCGAGGGCACGCTGGCATTATCGCGGCGCAAATGCACATTGTCGAATTGTAAGTACACGACATGCTCGATGCCATTGGCGAGATGGCACTTGTTCTGCTCGCTAGCAGCAGTCGCCGGATGGCCGAGTGAGATCATTGTCGATGCCGCGACCGCGGCACAAACCATCGATTTCATAATTTCCAAGTCTCCCCGTCTGCGCCGCAGTCGC
>Ga0318518_10000103_pt1 | contig 17650 bp, 16 predicted proteins | sample GRESIP176b2f22_FD_203483 | JGI IMG/M metagenome (GOLD analysis project Ga0318518, IMG submission 203483) | Tropical soil microbial communities from Luquillo Experimental Forest, Puerto Rico - GRE.SIPMG.176b2f22 | ecosystem: Environmental > Terrestrial > Soil > Tropical forest > Bulk soil...
GCCAGCACCGCCACCATTCCGTTCGCCGCGATGAGCGACGAGCGGCGGCGCTTCCATGGCGTGCAGTTCCACCCGGAAGTCACCCACACCCCGCAGGGCACGCGCCTGCTCGAGCGCTTCGTGCGCGAGATCTCCGGTGCGGATGCGCTGTGGAGCACGGGCAACATCCTCGCCGATGCGATCGAGCGCGTGCGCGCGCAGGTCGGGACCGGCAAGGTCCTGCTCGGTCTCTCAGGTGGAGTCGACTCCTCGGTGGTGGCCGCGCTCCTGCATCGCGCCATCGGCGATCAGCTCACGTGCGTATTCGTCGATCACGGGCTGCTGCGGCTCGGCGAAGCCGATCAGGTGATGAGCACCTTCGCACAGCACCTCGGCGTGCGCGTGATCCGCGTCGATGCCGGGGCGCGCTTCCTCGCGGCGCTCACCGGGGTGACCGACCCGGAAGCCAAGCGCAAGATCATCGGCCGAACTTTCATCGAGGTGTTCGACGAGGAGGCCCAGCGCCTGAAGGGCGTGCGCTTCCTGGCGCAGGGCACCATCTACCCGGACGTGATCGAATCCGCCGGCGCGCGCACCGGCAAGGCGCACGTCATCAAGTCGCATCACAACGTCGGCGGGTTGCCCGAGCGGATGCACCTCGAGTTGATCGAGCCGCTGCGCGAGCTCTTCAAGGACGAGGTGCGGCGGCTCGGGATCGAGCTCGGCCTGCCGCGCGAGATGGTCTACCGCCATCCCTTTCCGGGCCCGGGCCTCGGAGTACGCATCCTCGGCGAGGTGCGCAAGGAATATGCCGAGCTGCTGCGCCGTGCCGATGCCATCTTCATCGAAGAGCTCCGCCGTCACGATCTCTACGAGCGCGTGAGCCAGGCGTTCGCGGTGTTCCTGCCGGTGCGCTCGGTCGGGGTGATGGGCGATGGACGCCGTTACGATTACGTGATCGCACTGCGTGCGGTCGAGACGGTCGATTTCATGACCGCGCACTGGGCGCGCCTGCCGTACGAGTTCCTCGACCAGGTCTCGCGGCGCATCGTCAACGAGGTCGCCGGCATCTCGCGCGTCGTTTACGACATCTCCGGCAAGCCGCCGGCCACGATCGAGTGGGAGTGAGCTGCACTAGCGGGCTTGCGGCACGAAATTATGTCGGGGAGCGTGAACATGAGCAGCGAAGCGCAGGGCAACACTCAGGGGATGCATCGAACCGGTTGGATCCTCAGCGGCATGGTCATCGCGTTCATGATCGTCGATGCCGGCGGGACGCTCCTCGCGATTGAACCCATAAAGAAGGCGACGCTCGAGATAGGCTATCCGCTCGATCGGATGTGGCTGGTCGGCGTGCTGGCGCTCATCTGCGCCGTACTCTACGCGATCCCGGCGACCTGCGTGCTCGGCGCCATCATCCTGACGGGATATCTGGGAGGCGCGATCACGAGCCACCTTCGGGTGGCGGGGACGCTGACTCCCGAGATGATCGTGAGCCTCATTCTCGGAGTGTTGGCGTGGGGCGGGCTATGGCTTCGCGATCCGCGGCTTCGCGTCCTGATCCCGCGCCGCCGCGACGTGCCCGGCGCGGCACTATGAGTGGGAATGAGCTGACTCGACACGCTGCTGCAAATTCGATCCGGCAGCGGCGAGTCGCAACGAAGTCAGCGAATGCGCTCATCGAAGCCTGTCTTCAGATACCTGTCCACGTCTATGGCTGGCCACGTGTAATGTGGATTCAGATTCGTAATTCTTGCTAGACCAGTCGGTGGGCAGTTCAGGACTTCTACCCGCAGATCCGGTCTGTGGTCCCGCAGGATCAACAGGAAACGCCACACATCCCCACTCCAGAAGGCGGTCTTTCGTTCTCTCGTGGCAGTTCTCTCATCCAGCGGCACCACATCATGGACAAAGAGGGTCCCCCTCGGATGCATCGTGTGTTCCAGGTTCTGGAAATCGCGTAACGCGTATTCGAACTGGTGCATGCCGTCGATGAACGCCATTTGGGCCAGCGGTGAGCTGTTGGTCGCAAAATACTCGTCAGAAGTCATCCGGAAGATTTTGGTATTGGCGCCCGCAGGCGCCGTCAGCTTTGGGCACGGGTCGATGCCGATCACCTGGGTGCCCGGATGCGCGAGCCGTAGCGTGCTCCCTTCGTCGATGCCAATCTCGATGTAAACAGCTGGCTGTATCGCCTCATGGGCGCGTCGCAGCACTTCCGTGTAGTGCGGTCCGGACAGCAGAATCTTCGCAGCGAGAAAGTCTGTCTTGTCGAAGCTGACGCTGCGGCAGAGTTCCAGAGCTTTGCGCCGACGACCGAGCCGATAGGCCCAGCGAGCCTTGTGGTAGACCTCGAGACTCATAGCGCATTCACCCGGGCATCGTGTTCGTCTCGAGGTAAGTCTAGCCTGAGTCGCCGTGCGGCCGGTGTACCGTCTGACTCTTACGCGCTCTCACATGGCGCGTGCTCGCTCAGGTACTGACTGAAGCTCTGGGCGACCGTCACGAGATCCGACGGGATGAACAGGCTGGCTCGTCGCCGGTTAGCGACGCGTTAGCTTCGCACCCCGGGCCGGCACGGCTGCGCCACCGCATTACATTTCGTTAAGGCGGGTCACCCGCGCGGAAACTGTGACGTTATGCGCCTCATGCAGCCGGCGCGTGCGCGTAGGCTGCCTCACCACCAACATCAGGGTGCGTTATGTCGAAACCTTCGAAGCAGCTGCTGGCGCCGCTTACCGGACTTCTCCTGCTCTCGGCCGCCGCAACCCAGCTGACAGGTTGTGTCGTGCGGGCCGGGGTCGCCGTGCCGGCGCCTCCGCCGCCACCGGTTGCATACGTCGCGCCGGCGCCGGCCGCCGCAGTCGACGTGCAGGTGAACGAGGCGCCGCCGCCGCTGCCGGTATACGAGCAGCCACCCTGTCCGGTCGAGGGTTACATCTGGACTCCCGGGTACTGGGCGTGGGCGCCCGCGGGCTACTACTGGGTGCCAGGCACCTGGGTATCGCCGCCGCGCGTCGGGCTCCTCTGGACTCCGGGCTACTGGGGATTCGTCGGCGGCGCCTACGTGTTCCACGCCGGCTACTGGGGCCCGCACGTCGGTTTCTACGGCGGCGTCAACTATGGCTTCGGATACGGCGGTGTGGGTTTCGCCGGCGGCCGCTGGGTCGGAAGCTCGTTTGCCTACAATCAGTCGGTGACCAACGTCAACGTCACGGTTGTGCACAACACCTACAACGAGACGGTGGTCAACAACGTCACGGTCAATCGTGTGAGCTACAACGGCGGAACCGGCGGCATCACCGCTGCGCCGACCGCCCAGGAACGCATGGCGGCGCAAGAGCAGCACGTGCAGCCGACGTTCGAGCAGCATCAGCACGTGCAGCAGGCGGCCGCCAACCCGGCGCTGCTTGCCAGGAACAACGGCGGCCGGCCTTCCATCGCCGCGACACCGCACCCCTCGGCGTTCAACGCTCCGGGCGCCGTCGGTGCGCATGGCGCCGCGCCGCCGCCGCCGCACGCTCAGGCGGCTGCATACACCAACCACAACGGCTATGGGGCCGGTCACGGCGCGGCAGCCGCCCGGGGCACTCGCCCAGGCGGCGGCGTTGCGGTGAACGGCAAGCCGCCCGCGCCCAAGGCGGATGCGAAGCAGCACCCCAAGGCGCCGCCCAAGGGCGAGGAAAAAACCGCCCAGCGCTAGTCCTGACGGCCACGCGCGGATCAGCGTGGTCACGATGTCGGCGCGGGCAGGGACGCCCGCCCCGCTTACCCTCCGCGTCTGCCTCTCCCGCGCCGCTCGCGCACGCCCCCCGCCTTGATGCTCGGTTCCAGGACCGGCGGCAGGACCTCCGGCAGCGGCTCCTCCTTCGTGAGGCCCGCCTTGATCATGCGGATCAGCTCGGCGTCGAGCCGCGGATCGGTCGGCGGAGAGGCGTACGTGCCGAGGAGCCGCTCGACCTCCCCCTTCACGCGCTGATCGAGACTGTGGCCACCTTCCTGCATCCAGGTCTCGCGATTGACCCGATCGAACACCGCCCCGGGCAGGTACAGCTCCCGCGGCCAGTAGCTGAGCGTGTGGGCGGCCGTGAGCAGGTGCTTCTCGTGCAACAGCTGGCGCACGAGCTCGACTGTCGGCAGATCCTCCATCACCGCGAACTCGTGGCAGAAGTGGAGCGCCTGTCCGCACAGCTCGTCGTCGAAAACGAGCTTCTCGAGGCTGAAGGTCAGCACGTAGTCGAGCATCCCGGGGCCGGACACCGAGTTGACTCCGCTGATCGCCGCGAGCAGCGCACCGGCGAAGGTCTCGGCGCCGGCCTGCGCGTCGAGGAACTTGCCTTCGCTGAGCGCCATGTAGCTCTGGGTGGGTAGCTGCAGATGCTTGGCGATCTCGACGTACGCCGCGTTCAGGTGCAGCGTCTCGATCGCCGCCATCGGCGACATGGCCGTCTTCATGTGGAAGGTGGCCGGTGCGCCCCCGAACAGCACCGGGGTGCCGGGACGCACCATCTGCGCCATCGTGAGTCCCGCCAGCACGTCGGCGACGTGCATGACCGTCGCTCCGACGAGCGTCACCGGCGCGATCAGTCCCATCAGCGTCACCGGCACGATCTCCACCGGAATGCCGAACTCGGCGCAGTCCAGCAGGTTCTGGCACGAGTCCTCGCTGTAGCGGTAGAAGCCGGTAGCCGTGACGGTGAAGATCGACATCGGGCGGGCGATGAGATCGGCTTTGTCGCGGCGAAACAGCTGCATCATCTCCGCCATGCGCGGCACCCCGTGCTCGGTGAAGGCGCCCGACACGACCGGCTTCAGCGAGTTCATCAGCACCAGGTACAGCCGCCAGGCATCGGATACCTGCGGCTCGATGTCATTGGTCGAGAAGGCCGTGGCCAGGTAGCCGAGGTTCTTCAGCCCATCGGCGACCCGCACGTACTCGATGAAGTCGCGGGTGCGCGAGTGGCGCGTCTCGCCCGTGCGGTGGTCGAGCACCTGCAGGCCGCTCGAGCCGGGCACGAAATGCACCTTGTCACCACCGAGCTCGGTGTACGGCGCGCCATCGCGGTCGTGGAGCGGGATGGATTTGGGTGCGCTCTCGATGGCGCGCTCGACGCACTCCGCGGGGAACAATACGCGCTCGGCCTCATCCGCGGTGCGCGCGAGCTTCAGACCCTGCTCGAGCAGCCGCTCGCGCAGGCGTGCGCCCCGCACCTCGATGCCGATCTCCGCCAGGATGCGCTTGGCTTCGTCGAGGATCGGGGTCAGCAGGTCATCGGGGACGACGCGAAGTCGCGGTCTCATCACTCACCCTCGGGCCTGGCCTCAGCCCCCGGGAGGATGACGAACGTTCGCGCAACGCACAACCCCGGCGGGCACCGCGGGGTGCCAGGGTGGCGCCGAACTTCAGCGGCGCGGCGAGCTCGGCTCCGGCTGCTCTTCGCGTTTGAAGTACTCGGGAAACATCATCTGCCGGAGCGTCGGGCTCCAGTGTCGGGTCATCCGCTGATAGGCCTCGAGCTCCGCCTTTGAGGGCGGCCGCCTGCGGAACGGGACGACCTTGTTGTCGCTCACGGATAACCTCTGCGCGTGACCTTGGCCGCAGGGATTATGCGTGGCGCATGCGCGAGGGTTTGTGCGCCCGTTCGCAGGTTTGCGGGTCAGTGAAAAGGCGAGCCGACCCAGCCGTACTGCCACGATGCGAAGATCGCGCGGTAATTGCCGCCGTACCGGACGTACGCGCCGTCGCTATAACTTATCTTGATGGACTGACGCTTGGTGAGGGGGATGGAGGCGGTGATGCCGACGCGCGAGCTATGTTGATAGCTGGCAGTGTTCGAGACGCCGTTCACGGTGTTCTCCCCGCCCGACCAGAAGTTGGCATCGAGCGAGATCCACAGCCGCGGCCGTACGTCGTAGCTGAGGTGAGCCTCAAAGGCAGTGACCGGACTTTGGGTCTTCGATCGAACGCCGGAGAAATACTGGTTGTGCGAAAAGAACTCGGGGTTCTCCGTGAAGAACCACACGCCCGCGTAGCCATCGAGCACCCAGTGATCCCAGCGCTGCGAGTAGCCGATCTCGGGCTTGAACGCCCAGCGGTTGGTGCCGAGGTTGACCAGCACCGTCGGATCGTATTGCCCGGTCGGTGCCACGATCTTCAGGCTCACCCCGAGCAGGATGTCCTGCCGCCACTTGGCAAAGTCCTGGGGCTCCATCGCCGGACCCCCGATCAGGTTCACGGCGAGTCGCAGCGAGGAATCGAGAAAACCGGAGCGCGATACGTGCGCGGGTACGTCGCTGACGCTGGCGGAGAAGTCCCCCACACCGTACGGAATTCCGAGCGCGAGGTTGGCGGAACGCCCGAGGAAGCCGAAGCTGCGATAGTAGCCGAGCGCGGTCAGGTCAACCCTGCCATAGGCATCGGTAATGGGCGCGGCACCCGCCACGTCCGGGTTGCCCTCGAGGTGCGAATAACCGAGGTTGATCACGTTGGTGCCGACCGGCGTGATCAGGTAGGCGCGCGGATTCAACTCCTGGGCGTGCGCCAGATGCACGGCACAGAGCATCGCCGCGCTGAGCACGAGTCGCGGCGCGAGCGCGCACTGCAGCATCCTCCGCAGCGCGCCCGGTATCCCGGCGGGCACGGCGCAAAGGCCCGGTGAATTTCGAGCGGCTGCCACCCCTGAGCTTCCCTTTGTCTTCCCTGGGCAGGCGCGGCCCGCGGCCCCGTTGCCCCGTTTACGCGCGGCCAGAGGTCTATTTAGTTGAGTTCGTGGTGCAAAGCCAGAGTCCCGTTCCGCTGCTGGTCCGATGCGGGGGTCCGGCCACACCCTCAGCGTCCCCGCCGCCCACTGCCCGCGCGCCGTCGCCCGCGCCGCGCGGGCGGCGTGCGCCGCTCGCGCTCATACGGGTTGGCGTCCGTACGGTACTCGATGAATACCGGGGTTGCGAACAGGTCGTAGGTCTTGCGGAAGACGTTGGCGAGATAGCGCGTATAGGCGTCGGGCACTGCGGCGGTCTGGTTGCCGTGGATGATGATGCGGGGGGGATTGCGCCCTCCCTGGTGGGCATAGCGCAGCTTGATGCGCCGCCCGCGCACGAGCGGCGGCTGGTGCACGCTGAGTGCGTGCTCGAGCGTGCGGGTGAGCTCGCGTGTCGGCATGGCACGCATCGCGGCCTCGTAGGCCCGCACCGTCGAGTGCATCAGCTCGCCCACCCCGGTGCCGTGGCGCGCGGAGATGAAGTGCAGCGGCGCGAAGGGCACGAAGTCGAGCTTGAGCGCGAGCTGGCGATGGATCTGCTCGCGCTGTTCAGCGGGGATCCCGTCCCACTTGTTGACCGCGATGACGAGCGCGCGCCCCCGCTCGAGGGCTAGCCCGAGCACGCTCGCGTCCTGCTCGGCCACGGTGTCGTGCGCGTCGAGGACCAGGATGACCACGTGCGCCTCATCGATCGCCTGCAGCGTCTTGGCCACACTGGCGCGCTCGACCGCATCCTCGACCTTCGCACGGCGCCGCACGCCGGCGGTGTCGATGAGCAGAAAACGACGTCCGTCGCGCTCGAACGGCACGAGGATGCTGTCGCGGGTCGTGCCGGGCTCCTCGCTCGCGATCACGCGCTCCTCGCCCAGCAGGCGATTGACGAGCGTCGACTTGCCGACATTCGGTCGGCCGATGATGGCGATGCGGATGGCGCCGGTCTCCCCCGTCTCGGCCGGCTGCGCCGCGAAGCCCTCGAGCACGCGGGCCATGAGATCTTCGCAGCCCCTGCCGTGGCTCGCGGAGATGGCGACCGGCTCGCCGAAGCCGAGGGCGTGGAAGTCCGCGGCGACCATGTCGGCGTCGAGCCCTTCCGCCTTGTTGAGTGCCAGGGTCACCGGTTTGCCCGAGCGGCGCAGCTCGCGCGCGACAAACTGATCCTGGGGGGAGAGCCCCGCGCGCGCATCGGCGATGAATATCAGCCGATCCGCCTCCTCGACGGCACGTTGCGTCTGCGCACGCATCTGCGCCTCGACACCGCGCGGGTTCTCGATCAGCCCGCCGGTGTCGATGACCACGTACGGCACGGGGCCGAGCCGCCCGAAGCCGTACTGGCGATCGCGGGTGAGTCCGGGTACATCCGCGACGATGGCATCGCGGGTGCCCGTGAGCACGTTGAACAGCGTCGACTTACCGACGTTCGGCCGGCCTACGAGCGCGATGACGGGCAACATGACGGCACGGCGCCCGCTTGACGCCGTTACTGGGGAGGCGGGGCGGGCGCAGCCTTGCGCTTGCTGTCTGCGGCAGCCAGGGGCTTGGCGCGAAAGGCGTTGATCTGACCGCGATCGTTGACGACCACCACCACGTCGCCAATCACGAGCGGCTGGGTGCTGATGCGGGCACCGCCGGCCGAGACACGCGCGGCGAGCGCGCCGCTCGCCTTGTCGAGCCAGTGGAGGTAGCCCTGAAAGTCTCCCACGACGATGCTGTCGTCCATGACTGCGATCGGTGACAGCCCGCGGTGCAGCAGCGCCTTCTGCTGCCAGAGCTCCGCGCCGGTGCGCGGTTTGAGCGCCCCCACCACGCCGTCGGAGTCCGACACGTAAAGCGCATCTTCATCGAGCGTCAGCCCGCGGTAGCTCGAGAGCTCGTGCGACCACCACACCTGCCCGGTGTCGATGGCGAGCATCGCCACCTTCCCCTGGAAACCGACGGCGTACACGTCATGGCCCGCGACGTGCACCACCGAATCGATGTCATCGAGTCGCTCGAGCTCGGTGCGCCCGTGCGGCGGGGTCACGGTCGCCTCCCATTGCACCGAGCCGTCACCGGCGCTGAGCGCGACGACCTTGCCGTTGTCGAAGCCGCTCAGCACCAGATCCCCGCTGATCACGGGGCTCGCGGTGCCGCGCAGCGACAGGCGCGGCACCTGCTGCTCGGTCACCCACAGCTCGTGCCCGTCCTCGGGGCTGAGCGCGTGCAGCTTGCCATCCACGGTCCGCACTGCGATCAGCTTCGCGGAGATCGCCGCCGGCGCCAGCACCTCACCGTTGAGGCGAACTGTCCAGCGCTTGTGGCCGGTGGTCGCTTCGAAGGCGAACAGTTGGCCGTCACTCGCGCCGACCACGACGAGGTCGGGGCTCGAGGCGGTGCCGCCCGACAGCGGCGCCCCGCTTTTCGTGTGCCACAGGACACGGCCGTTGGTCAGATCGAGCGCCACGACTTCGCCCTTGTGGCTCGCCGCATAGACGCGGTTGTCGGAAATCGAGATGCCCTGCCCGAGCCTGAGAACTGCGGCCTTGTCGTCGCCCATCTTGTGGCCCCAGAGGCGCGTCACCTGAACGCTCGGGTGAGGGAGCGGCGTCAGCTTCGCCGGCTGGTCGACGTTCTTGTCCTTCGAGCAGGCGACGATCAACAGGAGCGCCGCGAGGGCGCCGTGGCGTGCCAGGGCGCGAGTGGGCGTAAGTCCGCGTTGCAGTGGCATGGTGTTACTTGCCGGCGGCCGGGGTGCCGGTCGCGGGGGCCGGAGCGGTGGCGGCGGTCGGCGCCGCCTTCGGCGCGCCACTCTCGAGGTCGGCGATCTTCAGCTGCAGGAGCGCGGTATCACCGGCTTCGGCTCCGGCAGTCTGCGCACTGCGGTATTCGCTCAGTGCCGCCGCCTTGTCGCCCTTGGCGTAAAGGGCATCGCCGCGGACTTCGTGGAAGCGGGCGCCGAATGCGCCGGGATCGGCCACGGCGCCGAGAGTGGCGAGCGCGCTGTCGGGCTTACCCTGGGCAATCTGCACCCGGGCGAGCCGCTCGCGTGCGACCCGCGCGAGCTCCTGGTCCCTGGAGTGCTCGACGACCGTGGCGAGCTCGCTGGCGGCGTGATCGAGCTGGGCCTCGTCGACGTACATGCGCGCCGCGAGCAGCCGGGCCTGGTCCGAGTAGGGAGAGCGCGGGTAATCGCGCTCGAGCTCACCGAGCAGCACCAGCGCCTGCGAACGATCACCGCCCTCAAGCGAGCGAACCATCTGCATGTACCTGGCGGAGGCCTCGAGCCGCCGCGCGTCCTGGTGGCCCTGCCACCAGCGCCAGCCGAAGATGGCACCCGCCCCGAGCGCGATCGCCAACAGCACGGCCGGCGCGTTCTCGCGTACCTTCTCCTTGACCCACTCCCACTGCTCTTTCTCAGACAGATAGTCTTCCACGCATCCTCCCCAGTTCAACCTGCCGCGACGGCCCGGGCCGCCATGAGCGCCGCATCGAGCCCGCCCGGCAACTGCGCGACCGGGCACTCGCTCTGACCGGATGTGTCGCGCAAAGGTTTCAAGCCCACCACCCCGCGCGCGATCTCGTCCTCACCGATGATGAGTGCCAGCGTGGCGCCGCTGCGGTCGGCGCGGCGGAACTGCGCCTTGAGATTGCCACCGCCGACATTCAGCTCGAAGCGTACCCCGGGGCGCTCGGTGCGCAGCCGCTCGGTGAGCGCCAGTGCCGGGGTGAGGGCCTGCGGCCCGCCGACGACCACGTACACGTCCGGAGGCGCCGCCGGCGGGATGCGCCGCGCGGCGATCAGCAGCGCCACGAGCCGCTCCACCCCCATGGCGAAGCCGACCGCCGGGGTCGCATCGCCACCGAGCTGAGCGATCAGTCCGTCGTATCGCCCGCCGGAGCACACGGCATTCTGTGCGCCCGTAGACGCGGTGATCCACTCGAACACCGTACGGTTGTAATAGTCGAGTCCCCTCACCAGGCGCGGATTGATCTCGTACGGCACCCCGATGGCGCCCAGCATGTCGCAGAGCGTCTCGAAGTGTGCACGCGACTCGGCGTCGAGGTACTCGGTGAGCCGCGGCGCGCCGCGGATCAGCTCCTGCATGTCCGGATTCTTGCTGTCGAGCACGCGCAGCGGATTGCCGACCAGGCGGCGCCGGCTGTCGTCATCGAGCTGCGAGGCATGCGCCTCGAGGTACTCGACGAGTTGCGCACGATAGACGCGGCGGCTGTCGGGCGTGCCGAGGGAGTTCAGATGCAGCGTCAGTCCCTCGATTCCCAGGCGGCGCCACAGCCGCGCGCTCATCGCGATCAGCTCCGCATCGACATCGGGGCCCGGGCTGCCGACCGCCTCCACATCCACCTGCCAGAATTGACGGTAGCGGCCCGCCTGCGGCGCCTCGTGTCGGAACATCGGGCCGAGGCACCACAGCTTATGGCGCTGTCCGCGCAACATACCGTTGGAGATGAGCGCGCGCACGATCCCCGCCGTCGCCTCCGGCCGCAGCGTCAGGCTGTCGCCGCCGCGGTCGGTGAACGTATACATCTCCTTGCCGACGACGTCCGTGTGCTCACCGATCGCGCGCTGGAACAGCTCGGTGTGCTCCACCAGCGGTACGCGGATTTCCTGGTAGCCGTAGTCGGCGAGCAGCGCGCGCGTGCCGCTCTCGAAATGCTGCCAGGCGCCGATTGCCTCCGGCAGCACGTCGTTCATTCCGCGGACGGGCTGGATCTGCGCGCCCACGTCAGTCCCCGTGCGCGAGCCGCGGCGCCGCCGCGCCGACACGGCCGGCGGCATCGATCAGCAGGTGCGCACTGCCGTCGCGGCGCACCAGCGTGCTGGCGGTGACGGGCGCGCCGTTGAACTGCAAGGTCACCGCGGGTGCGTTGCCGAGCACCACCAGGAGCGGCGCGGTACCGGTCAGCGTGCGCCTGCCGCCCGCCTCGATGAGCCCGTGCAGCAGGCGCCGGCCGTCCACGTCGGAGACCTCGACCCAGCTCGGCGCCGAGAACGCAAGATCGAGCCGCGCCTGCGTGCCGCCCGTGGACAGCGGCGCGCGCAACGAGGTCGGGGGAACGGCGCTTTGCGCTGCGGGGGGTGTCGTGCCGGCGTCGGCATCGGGCGCGGCCAGCTCGGCGGCCTGCGTGGCGTCCGCGGCGGGCGGGCGGTCCGCGGGCAGCGGATGCGCCTTTTCTCCCGGGAGCGTGAGCAGCCACCACAGCAGTCCCGCCACCGCGAAGCCCACCACGACCAGCAGGGCCGGCAGCAGCAGCCGCGAGCCGTGCTGATCGGGCTCGCCGCGCGGGATGCGTGTGAGATCGGGGCGTAGCGCGTGCGATCTCGCCGAGTACAGCTGCTGCAGCTGCGCGGGGGACTCGCCGACCGATTCGGCGTAGCGACGCAGGTGTCCGCGCACGTACACGTCCGCGCCGAGTGCCGCGAAGTCCTCCGCTTCGAGCGCCTGCACGACGCGCGCATCGAGATGCAGCCGCTCCGCAGCCTGCAGCACCGTCAGCCCGCGTTTCTCGCGCGCGGCGCGCAGCCGCGCGCCGATGCCGCGCAGCTCGCCGCCGCCCGCTTCAGCGCTCATGCAAGTCAGCCCGGGTGATCGAGTTGGGCCAGCGCGCGCGCCTGGTCGGTCCCCGGAAAATCCAGCTGCAGCTTGCGCGCGTAGTGCTGCGCGCCGACGCGATCGCCCTGGGCGCGTGCGACGCGAACTCCGAGCAGCAGCAGATCCGCCGTGGCGTTGTAGACACCGATGAAGCCGTCGATCCCGGCACGCGCCGGCGCGAACTCACCGTGCTCGAACTGCAGGTTGGCGAGCTGGAATTGCGCCTCGGCGAAGCCGGGCTTGAGCTGCAGGGCGCGCGTGAAATTGGCGCGCGCCTCCTCATCGCGCTTGGCGGCTCGCTGGCAGACTCCCGCGTTGGTGTAGGCAGCCTCGGGTGTCGGGTACAGCGGATTGTGCGCCGCCTCGAGGAAGCGCTTCACGCCCTCGTCGTAGCGGCCGTTCTGGCAGAGATACACGGCGTAGTTGTTCACCATGCGCGGGTCGTGCGGCGCGAGGCGCAATGCCGTGCGGAACTCCTCGTCGGCCTTGTCCTTCTGGTTGAGCCGTGCGAAGAGCGTCGCGCGCGCGCTGTGCACATCGGGACTGTCCGGGTCCTGCGTGACCGCGCGGTCGAGTTTATCCTTGGCCCGCTCCAGGTCCCCCTGATTCATGTAGGTGATGCCGAGCTGCACGTTGTACACGGCCGCCTCGTGCGCCTTCTCGGTCTGTCTCCTGGCATTGCTGCTGCAGCCGACGAGCAGCAGTACGGCCAGTACGCCGCCACCGAACTGTGCCAGCCTGCTGGCTCTGGAGGAAAAGATGATGTGCTTGCTCATGGTTGAACCGCGACGCCGATGACCTTGTTGCCGAGCCGTACCGTGGTGCGATCGATGACCCGCCCGGCGAGCTGCCCGCAGGCCGCGTCGATGTCATCGCCGCGTGTGCGGCGGGTGGTGGCCAGCACGCCGCGCTGCAACAGCTCGTCACGGAAGCGCTGGATGACGGCCGCGGGTGAGCGCCGGTAACGCGTGCCGGGGAACGGGTTGAACGGGATCAGATTTACCTTGGCCGGGTGCCCCTTGAGCAGCCGTGAGAGGGCACGCGCCTGGGCCGGGGAATCGTTCACCCCATCGAGCATCACGTACTCGAAGGTGACGCTGCCGCCGTTCTGCTCATCGAGGTAATGCCAGCAGGCCGCGAGCAGCTCGGCGATCGGGTGCTTGCGGTTGATCGGCACGAGCTCGTTCCGCAGCGCATCGTCGGGAGCGTGCAGCGACACTGCGAGCGCGACGTTGGTTTCTTCGGCCAGCCGGTAGATCTGCGGGACCAGACCCGAGGTCGAGAGCGTCACCCGGCGTCGTGACAGGTCGAAACCGAAGTCATCGAGCAGGATCTGGAGGGCCGGCACGACGTTGCGGAAGTTGGCAAGCGGCTCGCCCATGCCCATCAGCACCACGTTGGTCACGTGCCGCTCCCCGGGTGGACTCGCGCCCGTGGCCGGCGTGCCGGCTGCGAGGCTCTCGCGCTCTTCCCGCTCGAGCTCGCGCGCGGCCAGCCACACCTGGCCGACGATCTCGGCGGTGGTGAGGTTGCGGTTGTAGCCCTGCTGCGCCGTGGCGCAGAACGAGCAGTCGAGCGCGCAGCCGACCTGCGAGGAGATGCACAGCGTGCCGCGATCCGGCTCGGGAATGAACACCATCTCGAAGGCCTGCGCGGCGTCTGCCCGCAGCAGCCACTTGCGGGTACCGTCGCCGGAGCGCTGCACGGCCGCGATCTCCGGAGCACGCACCTCGGCTGCGAGCGCGAGGCGCGCGCGGAAATCCCTGGCGAGGTCCGTCATCTCGGCAAAGGAGCCGCTGCCGCGCTTGTACATCCAGTTCATCAGCTGGCGCGCGCGGAAGGGCTGGCTGCCGAGCTGCGCCACGAACGCCGTGAGCTCCTCGCGCGGCAGCCCGAGCAGGTTGATGCGTTGGGTAGCTGGGTCCGTCATGCGCCGCTGCGGGCGGCCTCAGCCGCGCGGGTGCAGCTCCGTGGTGCTGAAGAAATAGGCGATCTCGCGTGCGGCGGTGTCGGGTGCGTCCGAGCCGTGCACCACGTTCTGCTCGATGCTCGCGGCAAGGTCGGCGCGGATCGTGCCGGGTGCGGCTCTTTTCGGATCGGTGGCGCCCATGATGTCGCGGTTGCGCGCGATGGCGTTCTCCCCTTCCAGCACCTGCAAGATGATCGGACCCGAGATCATGTAGCGCACCAGGTCCTTGAAGAACGGACGCTCGCGGTGCACGGCGTAGAAGCCTTCCGCCTCGCGCTGCGACAGGTGCAGCATGCGGGCGGCAATGATCGAGAGGCCCGCTTTCTCGAAGCGCCGATAGACTTCGCCGATGAGATTGCCTCTCACGCCGTCGGGCTTGACGATGGACAGGGTGCGCTCGAGCGCCATTCGCTTTGACCTCTCAGAGAATGCGGATGAGTGGGAGATATTCCGGCGGCGGAAGCGCCGCCCCCCGGCTGGCTATCCCACGACATTGCGCTCGCCGCGACCGACCAGTTGGCACGGGTCGGCAAGACGCGCAATTTCGGGGGGGCCCCGGGCAAGCGGCGCAGTTTACCTTGGGACCCGCGCTCGCGCCAATCGGGCCCTCGGTGGAAGTGCTCGTTTGATAAGGAGTTTTTGGGGACGCCGCGGTGGCTGGCGCGACGCTGCGGGCATCTCGCGCCCGAAGGGTCAGACGGAGAAGCTCTCCCCGCAACCGCATTCGCCTTTGACGTTCGGATTTTTGAAGCGGAACGCCTCGTTCAGGCCCTGCTTCACGAAGTCCACGACTGTGCCATCGATCAACGCGAGGCTCGCGGCGTCCACGAACACCCGCACGCCCCGATCCTCGAAGATCGAATCTCCCGGTTGGGGCCCCTCGGCGTAATTGATGACGTACGCAAAGCCGGAACAGCCGGTCTTACGTACGCCGAGCCGGAGCCCGGTGCCCTGGCCACGCGCCGCCAGGAAGCTCTTGACGCGATCGGCCGCCGATTCAGTCAGTGAGATGCTCATCGGTCCTCGTATTTTAGCGCCTTACCCCAGTGCGCGAGACAGGCGCGCAGGGCATCTTCGACCACCAGCAGCCGGCCGAGTTTCTCGGCCGGGACGTGACGGGCCTGCGCCCAGCCGCCCGGTGTGCCGGGAATCAGCTGGTCCCGCGTCCGTCCGCGCAGCTCACCGCACAGCCATGCCGCCACCTCCGTAGTATGGGGGCAGGCGAAGGCCTGAAAGCGTGCCTCCTTCACAGTGTCGCCGGCGGTGAGGAGGTGAAAGCGCACCCAGGTCTCCTGCCCGGGGCCTCCTGCCTCGCCACTGACCATGGCCGCAGCCGCCGCCCCGGTGCCTGCGGAGCCATCGACCGGGGCCAGCGGAGCCCGGGCAGCCGGCGAGAGCGCGCGCAGGCGCGCGAGTGCGGCCGCGACGGCGGCGATCGCAAAGTCCACATCGGCATCCAGGGTGGGACGCCCGAGGCTGAAGCGCAGCGAGCTCTGCGCGAGCTGCGTGCTGCGCCCGAGCGCGCGCAGCACGTACGAGGGGTCGGCCGACTCGGAACTGCAGGCCGATCCGGTCGAAACCGCCAGCCCGCTCAGTGCCCGGACCAGGCTCTCGCCGTGCACCTCTTCGAAAGAGACGTTGACGATGCCGGGCAGGCGCGGTGCCCGGGCGCCGTTCAGGTGCGCGCCGCCCTGCGCCGCCAGTCCCTGCCACAGCCGCTCGCGCAGGCGCGTGAGACGCGGCACTTCCGCGGCGAGCGCACCGGCGGCGAGCTCACAGGCAGCACCGAATCCAACGATCTGGTGCGTAGCGGGGGTGCCGGGCCGGAGGTTCCGCTCCTGTCCTCCACCGTAGATGAGCGGCTGCAGCAGGCCGCGCGCCCGCTCGCGCACGTAGAGTGCGCCGATGCCCTTCGGCCCATAGAGCTTGTGGGCCGTGAAAGCCGCGAAATCGACCGGCAGCTCGTGCAGGCTCAGCGGTACCTTGCCGACAGCCTGGGCGCAGTCGCAATGAAAGGCGACGCCGCGCTCGCGGCACAGGGCGCCAATGGCCGCCACATCCTCGAGCACCCCGGTCTCGTTGTTCGCGTACATGAGTGCTGCGAGCACCGTATCGGCACGCAGCGCCGCGGCAAATGCCGCCGGGTCGATGCGGCCATCGGGCGCCGGCGTGAGCCAGCTGACGCTGAAGCCCTCCTTCTCCAGGCGGTGGAAAGCGTCGAGCACCGATTTGTGCTCGGTGCGCGAGGAGATGAGATGACGGCCGCGGTCGGCATTGGCGCGCGCACCGCCGAGTATCGCGAGATTGTTCGACTCGGTGGCACCGGAGGTGAACACGATCTCCGCGGGTTCCGCGCCGACGAGCGCCGCCAGCTGCGCGCGCGCCCGCGCGATGCGCGCCGCCGCGGCACGGCCGTAGGGGTGTGTCGAGGATGGATTGCCGAAGTCACCCTCTGCGGTGAGGCACTCCGCCATGGCGTCGGCGACGGCGCGCTCCACGGGTGTCGTCGCTGCGTAGTCGAGATAGAGAGGTGCCGGACTCATCGAGCCGCTCCGCCGGCAGTGCGGCGCCGATTCTGCACCGCGGTGAGAATACCGCGCAGGATGTTGACCTCGTTGTGATCGAGCTCCGCGCGCTGCAGCAGGCGACGGATGCGCGCCATGAGATGGGTGCCGCTCTGCGTGCGGTCGCGGAAGTCGATCTCCTCGAGCACCGCGGCGATGTGCCCGTAGAGACGCTCCATCTCCTGCGTCGTCGCGAGCGGCGCTGCGAGCGGCGTCGCTGTCGGGGCCGCAACGCCGCGCGCACGATACAGCTCATACGCCACGAGCTGCACCGCCATGGCGAGATTGAGCGAGGCGTAAGCCGGGCTCGCCGGGATGCGGATCAGCGCATGCGCGCTCTCGAGCTCCTCGTTGACGAGTCCGGTGCGCTCGGGGCCGAACACCACCGCGGCCGCGGCAGTACTCGATTCGGCCACCAGCCTCGTGGCGGCCTCGCGTACATCGACGATGCGGAAGTACTGATCGCGATCCCTCGAGGTCGTCGCCGCGACGTAGCCGCAGTCCTCGAGCGCCTCCGCCAGCGAGGGCACGACGCGTGCCGCCGCGAGCACATCGTCCGCCCCGGAAGCGCGGGCGCTCGCCTCCGGGTGGGGAAACTGCCGCGGATTCACCAGCACCAGCTCCTCGAGCGCCATGTTCTTCATGGCACGCGCCGCGGCGCCGATGTTGCCCGGGTGCGAGGGGGCCACCAGCACGATGCGAATACCGCGGGATTTCATCTCTCGTTGATCCGCAACAATCTTAAGCCTGATCGGGACTCTGTGATACGTGCCTTTGGACTGGTGCGAGGAA
>Ga0318518_10000105_pt1 | contig 17630 bp, 14 predicted proteins | sample GRESIP176b2f22_FD_203483 | JGI IMG/M metagenome (GOLD analysis project Ga0318518, IMG submission 203483) | Tropical soil microbial communities from Luquillo Experimental Forest, Puerto Rico - GRE.SIPMG.176b2f22 | ecosystem: Environmental > Terrestrial > Soil > Tropical forest > Bulk soil...
TCGTATTCGCCGCGGTCGTGAATTCCCACGATGTTCGGATGAGTCAACCCGGCCGCCAACTCGGCCTCACGCCCGAACCGCTCCCGATACTCGGGATCGGCAGTCACTTCCGTCGGCAACACCTTCAGCGCGTCCTCGCGCGGCAACCGAGGATGCGACGCCAAGTACACCTGGCCCATCCCGCCGGAGCCAAGCAGCCGCAAGATGGTGTATTCGGCAAAAACCTTGCCGACCTCAAGGGCCATGGCGGAATCGTAAACCGGTCATTTGCCGCCGCGCGGAAAGATGGACTCCGGCTGACTTAGGGGATCAGCTGCTGTTGAGCAGCAGCATGAGCCCGTAGTCCATGTGGATCTGCTGATGGCAGTGCAGCAGCGACAGGCCGGGCTGATCGGCGACGAAGTCGATGTCCATGCTTTGGTAGCCGCCCAGCATCGCGACGTCCTTGCGCACACCAGCGGTCGGTGTGCCCGCGGCATGGGTGATTGCGAAGGTGTGCCTGTGCAGGTGCATCGGGTGCAGGTCGTCGGTGGCGTTACGGAAACGCAGCCGGTAACGCTTGTCGCGCTGCAGATTCAGCACGGGCTGGTTGGTGTCCATCGAAAACGATGTGCCGTTGAGCGTCCATAGGTTGAAGCCGTTGTCGGCGGCATTGCGCTTCTCGATCAGCATGTCGATGGTGCGGTCGGGCGGCGCGACGGCGGCGGGGTTCGGCAGCGCGAACAGCCGGTAATCCCACTTGAACGAAGGGGGCGGCGCCCATTGCGGATCCCCGCCGCGCCCGGCGTATTCCACGACCACGCCCATTCCGTGGCCACGGTCGTCGTCGGACAGATCCCCCAGCACCCACAAGCCCGGATTCGTCATGGTGACAACCGCCGAAATCCGTTCGGCCGCACCGAGCCACAGCACCGGCACCTGCGCGGGGTTAGGGACCGGGTTGCCGTCCAACGCGATCACGCTGAAGGTGTGCCCGGGCAGGGCCAGGCTGCGGGTTTCGGTGGCACTGGCGTTGAGGACGTGCAACAGGACCCGCTGGCCGGTCTGGACGCGGATCGGATCGCCGTGACCGAGCATGCGGCCGTTGACGGCGAACGCCGCGTAACCGACCTCGTAGCCGCGTGGGTCGCCCCGACCAAGCGAGGCCGCCATCGCCGATTCGCCTTTGGCTTTGAGGTCGGGGTCCGCTTCGCCGGCCAGGAAATCACTGGCCATGTCGCCGCCCTGACTGAAAGTGGGCTCAAATTCTTTGAGCGTCAAGAAGATCTCTTGGTCATAGGCGCCGTGGTTCTGTTTCGGTTCGATGTAGACCGGGCCGACCAAGCCGCTGTACTGACCGCGGGATAGGTCGGCGCGCGGGACTACGTGGGTGTGATAGAAGCGGAAGCCCGAAGGGCCGGGGACGAACGAAATGCGCCGCATGCCGTGGGCGGGAACATAGGGCGTTCCCTCCTCGGCTGCCCCGTCGACATCGACGCCCACCTGCTGGCCATGCCAGTGCAGTTGTTCGGGTGAATCGGTGTCGTTGAAGATGTCCACCCATGTCCGTTGACCCTCCTTGAACCGCACCAGCGGACCGGGGAATTGGCCGTTGTAGGTCGAGGTCGACACGATCTGGTCCGGTGCCAACTCCACGGTCCCGGTACCGATCCGCAGTGTGTAATCGGGCTTGCCGTTGGGCGGACCCGGAGGTGCGGGGCGCGAACACCCTGCGGCTTCGACGACGCCGGCACCTCCGCCTGCGGCAATCAACGCGAGCCCACTCCCTTTGAGGAACTCACGTCGATCGACGGTCACGATCATCGCTCCCCGGGATCGGCGGCGAGGGCGGGGAGCAGGAAGTCAATGCGGCTATTCAATTCGCTTGCGACACGGCGAAATTCCGGGTAGCTGGCGCGGTCGCTATCGGCAGCGGCCGACGGATCGGGCAGGCTCCAATGCATTGTCGTGGCCAGCCCATGGTCGCGGGCATATTCGCGGACCTTGTCGCACAACGTGATCACCTGATCAAAGTTCCGACGGTCAACCGCGTTCAAAGGCTGGGGCCGGCCGCCGAGAAGGTCGATGTCGTACATCTCGTGCATCACCTGTACCGCGTTGCGGTGCAAGCTCGGTTTGGGATGGCTGCCTGCGCTCGCGGCGCGAATCCGGCCCCGACCCTTTTTCTCCAGCAGCGCCGCGGCCATCGGTGAGCGCGCACTGTTGCCGGTGCACAAGAACAGCACCGACCGCGGGGGCTGCTCGCTGGCCGGGGCGGGCGCGAGCGCCGGATGCAGTGCGGTCGCCGCCTCGCCGAATGCCGACGCGCACCTGCTCAAGTCGAGGTGGTAGTAACTGTCGCGACCATCGAAACTGCTCCGCCGTGCGTCGATGAATCCGGCCGAGCGCAACAGCCGGAGATGATAGGAGACCAGGTTTTGCGGCTCGTCGACCGCGGCGGCCAACTCCCACACCCGCCGGTCGCCGGCCGCCAGCTCTGTCATCAGGGCCCAGCGCAGCGGGTGTGACGCCATCCGCATCAGCGGCGGAACCGCCGCCCGATTTGTCACCGCCACCTCTCGGACAATACATCAAACTGATTTGATATGTTGGTGCCCACGCGATGCGACAGGAGACCGTGTGTCAAAGAGCAATCCCGCCAACACCCCGCCCGACAACGAAACAAACGACGGCCTGCGTCGCAGCCTCGGAGTGTTCGACGCGGTGGTGATCGGGCTGGGCTCGATGATCGGCGCCGGGATTTTCGCCGCGCTGGGCCCCGCGGCGCGTGCCGCCGGCTCGGGGCTGCTGCTGGGCCTGGCGTTGGCGGCCGTGGTGGCCTACTGCAACGCGACCTCCTCTGCGCGGTTGGCAGCCCTCTACCCCGCTTGCGGCGGCACCTACGTGTACGGCCGAAAGAGGCTGGGCGACTTCTGGGGATATCTGGCCGGGTGGGGTTTTGTCGTCGGCAAGACCGCCTCGTGCGCGGCGATGGCGTTGACCGTCGGCGCATACGCATGGCCGGCACAGGCGCACGCGGTGGCCGTCGCGGCGGTGGTAGCGCTGACTGCGGTGAATTATGCCGGGGTGCAGAAGTCGGCCTGGCTGACGCGCATCATCGTCGCGGTGGTCCTGGGCGTGCTGGCCGCGGTGGTCGTCGCGATCTTCACCTCCGGAACCGCCACCGCCGATCGACTGCACCTGGTGGGCGCCACCTTCGGGGGCGTGATACAAGCCGCGGGCCTGCTGTTTTTCGCCTTCGCCGGCTATGCGCGCATCGCCACCCTGGGAGAGGAGGTGCGCGACCCGGCGCGCACCATCCCGCGGGCGATCCCGCTGGCGCTCGCCATCGCGCTGGTCGCGTACGCACTCGTGGCCGTGGCCGCGCTATCCGCATTGGGACCGCAACGTCTGGCCGAGGCCACTGCGCCGCTGTCTGAAGCGGTGCAGGTGACCGGGATTGGTTGGCTGGTGCCCGTCGTGCAGGTGGGTGCGGTGGTAGCGGCGTTGGGCTCGCTGCTGGCATTGATCCTTGGAGTCTCGCGCACCACGTTGGCCATGGCTCGCGACCAACACCTACCCCACGTCCTGGCCGCCGTGCACCCGCGGTTCCAGGTGCCCCACCGCGCCGAGCTGCTGATCGGTCTTATCGTGGCGGCGTTGGCCGCCGTCGCCGACCTTCGTGGCGCCATAGGTTTTTCCTCTTTCGCCGTGCTGATCTACTACGCGGTCGCCAACGCCTCGGCACTCACCCTCGGCCGCGGCGAGGGCCGCCCGCAGCGGGCGATCCCGCTGATCGGACTGGTCGGATGCGTGGTGTTGGCGTTCGCGATGCCGCTTTCATCAGTGCTGTCCGGCCTGGCCGTGCTGGGTGTCGGCGTGGCCGCCTACGCAATTCGGCGCATCATCGGATCGGCCGGAGTGCCGGGCGATGCGATTCCGTCCGGATCAGAACGGGAAAACTGAGCGGGTGGCCGAGCCGGAAGCCGAAGCGTTCCAACAGCTGGTGGCGTCGCTGAACTAGGCGACGTCCGCCACCTGCGACCGGGGCACGAGGCCTGAGCCGAAGTCAGTTCCGGGGATAGCCGCGGCGGACTGTGCGGTCGAGAATGCCCAGAGTCGCCCGCAACGCGCCCTCGGAGATCACGGGGAAAATTCCGGCGTCCCGCCATTTCGTGTCGATGTTCGACCAGTCGTAGAACGAGGTGACCAAGGTGGCCGCACCATCGTCGGTCGGCTCGAGCCGGTAGCCGTAGACGTGGCCGATCTGCGGGCGAATCTGGCCCAGAACCGTCCACGAGATCAGCCGATCCTGTTCGAACTCCTTGATGTCGACGGTGATGTCGTACTTGCCGAGTTGCGGAAAGTCGTTCAAGGCCTCCCGGTCCATGTGAACCACGAAGCTGTCCCCGGCACCTCGCACTGGATCGCCTTCGGCGCCCTGGAGCATTCCCGTGGAGTCGATCGCGACGTGGCCTTGCGGGTCGCACAGCACCGCGAAGATATCGGACGCCGGCGCCGGGATAGCCCGCTGAATCTCGATACGTTCGGTCATGAGTCCTCGCAGCCAGAAGAGATATCCGGAAACAGCATTTCCGGTTACTCTACGACGCCCGCGCCCGCCGACCTGATCGCTCGGCATGCAGCGAGGGAAACTGCTTCCTATGATGGGTGTCTTGGGGAAAAGTTTCATCGAATGGCCTGCGCGACATTACCTTCAGTCCATCGTCGGCGAGTTTCTCGCGGCCACACAGAGGAGGACCTTCGGCCACGTGAGCGACGCAAACGGCGAGGATGACTTCCGGAATCTGGCGGTAAACCGACTGCGGCCCAGCGAACTTCAGTGGGCGCTGAACCACGATGCCGTACATGGGATCGCGTACGCGTTCAGAAACCCGGTCGCCGTCGCGGAATCGATCGACGATCCGCAAGACGATCGAAAAACCTACCTGATCCGGGTCAGGCGCGATGACTTGGCCATTGCGCTGGGAAAGATCAACGATTGGATCGTGAAGAATCCCGGCACGGCGGGGATGCAGGCTTACGGCTTCGTCAGGGCGCTGTCGCGGGAGGGGCTCAGCGAACGCAAAGCCGGTGACGAATAACGCCGCAAATCCGGTGCTCATCGGCCGTCGGATGACGCGCTGCCATAGCCCGCAAAACGGGTATTACCTGGCATTCTCGCTATTCACCGTGCCCTGCAGTCGCCGAAACCATTAGCCTTATGCTGGCACGCCACCGCGTACTCGTGTCCGGCGCAGGCAATGGTCGGAGGCGCGAAGGCGCTTCCAGTCGGTTTGCGGTGCGCGGTGGCGGGTGAGGAGTCGGCGATGGGTGAGACGACCGCGGATTCGCGGGAGGGTACGGATTTCGGGCCGTACCGGCTGCGGCGGCTAGTGGGTCGCGGCGGAATGGGCGATGTCTATGAGGCCGAGGACACGGTGCGGGAACGGATCGTGGCGCTCAAACTGATGTCCCAGACGCTCTCCAACGATCCCGTTTTCCGCTCGCGCATGCAGCGCGAGGCCCGGACCGCCGGACGCCTGCAGGAACCGCACGTCGTGCCGATTCACGACTTCGGCGAGATAGAGGGCCAGCTCTATGTCGACATGCGCCTGATCGACGGCAAGGACCTGGCTACCACGCTGAGCCGCTATGGGCCGCTGACGCCGCCGCGGGCGGTGGCGATTGTGCGCCAGATCGGCTCGGCGCTCGACGCCGCGCACGCCGCCGGGGTGCTGCACCGCGACGTAAAACCGGAGAACATTCTGATCAGTGCGGATGACTTCGCCTACCTCGTCGACTTCGGCATCGCCAGCGCCACCTCCGACGAAAAGCTGACGCAGTTCGGCACGACCGTCGGCACCGTCAAGTACATGGCCCCGGAACGGTTTACCGATAAGGAAGTGGGCTATCGGGCCGACATCTACGCGCTGGCGTGCGTGTTGTATGAGTGCCTGACCGGGTCCCCGCCGTTCGCGGGCGACACCTTCAGCGTGATGGGGGCACACCTCAACCAGGCGATCCCGCGGCCCAGCGCCGCACGGCCGAGCATTCCGGTCGCCTTCGACGCCGTGATCGCCCGCGGCATGGCCAAGGATCCCGCAGCCCGCTATGCCACCTGCGGCGATATGTCGGCGGCCGCGTATGCGGCGCTGGCCACGCCCGACCAGGATCGGGCCACCGACATCTTGCAGCGCAGTCAGGTGGCTCAGATACCGGCCGCGTTCACCGGGCCGCCGCCCGGCGGTTTTACGCCGGTGCCCAACCACGCCCCGCCACCGGCCCAGATGTATCCGGCGACATCTCCGCAGGGTTCGGTGGTCGGCCGGCGCGGGCCGGTGCCGCAGTCGACCGGATGGCCTGGCGGTCCTGCTTGGGGCACGGGTGATGCGAGTACCGGCGGGCCACCGCCCTGGGGCCACCCGCCGCAGGGCGGACGTAAGCCCTGGTTGTGGGTGGGCGTTGCCGTTGCGGTCGTGGTGGCCATCCTGGGTGGGGTGGCCCTCGCCATCGGCCGACCATGGGAGACGTCGCCCCAGTCGTCCCCCACGACGTCCGCGCCGCCGCCGCCGGATGCAGTTGAGCTGCGGGTCCTCGATGACGGTGTGTATGTAGGCAGTTCGGCGGCTCCAACGACCATAGACATTTTCAACGAACCGATGTGCCCGCCCTGCGGCAGCTTCATCAGGTCGAATGCGAGCGATATCGACAACGCGGTGAACAACAAGAAGCTCGCGGTGCGCTATCACCTGCTCAACTTCCTCGACGACAAATCGCACAGCAAGAACTACTCGACTCGCGCGGTGGCGGCCACGTACTGCGTTGCAGCGCAGAACGACCCGAAGCTCTACACCAGCTTCTACTCCGGCCTGTTCGGCAGCACCTTTCAGCCCGCGGAGAACGCCCCCGAAGATCGCGCCGACGGCGAACTCGCCCAGCTGGCCAAGACCGTCGGCGTCGACGCCAGCGTGCTCGATTGCATCAAGACCGGAGATGACGTCGGCACCGCCAAAGCGAAGGCCGCGGCCGCCGCCGCGACACTGGCCGGGTTCAACGCCACTGGCACGCCGTTCGTCTGGGACGGCACCAGGGCGATCAACTATCAGGATGCGACCTGGCTCAGCAAGCTAATCGGGTAGTCGGGGCCCGGCGCTAATCGCCGAGCCGCGTGTAGGTGATGGTGACGTCGGTGCTCCTGCACTTGGTCCCCGGTCCGTTGTCCTCGCGGCCGTGCCCGGTGAGCACCGTGATGGGGTCCTGCGGTGGTTGCGGCAACGGGAACGTGACGACAACTTTCGTGTGCGACGTGCCGCCCAATGAACACGGGGAGTCCTGCTCGGCGCTATAAGTCCAAGTCCCCCGGTCGAATATCAGCGGCCAGGCGTGGGTGGGTGGCATGTGGAACAGGCTCATGCACCGGTCGCCCGTGCGAAGGCATACCGTAGCAACAGCCCAGTCGACGTGGTACTTGTAACCGTTGGGCTGAGCAACCGTTTGCTGATAGCGGCCGTGCAGCGCCTCTGCCGGTGACACCACCCGCGGCGGCAGGGTGTTGGGATCGGCCACGGTGTTGACGTCAACGTCACCGATGCGGGTGAATGTCATTCCTCTTTTGTTGGCGCAACCCTTCTCCATCTGCTCGGTGGCCTCGCCGGCGAGAGTGCCGTCGGGACGAGGCTGCATCGTGAACGTTTCCCAGACTTCGCCTTCGGAGTCATTGCACGTGCTCGAGCCGACGGTTACCGCCAGCCAGCTGTCGCCGACCTGATCGAGCACGATCGTCGGCAACTGCATGGTTTCGCCGGTGAGGCGCGTCGCGGTCGCCACGCAACCGGTAGGGCGGCATACCGAGCTGATACCCCACGTTTCGGATGTCGGCCCGGCGCCCGGAGGCGGGTCGCCTTCCATGCTGGCGATCGGGGCGTAGTTGACCCGGTAGACGCCCGTGAGGGGGCCCGTGTTGGGCGCCGGGGTCTTGGAGGGCGGCGCGACGCTGGTCGGCGCCGTGGTGTTGGCCGCCTTGTGGGATTGGGTGAGCTTCCCGCCCGCGAAGACACCACCGGCGACCAGTAACGCGACGCCCGCCAGGGCGGGGACCAGCACGGCGGGGCGCTTCCAGACGGGTGGCTTCGTCTGCAGCGGCACGGTGGGCTCGATTACGCCAAACCTGGGATGGGTGACTTCGGTGTCGGGTCGGGCTGGGATCTCACCGGCGTAGGCGAAACCCGGACTCCCCTGCCCGCTCAGTCGGGCGGCGAACTCCCCGCAACTGCCGAACCGGCCGGAAGGCCCTTTGGCCATCGCGGTGGCGAACACCGCATCCAACGCTGTCAATTCCGGTCGGTGAGCACCGATCGATGGCGGCGGGGCATTGACGTGTCGGCTGATCACCACGACGGGATTGGAATCGACATACGGTTGCGCGCCGGTCAGCATGTGAAACGCGGTGCAGGCCAATGAATACTGATCGGCGCGCCCGTCGATCGGCTCACCCTTCAGCTGCTCGGGCGCCGCGTAGGCGGCGGTGCCCACCGTCATGTTGGTCGCGGTCAGTCCCGTTGCGTCGTCGACGCGGCGCGCGATCCCGAAATCGGCTAGAAAGACGCGCCGCTCCTGCCCGTCGGCATCGCTTAACAAGATGTTGGCCGGCTTGACGTCGCGGTGCAGCAAGCCCCGATGATGCGCGTAGTCCAGGGCCGAGGCGACCGCGGAAATGATCGGCAGCACCTCTTCGAGCGGCATCCCGCCCGGGTAGTGCCCCCGCAACAGCCGGCTCACATCCGTGCCGGGCACGTAGGCCATCGAGATCCAAAACTGGCCGTCCTCTTCACCGCGGTCATGAACTCGCACGATGTGCGGGTGCGACAAGCCCGCCGCCAGGTCGGCCTCGCGCACGAACCGGGCCCGAAACTCCGCGTCGGCGGTCAATTCGGGCGGAAGCACCTTCAGCGCGTCCTCGCGCGGCAATCGCGGATGCGATGCCAAATACACCTGGCCCATTCCGCCCGACCCCAGCACCCGCAAGATCGTGTATCCGGCGAACACCTGACCGGCATCAAGCGACATTGCCAAATCGTAAGTCCGGTTTTCGGGGCTGTTAGGCACTTCGAATCCTTTCCCGGCGAACGGGCGAGACGGCTACCTAACGCGCCGCACCTGGCGACCCCGGTGCCCGACTGCACATACCTTGCGGCACGTCACTTGCCGGATCTTGGCGAAGTTCTTGCGAAATCCTTGTGGTGTCCGGCTCTTACAGCTCGGCCGCCGGCGAGGTGGGAACGCGAACCCTTCGCCGGCGCAGCGCAGACGGCCACCACGCCTTGTTGAATGGAGGCCCCTGCAGCCGCACGATGCGCAAGGCGCCGACGATGAGCACCGCCGCCAGCGGCAACTCCCCCAGCGCGGCGGTCAGCACCGCGACAACGAAGTCACCACGCCTGGCGGTCAATACGTCGAACCACGCATCGCACACGAGCAGAACCCCGGTCGTAAACGCGAACAGCGTCAGCAAGTGGTGGTGGGTAAAGCCGAGCACCGCGGTGGCCATCATGAACACCAGCAGCAAGACATCGAAGCCGACCCAGGTCAGCTGCCAATGCTGGGCGGTGTAGCTCTGCGGCAGGGTCAGCCCGAGAAAGACGGTCCACGGGATCAACGCGATCGCGGCGCAGAGCGCCACCCACTCACGGATCCGGCGGATCTGGACCAACCGCCGCGATCTCATCACCGACTACTTCCAGTGAGGCGTTGATTGGCGTGCGCCGTGGGCAGTTTGGCGGTCACGTTCACGCCAGGCACCCTAATGGATCGCGCCGGACGCGTCCTCGCCTCGCTGATCCGGGGCGCCCGCCGCTTCTTCCTCGCGCTCGGCGTCGGCCACGGTCAAGGGCAATGCGAGTTCTTCCAGTGGACGTTGTTCGGCCGCGACGCCGAGCCACAATTCGATCAGGCCCGCGACTGCCATCACCACCGCTCCGATCAGGAACGACCAGACGACCTGACCGCGTTGCCCGGAACTGATCAACTGACCGAACAGCAACGGACCCGTGATGCCGCCGATCGCCGTGCCCACCGCGTAGAAGAACGCGATCGCCAGCGCCCTGGTCTCCATCGGGAAGATCTCGCTGACGGTCAGGTAGGCCGCGCTCGCACCCGCCGAGGCCAAAAAGAACGCCACCGCGAGGACGACGATGAACGTCCAGACACCGCCGGCCTGGGTCACGAACAGCACCGCGAGGACCACGGCCACGACGGCGGAACCGATGTAGGTCAGCGAGATCATCGGCTTGCGGCCGACGGTGTCGAACATCCGCCCCAGCAGCAAGGGGCCGGCGAAATTGCTTAGCGCCCATACGATGAAGAACAGCGGCACCTTTCCGGATGGGACGCCGTAGAACCCGCTCAACAGCGTGCCCAGATTGAAGGTCACGCCGTTGTAGAGGAACGCCTGCCCGATGAACAGCGCCAGCCCCAGGACCGCGCGCCGCGGATACAGCGTAAATGCCACCCTGGCGATCTCCTGGAATGAAATGCTTTGGCGCTGACGGATTTTGAGCGGGCTTCCCTGTGGCTCGGGCAGTGGTTGCCCGGTTTCTCGCCGGACATCGCCTTCGATTTCGCCGACGATCCGCTCCGCTTCCCGATCGCGCCCGTGAATGAACAGCCACCGCGGGCTTTCCGGAACGTTGCGCCGGACGAGAAGGACGAAGATGCCGAAAATGGCGCCGATGCCGAAGGCCAGCCGCCATCCGATGTTCGCCGGGAAATTCGATGTGTCGAGAAGGACCAGTGCCCCGGCCGCCCCGGCGGCCGATCCCAGCCAATAGGTCCCGTTGATTATCAGGTCCACGCGGCCGCGCACGCGCGCAGGGATCAACTCGTCGATCGCCGAATTGATCGCGGCGTATTCGCCGCCGATGCCGGACCCGGTGAAGAAGCGCGCAATGAAGAAATACCAGGGCGCGAACGCGAATGCGGTCGCGACGGTGGCGATCAAGTACACCGCGAGGGTCAGGATGAACAGATTGCGCCGCCCGAAGCGGTCCGTCAGGTGACCGAAGAACAACGCGCCCAGGCAGGCCCCGGCGATGTAGAACGCCGCCGCCACGCCGATCTGGGCGGCGTTGAGCGCGATGCCGCTGCCCTTCTCCGTGAGGCGAGACGACACGTTGCCGACCATCGTGACCTCGAGGCCGTCGAGGATCCAAACCCCGCCGAGACCGATGACGACGCGCCGGTGAAACCGCGACCAGGGCAGCCGGTCCAGCCGTGCCGGCACATGAGTCGTGATGGTTCCGGTTTGCGCGCTTGGGCTCATGCGATTTGCGGCGTGGAAGCCCCGGCTTTAGCCGGGGAGGAATCGCCGCTTCCCTCCTTTCGACAGGTTGTCGGTGGTCGTGCCTAGCTTGTTGCTATGTGCAGGTTTCGGTTGCTTCCCAGCGTCGAGCAGGCGACGGCGATGGCCCAGTGCGGGCATGTGGCGCCGGAAAACCGTAAGAGCCAAGCGGTTTTCCAGTGCGTCGCCTGCGGTGTGGGGCCGTGCAAAGCTGACGTGAACGCCGCACGCAACATCGCCGCCGGACGGGCGGTGACAGCACGGGGAGACCTCGGCACTAGCCGGTCTGTGAACCGTGAACCTCAACTCCGTTCTCCTGCTGCCTAGGTGCGACGACGACGGGCGGGGTTGGAATCCACCGGCCTAAGCCGGTGGAGGACGTCAAGCGGCTCCTATCTGCATGCGCATGCAAGCTGCCTCAGTCACGGTCAGTGCGGGACTCCTCAGGAGTCCAGGCCGGCGGCTGGCCGGGCTGACCGGGAAACAGGTAGTCGACGAAAGCCGCGGCCGTGGGTTGCGGTTCGTGGTTGGCAAGTCCCGGTCGCTCGTTGGCCTCGATGAACGCGTATTCGGCCCCGGTGACGTCCGGGACCAGGAGGTCGATGCCCGTCACCGGGATGCCGATCGCCTCGGCCGCCGAAACCGCAACCCGACAGAGTTCCGGGTTCACTTGGGCGGTGACATCGTGGATCGTCCCGCCCTGATGCAGGTTGGCGGTGCGGCGAACGCGTAGCCGGGTCCCTTGGGGCAGCACATCGTCCAGCGTCCAACCGGCTTCGGCAACCGTCGCTTCGGTGATGTCGTCGATCGGGATGCGGGACTCGCCACCGGTGGCCGCCGAGCGCCGTCGGCTCTCGGCCGCGATCAAGTCCCGCACGGTGTGGTCGCCCGTGCCGAGGATCTCGGGTGGCATCCGCAGCGCGGCGGCGACCACCCGGCCGTCGATCACCACCAACCGGAGGTCATCGCCCACCACCCGCTCCTCGATCAGGACCTCCGGGTAGTGCTTCCGCGCGCGCGCCAGGGCGGCGGCAAGATCCTCCGGACCGTTGTCGGCGACCACGCCCACGGTGATTCCTCTACCCTGTTCTCCGCGAGTCGGTTTGACGACGACCTCCCCCACTTCCTTGAGGAACGCGTGGTCGCCGTCGTCGAAGGTGGCCAGGCGGGCACGAGGCACGGTTATGCCCGCCTCCGAGACCAGGCGCCGGGTCAAACGCTTGTCGTCGCAACGGCACATCGCGATCGCCGAGGTGAACTCCGACAGCGATTCACGGGTGATCACGCTGCGGCCACCGTGGGTGAGTCGGATCTCGCCGGTCTCGGCGTCAAGGACCTCGACCCAGATTCCGCGGCGCATCGCCTCGTCGGCGATGATCCGCGCGTAGGGGTTAAGGTCCTCGACCGTCTCCGGCGGCAGGGTGAACAGCGGCTCGTTGATCGCGTTCTTCCGCTTGATCGCCAGCACCGGAACGCGTACGAAACCGAGCTTTTCGTACAGCGCCATTGCGGCGGCATTGTCGTGCGCCACCGACAGGTCCAAGTAGGCGCGGCCCGCGGTGCGGAAGTGTTCGGCCAATGTCAGGGTCAGGGCCGCGCCCACCCCGGGAAGTGCCGCGCCGGGATCGACCGCCAGGGTCCACAGGCTGGACCCGTGCTCCGGGTCGGAGAAAAGCAACTCATGATCGACACCGGTCACGGTGCCCACCACGGCTCCGTCGTCGTCACGCACCGCAACCAGATATGTCACGGCGTCCTCGTGTAGGTGGTTGTGCCAGATGTTCTCGATCGGTGCGGGGACCATTCCACAACGCACGAAGACGCGATTCATGGCGTCGGCATCTTCCGGGTCGGTCAACGTGCGCACCGTGACACCGAGCGCAGACGGCGCCAAGCCCTCTTGCTCGGAGTCACCGGTGAACCGGAGTCGGTAGGTGTGGCTGGGATCGATGAAGAGTTCGGTCGGCGCCCCGGCGACCACCACGTGCGACTCGCGCGCGTAGATGCAGATGTCGCGCCGCCCGGGCGTTTCGTGTCGCAGCGTCTCGGCCAGGGTCTCCGCATTGGCGAAGGTCTGGCCGAAGATGAGTCGGCCCCAACCCATTTCGAGCTCGACGTCCTTGGCCATCGCGTCCACCAACTCCGGCGGCGAGGCGTCGTGCAGGCCCAGCGTGATGGCCTCGGTGGGATCCGCCGAAGGGTCGACGGCGCTCACGCAGCGGCCCCCGCCACACCGTGACGCTGCAACCAGAGCTCGAGCAGGGCGATCTGCCAGAGCTCATTGCCGCGCAGGGGAGTCAGCTTGCCATTGGGGTCGGCCAGCAGCGCGTCGACCGCGTCGGTATCAAACAGCCCGCGCTCCTTGGCAACCGGCGCATACAGAGCGTCGCGAACCAGATCGAGGTAGGGCCCTTCGAGGTGGGTCAGCGCGGGAACCGGGAAATAACCCTTTGGCCGGTCGATGACCTCCGATGGAATCACCCGTCGCGCAGCTTCTTTGAGGACGCCCTTCCCGCCCTGGGCGATTTTCAACTCGGCCGGGCACGTCGCCGCGAGTTCAACCAACTCGTGATCCAGGAACGGAACCCGGCCCTCCAATCCCCAGGCCATGGTCATGTTGTCTACCCGCTTCACGGGATCGTCGACCAGCATCACCGTCGTGTCGAGCCGCAGCGCACGGTCGATGCCGGTTTCGGCGCCGGCGCGCGCGAAGTGTTCCGCGACGAAGCGCTCACTGGGGTCGCCCTGCGCGAGGTAGCCCGGCCCCACAAGGGTTTTGACCCCCGCCGCGTCGCGATCGAAGAAGGCGGTGCGGTACTGGGCGACCGAGCCCTCGCACGTGGCGGCGGCCGGCGCACCCATCGGCGGGTACCAGTGATAGCCGGCGAACACTTCGTCGGCGCCCTGACCCGACTGCACGACCTTGACGTGGCGCGACACTTCCTGGCTGAGCAGGTAGAAGGCGACGCAGTCGTGGCTGACCATCGGCTCGCTCATCGCGCCGATCGCTTCGTCGAGCGCGGGCAGCATCCGTTCGGTTCCGATGCGGATCTGATGATGGTCGGTGCCGAAGCGTTCCGCCACGATGTCCGACCACCGAAACTCGTCTCCCTCGACGCCGCCCGCCGACTCGAAGCCGATGGAGAAGGTCGAAAGCCCGTGCTGACCGGCCTCGGCGAGCAGGCCGACGATCAGGCTGGAGTCGACACCGCCGGACAGCAGGCACCCGACCGGGACGTCGGCCACGAGTCGGCGCTCGACCGCGACGCGCAGTGCGGACAGGACGGCGTCCTCCCAGTCGCGTTCGGTCCAGTCGGAGCGCTCGTCTCGCCTGGTGAAGTCGGGCGTCCAGTAGGTGGTGGTGGTGCGGCGGCCGTCGGGCTCGATGGCGACGAGCGAACCGGGAGGAACCTTGCGCACTCCGCGCAGGATGGTCAGCGGCGCCGGCACCACGGAGTGAAAGGTCATGTAGTGGTGCAGTGCGTCGCGGTCGATCCGGGTATCCACGCCTCCGCCGGCCAGCAGCGCGGGCAGCGTCGACGCGAACCGGATCCGGTGACTGTCTTCGGTCAGGTACAAGGGCTTGATGCCGAGCCGGTCGCGGCCGAGCAACACCCGACCGCTGTCTCGTTCGGCGATGGCGAAGGCGAACATCCCCTGAAGGTGGCTGACGAAGTCGTCGCCCCAGCGGTGGTAGGCCTTGAGCAGGACCTCGGTGTCGCTGTGCGAGAAAAATCGGTAGCCCTGCCCCGCGAGCTCGCGGCGTAGTTCCTTGTAGTTGTAGATACAGCCGTTCCAGGCGATCGTCAGGCCCAGGTCGGCATCGACCATCGGCTGGGCGCCGGCTTCGGTCAGGTCAATGATTCTGAGGCGACGATGCCCGAGGGCAACCCGGCCTTGTGACCAGGTGCCCGCCGCGTCCGGCCCCCTGCGGGCCATGACGCCAGCCATCGCTGACACCGCCGCTACATCGGGGACGCGGCCGTCGAGTCGCACCTCACCGGTGGCTCCGCACATCAACTCGACCCTACCGCTAGCCAATCCGACACGCGCGATGCCGCCAATCCTATTGATTCGCTTTCGTCACCTAATCTTGGTCGCCGCGGCTTATCGTTTCCTGAATCGCGGTTTGCTGGGAGGCTGACTTGGACGGGAGCTGGCCGCGCTGATGCTGGTCGACTATTACCTGCGGATCCTGCACCTCGATCGACGGTTGCCGCTCAACTTCGACCTGGGCCCGCTGAACGTCCACCTGTACGCCCGGTCCGTGTTCTTCATGTGGGTCACGGTGGTGATCCTGGTGATCGCCGGCATCGCGGTGCTGGCATCGCGCAGGCGAGAGCTGATCCGGAGGTGGACCACATGGGTGATGATCGCACCGGTGGTCGGCATCCCGATCTGGATCGGCCGGGGCACCACCGCGACGCTGGCGGCCGCGCTGGCCGTGGTCGCGGTGTTCGAGTACGCGCGCCTGGTGAAACTCGGCAAGGCCGACACGTATTTGCTGCTGGTTCTCGCGGTTTTGTATCCGCTCGCGGCCTGGCTGCACCCACCGCTGCTGCGTCTGGCGCCGATCGTCGTGCTGGCTTGCGCGCTGCCCTCGGTGTTCAGCGGTGACGTCGAAAATGGCGGCAGGCGCACCACGTTCACGGCATTCGGTTCGGTGTGGATTTGCTGGTCCCTGGCGCACCTGGTGATGTTGTGGTCTGACGCGTATTTGGTGTGCTTCGCCGCGGCGGCCACCGATGTCGCCGCCTGGTGCGGCGGAAAGGGGTTACGCCACTTCCGCTGGGCGCGCCGGCCGCTGTCCCCGTTGAGTCCGAACAAGACGATCGGCGGATTGGTCGGGGCGGTCATCGGGGCGTTTCTCGTGCTCACGTTGCTGGGCACGGTCACCATCGGTCTGCTCGTCGCGGTCTCGTTCGGCGGCGTGCTCGGTGACCTTGTCGAATCGATGGTGAAGCGGCAGGCCCAGGTCAAGGACGCCGGCTCGTGGCTTCCGGGCTTCGGGGGTCTGCTGGACCGGATCGACTCGCTGCTGCTGGTTCTCCCGCTGGCATATCTGCTCGGATGAGCGGCGTCGCGAAGCTTGCGGTCGGCGTGCGCCTCATGCGGCGCGTGGTATCTCGACGGACTCCTGCAGGGAGTCTGCCAGCAGGGCCATGACCTGCGCCCGCAGCCCCGGCGCGGACGTGCCGTGCGGGTCGACGGGTTCACCGATCCGGACCTGCATCGGCGCGTGGGAGATGAAACTGGCCCCCTTGGGCAGCACCTCGGCCGTGCCGAGCACGGCGACCGGAACTATCGGCACACCGCAGTCCCGCGCCAATCGCATGGCCCCAGAATGGAATTCGCCTACCTTTCCGTCGGTCGAACGCGTTCCCTCGGGGTAGATGACGACGGTGCGTCCGGCCTTCAGCGCCGGGCGGGCCGCAGCCAGCAACCGGGCATAGGTGTCACCGCCTGACCGCCGCACCGGCAGGATGCCGGCCAGCGAGCCGGCCACGAAGCGGCGCACCGGCACGTCGAACCAGTAGTCCGCCGCCGCGGCGAAGACGGGCTGAGCCTTGGCGGGCAGCGCGGCCAGCAGCACCGCGGTGTCGGCGTGGGAGGCGTGGTTGGCGACCACCACGCAGCCACCCGGCACCTGCCACCGGCCGGTCACCGTCAGACCGCCCGACACTCCGCACACCACCCGCCACAGCCAATGCCGCAGCACACTCGTGATCCGGGTCGCGGTCATGACGCCAGCACCCCCACCAACTTCTCGGTGGCTTCGCCGGGCTGCTCGTCCTGCCGCTTGGCCACCAACTCGCGGTGCGCGGCCCGCAACCGAAGCGCGGCGGTGATCAGCGAACCGTTGACGATCTGGGTCGCGACCACCGGCAGGATGACCGGGAATGCGGTGGCCAGCGCCACGAACAGGCAACGTTCGGTCTTGCCCAGAGGGCCCCCGTTGCGCCGCGACGCGCCGGCGCCCGCGGCGGCCAGCGAGGCGAAGGTGGGCAGCGTCGCGGCCAGCGCGGCCACCAGCACCATGATCACCGGCCAGGACAAGAAGTGCAGCCCGGGACCGCGCTGCTGCGCCGCCCACACCGCAAGCCCGGCGAAGGTCAACAGATCCGACGCTCGGTCGCCGATTTCGTTGACGACAAAGCCCCACGGCCTGCTCACCCCGCGGGCGCGAGCAACCGCGCCGTCGAGGTTGGCGCCGGCCAGCCGCAGCGCGAGGAACAGCGCCGCCAGGGGCCACCAACCCAGCGCGACGGCCACCCCGGCCGCGCCCGCCGCCACCACGCCGGCCGCGGTGAAC
>Ga0318518_10000138_pt1 | contig 15783 bp, 17 predicted proteins | sample GRESIP176b2f22_FD_203483 | JGI IMG/M metagenome (GOLD analysis project Ga0318518, IMG submission 203483) | Tropical soil microbial communities from Luquillo Experimental Forest, Puerto Rico - GRE.SIPMG.176b2f22 | ecosystem: Environmental > Terrestrial > Soil > Tropical forest > Bulk soil...
GTCGTGGCCGACACATGTTGGGGAAACGCGTTGATCGTTGTTTCTTTAGCGCAACCACCAGCCACCAGGCCTGCGCCATTTGGGTCGAGCCCAGTGGAAGCGTATTGAAGTAAGCGCCCACCCACAACTCAATCCGCTACCGAGGTGCTATGGCAGGGGCCGGACCACCCATTAGCCGACATCGTTCTGGGAGCAGTTTGAACTCCAATGCGAACGGTAGATCGCAAGCGTTGTACGCCCCACGCATTCCATTAAGCGGCACTGCAATATCATTGAGCGCCCGCCTGTCGGCGGGGGCGGTGACAGCGCGCATGCATTCCGGAAACAGAGCTTTTATACTTCGCATCCGCAGGTCATGATGTAAGTCGCGAACGCGTGTGACGACGGGCGCGGGTGGAAGGCATGATCCGACGACTGCGGTTGGCTTCCGGACTCGTCATGTTGGCATACGTGACGACCCACTTCGTCAACCACAGCCTGGGCCTCGTCTCGGTCCAGGTCATGGATTTCGCGCTCGAGCACATCTACCAGTATTGGGCGTCTCCGCTCGGCAGCGTCCTCCTCTACGGCGCGTTCGCGACCCACTACAGCTTGGCGCTCTGGGCGCTCTGGCTGCGCCGCTCGCTCAAGATGCCGTTGGCGGAAGCAACCCAGCTCGTCCTCGGATTCTCGATTCCGTTTTTTCTCACGGATCACGTCCTTCAGACGCGCGTTGCCGACACCTTCTACGGCGCTAATGTCGGCTATTACTCGCATGTGCTGCACACCTATTTCGTGGCCAATCCACTGCGTGGCGGGCTTCAGTTCGCGGTGCTGGTGATCGCTTGGGTCCACGCAATGATCGGACTATGGTTCTGGCTGCGCCTGAAGCCGTGGTATCCACGCTGGCAGCCGATCCTCTACGCGTTCGCGCTCTTGATGCCGACCTTGGCGATTCTTGGCGCTCTCGAGGGCGGCCGGCAGATCATGGCGATGGCCGAGGATCCGGCCTGGGTCGCCCAGCAGGCGCAGGACCATGCGCCCGCAGCACCGGCCGACGCCGCGATCATCGATCAGCTGGTGGTGTGGGTGCGTTACGCCTTCGTGGCGGCGCTCCTTGCCGTTCTGGCCGCGCGGATGGCGCGTTGGTACTGGCAGCGCCGGCGCGGCATCGTCCGGCTGACCTATCCGAACGGCCGCGTGGTGCAGATCGTGCGCGGCGTGTCGGTCTTGGAGGCGAGCCGGATGGCTGGCATTCCCCATGCCTCCGTGTGCGGCGGGCGGGGGCGCTGCTCCACCTGCCGCATCAGGGTCGACGGAGCAAAGGAGGCGATCGTGCCGCCCGCGGCCGAAGAGGTGAAGGTATTGCACCGCGTGGGCGCAGCGCCCGACGTGCGGCTCGCCTGTCAACTGCGCCCGCACGGCGATCTGCGCGTGACGCCGCTGCTGCCAGCGAGCGCCCAGGCCCGGGACGGATTCAGCCGTCCTGGCTATCTCCACGGCGCCGAGCGCGAGATCGTGATCCTGTTCGGCGATCTCAGGTCCTTCACCCAGCTCTCCGAAAAGAAGCTGCCTTACGACTTGGTATTCCTCCTCAATCGATACTTTGCAGAGACCGGCCATGCGGTGGAGACAGCAGGCGGGCGCATCGACAAGTTCATCGGCGATGGGGTGATGGCGCTGTTTGGCCTCGACAGCGGCGTCGAGGCGGGCTGCCGCGAGGCGCTCGTCGCGGCCAAGGACATGGCCGAGCGCATGGAGACCCTCAATCGCGCGTTGATTCACGACATACCCGAGCCGCTGCGGATCGGCATCGGCATCCATACCGGCCCCGCCATCGTGGGCGAAATGGGTTACGGCACCGCAGTCTCGATCACCGCCGTCGGCGACTCCGTCAACACGGCGAGCCGCATCGAAGCCCTCACCAAGACCTACGCCTGCGAGCTCGTGATCTCCGAAGCCGTGGCGGTGCGCGCTGGCGTCGACCTCGGCGATGCCCCCCGCCACGAGATCGAAATCCGCGGCCGAGTCGAGCGGCTCGTGGTGCGCACGTTTGCAAGCGCGCGGGATCTCCCCATTCCGGAGCGTCGAGGACGGAAGAAGGCCGCGAGCGTGGCAGCGGTGTAGCCGTGTAAAGCCAGCCGTTCGTCGGCTCCGCCAGTTACGACCGCCGACCAGATCGCATCCCCCACGCCACGCTGTGCCGACAGCGTCAGCAATCGGCAGCGCGGGTCCACGTGCGCGCTTCCCCGCGTGCCAGCCTAAAGCGTTGTCGGGTGCGCTCAACCTCGCGCGAGAGCAAAGCAAACACCATTAAAGCCCGCGTGAAAGTTCCCCGGGCCGTGCTTATGCGGTCACTCCCATATCGCGTGGGGAACCACATGAAAGCTTCTTCGTTTTACCCCGGGCCAAGCGTTCGGCGCGCGGGGAACAACGAGAGGAACCGTTCCAATGAGGAACAGGCTTTTGATCAGTACGGCTGCGCTATTGGCGGGAGTGGCCTTGGCGTCAGCCCAAAACATGCCAGGCGGAGGAGAGCAACGCGGCGGTGCAGCCCAACAATCACAATCCGCTCCGGGCAGCGAGACCCAGCGCGGGCACGACATGCAAGGGCAATCGCAGCAACACATGCAAGGACAGAAGCAGGGCCAATCGCAGCGCGATCAGAAAGGGGAGACCACGGGCCAAGCGCCCCAGAGCCAGCGGCAGCAAGACCAGCAGGCGCAGCCGCAGCGCCAACAACGAGAGCAGACCCAGGGTCAGGCCCCGCAACGCCAGCAGGGTCAACAAGGCCAGACCGGGCAGCAGGGGCAGGCCCAGCAGGGTCAAGCTCAGCAAGGCCAGGCGGCCAGCAGCGCAACCCTGACGACGGAGCAACGTACCAAGATCAGACAAACGGTCTTGGCCGGCGGGAATGTACCGCGCGCCACCAATGTCAACTTCTCGATCAACGTGGGCACCGTGGTGCCGACGAGCGTGCGCGTGGTTGAAGTCCCGTCGGTCATCGTGGACATCCATCCGGAGTGGCGGAGATTCTGGTACTTCGTGGTCGGCGACGAGATCATTATCGTCGATCGTGGCCACAAGATCGTTGCGATCCTCGCGGTCTGATTGGAGCGACCAACTGAGATCGGGCGGTCTTCGATCGGAGGCCGCCCCCTTTTTCGGCGTACGTTGATGTATGAAAAAACGATTCAAGCTACATGACCATGTAAGCTGGAACTCGGAGGCCGGGAGGGTCAGTGGGAGAATCGTCAAGGTGCATACAAAGGACGTCAATTACAAAGGATATGTCCACCACGCGAGCAAGGACGAACCTCAGTACGAAATCAAAAGCGACAAGACCGACCATGTCGCCCTGCATAAGGGAGCAGCGCTAAGGCTTATGCGTCGCTAATCGATTGCCAGGGACAGATGGCGCACCCGTTCTTCACCATCGGACATTCAACCCGGCCGGTGCGGGAGTTCGTGGAGTTGCTGGAGGGAGCGCAGATCGGATGCGTGGTCGATGTCCGCAGCGTTCCGCGCTCACGCACCAATCCGCAATACAATTGCGATGTCCTTCCGCAAACGCTGGCCCAATTGCAGATCGGATACGAGCACATCGCCGCGCTCGGAGGCTTGCGCCCGCGGACGCAGGACGTTCCACCCGACGTGAACGCATTCTGGCAAAACCAAAGCTTTCACAACTATGCCGACTACACGCTGACCCCACCGTTCCATCGCGGGCTCGCGCGGCTGCGCGCGCTCGGACATGAACGGCGCTGCGCGATCATGTGCGCGGAGGCGGTGTGGTGGCGATGTCACCGGCGCATCATTGCGGACTACCTGATCGCCGCTAGCGAGACCGTGTTTCACATTCTCGGCAAGGATCGCATCGAGCCGGCGCGCATGACCGATGCAGCAAAACCTCGGCCGGACGGTTCGCTGACCTATGGCGTGGCAGGCGCCCGCTGAACTCAGTTTGGATTTGAGCCTTTGAGTTTGGTCGGAGCGCCGAGATTTGAACTCGGGACCCCCAGTCCCCCAGACTGGTGCGCTAACCGGGCTGCGCTACGCTCCGACCGACATCACGATTATAAGTTTGAGTGGGATCGGTCGCAACAAGTTCAAAATTGTGGGATTTCGCGATTGTACCTTACAGCGGCGCCCTTAAATTCATGCGCTCGCGAAAGGGAGGGCAGACATCATGTTCACGATCATCGCATGCTTTGCTGTCGTCGCTATCGCTGTGTGGACAGACCGGCAATCGGACAAAGAGATGGTCGGAAGGCCGTCTGTGTTCGATGACGATCTGGTTCGCCAGAGCGTTGTTTTCGTCCGGCGAGACTTGAGATTGATCGCATGGGTGCTCGCTGCGATCCTCATCGTGCTTGGGATCATTGCGGATAGGATACATTGACCAGTTGAATGATTGGACAATGCGTTTGCGCCCTCGGGGCCAAAACGCGATCGATGACGGCACGTGATTGTCGGAGGTTTAGCGCAGCCCGATTAGCGCATATTCAAATAAATATCTTTCCAGCGGGGTTGGAGCAGCTGAAGAAAGAATGTCACGTCGTGCGCCTTCGCCTGCGCGGGATTACGCGGGGTCGGGCCGCGACATCCAGCGAATGAGCGGCATCGCCGGCAGCACCCAGCCGAGCCCGGCGACCACGTAGTAGATCACCTCGATCACGCCGTTGGCCTTGACCAGCGGCGATTGCGCCAACGCCATCGCGAGGAGCGCCCACGTCGCCACCAAGACGATCAGCAGGATCGCACCGATGAGCTTGCGCGCGCGGATGTGCATCGTGTGGCTCAATTGCGGGAACGCTCGCGCAACTATATGGTCCCCGGCGCGCCCGGCAAGCGAATGATCCCATGACCGACCTCGCCCCGTTCGCCGACACTCGCCGCCGCGCCGTCCGGCTGTGGCTGCTGGCGGTCGCGGCCCTGATGTTCGTGACCGTGGTCGTGGGCGGGGCGACGCGGCTGACCGAGTCGGGCCTGTCGATCGTCGAATGGAAGCCCGTGACCGGCGTGGTGCCGCCACTCGATGCGTCCGCATGGCAAGCCGAATTCGACAAATACAAGACTATCCCGCAGTACCGCGAGCACAACGCGGGGATGAGCCTCAACGAATTCAAGACGATTTATTGGTGGGAATGGACCCATCGTCTGGTGGCGCGGCTCGTTGGTGCTGCCTTCATCGTTCCGTTTCTCTGGTTCCTTTGGCGGGGTTGGATCGAGCCGCCTCTGCGCGCCCGCTTGTGGACGATTTTCGCCCTCGGCGCGGCGCTCGGCGCGGTCGGCTGGTGGATGGTCGCCTCGGGCCTCGCCGAGCGGGTCAGCGTGTCGCAATATCGGTTGGCGTTTCACTTGACGCTCGCCTGCGTCATCTTCGCCGCCATCGTGTGGACGGCGCAGGGGCTCGTGCCGCGAGCACCCATCGTGGCGCCGACGCGCGTTCGCGCCGGCGCGTTGGCTGTTCTCGCCCTCGTGATCGTTCAAATCTATCTCGGTGCATTGGTCTCCGGGCTGCGCGCCGGCCTTATCTACAACACCTGGCCGCTGATCGATGGGAGCGTGGTGCCGGAAGGCTCGCGCCTGCTCTTCTATTCGCCGCTATGGCGCAATTTTTTCGAGAATTCACTCACGGTGCAGTTCGACCACCGCATGGCGGCTTATGCGTTGGCGCTCCTCGCGCTGCTGCACGCCGCCGACGTCGCGCGCACGCTGAGGGGAGGAGCCGCGCTCACGGCGGCGCTCGCGCTGGCGTCAGCCGTCATCCTTCAGGCAACGCTCGGGATTGCGACGCTCATCCACCAGGCACCCCTTGCGCTGGCGCTGTTGCACCAGGCCATGGCCATGGTGGTGCTTACCATCGCAGTCGCGCACGCCGAGCGCCTCGAGCGGCGCCGTGCGCGCGTCGGCGAGGCCGCGGGCGGCACCGTCTTGCGGCATGAGGAGCAGGCAACGTGATCGAGGTCACCGAGAAAGGCGGTGTGGCGGTGCTGCGCATTGCGCACGGCAAGGTCAACGCCATGGGCATGGAGTTTTGCGAAGCGCTGACCGCCCGCTTTGCCGAAATACCGCCCGCGCGCGCCGTGGTCATGACCGCGACCGGGCGCACATTTTCCGCGGGCGTCGACCTCGTGCGTCTGCTCGAGGGCGGCGCGCCCTACATCCGCGAATTTTTGCCGGCGCTGAGCGCCATGTTCTCCACCGTCTTCTCCCATCCGGCACCGGTCGTGGCCGCGATCAACGGCCACGCCATCGCCGGCGGTTGCGTGCTCGCCTGCGCCGCCGACAAGCGGCTGATGGCGCGCGATGGCGGCCGCATCGGCGTGACCGAGCTCCTCGTCGGCGTTCCATTCCCGCCCGTGGCCATGGAGATCATGCGCCACGCCATCGCGTCGCAATTTTTCGCGGAGGCGATCCTCAGCGGCGCGACCTATACGCCACTCGAGGCCGTCGCGCGCGGCTTCATCCATGAGATCATCGAGCCGCAGGCGCTGCTCGAGCGCGCGATCGCGGCGGCGACATCGCTGGCTGCGCTCCCGCCCAAAGCCTTCGCATTGAGCAAACGACAGATCCACGCGCCGGCATTGGAGCACATGCAAAGCCCGGATCTTGACGCCGCCATCGAACAAATTTGGACCGCGCCGGAGACGCTCGAGCGCGTTCGCGACTACGTGGCGCGGACGCTGCGCAAGTCGTGAGCAAGGCCGTGCTGCACGGGTTGTTCTCGTCGTGTCCCTTCAGGCCGCCGCCAATCCCTGCTCGAGATCGGCGATGATGTCGTCCTTGTCCTCCAGCCCGATCGAGAGGCGAACGACGTCGGGTCCCGCACCGGCTTGGACCTTCTGCGCGTCCGTGAGCTGACGGTGAGTGGTCGAGGCCGGATGGATGATGAGCGAACGCGTGTCCCCGATATTGGCGAGGTGGGAAAACAACTTCACGTTGGAGACGAGCCTGACGCCCGCGTCATAGCCGCCTTTGAGTCCGAACGTGAAGCAGGCGCCCGCGCCCTTGGGGACGTATTTCTTCGCGAGATTGTGGTAACAGTCGCCGGGCAACCCCGGATAGCTCACCCACGCCACCTCGCGCTGATCGGCGAGCCACTGCGCCACCGCCAAAGCATTGTCGCAGTGCCGCTGCATGCGCAGCGGCAGCGTCTCGATGCCGGTGAGGATGAGAAAGGCGTTGAATGGCGACAGCGCCGGCCCGATGTCGCGCAAGGCCAGCACACGGCAGGCGATGGCGAAGGCGAAATTGCCGAAGGTCTCGTGCAGCACGATGCCGTGATATTCCGGCCGCGGCTCGGACAGCATTGGATAGCGCTTTTCGCGCGACCAATTGAACGTACCGCCGTCGACAATGACCCCGCCGATCGAGTTGCCGTGGCCGCCGAGAAATTTCGTGAGCGAATGCACGACGATATCGGCGCCGTAGTCGATCGGCTTGCAGAGATAGGGCGTGGCCAAGGTGTTGTCGACGATCAGCGGAACTCCCGCGTTCTTGGCGATCTTGCCGATTGCCTCGATATCGGTGATGACGCCGCCTGGATTGGCAATCGACTCGATGAAAATCGCCTTGGTCTTCGGTGACACCGCGCGCTCGAACGTGGCGATGTCGTCGGGCTCGGCCCATACCACGTTCCAACCAAAATTCTTGAATGCGTGATTGAATTGGTTGATGGAGCCGCCGTAAAGCTTCTTCGCAGCGACGAATTCATCGCCCGGCCGCATCAAGCAATGCATCACGATGACTTGGGCGGCGTGGCCGGACGCAACCGCCAAGCCCGCGGTGCCGCCTTCGAGCGCAGCAACACGCTCCTCCAGCACCGCGTTGGTCGGGTTGCCGATGCGGGTATAGATGTTGCCGAAGGTTTGCAGGCCGAACAGCGAGGCCGCGTGATCGACGTCCTCGAACACGAAGGAGGTCGTCTGATAGATCGGCGTTGCGCGCGCACCGGTGGTCGGATCGGGCTGGGCGCCGGCATGGATCGCGAGCGTGGCAAAGCCTGGGATGCGGTCGGTCATGCCGGTCCTCGTCCTGCCGGGACCGGACGGTCCGCGGATCCTCACGTTGGTTTATCGAAGCGCCTCCGGGCGTCAAGGCGTCCGGCGGGCGCGTCCTGGCGCGGACACGAACGGGCAGCTCCGCCGGAGAATTCGTTTTAGCGGTCGGGCTTTGCTGCACGCACGGCGGCATCGGTGGCGCCGCCCGCGAGCGTGACACGGTTGAGCGCCATGCGTTGGATGCCGCGTCCGAACAGCTGAGCCTTCTTGGCGGTGAGGGTGCGGGTGTTGACGCCCATCCAGGCGATCTCCGACGACAGGCGCCCGTATTCGATCTTCGGGCAGCGGTTCATCACCACCTTGAGGCCGTTCGCCTCCGCGAGCTTCGCCGCCTCGTCATTGCGGATGCCGAGCTGCATCCAGATCACTTGCGGGCGCGGCGTGAGCGCGAGCGCCTCCTCGACGATCTCGACGGCGTAGCGCGAGGCACGGAAGATATCGACCATGTCGATGGGCTCGGGCACGTCGCTGAGCTTGGCGTAGGCCTTGCGCCCCAGCAGGTCCTGCCCGGCGAGTGCGGGATTGACCGGGATCATGCGGTAGCCCCGCTCAAGCAGATATTTGAAGGCGAAGTAGCTGGGCCGGCTGGTATTGGCGGAAACCCCGACCATCGCGATCGTCTTCACGGTATTGAGGATGCCGCGGATGTAGCCGTCGTCGTAGTGGTCGTGGTCCATGCCGGGCGCCTTTTCGCGTTGAACATAAGGAGCCCACGGCGCGCGCGGAAGAGCGCTATTGCGCCGAAGCGCGAGGCGCGCCTGCGTTCTCCCGTGGCGCGGGAGACGCCGCTGCGCGCAGCCGCACATTCTCCGCCTCCAGCGCCGCGATCCGATCCCGCAACGCGGCCGTGGCCTCCTCGATTTCAGCCTCGGTGAAGCGCGCGGTGATGTGCTGGGAACAGTTCACGTCCCACGCCTCCACCGTGAACAGGATCGCGCGCTCGGGTCGGGCGCGATAACCCGGGTCGATGAGCCGCGCGAGCAATGCCGGGTCGTCTTCCACCACGCGCGCGCGTCCCCAGAGCTTGATTCGGCGCCGGCGCGCAAAATCGAGCAGGAACAGATAGACGCGATCGTTCTCGGCGAGGTTGCTGAGCGTGATGTACTGGCGGTTCCCGGCGTAGTCCGCAAACCCGAGCGTCTTCTCGTCCAGCACCTTGATGAAACTCTTCGGGCCGCCACGGTGCTGGATATAGGGCGCACCGGCAGCGGATACGGTCGCGAGGAACGCGGTATCGAGCTCGGCGATGAAGGCCGCAAGCTCAGGCGTCACGCGATCGGGAAAGCCCGCGGCGATGCGTTTCTCGTAGGCGCGCGTGGAGCCGCGCTGGGCCTGCGCACGCCGGGCCGACGGCGGGAAGACAATGTCGCTGTTGTTGGTCATGGCACGATCCGTCGAGCACGCGAGCCGGCCTGGGCAAGCTCGCAGGTTGGTCAGCAGGTCGATCCCGGGGACCTCTCATGGGGCCGGGATTTGCCCACAATGCAAATAGATCATTTCTCACTTGATGATAATATTCCTTCATCGGAAGATATTATTGCTATATATGCAACAATATGGATCGCATCGATAGCGTTGCGGCCTTTGTGGAAGTCGCCGAGCGACGCAGTTTCACCGCGGCCGCGCGTCGGCTCGCGCGCTCGCCGGCCGCCGTTACCCGCGCGGTGGGCGAGCTCGAAACGCGGCTCGGGGTACGACTTCTCAACCGCACCACGCGCGCGGTCAGCCTCACCGAGGCCGGCGACCGGTTTCTGGCCGGGGCGCGCCGCGTGCTCGCCGATCTCGAGGAGATCGAACGCGCGGCGGCGGGCGAAGGCATAGAGCCGCGGGGCGAATTGCGCGTCACCGCGCCGATCCTGTTCGGACGTCTACACGTGCTGCCGATCGTGACCGAGTTCCTCGGCCGCTTTGCCGACGTGTCGGTCGCGCTCATCTTGATCGATCGGCCTGTCGAGCTGGTGGAGGAGGGGCTCGACGTCGCGGTGCGCATCGGCGTGCTGGCGGAAAGCTCGGCGGTTGCAACCCGCGTAGGCGCGGTGCGCCACATCGTGGTCGCTTCCCCCACCTATCTGGCACAACACGGGACCCCGCAAACGCCCGCGGATCTCGGCGCCCACGCTGTCGTCGCGTTCTCTGGCGTTGCCAGCGTTGAGCGCTGGATATTTCGTAACGCAACCGGCGAAGCGAGCGTCGCCATAAGACCGCGGCTCGTCGTGACCACAGCCGAAGCCGCCCTTGATGCGGTGCGAGCCGATTTCGGCATTACCCGTGTGCTCAGCTACCAGGCCGCCGACGATATCGCCCGCGGTTCGCTCCTTCGGCTGCTGCCAGCGCACGAAGGGCACGAGCTGCCGATCCATCTCCTCTATCCGGGGGGACGGCATCCGCCGCCGAAACTGCGTGCCTTTCTTGATTTCGCCAAGCCGCGCCTGCGCCGCCGCTGCAACGCAATCATGCGCGCGATAAATTCTTGAGCCGCTGTCCTTGACGGCCGCAGGACCCGCGGACCGGAGCCGTCATCACCGATCCTCCCAGGTCGGTTGACGCTTCTCGACGAAGGCGGAAATGCCCTCCTCGGCGTCGCGCGCCATCATATTTTTCACCATCACTTCGGTCGCGTGGTCGTAAGCATCGGCGATGCCCATCTCCAGCTGGCGGTAGAATGCCTCCTTGCCGAACTTCACCGCCGCCGCCGACTCGGCGGCGATCTTGCGCGCAAGTTTGAGGGCCTCGTCGCGGGCCGTGCCGGGCTCGACCACGCGGTTGACGAGCCCGACGCGATAGGCGTCTGCGGCCGAGATCATGTCGCCGGTGAGCAGCATCTCGAGCGCATGCTTGCGCGCCAGGTTGCGCGAGAGCGCGACCATGGGAGTCGAGCAGAACAAGCCGATATGCACGCCCGGCGTGCAGAACTTGGCGCTCGTGGAAGCGATCGCCAGATCGCAGGTCGCGACCAGCTGGCAACCGGCCGCGGTGGCGGTTGCTTCGACCGCAGCGAGCACCGGCTGCGGCAGCCGCAGGATGGCGAGCATCACCGCGCTGCAACGCTGCATGATGTGGCGGGTGTAGCTGCGTCCCCCATCCGCATCGGCGCGATGGGCGGTCAATTCCTTGAGGTCGTGTCCGGCCGAAAACGCGCTTCCCTGCGCCGCGAGCACCACTGCGCGGATGCGCTTGTCGGCGGCAAGGCTTTCAAGCTCTTGCGACAGGGCTTCCAGCATCGCCTCGGACAAGCTGTTGCGGGCTTGCGGGCGGTTGAGCGTGAGAACGGCAATGTTGCCGATATCCTCCCGCACCACGACCGGCTCATTCGCGGCCGCGGGACCGCTGGCAGGCGCGGAGGATTGGGCTTTCATTGGCGTCGGTTTCCGGGGAGTTCGTCCATCTCCCTTCTACTTAGCGCAGCGGCCGGGCGGCGCAAGCTACCGCGGAACAGGGAGAGCGCCGGCGCGTTAAGGCGTGAGGACGATCATTTGCGACGTGGTGGCGCGGTGGCAAGGAAGACGGCTACCTCAAGGAGGCGTGCCGGGCGCAAGCGCCGCAGCCCGCGGCAAAGCGGGTCGTCGCGCCGCGCGGCGGGGACGGGTCGGCGTTGGTCGCAGTACGTGACCGAACACAGCGATGCGCTGACCCTCGACAAGGGCGTCTTCACATTACGCGATCCCAAGCGGATCGCGGCGTCGTTGAAGCGGTCGGCTGAAGGAAGCAGGCGTCGGAAAAGTAGTCCCTTTCGCTCCGCGCTTTCCATGCTCACCTTCTACATCAATCGTGCCGGCAAGAGTCTGCCCGCGTCCCGTAAGAGGACCTTGATGCGGGCGAAGGACGAGTTGCGCAAGCAATTCGGCAAGGCGTGACGGATCCGGCTTCGCGTCCCAGGTGCGGAGCATGCGCTGCACCATGGACGCGGAAATACGCCCATCGCGACCCGTGAGTTCCGCGTCGTATGGGAACTGAGCGTGCGCCGATCTTTTTCATTCGCCCACAATCGTCTAGTTCTGGCGCCGTCCTGGAGGGCGGCGGATGGCGGTGGTGATGACAGTCGAGGAGCTCGAGCGCTTTTTCCTCGCCGAGTTTCCGCAAGTGTTCCATTCCAAGAGCGGCCTTGTAATCGAAGCGGTATGGGAGCGCGGCTGCCGGGTGCGGCAGGCGTTCCGTCAGGTCTCGGTACGACCGGGCGGTACGATTTCCGGACCCACCATGATGGCGCTTGCGGACTTTGCCATGTATGTGGCGGTGCTTGCCGCGATCGGTCCGGTCCCGCTGGCCGTGACCATCAACCTCAACATCAATTTTTTGCGCAGGCCCGCGCCGCGCGACTTGGTCGCCGAGGCGCGGCTGCTCAAGCTCGGCAAGCGGCTCGCCACCGGCGAGATCACCATTTGCTCGCACGGCGAGACGGAGCCCGTGGCTCACGCGACCTCGACTTATTCGATTCCGACAGGAAATGGCTGGGAGGTATTATAGAACCATAATGATAAATGATTGAGTAAACGGAGATATATTGACGACGGCGTTGACCGCAGCCGGGCCGCGGGTGTATGAGCCGCGCGCAGCGAGACATGTTCGCCAGTCGTTACGGAACGCCGTGTCATGAAAACCGTGCTGACCGGCAAGAAGCGCGAGAACAAGATCTATCGCCATCACACCGGCCATATCGGCGGCATCAAGGAGCGCACCGCGCGCTCGATCCTGGAGGGCAAATTTCCGCAGCGGGTCGTGGAGAAAGCGGTCGAACGCATGCTACCGCGCGGACCGCTTGGCCGCGTGCAACTCGGCAATCTACGCGTCTATGCCGGCCCCGCGCATCCGCATGCGGCGCAGAACCCCGAAACGCTCGACGTTGCCGGCCTCAACCGCAAGAATACGAGGAGCGCGTGACCATGGCCGAAACCATGCAGTCGCTCGATCAACTGTCGGCACTCAAGCCGGCTGCCGCGCCCGAGACTCCGAAATACGTCCAAAAGCTCGACAAGCATGGACGCGCCTATGCGACCGGCAAGCGCAAGGACGCAGTCGCGCGAGTTTGGGTTAAGCCGGGTGCCGGCAAGATCGTCATCAATACCCGGGAGATCGAGATCTATTTCGCGCGGCCGGTGCTGCGCATGCTGATTCAGCAGCCGCTGGTGGCGACCAACCGCAGCGGCCAGTACGACGTCACCTGCACCGTCTCGGGCGGCGGACTGTCGGGCCAGGCCGGTGCCGTGCGCCACGGCCTGTCCAAGGCGCTGATGAACTACGAGCCCGATCTGCGCGGCGCATTGAAGCGCGGCGGCTTCCTCACCCGCGACCCGCGCGTGGTCGAACGTAAGAAATACGGCAGGGCCAAAGCACGGCGCTCATTCCAGTTCTCCAAGCGCTAGCTTTCGGTCCGATCGGCGTCATTTGCCGCGCAAAAGCGGCGAGCGCACGTGACCGCCGGCCAAGCCTCGCGAGCCATGTCGCGTCTTGCCCTGACCTTTGCCTGCTGCCGTTACGATCGGATGGATGCGATCCGCGAAGGGGACGTGGTCCCCGCGGGGCTGACCCTCAACTGCATCACGCTGAAATCCGGACGCGAGATTTTCGACCGCATGGTGGGCGGGCAGGAATTCGACGTGGCGGAGCTGTCGGCGTCCGAATTCATCAGCCTAGTGGGCCGCGGCGATTGTCCGTTCGTCGCGCTGCCGGTGTTTCCCTCGCGCGCCTTTCGACACAGCTACATCTTCATCAATACCCGGCGCGGCATCCGCACGCCGAAGGATCTCGAAGGCAAGCGCGTCGGGCTGCCGCTCTATACCCAGACCGCGGCGATCTGGGCGCGCGGGCATCTTATGCATGAATTCAATGTGGATCTCGCAACCATCCAGTGGGTGGAGGGCGCGGTGGAGAAACCTGGCGCACACGGCAGGCCGCACGCGCCGGCGCTGCTGCGGGCTGTTCAAATCCAGCAAAACACCAGCGCTGAGCCGCTCGGAACGCTGCTCGCGCGCGGGGCGATCGACGCGCTGATCGGATCGCGCAAGCCCGACGAGCTCGGGCGCCACCCCGATGTCGCCCGCCTGTTTCCCGACTACCGCCTGCTCGAGCGCCAACTCTACCAACGCACCAGGATCTTTCCGATCATGCATCTCATCGCGATGCGCCGCGATCTTTACGAGCGGCAGCGCTGGATCGCGGCGAGCCTCTACAACGCATTTGTCGAGTCGAAGCGCCGCGCCCGCAGCCGAATGCGCTACGCCGGCTCGCTCAGCGCCATGCTGCCGTGGCTGATCGACGATGTGGAGGAGATCGACGACGTCTTCGGGGGCGACGCCTTTCCCTATGGCATTGAGGCCAATCGGGCGACCTTGCAGGCGCTGGTCGCGTACATGGTCGAACAGCACTTCATCGCCCGGCCGATTCCGATCGAAGATCTGTTCGTCCCGCTCTCCGGCGCGATTGGGACGTGATCATCGTTTTCGATCGTTCCTCACGGCACCCGGAACAAAAAAAGGGCGCCCGCAGAGGCGCCCGTTGAGGTGCATCGCAACGGCGATGTTGGGAGGACGCTACGCTGAATAGTACATTTCGAACTCGACCGGGTGCGGCGTGTGCTCGAAGCGGATGATCTCCTGCATCTTGAGATCCACGTAGGTGTCGATGAAGTCATCGTCGAACACCCCGCCCGCCTTGAGGAAGGCGCGATCCTTGTCGAGATAGCCGAGCGCCTCGCGCAGCGAGCCGCATACGGTGGGGATTTGCTTGAGCTCCGCCGGCGGCAGGTCGTAGAGGTCCTTGTCGATGGCGGGACCGGGATCGAGCTTGTTCTTGATGCCGTCGAGACCCGCCATCAGCATGGCGGCAAAGGCGAGGTAGGGGTTGGCGAGCGGATCCGGATAGCGCACCTCGACGCGCTTGCCTTTGGGCGAGGAGGCAAGCGGGATGCGGCAGCCGGCCGAGCGGTTGCGCACCGAGTAGGCGAGCAAGACCGGCGCCTCGAAACCCGGTACCAGCCGCTTGTAGGAATTGGTGGTGGGGTTGGTGAACGCGTTGATCGTGCGCGCGTGCTTGAGGATGCCGCCAATGTATTGGAGCGCGGTATCCGAGAGGTCGGCATATTTGTTGCCGGCGAAGGTGGGCTTGCCCTCCTTCCAGATCGATTGATGGCAGTGCATGCCGGAGCCGTTGTCGCCGTACACGGGCTTCGGCATGAAGGTCGCGGTCTTGCCGTAGATCTGCGCGACCTGCTGCACGCAGTACTTGTAGATCTGCATCTGATCGGCCATGCGCACCATGGGCGCGAACTGGAACCCCAGCTCATGCTGAGCCGAGCCGACCTCGTGGTGATGCTTTTCCACCTTGCAGCCCATGCGCGCCATGGCGCCGAGCATTTCCGAACGCATGTCCTGCGCCGTGTCCAGCGGCGGCACCGGGAAGTAGCCCTTCTTGAACCCGATGTGGTGACCGAGATTGCCGCCCTCGTATTCGGTGTCGGAATTGATCGGAAATTCCACTGAATCGAGCTTGAAGCCGGTGTTGTACGGCTGCACGACGTATTTGACGTCGTCGAAGATGAAGAATTCGGCCTCCGGCCCGAAGAAGACCGTGTCGCCCACGCCCATGGACTTGACCAAACCTTCGGCCTTTCTGGCAATCGAGCGCGGGTCGCGGTTATAGGGCTCGCCCGTCAACGGCTCGAGCGTGTCGCAGACCAGGACCATCGTCGTCTCGGCGTAGAACGGATCGATGCAGGCGCTTTCCGGATCGGGCATGAGCTGCA
>Ga0318518_10000142_pt1 | contig 15697 bp, 14 predicted proteins | sample GRESIP176b2f22_FD_203483 | JGI IMG/M metagenome (GOLD analysis project Ga0318518, IMG submission 203483) | Tropical soil microbial communities from Luquillo Experimental Forest, Puerto Rico - GRE.SIPMG.176b2f22 | ecosystem: Environmental > Terrestrial > Soil > Tropical forest > Bulk soil...
GTAGACGAAGGTGCTGGCGGAGAGGCTCGGTAGGTAGAACGCGGCATCGGCGGCGCACGCCTTCTCCGCCAGCCGCCGCGCCATGAACAGCCGCCGGTTGAGCGTCGCCTCATCGAGCTCCGCCGAACGGCAGTCGACGAACAGCTGCTCGATCAGCGGCAGGGATCTCAGCGCCTCGGCGCCGCACGCCTCCGGGTTGGTTGGCACCGCGCGCCAGCCGGCCACCGTGACCCCCTGGCGTGTGAGCTCCGCCGCGAGCGCCGCCCGGGCCGCAGCCGCCTGTTGCGCATCGCCTGACAGGAATACCAGCCCGGAAGCGAAGCGGTTGCTGAGGGCGATGCCGCACTCCGCCGCGACCGCGCGCAGGAAACGCTCGGGCCGCTTCAGCAGCAGTCCGCAGCCATCGCCCGTCCTGCCATCGGCGGCGATGGCGCCGCGGTGCGTCAGGCGGTTGAGAGAGGTGATGGCAGTGCGCACCAGCCAGTGGCTCGCAGCATCGTCCAGGCTCGCGATCAGCCCGAATCCGCAGCTGTCGCGCTCGTAGGTGTCTTTGTACAGTCCGCGCTCGGGAGTGTGCATGGCGAGAGCCTCTGGCTGCGCGTGCAACGCGGGCGCGCCGCAGCATCAGGCCTCAGGGCCCGCGGCTCGAGCGCACACCGGCAATTCGTTCGCTCAGGAGATCCGCGGGTGCCTCGAGCGACTCGAGGGTCCGCGAACGAGCAGTCGTGCAGGACGTGCGTATCAGCGCGTCCGCGGAACCGACTGTCTTACACCATCACTATGTGCCCGATAATACCGGCCTGCGAAGCTCTTGCAAGCACCGATCCGCGTGAGCGAGCTCTCGACACCACGACTCTGGCTGCGGCAATGGCGCGCGAGTGACCGCGAGCCGTTCGCGCGTCTCAACGCGGACCCGAGCGTGATGCAGTTCATGAGTCGTTGCCTCAACAGCGCCGAGAGCGATGCGTTCGCGCGCGCCGCCGAGGCCGAGATCGCCCGCCAGGGGTGGGGGCTGTGGGCAGCGGAGCTGCGCCAAAACGGTGCGTTCATCGGCTTCGTCGGTCTGCGTGCGCCGACCTTCGAGGCAGCTTTCACTCCCTGCATCGAGATCGGCTGGCGCCTCGGGCGCGAAAGCTGGGGTCAGGGTCTCGCCACCGAAGCGGGCCGCGAGTGCCTGCGCTTCGCCTTCGAGACGCTCGCACTGCTCGAGGTGGTCTCCTTCACGGTGCCGGCGAATCGCCGCTCCCGTGCCGTGATGGAGCGGCTCGGAATGGCGCACGATGTGCACGGGGACTTCGACCATCCGCGCTTGCCCGAGGGACACCCCTTGCAACGGCACGTGCTCTATCGGCTGAGGCAGGAGGGCTGGCGGCAGGGTCTCTAGCAGTGTCTACAGGGTGGGCCGAAAGCAGAGGTGGTTGGACGAATGGTTCACCAATTGGTTAACCATTCAGGAAACGTCCATCAGCTCGCCTCCTCTCACGCCGGCGGCTCGCGCACGATGAGCCCGACCTCGAGCCGCTGCGTCCGCCGTACCACCTGCAGAGTGAGCTCGCTGCCCGGCGGCACCCGGCTCAGGAGGCGGTGGAGCGCATCGATGCCGTCGACCGGCTCCTCGTTCACCGCCACGATCAGATCGCCGGGCCGCAGGTCGGAGGTGGCCGCGGGGCCTGAGCTTTCGCGCGAGAGGACCTCCGCCGCGTGCCGTGTGCTCAGTCCGAGTGCACGTACCAGGCGCAGATCGAGCGGGCGATCGCGCGCGGCGATGCCGAGCCAGGCGCGGCGCACGCGGCCCTGGGTGAGAATCTCCGTCAACACCCATTGCGCGGTGGCTGCGGGCACGGCAAAGCCGATGCCCTGCGCCATGGCGATGATCGCGGTGTTGATGCCCGCCACGCGTCCAAGCGCATCGACCAGCGGCCCGCCGGAGTTGCCGGGGTTGAGCGCTGCGGTGTGCTGCACCACGCTCTCGATGAGCCGGCCCTGGCGGCTGCGCAGCGAGCGGCCGAGCGCGCTCACCACGCCCGCCGATACGGTGGACTCGAAGCCGAAAGGGTTGCCGACCGCGACGACGAGTTGGCCCGGACGCAGACGCTGCTCGGGCGCCAGGCGGGCATAGGGCAACGTGGCCGCCTGCGCACGCAGCACGGCCAGGTCGGTCGCCGGATCGCGGCCCGCGACCACGGCCGGCACGCTGCGGCCATCGACGAAGGTGACGCGTGCCTCGGTTACCCGCTGCACCACGTGCTCGTTGGTGAGCAGGTACCCATCGGGCGTCACCACGACACCCGAGCCGGCGCCGCCTCGCGCCCGCTCGGCCTCGCGCGCCCCTCCCACGTAGACGCTGACTACCGCAGGGCCGACCTGCTCGACCGCACCGACCACGGCAGCCGAGTACGCATCGAGCGGCTCGGCCGCGGACGTCAGCGGCGCTGCGGCGGATCCGTCCTCGGGCAGTTCGTTGTCGAGCATTTCCGCGGCAATGGGGTCCTGGCGCCGGAAACTCAAGGGGCCGCTGACCGGATCCCGGGCCTCGCGGCACCCGCCCAGTGCTGGCGCGCTTCGCCCGCCGATTCCTGCGAGAATCGTCCGACCCCATGATCAGCCTGACACAAACCGCCATCCTGCTGGCAGCGGCTGTGGTCGCCGTTTCGCTGTTCCGCTTCGCGCGGCTCTCCTCGATCCTGGGTTATCTCGCCGCCGGCCTTGCGATCGGCCCCTGGGGCCTGAACCTCATCAGCGACGTCGAGCACATCAGGCACGCGGCCGAATTCGGCATTGTGCTGCTGCTCTTCGTCATCGGGCTCGAGCTGCAGCCGACCCGGCTGTGGGTGATGCGGCGTATCGTGTTCGGGCTCGGTGCCGCGCAGGTGGCGCTGTGCACGCTGCTGCTGGGCGCGATCGCCTGGGCGCTCGGGCAGCCGCCCGCTGCTGCCGGCATCATCGGCTTCGGTCTCTCGCTGTCCTCGACGCCGCTGGTGCTGCAGGTACTCGCCGAACGGCAAGAGTTGAAGACGCAGCACGGCCGGGCGGCCTTCGGCATCCTGCTGTTCCAGGATCTCGCGGTATTGCCTGCGCTCGCGATCCTGCCGATGCTCGAGCCGCTGCCTGACTCTCACCCGAGTGTAGGGCCATGGTGGCTCACGCTGCTCAAGCTCCTCGCCGTGGGCGCCGGCGTGCTGATCGGCGGCGGTCGAGTGGTACTGCGGCCCGCGCTGCGCCTCGTCGCGCGGGTGCAGGTGAGCGAGGTGTTTACCGCTGCGGCACTGCTCACGGTCATCCTCACCGCGTTACTGGCGAACCGGCTGGGACTCTCGGCCTCGCTCGGAGCCTTTCTCGCCGGCGTGCTGCTCGCGGACAGCGAATTCCGCCACGAGCTCGAGGCGGACCTCGAGCCCTTCAAGGGGTTGCTGCTCGGGCTGTTCTTTATCTCCGTGGGGATGGCGGCGAACCTCGGGCTGCTGCGCTCCGCACCGCTCGAGCTGCTCGCGCTCACTGCGGGTTTCCTGCTGGTGAAAATCCTCGCCATCACCGCACTCGGCAAGCTCGCGCGCATGCGCGGGGACTCGCCGCTGCGGTTGGGATTCGCGCTACCGACCGGGGGCGAGTTTGCGTTCGTGCTGTTCAGCCTCGCCGAGCGGGGAAAGCTTTTCGATGTCCACACCGCGGACCTGCTGATTCTGGCGGTGACGCTGTCGATGATGCTGGGGCCTCTGCTACTCATTGCGTACGAGGCGGTGAGCCAGCGTCGCAAGGCGGAGGCAGCAGCGCCCTACGATGAGATCGACGCGCGCGACATCCCGGTGATCATCGCGGGCTTCGGGCGCTTTGGGCAGATCGTGGCGCGCGTCCTGCGCGTGAAGGGGCTCACCTTCACTGCCCTCGACAGCAGCCAGACGCACGTCGATTTCGTGCGCCGCTTCGGTAACCAGGTCTACTATGGCGACGCATCGCGCCTCGACCTGCTGCGCGCCGCCGGTGCGCAGACTGCCCGTGTGTTGGTACTCGCGATCGACGATGTGGATGCTTCGGTGCGCACCGCGACGGTGGTGCGCGAGCAGTTCCCGCAGCTGCGCATCTTCGCGCGCGCCCGCAGCCGCCAGCATGCATTCGCGCTCATGGACGTCGGGGTCACCGAGATCATCCGCGAAACCTACGCCTCGAGCCTGGAGCTGGCAGGCGCGGTGCTGGAGGCACTCGGGGAAACGCCGGCGAGTGCCCGCGAGGCGGTGCGCCGCTTCCGTCAGCACGATCAGGAGACTCTGCAGGCGCAGTACCGCGTCAAGGAGGATGAGGAGAAGTTTCTCGCCACCACCCGTGAGGCTGCGCAGCAGCTCGAGCGCTTGTTCGAGGCCGACGAGGCGAGATCCGAAGCGACACAGCGGCATGGATGAGGCACGCAGCGTGCGTGAATTCTGGTTCGGCACCGTGCCGCTGTCCGCGGAGGCCCTGAAGCGGCGCGTCCTTTTCTGGTTCGGGGACGAAGCTTCCGAGTGGCGACAGCGGCGGGATGAGCATATCCGCGTCCGCTTTGGTGAGCTGCTCGAGCGCGCTGCGCGGGGCGAGCTGTCCGGGTGGGCCGATGGGCCGCGGCGGCGCCTGAGCCTCATCATCCTGCTCGATCAGTTCCCGCGCAGCATCTTCCGCGGCACCGCACGTGCGTTTGCCTACGATGCGCAGGCGCTCGGCCTCACGCTCTCGGGCATGCAGTCCGCAGCGGACGCAGCGCTCACGGTGGTGGAGCGGATCTTCTTCTACATGCCGCTGCAGCACGCCGAAAGCCGCGAAGTGCAGGAGGAATCGGTGGCCGCATCCCGGCGGTTGCTCATGGAAGCTCCCGCGCAGATGCGCGACACCTTCACCGCCGCCCTGCGCTCGGCCGATAACCACCGCTCGATCATCGAGCGCTTCGGGCGCTTTCCCTACCGCAACCGCGCGCTCGGGCGCGAGAGTACGCCAGCAGAGCTCGAGTGGCTGCGCTCAGGCGGTGCCAGCTTCGGTCAGTAATCCGACACGAGCCGCTCGAGGTGCCGCAGGCGCGTCTCGAGCGCGCGTCGCGCCTCGAGCAGCTCCACGGCGAGTGCGGCGCCGCTCACATTGACCCCCAGATCCTGTATCAGCCGGCCAGCCACTCGCAGTCGTGGCAGCGCTGCGACCGGTACCTGCCAATCACCCGGGGCACGCTCGCGCGGCGAGACGATCCCAAGTGAGGCGAGCTCGAGCAGCACCTCCAGGTCGAGGCGGCAAAGCTGGCAGATCTCGCTCGCGGCGATCCACTCACCCTCGCCGAGGACGTGCGCTTCGAGCACCTGAGTCACGCGTACCATGGATCACCTCGCCTCGCCGGCGCGCGGATCGAAGTTGAGTTTCGCCCGCATTTCCTCGTAGAGCGCTTTGGCCTGCGGAGTGTCCGCCGGAGGGAGCACCACCTTCAGCTGCACGTACTGATCACCGGCGGGCTGCCCCGGGAGCCCGCGTCCGCGCAGGCGCAGCTTCTGGCCGGATTGTGCGCCGGCCGGAATGCGCATCTCGACCGCACCACCGAGTGTCGGCACGGTGACGCTCGCACCGAGCGACGCTTCCCAGGGCGCGACCGGGAAAGTGATGGTCACGTCGCGGTTGTCGAGCGTGTAGCGCTTGTCGGGCAGGATGTGCGTCTCGAGGTACAAATCCCCGGCGCTGCCGCCGCCACCGGAGGGCTCGCCCTGCCCCGCGAGGCGGATGAGCTGACCTTCGCCAACACCTGCAGGGATCGCGACCCGCACGGTGTGCGAGTGCAGCTCGATCGAGCCGTCCGGCTTCACCTCCGGGCGCTTGAGCTCGAGCATCCGCACGGCGCCGCGGTAGGCCTCCTCGAGTGTGATGTCGACACGGGCGTGGTGATCGCGCCCGCCGGCACGGCGTGCGGCCCCGGCGAAGGGCGAGCCGCCGCCAAAGAGTGAGGCGAAGAAATCGCTGAAGTCCTCCTCACCGGTGGCGCCGGCGGTGCCGCCGGCGCCCCTGCCCGCGTAGCGGCGGCGGCCACCGCCCGCACCGGGAGGAGCACCGGAAAACTCGAATCCGCTTCCCCAGTCCGGAGGTGGCCGGAATGTCTGCCCCGACTTCCATTCACTCCCGAGCTGGTCGTACGCGGCGCGCTTCTCCGGGTCGCGCAGCACCTCATAGGCCTCCTGCATCTCCTTGAAGCGCGCCTCGGCGTTAGGCTCCTTGCTGACATCGGGGTGATACTTGCGCGCGAGCCGCCGGTACGCGGTCTTGATCTGGTCCGCGGTAGCAGCGCGTTCGACGCCCAAGATCTTGTAGTAGTCCCGGAATTCCATCCAACACTCCGCCGCACCAGGCGGCACCTGCGATTCTAGCTGCAGCCCGCACTGCTCCGGGGCGGGGACCTTCCACGCCTGCACCACCCTGGGGCGCTGCCGCGCAGCTCCCGCGCCCTGCGGGCCCGGACCTCTGCGGTACATGGGGCACGGAATTTGCTTCCTCAAGCAGGCGGCAGCATAGAGGCCCGGCGATGCGTCTTTCCCGATTCCCGCCCCTGAAGAACCTGCGGGCCTTTTGCGTGGCTGCCCGCCACCTGAGCTTCAAGTTCGCGGCTGACGAGCTGTGCCTGACACCCTCCGCGGTCAGCCACCAGATGAAGGAGCTCGAGACGATTCTCGGCATGCGGCTGTTCGAGCGGCGGACGCGCTCGCTCGCGCTGACCGGAGCCGGCCACCGCCTGCTGGAGGAAGTGGAGCCACTGCTCGAGGGACTCGATCGCGCCCTGACGCAGCTCGCGCGGCATGACGGACGCCAGACACTGCGGGTGCGCGCGCCGGCGCTGTTCGCCAACGAGCTGCTCATTCCGCGACTCGAGGAGTTCTGCGAGGCGCATCCGCTGATCGACGTCCAGCTCGACACGCGCGACCCTCGACCGATCAGTCACCCGCCGACCGCCGATGTGTCGATCGTGCTCGCCGACACGCCGCCTGCAGGTGTCCGGTTCACACGGCTGTTCTCCACTCCACTGACTGCGGTGTGCGCTCCCCAGCATGCCGGGCGCGTCGCGCGGCTTGGACGCCAGGTGTTCGCCACCCTGCCGCTCATCGTCGATCGCACGCGTCCGCTCGCCTGGAGCAGCTGGGCCGAGGAAGTCGGCCTCGAAACCCCCGAGCCGCGTCAGGTCATCGAGTTCGACACCATGATCGCGGCCGTACGGGCCGCGGAGCGCGGGCTTGGCATAGCGCTCGTACCGGTACTCCTGTGCCAGTCCTGGATCCGCAACGGTGCACTGGTGCGCCTGTTTTCGGTGGAGCTCTCGACGCGGGAGTCTTATTACCTGGTGAGCCGTCCCAGGGACGCCGAACGTCCTCCGGTGAAGGCCCTCACCCGCTGGGCGCTCGCACAGTACCAGGCCGCATGAACCGGCCTCATGCGTGGGCGCAATTCTTTTCGTTTGTCGATGTCGCGACCGCTTCGTATCGTCGGGGCGCGCGCTGCGGACATCGGGACGACCGGAGCGGGAGACGGGTGTCGGGCATCGATCCCCCTCGGGCAGCGCCCGTCTCCCCTCCGATCACCCCTGGAAAAAAAAGCGCCGCGAAGCGGGGGAAGTCGCATCGCGGCGCGCAGAAGCGAACACGGGGAATTGTTCGCAACTAGTCTGTAGAGAGCAAAGCGTGTGCCAAACATGAAAACGCCATTAAAACAATGTGTTATACAGCTACGACCCTCCATCGGGAGGTGACGAGAATTGTCACAATGGAGCCCGGGCCGGTCACTCTCGGGCCACTGGTGGCGGTGCCTGCACCGCCGGCCACCCGGGCGGCTGCCCCGGCCGGGCGGCTGCGCCTGGGGAGCTCAGCGCGGATACACCGGTATGCAGGCCTGAGACTGCTCCCTGAGTAAGTCGCAGATGGCACGAGCCTGCGCCTCGCCGGCAGCGGGGGCCTGAAGGCGGTACAGCTGCCGCGAATCGCTCTCGGCGCTGACGATGCGCGGCGACAGGTTTCCCAGCTCCGGCGCGAAACGACCCTGGAGTCGCCGCCACTCGCGATCGGCGCTCGCCTCGCTGCCGAATGCGCCAAGCTGGACACCGTATCCGGTCCGTGTCTCCGTCTCATTTGCAGCGGCGGGTCTCACCAACGCGGCATCGTCTGGGGCCTGCGCCGCCTCGCCCGGCACGGCCCGTCCGGCATCGATCGACGCAGGCACGGGCGCATCGGCTTCGGACGCCGCGGCGCCCACGGCGACAGCCCCGGGGTCAACCGCTTCAGCCTGCCCGCCAACACCCGCCAGCCCGCCATCACCTGCCGCTACCGCTGCGTCTGCCGTGGCGGCGGTCGCCAGGCGCAACGCGCGCACACCTGAACCGCCGAAGGCTGCAGCCTCTTCCGCCGTGGGTGGCGCAATGCGTGGCGCCGATCCGAGCGAGAACGACTCGATGCGGATGCGCGCATTCTCGGACCACTTCCCACTCGGGTGACGCGCAAGAAATTCCCGGTACGCCTCGACGGTCCCCACCCGATCGGCGTGCTGAAAGTCGCGTTGCACTTCCAGCTGCGCGATCCGCTCCCGCGCCTGATTCAGCAGCTCACTGTAGGGGTGTTGCTCGACGAAGCGCTGCCACGCCTCCGGAGTACCCGCGGCCTCGGCGGAACGCCAGTCCTGCTGTTCTCCGCTACACGCGGCCGTAATCCCGGCGAGGAGGATATAGAGGGCGGCTCTTCCTGCCCGGAATGTGACCATGGTCGGCATCCTTGGGGGACCGGCTCCGTATTATGACCCCGGCATTATGACCCCGGGCGCGCCCTTACGGAGATGTCGATGGCCGAGACCTTGAAGCGCAGGCTCATGGACCAGATTGGCGACTCGCCAACCTTCGTCGCCGAAGGCTCGCGCGTCACTGGTGACCTTGAGACCGCAGGCCCGCTCGTCGTCTGCGGGGCAGTCCGCGGAGACGGCAGGATCGGCGGGGCGCTGCGCATGGCAGTGACCGCGCAGTGGGAGGGTGAGATCCATACGCGGGCCGCGGTAATTGCCGGCAGGATCACCGGCAGGCTCGTTGTCGAGGACAAGCTCGAGGTTGGCATGACCGCCGTGATCCGTGCCGACATCGTGGCGCGCAGCATTGCGGTGGCTCGGGGAGCGATCATCGATGGTGCAGTCACGGTCACCAGCGGCGAGCCGGTCACGCAATTCGAGGAGAAGCGCGCGGCGCGCTAGCTTTCAGCTCGTCTCGCCCAACTCCGCCGCCGCCTCTTCGGCCCGCGCGAGCGGCTGCGAGGCGTCTGCGCCGAGGAGCCGCAGAATGCGCCGCTCGAGCCAGGTCGCTCCCCGCAGTCTTTCAAAGAACCCGCAGTGACCTCCGTAGCGCGTGACAGTCAGCGATAGCGCTGGCGAAGGTGCGAGCCTCGCCAGACCGCTCGCCGGAATGATCGGATCATCGAGCGACGTCAGGATGCTCGCCGGCACCTGCAGGTTTGCCAGCCGCTCACCGGTGATGGCGTAGCCGTTCAGGTAATCCTCCAGAGTGGCGAACTCCGAGTGGGAGTGTACGAGCTCCGCGGTCATGAGCTTCAGGTCACGCAGACGCGCGAGCTGCGCGAAGTCGTAGGTGTCGGGCCAGCAGGCCTGCTTCCTGCGCAGGCTGCGCAGCCACTTACGCACGAAGTACGCTTCGTAGCCCGGCATGCCGCCCTGCAGTGCCGAAAGGGTCTGCACCGGTTCGAGCACCGGTGACACCGCGATGACACGCGCGAGGTTGAGTCCTGCCACACCGGCCTGCGCAGCGACGCGCAGCATGAAATTGCCGCCGAGGGAGAACCCCACCAGCTGCAGCGGCCCACCGTCCCACAGGCGCTGCAAGGCCGCGACGGCGCCGACGACCTCCGGCAGGCGGCAGGAGTGGAACAGCTCGCGGTTCAGATGATGCGTGTCACCGTGATCGCGCAGGTTGAGCCGCACCACCGGAAAGCCGCGCTCGAACAATCGTCGCGCGAGCGATAGCACGTACAGCGAGGCGGCGTTGCCCTCCCAGCCGTGCAGCAGCACGACCGGCACGGCGGCGCTGTGCGCAGGCCTCGAGATGAAGCACTGCAGGCGCACGCCCTCGCCACAGTCGAGCAGTACTTCGCGCGCCGCCGCGAGCAGCGGCGCGGACTCACGCAGCAGCCGGCCGCGGCGCCACGCGGTGCTCGCGAGCATCGATTGCACGTGATGGTTGCGGAGCCAGCGCGCCGGCCGGAAGTCATCGTCGTGGGTCGGCACGGGCTGAAACGTCGGTTTCAATGCAGGCGGATCTCGATCCTGTTGTTCGAAGCCGCGGCGCGGTTCCACTCACCGGCGAGGAGCTCGGGGGTCGCCTGGGGATAAGCGGCCAGCACATTCGCCGGGTCGCCCGCCGATACCTGCACCTGGAGCGCGCCGTGGGTGCTGCTGCGAATCTCGCCGATGAGGTTGGCGAGCGCGAGCGGGATGCGCTGGTTGATGGTGAGTGCGTCTTCCGAGGGGTTGCCGACCAGATCGCACCGGGCGAACGACATCTCATCCGGCGCAGGCGAGTAGCCCTCGGGTGCGTTGCCCACCAGGCAGAAGCGTCCCGCGAAGGTCTTGATGTCTGCAACGCCGGTCACCTTCTGGCGCGCCAGCCGGTAGAGCTGCTGGCGGATGAGATCCAGCCGCGTGCCCGTGAGCGGCTCGGCTCCGTAAGGCACCGGCACGATGACTGGCCTCGCCTGGTCCGCCGCGGCCGTCCGTGAGGCGGAGGTGGAAGATGCGGATGTTTCCGCCGCCGCCGGCGGGGAAATGCCCGGCGCAATGAGCGCCGGCTGCGCACGCAGCTGTGCGACTTCGACCTCGAGCCGCTCGAGGACTCTCACGCTGCGCCACCAGAGCGCGCTGCTCGCGAGCGCAATCGCGAGCGCCGCGCAGGCGACGATCCATGCCCACGGCACGCTGGCCGGAGGCGGCGGCGGCTCGACCGGTGGAAGCGGCGCTGGCGGCGGCAGTGATTCCAGCAGCAGTGCGCGCACCTCGGCAGTGATGCGATCGGTCTGGGTGTCGACGCCAGCCACCAGCGCGCGGCGCAGCTCCGCGAAGTGCTCGCGCAGCGTGCTCTCGGTGAGCACCCGTGGCGCGGGTATTCCCGATTCGGCAGGCGTGCGCACTTCGACCGGGGTGAAGCTCGACTGCTCGCTGGTGCGGCGATCGGGCACGAGATGCAGCTGGTAGAGCACTTTGGAGACATCCGCCGGCTTGATCTGCTTCGGCAGCACGCCGAGCGCCCCGAGCGCGCGCGCCTGCCCGAGGTACACCTCACCCTCCTGCGAGGTGTACATCATGATGGGGATCGTGGCCGTGCGCGGATCGTTCTTGATGGCGCGCACCGCCTGCAGGCCGTCCATGCCAGTCATCAGGTGATCCATGAAGATCACATCCGGGCAGTTGCTGCTGAGGTACTCGATCGCGGCCTCGGCGCTCTCGGCGCTGTCGACGTCGATGTCGTACTTCTCCAGAACGCGGGCGAGAAACAGGCGCGCGGACTTGGAATCGTCCACGATCAAAGCCCGCTTTGCCCCCATGCCCCGCTCCCAACGCCTGCGGTTCGCTACCGCCGGCAGTGTAGCGGAGAACTCCGGGTGTTCAACTGCCACCAGGGCGTAAATACTGAGACGCAGTCGGCGATCTGCCACCGGCTGCCGGCGGGATTTCCGCCTGCTTCAGGCGGGCATGCGCACCGCGCGCGGCGCCGCGCGCAGCTCACGGTAGATGTCCGCGAGTCGCCGCGCCATCGCGGCGGATGACCAGGTGCGCGCGTGCGCGCGCCCGCGCGCCGCCATCTCAGCGCGCAGCTGCGCGTCGCCGAGCACGCGCACCACTGCCGCCGCAAACGCAGCGCGCTCCTCCGGCACGATCAGCGCGCCGCTGCCGGGCAACACCGAGCGGGTCCCGAGCTCGGCGGTCGATACCACGGGCGCCCCCTGCGCCATCGCCTCGAGCAGCACCAGCCCCTGCGTCTCGGTGCGCGAAGCGAATACGAACACGTTGGCTGCTGCGTAGCAGTCGAGCAGTGCGCTGTCGCGCGCGAGATAGCCGGCAAAATGCACCTGCGCATCGAGGCCGAGTGCGGCGACCCGCGCGCGCAGCGCCGCGCGTGCCGGTCCTTCGCCGGCGATCACCAGCAGCGCCCGGGGCACCGACTTCAGCACCTCGACGAACACCTGCAGCAGAAAGCCGATGTTTTTCTCGTGCGCGACGCGACCAATGTAGGTGACCAGCGGACGGTCGGCGTCGATGCCCGCCTGGGCGCGGAAAGCACCACCGTTCCCGCTGCGGAAGCAGTCCGGTGCGAGCCCCGTCGGCAGGATGTGAATCGGGGTGCGCACACCGTAGGCCTCGAGCACAGCGCGCATCGGCTCCGAGGGCGCGATCAGCGCCTGCACGGCGGCGCATTGCGAGCGCGTGAAGCTGCGCGCCAGGAAACGGCTGAGGGTGTGCGGCACCACCGGCAGGTAGTGATGCAGGTATTCCTCGAAGAAGGTGTGATAGGTCGCCACGCACGGGATCCCGATGCGGCGTGCGCAGCGCACGCCGGCGTAGTGTGCGAGGAACGGGGTATGGATGTGCACGAGATCGAACTCCCCGCGCGGCAGTGCGTCGAGGGCGCGCGTCAGTGCGCGCCACGACATGCGCCGGTCCTCGGGGTCCCCTGGCACGCGCGCCGCCGGGATGCGCAGCACACCCTCCTCGCCAGGCAAGTCTTCCCCACCGCCGCTCGCGCCGCCGGTCGCCGCAGCAGGGGGCGCGGGGGACGCCGGCGCGGCGGGCGTGTATCGCGGCGCGACGAGCAGCGTGTCGACCCCGCAGTTGGCGAGGTCCTGGCGAAAAGTGCGTATCGAGGTCGAGACGCCGTTGACGCGCGGGAAGTAAACGTCGGAAAGGAGGAGTACGCGCACCTCAGGCGACGGCGAGACCCAGCTCCGCCAGCGCGGCGCCGATGGAGGCGCCGGCGAGCACGTCGGTCGGATAGTGCAACCCGAGAACCACGCGCGAGCCGGCGATCAGCGCCGTGAGCGGCAGCAACACCCACGCGAGCTCGGGAAAATGAGCACACGCCTGCCAGGTGAAGGACACCGCGTGCAAAGTGTGCCCTGAAGGGAAGCTGTAGCGGTCGAGCGGTGCTGCGGCCTGGTTGATGGCCGCGTGCGTAATGAACGGTCGCTCGCGCACGAACAGCCGCTTGAGCAGCGTATAGAGCACCACCCCGAGCACGCCGGTGAGGGCCATGACGATTGCGGGCTTCATCGCTGCCGCACCGTAAAGCACGGGCAGCGCAAGAATCAGCACGTACCAGAGGATGCCATCACCGAGACGGCTGGCGATCTGGAACACTCGCCGCTGCAGCGGGCGCTGCGCGCCGCGGTTCAGCCGGCAGCAGAGGCCGTATTCGGCCGCATCGACCCGCGCCATGAAACTCGTCAAACCTGTCGCCTTCATGTGGCCCCGCCCTCCGTTGGATTGGCCCATGAGTGGACGCTTACAGCCTCGCCCAGGCCCGCGTCACTCCCATGACGGAAACATGAAAGTTTTGTTTCCCCAATGAGTTAGCTGCGATTTTCTGTGCGCCACTTCACATATTTCGGCATTTAAGTGGTAGCCCTCATGCAGCGCAATGCCTCGTTATGACAGATTTTCGGACGCTCGAACCTCAGGAGTCACATATGAAGAAAATCAAATCGACTCTGCTTGCCCTTGCCCTGCTGAACTCGCTGCTGGCCGCAACGGACGTGACAGCTCAGCAAGCCCTCACGGGAGTGAAGCATCAGAGTTACGCCGTCGTAGTCCTCCCGCCGACCGGCGGCGGCTCGAACACCCTGCTTCCCGGCTACCTCTTTTTTGCGCCGCTGACGCCTGGGGGAACCGCCGGAGTCCTTTCGGACACGAGCACCCCTGGGGTGTCCAGCTCGTACACCTGGACCGCCGGGCGAAAAGTCACTCTCCAGCCACTGCCGCAGCTGCCTGGCCTCAGCGGCACGAACACGTGGCTCAACCGGATCAACGTCTGGGGCCTGTCTGCCGGTTACGGGACGCGTCTGGATGGCACCGGAGCCTCCTTCGACCAGGCCACTCTCTGGCTGCCGAATGGCCGGGTCTTCCCGCTCCAGGCGCCGGCTGGTGCGCAGAGCCATGCGGTGTGGGTCAATGACTTCGGGCAGGCGTCCGGCTGGATCGCCCCGGACTCCATCGACGATGGGTGCTCGTTCGGCATCAACTTCCAATCCCAGGCCGTGATGTGGCAGTTCGGTGTGCCGCGGTCCCTGGGGACACTCGGCGGTACGAACAGCTCCGCCGCGTTCATCAACGATCGCGGACAGGTTACGGGTAATTCGCAAACCTCCGACGTGCCCGACAGCATCACTGGCTGTCCGCCGTTCGACCCCTTCGTCTGGCAGAACGGCAAGATGACCGACATCAACCCGGGCAATTTCGGCGGAGCGCAGGGCGACATCAACTTCCTCAGCAATGCCGGGCACGCGGTGGGATTCGGCACGCTCACGGGAGAGCTCTCCTTCCATGCCTTTATGTGGAAGGGCGGGACGCTGACAGACCTGAGTACCACCGGGAGCCTCGGGGGTGGCGTGGATATCGCTTTCAACGTCAGCGAGCGTGGCCACACCGTCGGCATCAGCACCACGCCCGCGGGGACAGTCCTCGCAGTACTGTGGCGCGATGGAACGTTCACTAGTCTCTCCAGCCTCACCGCTGAAGGCGACGACAACAGTGAGCCTTTCCGTATCAACTCGCGCGACCAGGTGGTCGGAGCATCCTTCTCCTCCGCGACGGGTGCAGAACACGCGTTCATCTGGGAGAACGGCCAGATGACCGACCTCAACGCGCTCATTCCCGCCGGTGCGGGCCTGTTGCTGCTCTCTGCCAACTGGATCGATGACGACGGCGTGATTGCCGCGCTGGCGGCAGTCACTGCGGGCCCCGACACCGGCACTGAGCGCGCGGTGCTGTTGTTTCCGACCGGCAGGTGGGAAGACGACGCGGGCACCCGGTCGGCGGTTGCACCCCGCGCTGCGATGATTGCTGGACCCTCGCAGGCTGCGGCGTCAGCCGCCACCCCGCGAGCGCTGAGCAGGACACCGGACGGACGGGTGAACCCACTGCTGTTGCATCCATTCTCACCGGCGAAGCTGCTGGGTAAGGCACCCTGAGCTGCCGGCAGCCGGATGAGCCGGCCGCGACGGGCGGCGACGGCGCTCTCAGCGCGCCCGCAGCCGCCCGAGCGCCGCGGCGGTGAAGCGTTGGTCGGAACCCGGTGCGTAACAGATGTACAGCGATGGCTCGGTGAGCTCGAGCTCGAGCACCCGCGGCTGACCGGCCGCATCGCGGACCAGGTCGACGCGCGCGTACAGCAGCTGGCCGAATGGCACCTGTGCCACGGCGCGCCGGGCAACCGCGAGCTCTTCCGCGCTGGCAACGCGCGGGCTGATCTTCTCGGGAGCGAACAGCGCTGCGGTGGCCGCTGCGCCCGCCGGCAGCAGCGGTCCCTTGCGGATCGCATGACTGAAGGCGCCCTCGATGAAGACGAGCGCAGTCTCCCCGTCGCGATCCACGCGCTCGAGATAAGGTTGCAGCATCATGCTGCGCCCCGCCGCCAGCAGCGGCTGCAGGTGCGCGAGCATCTCGCCGATAGCGGTGCGCGCGT
>Ga0318518_10000144_pt1 | contig 15669 bp, 15 predicted proteins | sample GRESIP176b2f22_FD_203483 | JGI IMG/M metagenome (GOLD analysis project Ga0318518, IMG submission 203483) | Tropical soil microbial communities from Luquillo Experimental Forest, Puerto Rico - GRE.SIPMG.176b2f22 | ecosystem: Environmental > Terrestrial > Soil > Tropical forest > Bulk soil...
CCACGCCGCGGAGGTCTCTATGCTGTGTCAGCGATTGTGTTACCTCGGCATTCTACTCGCCGCCGCCAGCCTTGCGGCCGCCCAGCAGCAGGACTTCAGCAAGGTCGAGATCCGCACCACGCGCCTGGCCGAGGGGCTGTATGTGCTGCAGGGAGCCGGCGGCAACATGACCGCCTCGGTGGGCGCGGACGGTGTGTTGCTGGTGGACTCCGAGTATGCGGCGCTCGCGGACAAGATCCGTGCCGCGCTCCGCGGCCTCGGCGGCGGAGGCACCGGCAGCGCCGGCGGCAGCAGCTCGGGCGGCGACCAGCCCGGCAGCGGCGCCCGTCGCGACCCGGCGATGCGCTACGTGATCAACACGCACTACCACTTCGATCACACCGGTGCCAATGCCGCCTTCGCCCAGGACGGGGCCACGGTGATCGCGCAGGACAACGTGCGGGTACGACTCAAGACCGGAGGCACCGCCGGCAACGGCGGCTCGATCAGTCGCGAAGTGCCCGCGGTGGAAGCCGCGGCGTTGCCGCAGGTGACCTTCGATCACGAGTTGACCGTACACGTGAACGGCGATGACGTGCGTGCGGTGCACTACCCCAACGCCCACACCGACGGCGACACCATCGTGTTCTTTCCCCACACCGGGACGGTCGCGATGGGGGACATCTACGTACGCTACGGCTTTCCCTTCATCGACATCAACAGCGGCGGGACCGTGCAGGGAATGATCGCGGCCTGCGAGGACGTGCTCCGGCGTGTGCCGGCGGATGCCCGGGTCGTCCCCGGGCACGGCGAGGTTTCTGGTGTCGCCGATCTGCGCGAGTACCTGCAGATGCTGAAGGACACGAGTGCGGCGGTCGCGGGCGCGCTGAAAGCGGGGAAGACGCTCGCGCAGATGAAGCAGGAGCACATCCTCGGCCGCTGGAGCGAACGCTATTCTCCGCCCAAGGCCTTCGTCGACACCGACGCCTTTACCGAGACACTCTACAACTCCCTGCGGCCGGGACACGTCGCGCGCCACGGCAGTCGGCCGCGCTGACCCCATGCGCGCCACTTGCGACTTGCGTGCCCGCGATATGCCGGTATAGCGTTCGACAGGCAGGAGGCATACCCCGGAGAGCGCCATGCGTTGGGACGATCTGCGCGAAAGCACCAACATCGAGGACGTTCGCGCCAGCACCGGCGGCGGCGCAGGTTTGAGACTCGGTGTCGGTGGCACGCTTCTCGCCCTCATCGCTTCCTACTTCCTCGGTATCGACCCGCGGCTCATCCTGGGTCTGATGAGCGCGGTGCCGAGCCAACAATCGGCACCCGCAGCGCAATACGGCACACCGCAGGACGAGCAGGGCCGCTTCATCGCCGCCGTGCTAGGCGAGACCGAGGACACCTGGGGCGCCATCTTCCAGTCGAAGGGGGCGGAGTACGTTCCGCCGAAGCTGGTGCTTTATCGCGACGCCACACCGACAGCCTGCGGCACGGGCAGCGCGGCAGCGGGCCCCTTCTATTGTCCGAACGACCGCAAGGTCTATCTCGACCTGAGCTTCTTCCAGCAACTCGGGGACGAGTTCCAGGCCCCGGGGCAATTCGCCCAAGCGTATGTGCTCGCCCACGAGGTCGGTCATCACGTGCAGAACCTCCTTGGGATTGCCGACCGGGTGCGTGCCGCCCAGGAGCGCGCCTCGGAGGCTGACGCCAACCGGCTTTCGGTGAAGCTCGAGCTGCAGGCGGATTGCTTCGCGGGGGTTTGGGCGCATCATGCCGATGAAACCAAGCACATCCTGGAACAGGGGGATGTCGAGTCCGCCCTGCGCGCGGCGAGCGCGGTGGGCGATGACACGCTGCAGCGACGCACCCGGGGCTATGTGGTGCCGGATTCCTTCACGCACGGCACTTCGGCGGAGCGCGTGAGTTGGTTCAAGCGCGGCCTGACTTACGGCACGATCGAGAGCTGCGATACCTTCTCAGCGCCGACGTAGCAAGCCCGACGGCCGGCGCTCGCTCGAACGTCAAACTCAACCTGACTCGGCGCTACTTCCCCTTGGCCGCCGCGTCCTCGACCTGGTGGACCTGGGCCATCGCCCTCTCGGTCGCCTGCCGGGCGCACTCGGCGTCACTCGGAGTGCTAAGACGAAATTGTCTGCCGAGTTGCTGGCACGCTGCCATCGCGGCCTGACTCACGCGGGCCTCGAACGCCTGCCGTCCGATTGGGGTGGAGATATCGAGTCCCTCGGCCGTCACGGTGTACCCCATGGAGACATCCCTGATAGGTATGCCGCTTGAGGTGGTACCGATCCTCGTCGACACCGCACGATGGGTCTCGACGATTACCTCCGGCATCGGGACGTTCTGCGCGATCACATTACCTGCCACGGCGACTCCGGCGACCGCGCCGGCAATGATGAGCCTGTTGTTCATGACAACTCCCTCCATGTCAAACCCTGATCCTCGAGTTTGAACGAGTGTTGGACCTGCGTCATCGGGCCGCTTCCTCGAGCGGCAGCGTGGCGGGCACTCTATCCGCTCTTGCCGGAATAGTTCGCGGACAGGTAGTCGAGAATCTGCTTCGCTTCCTCGTCGGTAATCGGCGCGCCGAAGCGATCCTTCATCTTCTGTATGGTCTTCTGCCACGCGGCGCGATCCATGGCCGGGGCATTGGCCGGGATGTACTCGACGCTGTGGCAGATGATGCAGCGCCCGACCGTGAGATCGCGCCCCGCGCCTTCGCGAAGCTCGGTGACTTCCGCGGCAACCGCAGGCATAGGTGCGCCGACCGCGCGCGGTGTGTCGCCGAAAGTCGCCGCGGCGAGCGCCGCAGCGAGCGCGGCGAGCGCCGCGCCATGGCGCACCCGCGGTCGCATCAAGTCACCTCCACGCGCACGGTCTGCACCCTGTTGTCGTGGTAGCCGGCGGCATTGAAGGTGAGCGCCTCCGGTTGGATCGCGCCGTTGCGGCTGCGCGCGCGAACGGCGATCTCGAGCGGGCCGGCGCTGGAGGTATCAAGCGGCAGTTGAAACTCGCGCCACGCGAAGCGTCCCAGGTCGCGCCCGAGCGTGGCCTCGCGCCAGCTCTGGCGCCCATCGACAGAGACTTCCACCGCTGCGATGCCGGAGCCGCCATCCCAGGCCTTGCCGGCGAGTTGCGCGGGCTCGCCGCGCCGCAGGCGCGCCGCGGGCGCCGGACTGGTGATGAGCGAGTTCACGAGCATCTCGGTGATCGGGGTGGTTTCCGGCGTCTCCTGGCTGACGAAGCGTGCGGTCGGGAAGGCGCCGGTCGGTATCCGATAGGCCGACTTCATCCAGAAGCCATCGAAGGCCGTCGGTTGAATGCGGATGTCCGTCAGATGCTTCATCCAGTAGGTGCCGGTCCAGCCGGGCACGATGAGGCGCGCCGGGGCTCCGTTCCAGTGCGGCAGCGGCTGGCCGTTCATCTCGAACGCGATGAGCGTGCTCTCATCGAGCGCCCGCTCGATCGGAAGGCTCTTCACGAAATCCGGTGTTGCGGGCAGCACCGACGTATCCGCGCCGTTGAACACCACCTCGAGCGCGTCGGCCGCAACGCCCGCTTTGTGCAGTACGTCGCGCAGCCGCACTCCGGTCCAGCGCGCATTTCCCATCGCGCCGTTGCCCCATTGCACGCCCGGCACGCGCGGCGAGAACAGCCCACGGCGGTTTCCCGAGCATTGATTCACGGCCGCGAGGCTGGCGCTCGGGAAGCTGCTCTTGAGCTCGTGCAGCGAGAGCGCAAGCGGACGCTGCGCGCTGGGTCCCCCGACCCGCAGCTGCCAGCTTGCCGTAACAACCTGAGGGATCACCGGCAGGTGGTAGCGCACGAAGAACACGGCGTTGCCCGTGTAGAGCGGGACGAGATCCGCGAGCGGCGTCTCGAAGTTGGGGGGCCGAAAGGCCCGCTGGATGAGCGGATTCTTTCCCGGGAGTGCGGCGAGCAACGTGTCCCCGCCGCCGGAAGCGGCGGGGACCTTCTCCTCCCCTCGTGCCCCCGCAGCGATGAACCCCGCTGCCGCGAGCAGGGCCTCACGCCGAGTCAGTGCGGACACTCAGGAACAGCTCTTGCCGTACGCGGCGCGCGCACCCGAAGCCTTCGCAGCCGCCTCCGTCATGTACTCACCCTTCTTGGTCTTGCCGTACCACTGGTCTCCCGGGCAGTGGTAGACCTTGCTCTCGGAGTTCACCCACACCTGGCCTGCTCCGCCACCCGGTGCGGGCTGAGCGGGCGGCGCGTACCTTTGGCCCGACGCCGTGGCGGGCGCTGTGGCAGCCGCACCAGCGGTGGCCGCCGCTGCTGCACCTGCCGCCGGTGCCGCCGCGGCTGCGCCGCCACCCGAGGCACTGGCGGCCTTGTTGATCCCGCCATGGCCACTGCAGGCACCGCGACCGCCGTGCGGAGAGGTCGTGCCGTCCTTGCAGACGACCGGCGTGCCGCTCGCGGAGGATGCCGCGCCGGCGGTCGCCGGGGCCGCGGCCGCCGGGGCCGCGGCCGCAGTCGCCGCGGGAGCCGCGCCTCCGCTCGAGGCTGCCTTGTTCACACCGCCATGACCGCTGCAGGCTCCACGACCGCCGTGGGGTGAGGTCGTGCCGTCGTTGCAGACCACCGGACCGCCCCCGCTGGCGGGCGAGGAGCTCGCGGCCGCCGGCGCCGCTGGCGCCGCTGCCGCCGCCGGCGCGCTGGCCGAGCCGCCGCTCGCGGAGGCGGACTTGTTCACACCGCCATGACCGCTGCAGGCGCCGCGGCCACCGTGGGGCGAGGTCGTGCCGTCGTTGCAGACCACCGGCCCGCTGGATGTACTCTGCGCGGACGAGACCGCCGGCGCCGCGAGCAGCACTGCAGCGAACACGGCGCTCAAGCTGAGACCGTTGAATCTTGTTTTAGTGAGATTCATTGCAGTTACCCCCTTTCAAGCCACCGCTCAGGTTATCGGCGGGCAGAATACCCCAATCGTCGCCGGCGGAGGTACGTGGCCCGGACGTAGTACGCTTGGCTGAAGCTCAAGGAGAATTCAAGCCGATGAACCGCACCGCAGCAACCCTCACCCTGCTCCTGCTCGTCTGTGCCACGCCGGCACACGCCGACTGGATGGAGCGCACCGAAGCCATCATGGGCACCCGCTGCTACGTGGAGTTGTGGGCGGACGATCCGGTGAAGGGCAACGACGCCATCGACGCGGTCATGGCCGAGCTGCGCCGCATCGACGATCTCATGAGCCACTACAAGCCCGAGAGCCAGCTGTCGCAGATCAACCAGTACGCCAACGAGCGAGCGGTGCAGGTGGACAAGGAGCTGTTCGACCTCATCAAGCTCTCCACGCACTATTCGCAGATCACCGAGGGCGCGTTCGACATCACCTACGCGAGCGTCGGCTACCTGTACGATTACCCGCGTCACATCCGCCCGACCGAGGAGCAGATCCGCGAGAAGCTGCCGTCGGTCAACTGGCGCAACATGCTCCTCGATGAGGAGCATCACACGGTGCGCTTCGAGCACCCCGGCATGCGCATCGACCTCGGCGGAATCGGCAAGGGCTACGCGGTCGATCGCGGCATCGACATCCTCAAGGCGCGCGGCATCGCCCGCGCCCTGGTCACGGCGGGCGGCGACAGCCGCATCATCGGCGATCGCATGGGACGCCCGTGGCTGGTCGCGGTCCGCCACCCGGACAACCCGAACAAGGTGGTGACGCGCATACCGCTGTCCGATTCGGCGGTGTCCACCTCCGGCGACTACGAGCGCTACTTCGACGAGGGCGGGGTGCGCTACCACCACATCATCGACCCGCGCACCGGTCACTCGGCGAGCAAGGTGCGCAGCGCCACCATCCTCGCGCCCACCGCCACGCAGACCGACGGCATGTCGAAGACCGCCTTCGTGCTCGGGCCCGAGAAGGCGCTCGAGATCATCAACCGCATGCCCGAGTACGACGCCGTGTTCGTCCTGCCGGACGGGCGGGTGCTGTACTCGAACGGACTGCGGCCGCCGGCGCAGCGGCCGCGGGGGACACCCCCGGCGCCTACTGCCGCGAGCTCTGCCCGGCCTTGAGCAGCGCGTCGACTTCGACCTCCGCCGCCAGCCAGTCCTCGGTCTCCTGACCGGGCACGAAACCGCGCCGCTCGGCGCGCAGGTAGGCGGCTTCGGCGATCAACGCGCGGCGCGCTTCCGGAGTGAGCTTCGCACGCGGCGGCATTACGACTGGCGGTGACTTGCGCGGGCTCCCCGTGCGGCTCGTAGCCTTGTCGACGAGTGGAGCGGGATCGGCGGGGTTGACAGCATCGGGCAATCGACGATTGGCCATCGGTTCCTCCTGGGCAAGCAGTACGGCGCACTTTGCGCGCCTCGCCAGAGCGGGCGCAAGCGCCGAAGTCCGTGGACGCGTCCGCGGAAGGTGTCCGCACGGTGTCCGGCTGTCCGCAGCGCGGACGCAGTGTGGCTTCGGACTGGCACGGCGCGCCGCGAGCAATTTGCTGTGTGCTCAGGCGCTTGGCCGGCGGCCACGCGGGGGAGACGTCGCTGGCACAACAGATGCACACCCAGCACCGCATGAAGCTGGCACAGCTGAAGAAATTTCCTGCCACCGATCCGCAAGGCACCGCGGACGGCGCGCGCATGCGCGGCACGGAGGGCCAGGACGCGCCGCTTTCGACGCGCATCCCCGCGTGGCGGCGTCACCGCGCGGCACTGGCGCTCGGCGGCGGGGCGCTCGTGGTACTCCTGCTGCTCGGCTTTGCGCTCAAGGGCTGGCTTGGCACCGGGCAGGTGATCGCGCGCGAGCGGTTGCGGTTTGCGACGGTGACGCGCGGACACTTCGTGCGCGATGCAGCCGCCGAAGGCACCGTGGTCGCGGCCGTCAGCCCGACACTCTTCGCGATCGCGCCGGGCACCGTGAGCTACGCGGTGCGCGCGGGCGATCCGGTGAGCAAAGGCCAGGTCCTCGCCACGCTCGACAGCCCCGAGCTCACCAACGAGCTGCAACGCGAGCAGGCCACGCTCGATAGCCTCGATGCCGCCCTCGCCCGGCAGCAGATCGAGATTCGCCGCCAGATCCTCACCGGCCAGCAGCACGCTGACCTCGCGCGGGTCACGATCGACGCAGCCGAGCGCGAGCTGAAGCGCTCGCAATGGGCATGGGACCAGCGCGTCATCAGCGAGCGCGACTACACGCGCGCCCAGGATGAGGTCTCGACCGCGAGGCTGAACTTCGATCACGCACGCGACACCGCCGCCCTCGAGCGGGACAGCCTCGCGCTCGAGCTTCGCACCCGGCGACTCGAGCGCGATCGCCAGGCGCTCACCGTCGCCGCGCTCAAAGAACGTGTCGCGCAACTCGCGGTGCGCTCGCCGGTCGATGGCATGGTGGGGAATCTCGCCCAGGCGCAGCGCGCGCGCGTCGCGGCCGCAGCGCCGCTCCTTACCGTGGTGGACCTGTCGGCGTTCGAGATCGAGTTCCAGGTGGTCGAGGCCTATGCCCGCGACATCAGGCCCGGCATGCAGGCGGAGGTCACCGTCGAGGGCCGGACCGTCCCCGGCACGGTCACCGCGATCTCGCCCGAGGTACGCCAGAACCAGGTCACCGGGCGCGTGAAGTTCGGCGGCGGACAGCCGCCGGGCCTGCGACAGAACGAGCGCACCGCGGTGCGCATCGTGATCGATGAACGCGATGGCGTCCTGAAGTTCGAGCGCAGCTCGTTCATCGACGACGTCACGCGCGCTCTGTACGTCGTGCGCGGCGCACAAGCGGTGCGCGTGCCCGTCGTGCTCGGCGCCGCCTCGGTCACCGAGATCGAAGCGATCCGCGGCCTTGCGGCCGGTGATGAGGTCGTGATTTCCGACATGCGCGATGCCCATGACGCCGCCGAGGTCGGCATCGGCCACTGAATCTGAGGGAAGTTTCGAAGGAATACCACATGCTCAAGATGCACGATGTCAGCAAGATCTACCGTACCGACCTCATCGAGACGTACGCGCTGCGCAGGTTCTCGCTCGAGGTGACGCCGGGGGAGTTCGTGGCGATCACCGGGCCCTCGGGATCGGGCAAGACCACCTTCCTCAACGTAGCGGGGCTGCTCGAGGAGTTTGACTCCGGCAGCTACCTGCTCGAGGGCAGGGACGTGCGGTCGCTCTCCGACAACGAGCGTTCGCAGTTGCGCAATGAGCGCATCGGTTTCATCTTCCAGAGCTTCAACCTCATCCCCGACCTCGACGTCTATGACAACGTGGAGGTGCCGCTGCGCTACCGCCGCCTGAGCGGCGCCGACCGGCGCGAGCGCATCGGCAGCGCGCTCGAGCTGGTCGGGCTGGCCTCGCGCGCCAGGCACATGCCCTCGCAGCTCTCCGGCGGGCAGCAGCAGCGCGTCGCCATCGCGCGCGCCATCGCCGGGGACCCGGCATTCCTGCTCGCGGACGAGCCGACCGGCAACCTCGATTCCCTGATGTCGCGCCAGGTGCTGGACCTGCTCGAGCAGATCAACGAGATGGGGACCACGATCCTGCTGGTCACCCATGACCCGGAGCTCGCGCGCCGCGCCCAGCGCAACGTGCACCTGGTCGACGGCCAGATCTCGGACTTCCGCGCCTACGAGCCGCACCCTGCCGTCGCCGCCGGCCTGGGTTCAACCGGCGCCGCCGGGGCGTGAGAGCACGCAGTCAGCACGAAGGAGCGAACATGTTGGGTTATTACCTGCGACTTGCGCTCAAGAGCTTCGGCCGCAATCCCGGCATCACCGCGCTCATGGTGCTCGCGATCGCGCTCGGCATCGCGGTGTGTGTGATGACGCTCACCGTCTATCACGCCATGTCCGGCAACCCCATCTGGTGGAAGAACGACCGGCTGTACGCGGTCACGATGGACAACTGGGATCCCAACCATCCGCTGATGCCGGATTCGGACCTGCCACCGCACGAGATGACCTACAAGGACACCCAGTTCCTCTTCGCCTCGAACATCCCGCTGCGCAAGGTAGTGATGTACCCCACGCTGGGTGTGATCAGCGAAGCGGGTGCCGAACCCCCGACCCAGGTCTTCACGCGTGTCACCACGGCCGACTTCTTTGCCATGTTCGAGGCGCCGTTTCTCTACGGCAACGGCTGGAGCGCGAGTGCCGACAAGCCGCCACAGCCGGTTATCGTGTTATCACGCGCCGAGAACGACAAGTTGTTCGGTGGTGCCAACAGCGTGGGCCGCACGCTGCGCTGGGACGATCACGAGTTTCGTGTCATCGGGGTGCTGAACGATTGGTTCCCGCGGCCGCGCTTTTATGATCTCAACAACGCCGCCTTCCGGGAGCCCGATGCCACCTACATTCCCTACGGCTGGGGCTCGGAGCTCCAGCTGCTGAACGAGGGGGAGAGCGACTGCTGGCGGCCGGAGAAGCTCGACAACTACAAAGACTACGAAGCCTCCGACTGCGTCTGGCAGCAGATGTGGGTGGAACTACCGGACGCCGCAACTCGCGAGCGCTTCCAGTCGTTCATGGACGGGTACTGGGCCGAGCAGCGCAAGGCCGGGCGTTTCCAGCGCCCGAAGAACAATCGCCTCACCGACGTGGCGCAGTGGCTGCGCGACAACCAGGTCGTCGACAACGACAACCGCGTGCTGGTCGGTCTCGCATTCGCATTCCTCGCCCTGTGCCTGATCAACGCCGTCGGGCTGCTGCTGGCAAAATTCCTGAACGGCGCATCGGTCACCGGCATCCGCCGCGCGCTCGGCGCGAGCCGCCGGCAGATCTTCGCTCAGCTGCTGATCGAAGTCGGAGTGGTGTCGGTGCTCGGCGCCCTGCTCGGCCTCGCGCTCGCAGCGCTCGGGCTCGTCGCCGTGCACCACCTGTATGCCGCGGCAAGCCTCGGCGAGCGCGGCGGCTACCAGGAGCTGACGCATTTCGATGTCGTCGGAGTCGTCTGGGCCGTGATACTCGCGGTCGCGGCGACCTTCGCCGCCGGGCTCTATCCCGCATGGCGCATCGGGCGACTCTCCCCCGCCACCTACCTGAAGAGCCAGTGAGGAGCGCCGCATGAGTCTCGACATCCGCCCCACGCTCTCGGCTTTGCTGCGCAACCGCACCGGCGCGGTACTGGTCGCCACGCAGGTCGCCATCGCCCTCGCCGTGCTGGTTAACGCCGCTTACATCATCATGCAGCGCATCGAGAAGATTCATCGCCCGACCGGCATCGACGAGCAGAACATCCTGGTGATCGAGAGCGCGGGCTTCACCGACCGCTTCCACCAGACCGCCTCGGTTGAGGAGGACCTCCGCTACCTCCGCGGGGTAAGCGGCGTCGTCGCTGCGACCGCAAGCAACTCCATTCCGCTATCGAACGGCGGCAACAGCGACTCGCTCGTCACGCGTCCCGACGCGCCGCGCCCCGGTTATATCAACGACATGGAGATCGACGAGCAGGGCCTCGACACCCTCGGCGTCAAACTCGTCGCCGGCCGCAACTTCCGTCACGATGAAGTCCAGCCACCACTCACGCGAACCGACGCCTCGCACTTCGTGCCGGTGATCATCGTCAGCCGCGAGCTAGGTGAGTACCTGTTTCCGGGGCAGAACCCGCTCGGTAAGCAGGTGTGGAGCGCCTTCAATCACGCGGCGACCATCGTCGGCGTCGTCGACCCGATCATGGGCACCTTTCCCGGGAGCGACCACCCGGATCGGATGTTCTTCCTGCCACGCCTGCCGGATGAGTTCATCGTATGTCGCTACTGGGTGCGCACCCGGCCGGGGCAGCTCGACACAGTCGCGCGTCTCGTCGAGTCGCATCTCGCCAGGTCCAACCCCGACCGCGTGATCGACTTCGTGCGGCCATTGACGTATTTCAAGAACCGAAGCTATCTCGGCGACAGCTCCATGGAGATCTTTCTGCTGACGGTCACCGCGCTCGTGATCGCCGTGACCTCGCTCGGCGTGTTCGCGCTCGCGACGTTCAACGTCAGCACACGCACCAAGCAGATCGGCACCCGCCGCGCCGTCGGGGCGCGTCGCGGAGACATCGTGCGCTACTTCATGGTCGAGAACGGTCTCATCACGGGCGCCGGCATACTCACCGGCTGTGCGCTCGCGTTTGCGGCTGGGTATTGGCTGTCAGTGCAATACGCCCTGCCGCGGCTCGACCTGTACTACCTCGTGGGTGGCGTCCTGGCGCTGTGGGGCATTGGGCAGCTGGCCGCCTGGCAGCCGGCGCGGCGCGCGGCGGCAGTGCCGCCATCGGTGGCGACCCGCACCGTGTGAGATGAGCCGGGTGCGGTGAGTGGATGTTAGCATCGCGGCCATGAGCACGGTCTCCGCGCACTCGCTGCAGGCGAGCCTCGCCAACTGCACGATCCTCGTGATCGATGACAGCGAGGCGGTGCGCACCGCCTTCGAGGTGCTGCTGTCGTTGCACGGGGCGCGAGTGCTGGCGGCGGCCACTCCGGACGAGGGGCTGGCGGCGCTCGCGCACGAGGGCGTGCACCTCATCATCCAGGACATGAACTTCCGCCGCGAAGCCACCAGCGGTGAGGAGGGCATTGCCCTCTTTCACGAGATCCGCGCGCGCTTTCCACACGTGCCGATCGTGCTGCTCACCGCCTGGACGCACCTCGAGACGGCTGTCGAGCTGGTGCGCGCGGGGGCCGCCGACTACATCGCCAAGCCCTGGGACGATGCCCGCCTCCTCACCAGCGTACGCAACCTCATCGACCTCGGCCGCGCGCGCGCCGAGGCCGCCGAGTGGCGCCGCGCCCGGCGCGAGGCACGCGCGGAGCTCGCCGAGCGCTTCGACCTGCGTAGCGTCATCTACGAGAGCGAGGCGATGCACGCGCTCGTATCCACCGCGACCCAGGTGGCGCGCGCGGACGTCCCGGTGCTGATCCTGGGTCCCAACGGCGTCGGAAAGGAGGTGCTGGCGGACATCGTGCAGGCGAACTCCGAGCGCACCGGGCGCCCCTACTTCAAAGTGAATCTCGGGGCGCTGCCGGTGGAGCTCATCGAGGCGGAACTCTTCGGTACCGAGGCCGGTGCGTTCACGGGCGCGCGGGCGCGCACCGGGCGCTTCGAGGCGGCCGATGGCGGCACGCTGTTTCTCGATGAGCTCGGGACGCTGAGCGGCAGCGGCCAGGCCAAGCTGCTGCGCGTGCTGCAGACGGGCGAGTTCGAACGCCTCGGCTCGAATGTCACGCGCCGGACGCACGTGCGCATCATCGCTGCCACCAACACCAACCTGCGGCAGGCGATCCGGGATGGCACTTTCCGCGAGGACCTCTACTACCGGCTCAACGTCATCGAGCTTGCGGTGCCGCCGCTCGCCGAACGGCGTGAAGACATCCTGCCGCTCGCACAGCACTTCCTCGAGCGCGGCTTCACCCTGACACCGGCGGCCGAGGAAGCGCTGCGGCGCTATCCCTGGCCCGGCAACGTGCGCGAGCTGCAGAACGCCATCCGTCGCGCCTGCCTGCTCGCCACCGGGAGCGTCATCGGTGTGGCGAGCCTCAACCTGCCGGCAGATCAGCCGGGGAACGATGATGCCGTGCAGCCTGACCGGGCCTTGGTCGAGCAGGCTCTCGAGCGCGCCCACGGCGTGATCGCGCACGCTGCGCGCGAGCTCGGCTTGTCGCGCCAGGCACTCTATCGGCGCATGGAGAAGCTCGGCCTGCGGGGACCCTGATGACGCGCTGGTCACTCGCCGGACGTGCCACCGCGGCGCTCGCCGCGAGCAGCCTGCTCGCCGCCGCGGCGACGGCGCTCGCCATGCGTTGGTTGCCGCCGCTGACGGCAGCCCTGTGCGGCTTCGCCGCGGCTGCGTTGCTCGCACTCTGGCTGGGGCCGCGGATCACGCGGCCGTGGGTGCGGGTGCTGCGCGCGGTGCGTGACGGCATCGTGAGTCTCCACGATCGCGACTACAGCATGAGTGTCGCAGCTACACCCGATGTCGAGCTCAGCGCGCTCACCACCGCCTATAACTCCCTCGGTGAGGTGCTGCGGCGCGAGCGGCTCGATCTGTATCAGCGCGAGCTGCTGCTGGATACCGTCATCCAGACGACACCGCTCGCGATGGTGCTCATCGATGACGGCGGCCGCGTCGTATACAGCAACGTCGCGGCGCGGCAGCTACTGCACGGCGGCCACAAGCTCGAAGGCCTCGACTTCGATAGCGTGCTCGCCGCGACTCCTGCGCCGCTGCGCGAAGCCCTCGGCAGTGATGGCGATACGCTCTTCACCGTGGAGACCGCCGCCGAGGCGCAGGTCTACCACCTCTCACAGCGCCGCTTCCTGCTGAACGCCCGATCTCACCGCCTGGTGCTGCTGAAGCACCTCACCCGCGAGCTGGCGGCGCAGGAGGTGGCCATCTGGAAGAAGGTTATCCGCGTCATTGCGCACGAGCTCAACAACTCGCTGGCGCCGATCACCTCGCTCGCTCACTCCGGGCAGTTGCTGGCGCAGCAGCCGGACGCGGCGCAGCTCGAGCGGGTGTTCTCGACCATCGCCGGCCGCGCGGCACACCTGGCGAGCTTCATCGACGGCTATGCGCGCTTCGCCAAGCTGCCGCGGCCGCGGCCGGCGTCGGTCTCCTGGGAGCGTTTTCTGGCACGGCTCGAGGGCACGGTGCCCTTTCGCATCGAGGGGACCGTGCCAGAGCAGCCGGGAAGCTTCGATGAGACTCAGCTCGCGCAGGTGATGATCAACCTGCTCAAGAACGCCGCGGAGTCGGGCTCGGCACCGGAGGCCATCACGGTCGGTGTGCGCGCGGCCGCGCCTGGGTTCCGCGTCGAGGTCGGCGATCGCGGCTGCGGATTGAGCGCGAGCACACTGCGCGATGCACTGCTGCCGTTCTACTCCACCAAGCCCGCCGGTACCGGCCTCGGACTCACGCTATGCCGCGAGATCATCGAGGCGCACGGCGGGCGCCTCAGCCTCGCCAACCGCGAAGGCGGCGGCGCGCTGGTGACCGTCTGGCTGCCGTAGCGGCTGCCACGAGGCGGCGCTGACCGCGGCGTTCTTGGGCTCAGCTGGCCCGGGCACCGGGCACGCCGCGGCGCCGCGTGCCGGCGCGCATCGCGGCCTTGGCCGCGCCCGCCTGGCGCCGAGCTCCCCCGTTGCCGCGTCGCCTGCCCGATGAGCCGCCAGCGGCTCCCTTCGCCTCGCCGGCGCGCGCAGCGTTGGCAGCCTGAGCGGCAGCGGCGATGTCCAGCCCGTGGAGGTAGCGGCGGAAGTCGCGCCCGAGGGCCGGGTGGCCCAGGGCGTACTCGACCGTCGCCTGCAGGTACCCGAGCTTGCTGCCACAGTCGTAGCGCTTGCCCTCGAAGCGGTACGCATACACGGCCTCTTCGCGCATGAGCGAAGCGATGCCGTCGGTGAGCTGGATCTCGCCACCGGCGCCGCGACCGATGCGCTCGAGGTGCTCGAAGATCGCCGGTGCCAGCACGTAGCGCCCCACTACCGCGAGCGTGGAGGGTGCGACGGCGGGCTTGGGCTTCTCGACGATGCTGCGCACGCGACTGGTGATCGAGCGATCGGCCTCCACGGCCACGATGCCGTACTTATCGGTATCGCTGCGCGGCACGACTTCGACGCCAAGAACGCTGGCTCGCTTGGCGTCGTACACCTGCGCCATCTGCGCGAGAACGGCGACCTCGCTGCGGATGAGATCGTCCGCGAGGTGCACGAAGAAGGGCTCTGCACCGACCGCCGGCTGGGCACAGAGCACGGCGTGCCCGAGCCCGAGGGGCGCCGGCTGGCGGATGTAGATACAGGAGGCGTACGAGGGCAGCACGCTGCGCAGCTGGTTGAGCAGATCGCTCTTGCCCTGGCTCTCCAGCATGTGCTCGAGCTCCTGGTCGGAGTCGAAGTGGTCCTCGATGGCGCGCTTGGAGGCGCCGGTGATGAACACGAGTCGCTGCGCACCGGCCGCGAGCGCCTCCTCGACGGCGTACTGGATGAGTGGCTTGTCGACCACCGGCAGCATTTCCTTAGGGCTCGCCTTGGTGGCCGGCAGGAAGCGCGTGCCGCGCCCCGCCACCGGAAACACCGCGGTACGGATAACCGACCTCGACGTCGACCTCATCGCAATCTCTCCTTGCCCACAGCTGCCGTCCTCACGAGGCCCGTACCGAGCGCTCGGCGCGCTCCGCCCACTTGAAGATGTTGGGACGCAGGCTGTCCCAGGCGTGACACTTGGGGCAGCGCCAGTACCAGCGCACGCTGTTGAGCCCGCAATCGTCACACTGGTAGCGTCCGCCCGTTTCGCCGATGCGCGTCAGCAGTGCACTGAGCGAGCTTGCCTCGGCGAGCGAGTCGATGCCCGTGCCGAGCTGCGCGCTGATTCCGGGCAGCTGCGCCACGTCCTCCGGCGGCACCGCGGTCGCCAGCAGCCACGCCAGCTGTCGTGGGCTCACGCCACCGTTCTGCCGCAGGCGCCGGCCGAGCTCGTTCAGCATGTCGCTGCTGTGCGTCTGGCGGGCAATGGCGAGCACTGCCGGGACGATCTCGAGCGCGAGCCCCGGGGACGTCTCGAGCGCGTGCAGGTAAAGCGGCAGCGCGCTGGCGGGATCGCCCGCCTGCTCCGCGATGCGCGCCGTGAGCATGTCGGCACGCGGCAGCTGCGGCTCGTGCGTGCGCGCCTGGCGCAGCAGTGTGCGGGCACGGGCGCTGTCGCCCTGCAGCAGGGCGTGCTCGGCGAGCTCACACAGGT
>Ga0318518_10000152_pt1 | contig 15381 bp, 28 predicted proteins | sample GRESIP176b2f22_FD_203483 | JGI IMG/M metagenome (GOLD analysis project Ga0318518, IMG submission 203483) | Tropical soil microbial communities from Luquillo Experimental Forest, Puerto Rico - GRE.SIPMG.176b2f22 | ecosystem: Environmental > Terrestrial > Soil > Tropical forest > Bulk soil...
GCGCGCAGCCGCCCGCGGTACTCCCCAGCAAGCGGGCCGCGGCGCCCTGACCGGTCATGAGCAATTTTCGCTCATCGCAACGCGTCAGGGTTCCGTAGCGGGCTGACAAAAAAAGAGCCCGCCGAAGCGTGCTCGTGTCTCGTATGCGAGAGTTTGGCGTTAGGGGACATTGAGGCAGGCGTTGCGTACCTGCTCGTTGACGATGCCGCTGCGCCAACCGCGCCGATCCGGCTGAAGGTCGAGAACGCCTCGATCAGCCGCGCTGAAAATCTGACGCTTGATACCCGGTTCGGAGGGCGCCTCTCGACCCCTTCCAGACATTCGCCTCGGCGCCTGAAATCGAAAACTCCTGCATCCCGGGACCTTCCAGAATGCAGATTTTTTGCGACTTGACAGCCGACCCCGAAAAAGGCGGTCACCGACTAATTTGCGGAAAGCCCCCTTCCGCGACTTTCGCGATCCCACCCCAGTTAGCCGCTTGCCCGACATCCGCTCTCCAGCTGTCAGGGGGGCCTCAGGCGCATTCAGCTATTCGAACTGTGAACCACCTCACATCGGTCGTCCGATTCCTCTGCGATAATACCGAGTGTGGAAGCCGCCCACTTGGGAACATGCCGGTTTCTTCAACGCGGCCTCTCTAGGAGCCCGACGATGACAGTCCACAAACTCTTTGCGCCACGCCGGATCGGCGTATGCGGAAGCTCAAGAGGTCTGCCGAGGGAGGCGGTTCCTTTCTGCGAGGGTGTGGGCCGTCGACTCGCACAAGAGCCGTATGCGGTGATCGTAAGCGGTGGCAGTAAGAGGCGATCGGGTGCTGCCGAAGGTGATCTAGCTGCTGACTGGTACATCGTAAGTGCCGCCGAGCGCGCCTTGCCGCCAGATATGGTCACTGAACGGATAGAGACGGTATTCAGCGAAGAGAGAAGCACGACCGAGCAGTTTGATCTAGGTTCTTCGAAATGGGCTCGTGGCAAGACAAGCCAGGCGCGGCGCTTCGCCTTCGTCCGAATCGTAGACGCGCTTTTCGCGGTCGGGGGCGGGAGCGGCACCGCGCAGGAACTGGCATTAGCGACCGAGCTAGGCGTACCCGTTCTACCAGCGCCGTTATTTGGTGGCACCGCTAAAGAAGTGTGGGTGGCCTACAGAAACGAGCTCTTGAAGGACCTGGGGCTCGACGAGCCGACAGCTAGACGTTGGGAGGAATCGGGTCAGGCGGACCCGGAGCAACTCCGGAAGCTGGGTTCCGAAATGGTGGAGGCTTTGCTAGACCGCCTGCCGCGGCGCTGCTTTGTCATCATGCCATTCGCAGCAGATTTCACTGCGCTCTATGATTTCGTAATCGAGCCGGCGATCCGAATTGCCGGTCATAAGCCGGTACGGCTAGATCGCGCCGCAGTACCCGGCGACGTCGGCATGCAAATCCACGAAGGCATCAGAGCGTGCGACTACGCCATCGCCGTGCTTGATGGGTTCCGCGCCAACGTCCTGTACGAGCTCGGTCTGGCGCACGGCCGCGATAAGCCTACTATATTGATAAGCCACGGCCCCCTGACGGATGAAACTTTCTCGGTATTCGATCTCTCAATGCATCAGCGTCTCGAATATCACACGCTCGAAGCAGGTCTTGTAAAACGGCTGCAAGCTGCAATTGAGGCGCTACCGGCACATCAGGCAGTTATGGCCAAGGCGGGGTAACCAACCGCCGGGAGCGTCAAACCCGAGAGGCAACCCCCTACGGGTCATGAACGTTTGATCTAACCGACGAAGAAACCGCGTTCTTAAGTCGCGCAGACCCAAAACGGACCCTGGCACAGGGTACCAAAGCGTCAGGTTTTCACCCACTAACAGCTGCCCTCGCTATTTCAGACCCCTTCAGCGGGCTGACGGAAAATACGCGTGAGTTTTGCTCATGCGATCACTTCGGCTGGCGCTGCGCCGCGCCAGCGGCGGTTCTTGAGCACCGCTAGGGGTACGTCGGCCCACAACCCTTCATGGCGCGGCAATCGTTTTGTTGTGACCCTGGCTTTGGCTTTGGCCTTTTTGACCTTCGGCTTCCGTTCGGGCTCGGGTGTATTGGGCTCGGGCGTATTGCTGTCACCGACCACGCCAGAGCGGCGATCCAGCCGACGACGGTCCCGCCGGCGGCAAAGTTCAAAAGGCCGATCCATGGCCAGCGGTGATGGTCTCGGACCATGGCGATGATCAACGGCGCCATGTAGAGGCCGAGCATCGAGCCGAGCACGAGATACAGATCGATAACGCGTCCGTCCGTCGGGTTTGCGACGCGAATTCGTCGCGTGACGCCTACCGGATGAATGATCAGGGCGAGCTTACCGACGGCCTGATCGTGGCATATTCCGTTCCCGCCCCGGTTCCCGGGGCCCTTCGATCTGGGCTCGCCGGAGTATCGACTGATCGGGTTCGACACTGATGTCACCGATCATATAAACCAATCGCCAATGGTCAGCGCACCACGCCGTAGCGCCGCCGCCGCGATCGGCAACGCAGGGTGCGCCGCACCATTCCCAGGTGCCGTTCCCCGGCTCACCGACGATCCAGCGGCAGCCGTCGGCCACGACGTCGGGCCAGCCAAGCCGAGTCTCGAGAGCCGCTAATGCCGGATCCTTCCGCGGGCGTTCAAATTTGATCAATCGCTTCGTGCCTTCGATGCAATGATCGTTTCGGCCCACTTGTTAGACTCCAGCTTATGAGACATGCGGCGATGGGGTCCGGGTTGAACATCCAGCCGCGTCCGGTCGTGGCCTTGCCCCGAAAGGCTGGCGCTCGCCGCGTCCAGGGGCAGATGGTCGGCGCGCTGTCTTCTATCTTGCGAAATCGCGCCAAAACTTGATAAAATGAGCCACGGGACGGGGTGATGCGCATTGTCCCGAGGAGAGTTTGTTGCTGTGGACCCGAGGCGTCGCCGCTCGCGCGACGTTGAGCTACCTCGATCGGCGGGGGATCGACGCGAAGCCGGCCCTGCTCGAGGCCGGGCTCACGCGAGGTCAGTTATCGCAAGACGACATCAGCGTGTCCGTCGCTTCCCAGTATCGATTTCTCGAGCTGGCCGCGGCAGAGGCCGACGATTCGCTCCTCGGACTGCACGTCGCAGCAGAGATGGACACGCGGGACATTGGCATTCTTTTCTACCTTACCGGGTCGTCGCCGACGGTCTCGAAGGCGCTCGACAACCTGGCGCGTTACAGCAAAACCACAAATCAGGCTCTCATCGTCGAGATCTTGCGGCGGAAGGACGAGGTAATCCTGGCGATCCGCCATGTGCAGGAGTTCGATGAGCCGCACCGGCAGTTTTTCGAGCTCCTTGCACTCTGGTTCGTGCGGACACTGCACAAGGAGACGAACCGCGATTTCGCCCCGTTGCGGGTAACGTTTACCCACGCCCGAAACTCCGATTTGAGGGAGGTTCACCGCCTGCTGCGGTGCCCTGTCGATTTTGCGCAGGCGGTGGACAGCTGGGTCCTGCCGCGGCATGTCCTGGACCTGCCGATGGTGTCCGGGAATAGTCGCCTGCTGCGGATCCTGACGACGCACGCCGACGATCTGCTCGCCCAGAGGCACTCGGTCTCCGGGCTCCAGGGGATGGTGGCAAACCAGCTCGTCAGCCTGCTTCCGAGCGGCGAGGCGCGGGCGGCGGCGGTCGCGAGGCGACTGGGCATGAGCACGCGGTCATTCACCCGAAGCCTGGCGGAGGAGGGGACGACCTTTGGTGAAATCCTCGAGCGGGTAAGACAGCGCCTTGCCACTCGGTACCTGGCAGATGATCGGAAGTCGGTCCAGCAGATCGCCTGGTTGCTCGGCTACTCGGAGCCTGGGGCGTTCAATCACGCTTACAAAAGGTGGACCGGTGCGACGCCGAGGCGAGCGAGAAAGCCTTCTCCGGCGCCGCGATGAGTGACGCTGGGCTAGGCCGGCCCGACCGTCCGTCGGATCATGATCTCGACATCAGGGCGCAGCCGGCGCGCCTCGGCGGCCAAGTCCTCCGACGGCGACTGTCGCCAGCCTGACCAAGGCGAGAGGCACCGGCCTCGCATGTAAGGTCTCCGTTCAACGGTGAGCCACGTTGTTTGGCATGACCGGCGGCCCTTCCGGACCTCTGCAGCGCTCTTCGGCAAGGCTCGCGAGGTATTGCTGGCGCGCCTGAAGGGAGGCCTGCTCGGTCCCGGCAGCGCCCTGGAAGTCCATGCCGAACCACAGGATCGGAATGAACAGTCCGGCGACACCGGCGACCACATTCTGCGCTACCTTCCCGCCCTGCTCCGAGCCAAGCTCGCTGATCCGTTGGTTGTTGGCCTGAACCTGGCCATGATCGCGGTGCGGTTGGCGTAGCGGTCCTGCATCTGGGCGACGGGAACGGGTGCGGGCGCTCGCCCAGCACAGCTCGATAATGTGACAGCGACCGCGAACGCGGCCAACACTGGCTTGTACATTTTTGACTCTCTATTTGCGGGTTCTACGGATTGACTTTCTGCGACCCCGGCTAAGCCGGGCTTTCGCCGGTCGGACAGGTTTTTGCGAACTGCGGCGACTAGGCCCTGCTTAAAAGCCTCTGCCAGTCGGCGGCGTTTGATCCTGGCGGGTCATGTTCGAGAAAATGCTCGAGCATGTAGACGATGGCTGCGGATCGGCTCGGCAGCACTCTCTGCCGCGCTCGCCAGACGTCGATCCTCTCGACCAACTGCGGCTCGACCCGGATGTCGATATTCGCGGTCTTACGTTTCATGGAGAACTCTGTGGAAGGAATGTGCTGCGGTTGCCCATTCCCACGAGGTGGGGCGCTATCGGGCCGCCGACTTGTTAATTTGCGCCAAAAAATTGATATATCGGGCCAACCGCAGAAATCACCGCTGAGGCCCCGCCAGGGCACCGACTCAATCGAAAGGGCCATCCCTGGCCCGCCGGCGCGCGTGACACGATCAAACGCGGCAGCAAATTTTCGTCAGGCAGAGAGCCCGGACGAACCGGGCTCCTAGGACGCGCGCAACCCGGAGAACGATCCGCCGCCCGGTGACGGGGTTGTTGGCGACACTCCCGCCTTGCCGCTCTCGATATTTGCGGGAGAGGCCGATCATTCACTGATCGGCCGAATACCCTGCTCCAGCGCCGGCATCCCAGGCAGATGGTCAGCGGCGCCGCGATTCCGGTATTCACGCCGCTGCGGGCTGAGCGACCCTAAGGGCAGGGCTGCCGATCCGCGTGATCACTGCTGGCTGGGGTATTGCCGTCACCGACCATGCCAGGGCGGCGATCCAGCCGGCGATGGTCCAGCCGGCGGCAAAGTTCAAAAGTCCGATCGATGGCAAACAGTGATGATCACGGACCGTGGCGATGATCAACGGCGCCATGTAGAGACCGAGCATGGAGCCGAGCACGAGATAGAAGCCGATCAAATTGCAGATGCCATCGACAAAGCTTTCCATCGTCTTCTCTCCGTCCGAGGCGCGGGAGGTTTCCCGTCGCATGTCAGAGAGGTAGGGCGATGTAGGGCGCACTGCTTGATAATTCCGGCCAAATAATTGATCGCCCGCGCCAAGCTGGCAGAAATCCCACGGAGCCCGTAGAGGGGCGTCTCTGTTTCGGCTACCCAGGCCATCGGAATCCGAGAAGGCCGCTATGGGCCGCCCCAGAGGGCGGAAGCGGCGATCTACCGGGGCCGCCGTCCCTGCCGTGGACGGCGCGACGGGTCGCGTTCCTCCGGTGTCGGCGGTCTCGCCGACGACGGTGGCTTCGGCCCCATCTCGCCGAACTCGCCCTGGGAAACCGGGCCACACCCGCCACAAAAATTAAGCCAAATGTAAGGTAGGTCACATTCGTCCTAGACGACGGGGTTCAATATGGCGGTGTGGCTGCTCAAGGAGGAGACCATGTCGAAGGGTGTTTCGTCTATTTGCCGCATCGTTCTCGCGACCGCCGCGTTCGCGAGCCTCGCCCGTATTCGTTGCCCCGTTCCTCTTGCTAATAATTTAAGCGCCTGCGTCTCTTCGTCGGTCAGCTCAAGGTGCATTGGCGGCCACGCAATGATAGCTGACCACCGCCGACACTCCTTTGACGCGGAGATCCCGCTTATCAAACTTTTGGTACTCGCTGGCCAGCTTCCGGCACTCGGCCATCGTCGCATGCTCGCTCAACGGCGCGCAGCCGTCGCTGGTGCGGGTCGCGTAGCACTGGATCAGCGCCGCCGCGAGCGCCAAGAGTGTGCTGCTTGCCCTGCTCCTACCCGTCATCGATTCGCCATTGGCGTGCCGGGCCGGCATCGCCGCCCCGGTGCAGGTGGTGTCACACCGAATCGGCGGGACATCAAGGTTTCTGCCAAGAGCCAATAGCTTTGGTGGCAGGGACCCTCGGCCGTTCAACAGCTTGTGCTTGAGTGACGGCAGGTTTGTGCGACGCTGACCGCGTTCGACAACCTTTTCTGGAGCTAAACCCCAGAAACCACAAAGCCCGCTGAGGGCGGGCCTTGCAATCCGGTAACCGGGAAACTCTGTGCCTGACAACACCGAGCTTTCCCGGAAATCCACTGGCGCGTCAAGCGGAGAATTTCCGCTGACAGGCGAAGTGTGCGTCGCCTGCACGGCGGGCGGGACGCCGCTCCTCGCCTCGCAGAGTGATCCCGCAGCCGGGTTTTCATGCCCTCTTTTGTGCTGTTTTCGCCTTTTTTGTGAAAGCCGGGCTCATTGGGAGGGACTTGCCGCGGACGGGCTTCATGCGCCGCACGCGGAGCGACTTTGGCAGCAGCTTGGCCTGGGCGCGGCGACGACCGGCGGTGCATGCGCTCATTTTGTTGTCCTCCGTTGCGCTCGATGTTGACGAGCAGGGAGGTATTCGCTGCCCGGCCGCACCGTCTTGATAATCCCGGCCAGAAAATTGATTTGACGGGCCCGGATGCGATGGCGCGCAAAAAAAAGCCCCGGCGGTTTGTTGCCGGGGCAGTAGGGAGACCGTATGCGCCAGTGCGCTGGCGCACATAGGTGCGCTCCGACGATAAACCGCAGCGGCGAGAAGGATGCTGGGGCAATTTTAAGTCACACAGCCGCGGGTCGTCCTAACCCGGTACGGGAGGCCGCCCGCCGGGGTATAAGGGGATCGATCAAGTACAGACCGATGTGCGCTCGCTCTCACAGGAAACGCACACGGTCGCGATGGCCTAGTCAGACCATATGCGCCCTTTGGCGCGTGACGCACATGGTCGCGCTCACGATAGACCCGAGCAAGGCGAGCTTCTAAACGAAAAGGCGCAGCCCGCCTGGATCGGGGGGCTCGTTAGCCGCCAGGAGGCGGAACTTCCGCCTCTTTCGAGGGTGGCGACGTGCCGGATTGTTGTGCCGGGTGGTGAGATTGACGGCGCGAAATCGCGAGCCCGGTGATGATCGCTTTGCCCACCGTAATCACACCGATGAAAATGATCCCGGCGAGCAGCAATTGGATCCATAGCGGCATGGGGCGGTCAGCCGTGCGGCGGCCAATAGTGCAGCGCGGGCGCTATCATTGCCGGCGCTATGCTTCGGCCTCGCCGGTGTCGTATTCGGCCAGGGCCCCGTCAGCGATAGCGGCAATCTGACCGAACGGGATCAACAGCTCCGGGGCCACCGAGGTGTCCTTCTCCACCGGATAGGTCAGCCGTGCCAGGTCGCGGATCGCCTTGAGCAGGCACAGCAGCTCGCGGTCGGTCACTTTCCCTCCCGCCAGATGCGCGCAGCCCTGGCCGGGATGATCATTTGGACAGGATTTTGACGGTTTGCGGGATAGGTGGTGGCAGCCATTGTCGTTGTTGTCTATTCCAACGATGGTGGTTAGAGGCGGCGTCTCGTCTACCCGCGGGGCGTCGTCTCGCCTGCGATCCTACTTCCATCTGAACCACCGTCGCCACCACGGCTGGGCGCTCGCCCCGCTGATGTGCTAAGCCTGCGGTGCTGCGGTGCTCCCCGCGGACTCAGTTCCCCCGAGTTTGCGACGGTGGTGTCGGCAGCGACCGGCGGCTTTTCCCCCTGGCCGCCGGACCAGTGGTCGAGGCCGGTTTCCTCCGCGAGGAGGCCGGCCGGAATAAGGGGGGGCCTATGGCATCGGACATCACGCTTGCGGTCGGCGACGGCGCCCGCCGCATGACCTATGCCGAGCTGGCCCAGGCCAGAGGCATATCCCTGGCGTCGGCCAGGCGGCTCGCGCGCCGCCATGGGTGGGGCAGGCAGGCCGGGAACGACGGCGTCGTGCGGGTGACTGTCCCTCTGCCGGCGCTGCAAAGGGCGCCCCCTCCGGGAGTTGATGGCCTAGGCCATAGCCGAGGCCTGGCCGATGGGTCAGGCCCAGGGTCAGGCCCAGGGTCAGGCCTAGGGTCAGGCCTAGGGACAACACGCACAGAAGGGCGGGATACTGCCGAATGTGATGGCCTAGGCCAGGCCGAGGCCGTGCCCCATGGGACAAGGCCTATGCTGGTGCCGGAGAGGCCTACGCTAGGCCCTGGGACAGCGCCGATGTCCGATGGGACAGACCCCTTGATAGCGATCGGGATCCAGACGCTGTCGCAGGCCGTGAGGATCTCGCGATCGCGAACGGTTCTCTGCTTTCCGAGCGAGAGCGGGCCGAACACCTGGGGCGCGAGCTTGAGAGGGAGCGCCAAGACGCCCGCACGCGGATCAGCGAGCTGCAGGCCTCGCTGACTGAGGAGCGGCGGCGGATTGACGGTCTCTACATGGATCTCGCCGACGCCCGCGTTGCGGCGATGATCGCGGGCGGCGAGGCGGCGGCATTACGTGCCGAGAACGCGCTCTTAAAGGCCCGCCCGTGGTGGCGCAGGTGGTTCCGGTGAGGCGGCACACCGCGCCCCGCACCGGGACCGCGCGCAAGCAGCATGCCCTGGTTCCCTATATTGCCGACCGGGGCTCGCTGGCGCTGTGCGGTCAGCGCTTTGTGACGGGCGTTCTCTTCGAGCGGTTCGACCGGTTCGCGGCCGATAAGAGCCGCAACCTTTGCCGCCGCTGCTTAGCGCGGCGCCGTCTGATGCGCTGCTGACCGACCGGCGGCCGCGGTGGCGAAGGTGGCTCCGGTGAGCGTGTTATGAGCCGGCCGAGCGTCACGCTCCTCCGTGATGACGGGCGCCCCTGAGTGGGTTGGCGCCTTACGATCATGAGCCACGGTGTCGTGCTGTTCAGGGCGAGCACCCGCTCGCGCCAGGAGGCTGAGGATCTGGCCGCCGAGGCCTGGCGGCTGCGTCCCGATGTCAAGATCTTCATCCGTCCGCCGGACGGTGTCGCCTACGGTGCCGCAACGCCAGGGAGCGATCCGCGTCAGCTGGAGCTCGATCTGGGGCCGGAACCGCCCGCTCGCCGGCCACCGATGACCCTGAGGCGCGACGCCGGCAGTCCGAGCTTCCAGCGCCCGTGGTGGCCGACGGTGGCTCCGATAGCTCGAGTTTCGTGACACGTTGCCGTCCACGAAACAAGGGAGGGGCCATTGAGGTCGGCCGATGCCGCACCTGACCGCACCCGGGCTCGCTTGCCGTGCCCGAATGAAGATGTAAACTGAGCCATCCGGCCGCACTCAGGGCGGCCAAGAGGAGCGCTGCGCTGCTGGGGGCGCCAAATGAAATACCTAGGCCTTGTCTGTGTCAGCGTTTTGTTAGTCGCATCGGCCGGGTCTGACGCTTTTGGCTGGGGGGCTGTAAGCGGGCCCAGGGGCGGCGCGGCCTACCGCGGGCCCATGGGCGGTGCGGCGGTGCGCGGCCCTTACGGCGGTGCCGCAGTGCGCGGCCCTTACGGGGGTGCAGCGGTGCGTGGCCCCGCTGGCAACGTCGCGGTGCGCCCCGGTTACGGCGGCGGCTATTATGGCGGCGGCTATCGGGGCGGCTATTATGGGGGTGGTTATTATGGTGGCGGTGGGGTCGCTGCCGGTGTGGCGGCCGGTGCCCTGGTCGGCGCTGCGGTTGGCAGCGCCGCGGCCGCACCGAGCTATTACCCGCCGCCTTATTATTGCGGGCCATACAACACCTGCTGACTCCTATTTGATCGCCGACGAGCTGGTCCGGCAGGCCTCGCCGAGGCCCATTGCTGGCCGACCTCATCTCGGTCGCTGATATCCGGCAAGTGCTTGATCGTCGTTTCGGAGGCGGCTGACGCGCCTGGTTGGGGAAAAACGGGGCTCGGCCGGGGGCGGGTTTGGGAAAGATCGCTTCATCTCCAGCGCCGCATGCAGCGCCGGAGATGAAGGGCGGAAGCCTCGGAACCAGCGCCTCCACCACGGGCGGCGATCGGTCAGCAGCGCCAGGGTCGCGCGCTGTAGCTCGGCCGCCCGCGTCGAGGCGCTGCCTCAGATCGCGAACGTTTCCTCCCGTTCCACCAACAACCGTTCGAGCGCTGAGGTTCCGTCAGGCCCCGAAACCGGGGTTCCGGCTGCGCCGTTGGAGTGCCGAGCCGGTAGAGGCCCTCTCGTTTAGCACGACGCCGCGCGGCTGCGGCAGTGGTTGAGCGGCGAGGCGTTGTCGCCACCGAGGCACACCGGCATCAGATCGTCGTCCTCGAAGAGCGCGGCCTCACTGACGGCCGATACGGGATTTGGCGAGCGTACCGGCCTTGTCGCTCCAGACGCGGGGGGCCCGGTAAAAGCGTAACTTGGCCAAGGGCCAGTCGGGGGTGTTAGGCCCCGCTGAGAAGCCGTTGCCAGTCGATGGCGTTTTCGTGCTCGAAGAATTCCTCCAGCATGTAGACGATCGCTGCGGACCGGCTTGGCGCCACTCGCTGCTGGGCCCGCCAGCCGTCGATTTTCTCGACCAGCTGCGACTCGACCCGGATGTCGATGTTCGCGGTTTTCCGTTTCATGCTGAGGGATCCCGAAGAAAAGGGGGCGGAGATTCAATTGGCAGGCGTGATCTGTGAGCAGGCCAGTGTGAGGCTGAGGATCACATATGCTGCGAGGAGAATGCCTCCGGCGATGACGAACATTTCGTTGTCTCCCTTTTGGCATGCGCGGCGAGTACGGGTATTCACGCCGCTACGAGCTGAGCGGTCCTAAGTGCAGTGCTGCCGATCCGCGTGATCGCTGCTGGCTGAGGTATTGCTGTCACCGACCACACCAGGGCGGCAATCCAGCCGACGATGGTCCAGCCGCCAGCAAAGTTCATAAGGCCGATCCATGGGCAACGGTGATGGCCTCGGACCATGGCAATGATCAACGGCGTCAGGTAGATGCCGAACATCAAGCCCAACACGACCCAAAAGCCGATCAAATTGCAGATGCCATCGACCAAGCTTCCCATCGTCTTCTCTCCGTCGAAGCGCGGGAGGTTTCCCGTCGCATGATCAGAGAAGTAGGGCGATGTGGGGCGCGCCCGCTTGATAATCCGCGCCAAATAATTGCGAGTTCGCGCCAACCGCGCCGATCCGCCTAAAGCCGGAAGGTCGAAAGCGCCTCGATAAGCGGCGTTAGCAGCTGTTCCCTCGATACTTCAGGCTGCTAACATGCTCATAAGGCCGGTCGAGGCCGGCGCCGGGGCATCATCCTGCAATGTGCCGTGAAGCACAGCACCTTCGGTCGCACGGTGCCAGCGGGTCTTGCGATGTCGCATCATGCTGAAGCTGCCGAGTATGAGGATGCCGCTGCCAAGAAGGGTGAGGGAAGCCGGCTCCGGGACCGGGTCCGCTAGGTATCCGGCTGGCGCGACGGCGGCAATCACCAAAATCGGCGTGCCCGGCGCGCCTCCCCCCCCCTTTAATACGTCCGCCAACGGCATCAATAATCCCGGACAGATCACCGGATCTTTTATAGGGTCAGGCAACGACCAACTGCGGCCGGCGGCGGATAGCCCAGCCCACGCCGAGCAACCCGGTCACCAACAGTGCCAACGATCCCGGCTCGGGCACCGGGATCAGCGTGCACGAGCCGTTCAAGGTGCAGGCATCACTGACCCGAGGCTGCTTAAAGTCGGTCCAGCCGAAGTTGGGATTGGACGTGCCAGGCTCCTGGATGACCTCGATCTCGGTGATGAACTCGTTGCTGCCGGCGACCGTCTGCGCCGTCACGAAGTTGTTGCCGTTGGAGAGAATGACGTCGTGAAACCTATTACCGAGATTGTCGATCACGGTGATCTCCGCGGTGCCGCAGGTGCCTGCGCCACCCCCGCAGGGATTGCCCGCGTCATCCATGTTGATGATAACATCGCCCCAGGCCGTTCCCGCCTGCGCCAGCATGTCCATGCTAGTGGTCAGCGTAGTGCCAGGATCGGGGTTCGCCTGAAGATCGGCCTGCCCGTTGCTGGTGCTTACTAGGGTCTGCCCAGTCAGCGATGAGAAAGCCACATTCACGCCGGTGTGGTCGATCTCGCCAAAGATGGGCGAGCCGGTGTCTCCCGCGTTGAAGAGGATATTAGTCTCTCCGATCCCGCCAGTGTTCATGTTCGTGAAGGTGACATCGGCCTGCGCCGTCATTGGCACGCTGAGGGCGGCGACGGCTGCCCAGACTAAGGTCCTACGCATTCCGAAATCTCCTTTCTCTAAAGAGTGAGATTAGTGCCCCTGCCGGCGGCGCCCAGAATCGCCCGTGCTTCCGATACTCTCGGCCGCGACCGCGACCTCGGCACGCAAGGTAACGGCCCCGACGAGGCCCCGAACTTGCCCTGGCTCATCGCCTGCCGGGCCAGCCATTCACCCAACCGCATGGTCGAAAAACGTAACCGCCATCGTTGACCATTAACTCTCTTACAGAGTAGGTTCGTTGGTGATTTTAGGTTAACATCGGGCTCTTTTGGGTCTTTGGCAACGGGAAAATCGCGCGTTGCGCCTAAAGAGTGAACCAGGCCGAAAACTGCCCACCCCGCCGGTCAGGGTTCCCGAGCGCGCCGGCTACTGCTGGGCGACGGTGCGCATCTACGCAGGCCCGCAGTGGCCCGATGTCGCCAACTGCGGCAACCTCGCCCGCCCGGATTTCCTCACCTGTTCCAGGCACGCCAGCCGCGAGCCGGCCGCGCAGTCGCTCAAAAACAACCTGCCCTGAACTAAATCTTCTATCCGGCCCTTGCCGCCTGCTCGGCCTTCGGCCCGCTGGGTGAGGACGGACGGCCATGACGGCGACCATGCGATGGACAGATTACCGCTTCACCCTCCCCATACAGGGTTCAGGACAGCACACCCCGAAATATGCTATGAAAGCGAGACGACGCCTCGGTTTGCGCCCGAGACGCCGTCTCTGACCCCCATCCGCGGAAAGGACGCGAACGATGGCTACGCGAAAATTAACCACCACCCGATTTGACGTTCAACCAGCCGCCCAGCGCGCCTGGGCCTACACCCGTGTTTCGACTCAAGAACAAGCGGACAGCAATATCAGCCTGGACGAGCAGCAGCACAGGATCGCGGCGCGCTGTGCCGAGAACCGCTGGACCTTGGAACGAGTCTACATTGACGCCGGCATCTCGGGCTCGACCCCATTGGCGCGACGGCCGGAAGGCGCCAAGCTGCTCGCCGCCGTACGGCCGGGCGACGTCGTGCTTGCGGCGAAGCTCGACCGGATGTTCCGAAACGCGCTCGACGCCTTGCAGACAATCCAGACCTTCAAGCGCCAGCGCATCTCGCTATGGCTGCTCGACCTGGGTGACGTGTGCAACGGCGCCAACGAGCTGATCGTCACCGTGCTGGCCGCCGTGGCCCAGCATGAGCGCGGTCTGATCAGTGAAAGGATCAAGGACGCCAAGGCCAATCTGCGGCGCAACGGCAGGCATTTGGGCGGCGGACGTCCGTTCGGCTGGCGCTTTGGCGAGGCCAACGGCCACGGCCGGGCGCGCGAGCTGATCCCGGACCCGGAGGAGCAGGCGGCCATCGCCGAGATCATCCGGCTACGTACTGAAGGGTGTTCGCTGATGGCGATACGCGACACGATGCGCGCTCAGGGCTTCCCGATCAGCCACCAGCTCGTCGCCAACACCATCGCCCGGCATGCGGACGCGGAAGGCACGGCATGAGCGCACCGTTTGACACGCTGAAGCTCGCCCGGCAGTTCGAGGCTGCCGGGTTCGAGCCCAAGCAGGCCGGCGACATGGCCGCGGCGATTGCCGACGCGCAAGCCTCGGCCGATCTGGCGACAAAAGCGGATCTCGACCGGCTGGAGCGTGCGACAAAGGCCGATCTGCGCGATGTCGAACAGCGTTTGAAGATCTGGACCGGCTCGATCGGCGCGGCGCTGTTTGCGCTGCTGTTCACGGCGCTGCACCTGTGGCCGCCGAAGTGAGACTTCTCCAAAACCTCAGGGCGCGCGAGCCGCGCATCGTCGAGGCGACGGTCCTCGGCGCCGTCATGGGGCTGCCGGGCGCGGCGCTCTCGTTCGGGCTGGCCTGGATCAGCATGTCGCTCGCAATGAAATGCCGGGCCGCCAGCGCGGCAGTGCCCGGCATCGTCCTCGCCGCCGATCAGTCCTTCGATTGGGACCGCTACAACGCCCGCCAGGACGCCTGCCGCGAGGCCGACCGCATCGCCCAGGACTGCACCCGTGGTGTCGCCTGGTGCGACGAACTCGCGCTGCGGCAGGCCAAGCGCGCGTGCTCGGCCTTCGGGCCGCTGGGGGAGGAGAAACGACGATGAGCATCAAGCCACGACTGATCGAGCAGTATGGCGACTGCCTGATCATCCCCTGTGCGATCTGGGGCTGGGGCGCCCATGCTGAGGCTGACCACCACACCGTGGCGAGGGCCTGCAAGGATCATCCTGGCCGCTGGGCGCGGGTTCACACCATCTTCGAAAGCCTCGCAGAGGCTCGGCGCTTCATCGATGACGGTTGCCCCGAGGAGGGTCATCCTGACGCCGGCTACAGCGAACAGACGGATGACGAGGCGCGCGAGTTGATCGACGAGATCCTCTCACGAATAGACCATCTAGAACCCGCCCAAGCCCTGCATGTCGTAGCGAACCTGTTGATCGCGTTGCTGGCCAGCCCCGATGATCGCAACCGCATGCGCGAGATGTTTGATGACATGGTGAACGAGCATCTGGCTGGTTTCGACGAACATTTCGGGGTTGGCGAACAACGACACTAGCCGCTAGACGGCCATGATCCTCGGCCTCAGCGACGATGAGACGGCGAAGCCGGTAAATTGAGGCTCCTCTCAGTTATCGCCTTCCTGATAGCTGTCGCCGCCGCCGCGTGGGTCTTCCGATACGAGCCAATTACACCGGGAGACATGTGGGTTTGGGACCGCTGGCTACATCAAACGTGTCTGTCAGAGAGCATCAGCCAGGGATGGGGCTGTCGCGCTGAGAGAAGGGGTCGCCGCACGATTTGCTCAAAACTGCACGCTAAGCGACTTGCGGCAGGAACGCCGCGCGAACATCACGTAGCGGCCGGAAGCCGGTGCCGGGATTGTTGTCGTTCCAGATGTAATCGCCGGTG
>Ga0318518_10000154_pt1 | contig 15320 bp, 20 predicted proteins | sample GRESIP176b2f22_FD_203483 | JGI IMG/M metagenome (GOLD analysis project Ga0318518, IMG submission 203483) | Tropical soil microbial communities from Luquillo Experimental Forest, Puerto Rico - GRE.SIPMG.176b2f22 | ecosystem: Environmental > Terrestrial > Soil > Tropical forest > Bulk soil...
GTGTGGAGGCGGCCGGCGTTTCGAATTGTTCCGGGCTAACGCCGAGCGTGGTGAGCACCTCGAAGCCGAGCGGCGGGTCGACATCGAGCACGCAATCAACTTCACCGGTGACGGCGCCAATGAGGGCGCGGGGTGCGCTTGTCCACCAATATTTAATTTTCTCCGGATCGGTCGTGGCGCTTCCTTTCCAGGGAACCAGGGGGCTTCTTTTGTCGCGGAGAGGGAAGACGCGGCGGCCGGTGGCGGCATATGCCAGGGCCCAGGCGAGCGCACTCATGGCAGCAGCGCCCCCAGCTCCCCGAGCGCCTGATTGACGAGGCTCGCCAGCCATATGGCAATCTCGAAATCGCTGACCTGCTCGACGAGGATGAGGCCGCCGTCATCGTCCACCAGCAACAGGTGGTAGCCAGGGCCGATATTCTGGTAGACGCAGCAGCGGCGGTCGCGGCGGTCAGCGGCTAAAGGGCTGGAAACTAATGTAAAAAATGACATCGGCACGGTCCTGTTGGGGCCGGCGATGGGTTCCTACTTGCGGGCGGGGCCGGAACGGGCTAATTAAATCGGCGTTCCTGTATACCTAACCGTCATCCCCAAAAGGTATATCCCCGCCCGGCGACGCCCATCGCCGGGCGAACCTTTTTGGGTTACTCGATTTCCTTCGCGACGAGCGCGGGGCGCGGGGGCGCAGCTGTATCGGTGCCGTAAGCGCGGCGGGGCTGACGCAGATGGGACCGCACACGAATAGGTTGTGAGTTGTGCTGGATTGGCGCCGTGGCTCGGGCGATCGAGGCCGCTTCCTGCTCGTCACGCCATCTGCGCCACACGGAAGGCCGCAAGCGCCATTTATCCGCGAATTTATAGGCTCCGGGAACCCGCCCCCGCAGCAGCAAGGCTTGGGTCGCGTAGATCGGCTTGCCGATCAGCGCGGCGATTTGCACGGCGCCTTCGCGCTCGCGATCGTCATCTTCATCTTCGGGTAGTACGGGCAAGGCAGCCCTCCAAGGTCATAGTGATCCATGAAGCAATTGGAGGTTGTAGGTTGTAGGTTGTAGGTTGTGGGTTCGGCGGGCTGCTGGACCGATCGGCGTGTCTAAACCACCACCAAACGAGTGTCAACATAGTTCTATGCCGCTCGCTGCCTCGCCTCGCGGCTCTACCTTTTGTGTCGCACCCATGTCATAGTTGGTCGTGTCGAGTAGTGTCGAAACTCGCAGAAATGCACAGATTTATGTCAAACAGCAACGAAACATGAAAAAGCCGGAAAACCCCAGTATTGCTGCGGCTTTCGGCCAAAACGGGCTTGAGGTGCGGCGGATAGTGGATCAGCCGGATCGTGCAGTTCGGCGTGGCAAAAGCCTCGGCGAAATAGTCCGGGGGCAGGTCCAGCGCGATCGCGACGACCGGCACCAGCCGGGTCGCCATCGCCTCCATCGCAGAGTAGTACGCGGTTGTCGCGGCGCGGAATTCGGGCATTTCCGGCGGCCACCGGTTGAGCCCGACGAGCGGCTTGTTGTTGACGATGTCGGGGTGGTCGGGGGCGCGGTCGCGGGTGATGTAGAAGCTCTCGCTGAAATTCGGCTTGGTGTTCCTGTTGACCGGCGAATGCCGCACGACCTGGCCGCCGAACGGCAGATAGCCGATGTTGTACTGGCCGATCTTGAGGGCGAGCTTGTCGGGCTCGGGCCGGGCGAAGAATTGCGCTGCGGCGGCGAAGGTGTCCTCGGCCAGGCGCGGCGGCACGCCGTGATTGGAGACCACGAGAAACCCGGTGTCTTCGCAAGCGCGGGCGAAGGCGCGCGCGAGCGGTGCTGCGGCGCCGGCATCACCGGCGAGGTACGGTCCGATGTCGAGCACCGGAATGCGTCCGTGCTCCGCGGCGGCCGGGGCAGGGGATAGGGCTGCGGCGCTCATTTGTTCCTCTGTCGTGTCGGCGCATGCTCCGGGTGGTTGGGTGTTGCGTTCGAATCGCGCGGTGTGTCAAGCAGTTCGTCGGCAAGTTGGACGCGCAGCAAAAGGCGCGACACGGCGCGACTGCGCCGGAGGCCGTCCTCGAAATGACGTCGAGAGGCCGGCCGCACTCAAGACGAGGTCCCCGGGTTTGCGGATTGTCCGGCAAGCGATATCCTTCCCCTGCAATAGCGATCGGGGACCGTGACGATGGCATCGTTTCCGCTGGTTTCGGCAACAGGCATGCTGGGTTCCGGGTTTCGCGCGGAATCGCTCGACAAGGCGATCGCGCTCGGCGCGCGGATGATCGGCTGCGATGCCGGCAGCACCGATCCCGGCCCCGGTCCGCTAGCCACCGGGATCTGCATGTTCTCGGCTGCGGCGGTCAAGCGCGACACCGAGATCATGATGACCCGAAGCATCAAGGCCTGAATCCCGCTGATCATCGGCTCGGCCGGCACATCGGGATCGGATGCCGGGCTCGCCTGGATGGTCACCATTGTGAGGGAGATCGCCCGCGAGAAGGGCCTCCACTTCAGGGTTGCCGTCATTCATTCGGAAATACCGCGGGACGTCGTCCGCCGGCACCTGCACGCACGCCGGATACGGGCCTTGCCGCCTTCCCCGCCGCTGACCGAGGCGGATATCGGCGCCGCGACGCACATCGTCGGGATGATGGGGGTCGAGCCGATCCAGCAGGCGCTGGCGGCCGGCGCCCAAATCGTCGTTACCGGCCGTAGCAGCGATACCTCAATCTTCGCAGCGCTACCGCTAATGAACGGCTACGATCCGGCGGTTGTGTGGCACATGGCAAAGATCCTCGAATGCGGCGCCGCTGCGGTCGCCGTGCGCACCGCGCCGGACAGCATGATGGCCGTGTTGCACGAGGACAGTTTCGACGTCTTTCCGCTGCGCGAAGATTATCATTGCACGCCGCAAAGCGTCGCGTCGCACACTCTCTACGAAAATGCCGATCCGTTCGAACTAAAGGAACCGTCCGGCACCTTGCGGACCGGCAACGCCCGCTACGAGGCGATCTCGGACCGCGCGGTGCGCGTTTCGGGGTCCGAGTTCGTGCACGACCCCGAATACACGATCAAATTGGAAGGGGTGCGCCAAGCCGGATATTCAACGATCCTGATGGGCGGGGTACGTGATCCCTACATTCTGGCCCACCTCGATAGCTGGCTCTTCCAGCTCGACGACAACATCAAGACGCGCATCCGCAACACGGTCGGCGAGCAGCCCTACGAGATCGTCACCCGCGTCTACGGCCGCGACGGCGTTATGGGCGCGCTCGAGCCGCAGCGCGGCGTCGGCGGCCACGAGGTCTTCATTCTGTGGGACGTGATCAGCGGGTCGCAGGAACTCTCCCGCGCGATCGCAACCAGCATCTCGCACCTCGCCGTGCACAATCCGATCCCGAAATGGCACGGGCTGATCTCGGGCGTTGCCTTCCCGTATTCGCCGCCTGAGATCGACCGCGGCCCCGTCTACGAGTTTCACCTCAACCATGTGCTCCTGCCGGACCGCCCGACTTCCTTGTTCCGTACCGAATACGAGGAGCTGTGATCATGGCGACGCTCGGTGACTTGGCAAAACTGGTGCGGTCAAAAAATGCCGGTCCGTTCTGGCTGACGATCGACATCATGTTCGACGATGCGGACGCCTATCGCCGCGCCCGCGACGCTGAAATCATCAACCGCGCCGCCATCGCTCGCCTTTACCACCGCATCCCGGCCGACATCATTGTCGTCAATCACGATGCCGCACTTGCAATCAAGGTGAGCTTTCCCCGTCCGCAGAGCTCCGGCTCCAAGCAAGACAGCGACGTTTATGGCGGACAGCAATACGCGCCGCTGCTGGGGCTGGAGGTGCCGGGTTGAGGCGAGCAGGGGCGACGAGATGGCGACATCCCCCTCGGAGACGGCGGCGCACCGAGTGAAGGCAAGCACGCGGGGGCGCAGGGAGACGGTCGGCATCGTCATGGGCAGCGCGTAGGGCCGATTTCGGCACGCCGAAGTCGCCTCGGTGGGGTCCCGGCTTTCGTGGACTGCAGTTAGCGGGGCGGGAGCAATCGGGATTTGTGGCTTAGATAAAATCGGAGCACGTTTGGCGGCTAATTGCGCTCCATGGTATTCGCGACCGTGATCATCGCGCCGGTGGCCGACGACCGGGTGCGCCGCGCTTATCTTGGAATGTGAGGAGGATCGGGATGCTGACTGCCGCGATCTGGCCGAGCTTAGACTACAGCCGCGTGCCGTACCGCCTTTATCACGATCCGGAGGCTTACCAGCGCGAGCAGGAGGGGGTATTCCGCGGCCCGACCTGGAATTTTCTCGGGCTGGAGGCCGAGATCCCGAACCCGGGCGATTTCCGCACCACCTATGTCGGCGACACCCCGGTCATTGTGAACCGCGACGCGAACGGCACGATCCACGCTCTGGTCAATCGCTGCGCCCATCGCGGCGCGATGGTTCGACGCGAGATGTCGGGCAACGCTAGCGAGCACACCTGTATCTATCATCAATGGTGCTACGGCCTCGACGGCAGGCTGCACTCGATACCGTTTCGCCGCGGCATCCGCGGCAAGGGCGGCCTTGACCCGGGCTTTGATATGGCGGCGCACGGCCTGCGCAAGCTACAGGTCGGCTCGGTCAACGGCGCGCTGTTCGGCACGCTCGCCGACGATGTCGAGCCGCTCGAAGACTATCTCGGACCGCCGGTGCTGGCGCAACTGCGCCGCCTGTTCGAGCGGCCGGTGACGATCCTCGGCTATAACCGGCAGCGCATCCGCGCCAACTGGAAGCTCTACGCCGAGAATACCCGCGACAACTACCATGCCAGCCTGCTGCACGAATTTCTGGTGACCTTCGGGCTGGATCGATCGACCCAGGTCGGCGGCGTGAAAATGGATGCGCGCCACCGTCATAACATCACCTGGGCGGAAGCGGAGAGCGACACCGCTGAACTTGCACAAGAGGCCTATGGCGCCGCGCAGGTGCGGAGCAATTACCTGTCGCTGAAGGAACCCGAGCTGGTGCGCTTTCGCCGCGAGCGCGCCGACGCCCTGAACATCGCGATCACCTCGGTGTTCCCGAGCGCCGTTTTCGTTCAGATCAGCAACAGCCTGGCGGTGCGCCAGATCCGGCCGCGTGGCGTCGACGAGGTCGAGATCTTCCAGACGATGCTCGGCTACGCAGACGATCCCCCCGACCTGACCCTGCACCGGCTGCGGCAGGCGAACCTCGTCGGCCCGGCCGGGCTTGTGTCGATGGAAGACGGCGAAGCGATCGAGATCGCTCACCGCGGCTCGAAGCCCGATTGCGAGGACACAACCGTCATCGAGCTGGGCGGCGCTGGCGTAATCTCCGACCGCGATTACCGCGTTACCGACGTGCCATTGCGCGGTTTTTGGTCGTATTACGCGGAGCTCCTGGGTATCGAGCCGGCCGGCGCGGTAAGATGACGGTAGGGGTTGCTGGCGGCTCGGCAAGCGACCGCCACGCGCTCTACGATTTGTTCGCCGCCTATGGCGCGCTGATCGATGCTGCAGACTTCGATGCCTGGCTCGCGCTGTTCGCCGCGACCTGTACCTACCACATCATGCCGCAAGAGAATTACCAGCAGGGATTACCGGCCGCACTCGTTTACTGCGACAGCCGGGGCATGTTGGAAGACCGCATCCGCGCACTGCGCGAGGCCAACAAATACAACATCCATACCGACCGTCACCTGATCGGCCTGCCGCGTCTGATCGGCGCGGACGGTGATGCAAAGCTGGTCGAAGTGCCATTCGCGGTCTGCCAGACCGACCAGGAGGGCGAAACCCGGCTGTTTGCGACCGGGCTCTACCGCGATCGGGTCGTGGTCGAGGCAGGCGGCCTCAAATTCCGCGACAAGCTGGTTCTGCTCGACACCTTCGCGGTGCCGAGCTTGCTTGCTACGCCGTTATGAGCTGCCCGGTTGGTTTGGGTCCTGCGCCGGACCTTAGTGAGATGCTGCTGGTCGCGCGTCGCCTCCATTGATTTCTCGGTAGATTTTGCCATACGGCGTCGTCACTAATCAGGACAGTAGCTTAAATCTGCCCCGGGAGAATGCCATGCCCCCAAACACAACTGGCGAAGCCCGCGCCTATCCCCGCCCGCTGCCCAATGCCGCCTGGCTCGGCAAACTGCGCGAGGAGATCCTCGAGCCCGATCTGCTGATCGTCGACCCGCACCATCATCTCTGGGATCATCCGGGCAGCCGCTATCTGCTCGACGAACTCTTGGCCGACGTCAATTCGGGGCACAACATCGTCAAGACCGTGTTCATCCAATGCGGTTCGGGCTATCGGACGAGCGGTCCGGAGGAAATGCGCCCGATCGGTGAAAGCGAGTTCGTGCGGGCGATCGCCGAAGAGAGCGCTCGGCGCGGCGGCAAGACCAAGATTTGCGCCGCCATCGTCAGCTTCGCCGATTTGCGGCTGCCCAATGTCGATGCGGTTCTGGAAGGGCAGATCGCCGCGGCCGGCGGGCGGTTTCGCGGCATCCGCCAGATCGCGGCCCATGATCCCCGCAATTGTCGGTGCCTCGTCCTATGTTCCGCCGCCGGGGCTGATTGACGACCCGAGCTTCCGCCGCGGCCTCAAGCGCCTGCCGGCGCACAATCTGACCTTCGAGGCCTGGCTCTATCACCCGCAGATCAAGGCCCTGACCGGTGTGGCGCGCGAATGCCCGGAGGTAAAGATCGTGCTCAACCATTTCGGCGGCCCGCTCGGGGTCGGCCCGTATAAGCGCTACGAGGTGTTCCCCGGCTGGCGCGCCGACATCAAGGCATTGTCCGCCTGCCCGAACGTCTACGTAAAGCTGGGCGGGCTGGCGATGATCGTCAACGCCTTCGACTTTCACCTGGCGCCGCTGCCCCCGTCATCGGGTGAGATGGCCAATGCCTGGCGGCCCTATGTCGAGGCCTGCATTGAGAATTTTGGCGCCAATCGCTGCATGTTCGAAAGCAACTTTCCGGTCGACAAGGGTGCCTGCAGCTATCCAGTGCTGTTCAACGCATTCAAGCGGCTCGCGAACGGTGCCTCGGCATCGGAAAAGGCTGATCTTTTCGCCGGCACCGCGTCGCGGTTTTACCGGCTGGAGAAGTGACACAAGGGAATGAAGCCATGAGCGATCTGCCGACACATGTGGAGATCCATGAGGAAGGCCCGCGCGAAGGGTTCCAGATCGAACCCGGCCCAACCAGCACCGCGGACAAGATTAAGCTGATCGAGGCGCTCGCAGAGACCGGTTTGCACCATATCCAGGCGGCCTCATTCGTCAGCCCGCTCATCGTGCCAGGCCGGACGCCGAAGACGTCGTCTCCGGTTTTACCCCGAAAGAAGGCGTCCATTACACCGCTCTGTGGTTCAATGCGAACGGGCTCAACCGGGCGCTGGTGTTTCGCAACAAGCTGACGGTATCAGGCTCGATTGCGTTGACCGCGTCGGAGGCATTTACCCGGAAGAACCTGCACCGCAGCCATGCCGAAAACGTCGCGGCGATGAAGAAGCAAACCGCACTGCATCTCGAAAACGGCGTTGAAGTTCCGCGCATCGGCGTGATGGCGGCGTTCGGCTGCAATTACCAGGGCGACATCGCGCCGGCTCAGGTCGTCTCGACCTTGGAGGACGGGCTCGTGATCGCCGAGGAGGCCGGCGCCGACATCAAATCTTTCTCGCTGGCCGACACAATGGGTTGGGCAACGCCGGTCCGTATCGAACGCGTATTGGGCGCTGTGCCCTCGCGCTGTCAGATCACGCGATTTTCCCCCAGGACGGACAGCTCGCCTCGAGACAACCCGAGTTCGCCGCAGAGGATCTCCACATTGTGTTCGCCGATCAGCGGCGCCCGTCGAGAGATCCGCCAGGGAGAGCCGTTGTATATGGCCGCCTCGCCCGGATAGACGAAGCTGCAGCCGAGTTCCGGATGCTCCACCTCTTTCCAGAAACCGCGGTCATGCAAGTGGGGATCGTCGAGCAGCGCTTCCGGGGCACGCACTGCACCCCAGGTGAAGCCGCGCTGCTGAGCAGTGTGATAGACCTCTTCTGCCGGCAGGCTGGCGATGAAATTGGCGACCAGGTCATCAATGATGTGAGATGTATTCGCCGCAATGACCACCGGATCCTGGTATTTGGGATCCCTGAGATCGCCGGCCATACCATTGGTATCCAGCAGGTCTGCCAACTCGCCGATGTATTTAGGCGTAAGCCGGCCTGCCACCAGCGCGCAAACGTAGTTGCCGTCTTTGGCGCGGAATTGGGTGTGGGGCGTCGGGCCGGCTGCATGATGGCGTCCCGTCTGACGTCGCACCACTTCTCCCCGGTAGATGTAGTTGGCGATCGCCGCCTCGGTCGTCAGTGCGCAGGCTTCGTGGATGGAGGCATCGATATACTGCCCCTGGCCAGCAACCGATCGGTGGACCAACGCGGCCATAGTGGCCATGTAGGCGAAATGACAGCCCGTGTGCCAAGCGTTGCCGCCGCCGGGAGCGATCGGCGGTGCATTGGGCACATCGGCCTCATCATAGCCCGACGAGGCCATTTCGCCGCCCGCTGCCATGTGTAAGAGGTCGCTGGAAAGATAATCCCGCCAAGGGCCGGTCTGACCGAACGGGGTCAGCGCGCACATGATCAGGCGAGGGTTTTGCGTGCACAGAGCCTCGTAATCCAGCCCCAGGGATGCCAAGAAACCCGGCCGGAAGGTTTCAAGGACGACATCTGCGGTCGCCGCTAAACGCATCAAAAGCTCGCGACCGTCTGCGGTTTCCAAATTGAGGGTGATGCCGCGTTTGGACGTGTTGTAATGCCAGAAGGACAGACTGCGCTCCGGATGCGGAATGTCGTCGAGGAATGGCCCGATGTGGCGGCTGGGCTCACCGCCGGGCGGTTCGATCTTGACCACATCGGCCCCGAGGTCCCCGAAAAGCTTGCCGCAGAACTGGCCGGTTTCATTCGAGAGCTCGAGCATCCTGAGGCCTGCCAGTGGACCTGGCAGAGACTGGGCATCGCTCACCGGAGCATCTCCTCCATATACGGAAAGCGCGCCCGCTTCACCGGCCATAACGTACCGTCGGTGAAACCCGCACGGAGATCTTCGTGGCTGTAGCCCAATAGGCCTTCGACGATCTCTTGCGTGTGTTGACCGATCAGCGGGCTCGGCAAATGGTTCGACGCCGGGGTTTTGGAAAGTTTGAACGGGGTGTTTTGTACCTTACGTCGTCCGAGCGCCAGATGCTCCATTTCGAGGTACATCTCCCGGTGGCGCAGCTGGGGGTCATGCTCGACCCGGTCTTCGGCGCTTTGTACCGGAAGGGCGCGAATACCCGCTGCCTGACATCGCTCCGTCAGCTCGTATTTCCCCAAGGTCATGCTCCAAGCTTCGATCTGCTCGTCCAATTCTTGCTGGTGACGCAAGCGTCCGGCAACGGTCGCGAATTTCGGCGAGGCAGCCCATGACGGGGCGCCCATCACCTCTACCAGTCTCTGCCACTCATCGTTGGAGTGACAGACGATCACGCACCAGTCGTTATACTCGCCGGGATGCGTGCGATAGGCATTGTGGGGCGTCACTGTCGGCCCGCGGTAGTTGTTGACCAGCGCCGTGCCGGGCCAGTGCGCCCGGTTGCCCGGAGGATAGCCCGGTCGTCGCGACCCGCGCCCGTTGACCGTGAAGTCCAGCAGCGCCGGCCCGTTGAGGGGAACGCTCGCCACCATCTGAGACAAGTCGATATGCTGACCTTCTCCGGTCATGTTGCGATGGTAAAGGCCGGTCAGCGCACACATTGCCCCGTACACGCCGCCAGTGTCGTCCATATATGACCAGCCCCAGCCGGCCGGCGGTTTGCCGGGCAAGCCGGAAAGATAGGTCAAACCGGATGCCGCTTGTGCAACGGGACCGAACGAGGTGTAGTGATGGTTCCGGCCAGTATGGCCGTAGCCGGACATCGACACGTAGACAATATCCGGTTTGATCTTGCATAGCTCCTGATAGTCGAGACCCCATCTGTGCAGCACCCGGGAGCTGAAATTCTCGATGACGATGTCGGAGACGGCGATCAACCGCTTTGCGATCTCCAGGCCCTTGGCACTTCGTACATTCAGGCTGAGGCTCTTTTTGTTGACATTGGTGTCGTTGAAGTTCCCCGAGGTGTTCAGATTGACCTCGAGGTTCTGCGGCGTGGTGGTGCTCGGTAGCCTGCCGCGCTCATTCTCGGGCCATTCGATTTTGATGACCTCTGCCCCGAAAGCCCCGAGCCAACGCGTCGCCCATGGCCCGGCCCGCACCCAGCTGAAATCCACCACGCGAATGTTCTCAAGGGCTCGCGGACGAGACATTGCGTCGTTCCTCTGTTATGGCCGGCTTGCCGAGCGTAATGCGGACAAAGCGGAACATCAGCAGTGCCGCGAGCCCGAAAGGTATGCAGCAAAATATATACACCGCGGTAACGGCATGGCCCACCGCCCCCGGTTCGGTGGCGTCGCCGAGCCCGGCAACGTTTGCTACCACGCCGGCAATCGCCGCGCCGAACGCGGTGCCGATCGACCGTACCGATGTCAAGGCAGCGGCGGTGGTGCGATGCTCGTCGGAGCGGACGCTGTCCATCGCCCGGGCGACGAGGTGCACGTTGTACACACCGATGCCGATTCCCATCACGAAGGCGCTGATGGATCATCAACGCGAGCCCCGGCAGCAAAGCCACCGCCGTCAGACCGGCGAGCCCGGCCGTGGCGATGACAGGCCCCGCTGCGAGGGCCCAGCGCTCACGCTTCCCTGACCACCCCGAAACGGTGAAGGTGCCGGTTGTCCAGCCCATCGAAATGACGATGCTGAGGAAGTTGATCACCACCGGGGAGACCTGATGAACGACCTGCAGCAACAGCGGCAGGAACAAGGTCACGGAGATCTGCGTCATCCCGTGCAGCGCCAGAATCCACAGCGCCAGCCCGATCGGCGCCCCCAACGACAGAGCGCCCCGCGGAAAGAGGTTGTCGGCGGCGTGCCGGTCGACCCAAAAGGTGAGACCGACAAGCGCCACCGCCGCCGCGATCAAAAGGATGCGGGGTGCCATCCCCGATACAGATCCGCTGGCCGCGACGCACATCACGCCGGCGGCCAACGTTCCGAACCGGAGCAACGGCACTGCGGTAAAGCGGCTGCGTTCGGCCTCGCGGCTGAGGCGATCCGGGACCTTCCAATAGGCGAGCGCCGCAAAGACCAACATCAACGGCGCCATCATCCAGAACGAGCCACGCCACCATTGCATCGCGGCGAACATGCCGCCGACGATCGGCCCGCTAAGATGGCAAGCGGTGAAGGTGCCTTGCGAGATCGCGATAATGCGGGTCCGCAGGCGTGAGTCGAATACGCCGGTGATCAGCGCCATGCCGCTTCCCGAAACGAGGCCGCCGGCCCACCCCTGCACCCCGCGCGCGCCAATCAGCGAGCCGATGTTTGGGGCCAGCGCGCAGCACACCGTACCCAACGCGAAAACGCCCGCACCGAGCGTATAGGCGCGCCGTGCGCCAAGGCGCGACCACACCATGCCGGTCGAGGCGCCGCCGACGATCGCGCCGATCGTGTAGAGCATCGCCGCCCAGGTATAGAAGCTCGCCCCGCCGATATCGCGAACGATGGTCGGCATGATGATGGCGATGACCAGCATCTGCGTCGCGTTCATCGCGATGCCGCCGATCACCAGCGCCGAATAAAGCCCGAGCCCGTTGCGAAAAATCTCGCTCCACGAGCCCTTGGCGATACCCGGATTGACCGTCGCTGTGCGCGCGCCATCCATGGGATGGAGATACCCGAAGATGCCCGCTGCCCGATGGCGCAATTTTGGGCATCAGCCGAGCGCCTTTATCGCGTAGCTTGGTTGAGGAGAACCTGACATCGTGCCTTCGGGGCGCGGCTAGGGGAGACGATATGACGTATGACATACCACCTCCAGAAAAGCTGCCGGAGCCCGGATATTACTACCACTTTAAGCATGACCCGAACGGTCCGCTGAATAACTACGCCTATTATATTTATGGGGTCGGCCATCACACTGAAGATGATTGCCGAGATGAGGACGCCTTCATGCAAGTTTACCGGCCGTTATACGAAGAAGCTTATGCATATCAGCACGGCGGGCTCTTCGACCTGCGCCCCTTGCAGATGTTTTTTAAGCCGGCCGAGTGGAAGGGAAAAAAGGTGCCGCGGTTCACGAGAATTGCAGCCCCGGACGTCATTGCTAAACTGGAAGCAATCAAGGCGCGCATGTACCCTAACCCCTAGACACTTCCGAGCACTGACGAAGGAAGGTTTCGGGGTCGACCGAGTCGAGTTCGAAGCCCGTGAGCGTCGCGCCCTGATGAGCGAAGCGGACAGGGATCGATGAGATCGTGTCGCCTGAAGGAATCACGTCGAAGCTCAACGCGCGAGGCATCACGCCGCTCGCGGCATGCTGCGGGACGGCACTCCGGTTCGCAACCTCTCGTCCCCAGGACGCTATCGATACGCGTTCTATTGGCCGCGTCAGCGTCAGGGCTGCTATCCTAGCCCGTCACTCAACCAAGGATAAGACCCGTTTCATGCCCAGCTTTGGCGACGCCCCGCCCGCCGTGCTCGATTGCGCTCTTGAACTTGGCCCCGACGACTGGCCGGCGCCCGGCTTTTATCAACTCTTGACCGCCCTGGTCGTGCCGCGACCGATTGGTTGGATTTCGACGATTTCGGAGAGCGGAGTGCGCAATGTCGCGCCCTATTCCTACTTCAACCTTATGGGGAGCGACCCGCCCTATGTCGCCTTCGGCTCGACTGGCGTCAAGGACAGCCTGCGAAATCTCCGCGAGGTGCCCGAGTTCGTCGCCAACATCGTCACGATGCACCTGCTGGAAAGGATGAACTTCACCTCGGGTGACTTCCCACGCGAGGAGGACGAATTCGACTGGGCCAGCCTGACACCGGTACCCTCGGCGAAGGTACGGCCGTTTCGCGTCGCCGAGGCTAAGGCGCACCTGGAATGCGAAGTCGCACAGATCGTGACCGACCGCAACACCAACATCGTGCTGGGCCGCATCGTTCACGCACATGTCGATTCGTCGGTCTGGAAGAACGGCCGCGTCGACCCGAAACTGCTCGACCCTGTGTGCCGTTTGTCGGGCTCCGGTTATGCGGCGCTCGGCGATTTAGTCAACGTCCAGCGACCGCAATGGAGGAGCATCAAGGGCACCGTCAGGATGGACACGATGCCGAGGGCGGAACAGCGATAGTGCTAATTCCTACTGGCGGGAATTATCGAGACGTCTTTGTGACGCCCTCGGGAGGGTCTGAACAAGGGAACTGGGGTAGATATCTGCCATTGACATTGCAGCAGCCAGTGACAGTGCGGGCCCTCGCGATGATCCCACGACCTCGGCCCTATCGAGCCGCGGCGATGCTTGTGTCACAATAGGTTCACCATGGCTCACGTGGGACTGCATCAAAGCCCCGGACGCGAAAATTTATCGAAGCGCGGCCGTCCTGCGCGCCAAAAAATCCCGCCTCGCGCGCGCGGCTCCAGAAACCTCCCGGAACCTCAGCGGCATTGGCCGTCGGGGGGCGTCATCGCTCATGGCAACTGGTGTGGCAGACAGGGAGCCCCTGTCAAAACCGCCTATTCTGGTCGGGTTCGATCGGCTCTCGGAAGGCGACGGGCGAAGCCGAGGGCGGTCACATGCTCGGCTATTTCTGGCAGAGAATTAAAAACAGTGCGGAGGGGGTGCTCGGGCGATACACTCGCAAGTCACCCCGGATGTGGAGGCGTGATTTCATGGGCGCGCGCGACCCGACCGAAGCCGTCGAAGTGCTCGATCTGTTGCTGAGCTTCTTTGGCGACGGCGAGCGCTGGGTCAAGGGCCGCTTGAGCGATCGTCGCGGCAACCGCTGCCTCGTCGGTGCGCTTGATTTCGTCAGCAGCCATCACGCGATCGAAAGCGAGGGAGCTGAGCGGTATCTGGCGGACGAAATTTCCGCCGCAGGCGATTGCCATGACGCTGGCGGGGACTGTGCCAGGTTCCGAGCCAGCCTTCGCCGCGCTTTGTCCGGGGGACGGTATCGGGTCAGCGAGCCTGTCCTCCGCAGGGACAATCTTTCCGATTTTAACGATGCGTGTAAGGACTTCTCTGAGTTGCGGGCGCTCATCCTGAAGGCGTGCGCGGCGGCGATGAACGACGCGGATGCCGCAGAGGTGTCGGGCCGGCGTCTAGACATCGAGTCGGACGAATTCGTTATGGCTTAAGGCGACCGTGGCCGCTGCGGAAAGTGTAGCGTGAAGACTGTCAGGAGCAGAACCGCTTTTCACCAATCCACTTGAAAGATTTTCTCTAGTTACCACATGTGCGTTGCATGGTCGCCACTTCGGGGCCGTGCGTCAAAAATTGGCATGGTCCTTGTTGGAGATGCCGATATCCCATGTTGCTCGATGGAGGATATGGTCATGGATGGTTTCGATTTCTCGCCGCTGTTCCGTTCGACGATCGGCTTCGATCGTCTATTCCGCTTGGTCGATGCGGCAAGCCGCGTCGATAGTTCATCTCCCGGCTACCCGCCTTTCAACATCGAAAAGACCGGTGAAGACGCCTACCGGCTGACGATGGCCGTGGCTGGCTTCTCGCCGTCCGAGCTCGATGTCACCGTTCACGAGAACACACTCCTGGTGGCGGGCAAGGCGCAGAAGGAGGAGCAGAAGAAGAACGGCAACGGCTACCTGCACCGCGGCATCGCGCGGCGCGCGTTTGAGCGGCGCTTCAGCCTCGCCGATCACATGAAGGTGACCGGTGCCAAGCTCGACAATGGTATGCTCCATGTCGACCTGATGCACGAGGTGCCGGAGACGGCCAAGCCGCGCAAGATCGCGATCGGCACGAACGGCGAATCCGCACAGCCGCAGGTGACGCAGCAAAAGGCGGCGGCCTAACGGCCAAACGCTAGTAGTGACGGGACGCCCCCGATCGGGGGCGTTCTCGTTTCAGCCATGCTGATGTTGGCGGCGGCTGTGCGGACTTTTCGTACGTTTCGGAGGGTTTTGGGCGTGTTTCCCGCGGATTTCCGCGGCGTCCGAAAGCCGAACAATCTCCAGCCCGCCCAAGATAACCCATTGAAAACGCGGGGGAATAAACCCCTCTTCTCTGCTGACAGAGAAGTTGTGTGCGTCAAGTTCAGCGAATCGGCCATGGCGGCGGCGGACTGGCTGAGGGCGGCGATCGTCGCGGCGCGGGCGGAGGCTCCGGGGTCGGCGGTGCATCAGCCCGGTTTGCCGCCCGTGCCCGCTCTCGAAGCCCCGGTGCCGGCAGATGTTGGTTCAGTTACGGAAACACCGGC
>Ga0318518_10000182_pt1 | contig 14606 bp, 12 predicted proteins | sample GRESIP176b2f22_FD_203483 | JGI IMG/M metagenome (GOLD analysis project Ga0318518, IMG submission 203483) | Tropical soil microbial communities from Luquillo Experimental Forest, Puerto Rico - GRE.SIPMG.176b2f22 | ecosystem: Environmental > Terrestrial > Soil > Tropical forest > Bulk soil...
CTCATAGGCCTTCTTGCCGGCCGCGCGCTGTTCCGGCGTCAGCGCCGGGTTGTTGGAGTCATCAAGCCACTTCGCCGCGATCGAGATCGTGAAGTTATGCGTCATCACGATCGTCCGGTTGTGGAAGGCGACGTTGTTGTCCGGGTCCTTCCACGTGGTGGAGGAGGGCGGCGTGCAGCCCTTGATGTAGGTATCAGTATAGTCTTTCAGCGCGTGGATCAGGCCGTCGCGCACCTTGGGGTCGTCCACCAGAAGCTTGCCGTCATCGTCGACCAGTTTGACCTTATAGGCGTCCATGAAGGTGTAGAACGACTGGAACGAGTCGGTCGATTCGACGCCCATCGGCTGGCCGACTGCGTAGATGCGCTGACCCGTCGCCTTGCGGATCGCGGGCTGCACCTTGTCGCACCAGAACGACCAGTAATCCTCCCATTTGGTCGGGATGTCGCTTTGCTTGAAGCCGGCCTGTTCCAGCATGTCCTGCCAGATTTGCACATGCATGCTCTGCTGCTTCAGCGGAAAGCCGTAATAGCCTTTCTTTTTGGCGACGTCGTTATAGAGGTAGGTCGTTTCCAGCGTGTTCGGCGCAAAGGCCGACTTCATCGGCAGCAGGATGTCGGAGAGATCCTCGAGCTTGCCTTCATAAGCCCACTTGCCCTGGGCCTGCACGTCATAGCTGTCGGAATAGGCGACGTCTGGCACCGTGCCGGAATCGAGCGCTGCGACCGTCTTCGGGATCATGTCCTGGATCGCGTATTGCGACAGCTCGACCTTGATCCCCGTCTTGGCCTCGAATTTCTTGATCGCCTCGAGCAGCGCGTCGTCCTCGGACTTGTAGAAGCCTTTGCCAAACCAGACCGTAATGGTCTTTTGCTGGGCCATCGCGGGGGCTGCGGCGTAAAGCAGGCCGATAGCCGCCATCGCGATTGAAATTGCACCTAAACCCTTGGATCTCACGTCTTTCTCCCTGTGTCTCGCCGATCTTTTTACCGGTTGGCTGAAACACTAGCGCAGCGCCGCGAGACGATCTAGCGACATCTTGTCCGACGTAAGTCGAGGCGCGGTGCCTGATGTCGCTCGCGGCGCGATGCGCTTTTGCTCAGAGCGACTTACGCCTGGCGTGCCGCACTCGCGTTCGCAATGCGAAGTCCGAAAATCGGGACGCTAGTTCGATTTGGCGGCCTCGGATGCGGCGGCCGGCGAAGGAGCCGGTGCCGGCGCGGCAGCATCGGGCGCGCCCGGCCGTACGCCGCCGCCGGTGAAGCGCTCGAGCACCGAGCGCACCGCGTCGCGCGCCTTCTTGTCCTTGACGGCGTCGAGAAGCGGCGCGGTCGCGGGCGAGCGCCGGATCAGGCTTTCCGGATCCGGATAGATCAGGGGATCGTCCCAGGGCCCCTCCACCACGAAGGGCAGTTCGAAACTCGTTGCGCCGTTCGATGTCAGGCTGGCAACGCCCTTGAGGTTATATTCGCGCGTGGGCACCGACGCCGTGCCGGTCAGCGTCACGCGTGAGGCCGGTCCCTCCACGCGGACTTCCTCGGTGGTGGCGACGCCTTCGGCAAATTTCAGCGAGACCGTCAGATTGTCGAATGGCGTGGAACCGCTGCGAATATTGCCGCCCGACAGCGGCCGGCGTTCCAGCCGCTTCAGGAGTTGCTCGACATTGAAGCCGGAGATCGCGCCGTCATGCCCGGTCAGCGTCGCGGTGCCGTCCAGCGATGAGGCTAATCCGAACGGGCTCGAACCCGACGCCACCAGCGAAACGTTGAGATTGCCGCGGCCGGACAGGCGGTTGACGCCGAACAGCTCGCTGGCGCAGGCCTGCAGATCGACGTCGAGGAACTGGAACTGCGCCTTCACGTCCGCGATTGCGTCGGATCGCGCGACGCCGAACGAGCCCTTGGCGATTCCGCCGTAGACCTGCGCCTCGCCGACCGACAATGCCAGCGCGCCGTTGCGCAGATTTGCGCCGAATGCGGTGCGGCCGAGTTTCGTCGGGCCGACAGTCACGCGCGCCGCCGACAGGCGCATGTCGAGGTCGGTGGTCAAGAGCGAGTTGAGGTCGAACAGTTGCCGGTTCCAATCGCGCGCACCGCTGGCGAGCAGCCGGAAGGTGGAGATGTAGGGCGTGAAGTCGAGCGCGTCGGCGGCCAGCGTCGCCTGCAGCGTCTGCCGGCCGTTGTTCGAATAGGTCATGACGCCTTCTGCGACGTTGCCGTCGAGCTCGACATTGACGTTGGTCAGCGCGATCGAAGCGCCGACGACATTGGCGCGCGCTTTCAGCGCGAAGCGGCCGAACCCGCCGCCGGCGGGCGGCGCCTGTCCGGTCCACTGCAGCGCGTTGCGCAGCGAGGCGGTATCGACCGTCAGCGTGCCTTCCATCATCGCGCTGGTGCGATTGGCGACCGTACCGTCGAAGGCGAGCTTGAGCGGCGCGCTGGCAAGCCGCGCCTTCAACCCGGAGCGATCGCCCGACAGGGCGGCGACGAAGTCGGAGATGCTGATCGAGCCGTCGACACGTTCACCGCGCCAGTTGAATTGGCCGGTCGCGGCAAACGAACGCGAGATCGAGGGCCAGGCGAGCGAGAGGTCGATGTCCTCGAGCTTTTCGGAAGCATGGTTGCCGGCGTCCTCGTAATCGAGCGTACCGTCCTGGATGCGGATTTCCGAGAACGAAACCTGGTTGTCGGCGCCGGGCTTCATGGTGCGCGCGATGGTTTCGATGAATGGCGTCCAGTTGCTCTCGCCGTCGGCCCGGCGTGCGACGTGGATCTGCGGACGCAGCATCATCAAATCGGCGATCTCGAACCGTTGCAGCAGCAACGGCAGCAACCGCAGGTTTGCGGTGAGGACATCGACGCGCAGCGCCGGGTCGGAGGCGGCACCGCCTTTCAACCCCACGTCGTGAAAGGAGACATAGCTTCCGGGGAAGACCGAAACGTCGATCGGGCCTTTGACCGTCAGTTCGAGCCCGGTCACGGCGCGGATTTGCGCTTCCACGGCCTGGCGCAACGCGTCGCGGTTGATCAGCCAGGAGGTGGCGGTCAGGCCGACCAGCACGACGCCCAGCAACACCGCAACCGGCATCCCGAGGCGCTTCATCCCTTGGGCCATGGTCAGTGACATGTCCTCTTCGGCTCGACGTCGTCGGATCGCTGTTTGATTGAGATGGCAGGGCGCGCCGGAACCCGGGCCAACGGCAGCAACCTGATGGGTTTTCTTGACGCTTTCAAGGCCAGCCAAGGGGGTGGCGGCACCCCGTTGCCGTCCCAAAGTGCGGGTATCGAGGCCGGTCGCATCTCCCTCGAAAGCAGAAAAGCCAACAACCGGCCCCGTCATTGACGCATTGCGAAGATTTTGCCTAATAATCACGCCCAAAGCGGGCCGTCTCGGCCGCTCTCCTCCCATTCAGGTCGCATTGCATGAACAAGGTCTTTCCCGACGCGAAATCCGCCCTCGAGGGCATCCTCAAGGACGGCATGATGATCATGTCCGGCGGCTTCGGCCTGTGCGGCATCCCGGAAACCCTGTCGGATGCGATCCGCGACGCCGGCGTGAAGAACCTGACCGTCGTCTCCAACAATGCGGGCGTCGACGGCATCGGGCTCAGCCGGCTGCTCGAGACGCACCAGATCAAGAAAATGATCTCCTCCTATGTCGGCGAGAACAAGCTGTTCGCCCAGCAATTCCTCGCCGGCGAGCTGGAGCTCGAATTCAATCCGCAGGGCACGCTGGCCGAGCGCATCCGGGCGGGCGGCGCCGGTATTCCCGCCTTCTACACCAAGACCGGCGTCGGCACGCTTATCGCCGAAGGCAAGGAGGTGAAGGAGTTCGACGGCGAGAAATATCTGATGGAGCGCTCGCTGTTCGCCGATCTCGCCATCGTTCACGCCTGGAAGGGCGATACCGCCGGCAATCTCATCTATCGCAAGACGGCGCGCAATTTTAACCCGATGATGGCAACTGCCGCGAAGATCACGGTCGCCGAGGTCGAGCACATCGTTCCCGCTGGCGAGCTCAACCCGGACCATATCCACACGCCCGGCATATTCGTGAAGCGCATGGTCGAAGTCGGCACCGCCAAGAAGCGCATCGAGTTCCGCAACACCCGTCCGCGTCCGGCAAATGCGCCCGCGGCAGCAACCGGAGTAGAAATCTGATGGCATGGACCCGCGAGCAGATGGCCGCCCGCGCCGCGAAAGAGCTTCGCGACGGCTACTATGTCAACCTCGGCATCGGCATTCCGACGCTGGTCTCCAATTACATTCCTGACGGCATGGATGTGAGCCTGCAGAGCGAGAACGGCATGCTCGGCATGGGCCCGTTTCCCTATGAGGGCGAGGAAGATCCGGATCTCATCAATGCCGGCAAGCAGACGGTGAGCGAACTGCCGTCGACCAGCTATTTTTCGAGCTCCGATTCCTTCGGCATGATCCGCGGCGGGCACATGGACCTTTCCATCCTCGGCGCGATGCAGGTGGCCCAGAACGGCGATCTCGCCAATTGGATGATCCCCGGCAAGATGGTGAAGGGCATGGGCGGGGCGATGGATCTCGTCGCCGGCGTCAAGCGCGTCGTCGTGGTGATGGAGCATTCCGCCAAGGACGGGGCAAAACTTCTGAAGAAGTGCACGCTGCCGCTGACCGGCGAGCGCGTGGTCGACATGGTGGTCACGGATCTCGCGGTCTTCACCATCGACAAGCACGGCAACGACGGCATGGCGCTGATCGAACTCGCCGACGGCGTCACGCTGGACGAGGTGAGGGCCAATACCGAGGCCGAGTTCCGCGTCGCGTTGAAGAACGCGTAGGCTCCGCCACGCAAGATCCGGCCGACTGTTTCGCCATTGCCAAGAGGTCCGTGCCAAGCGCGGCCCGATGGCAGCCGCGTGCGGTCACGCTTTGGCGGCGACGTCCTCCAGGCCGCGATTGCGCGGTTCCACGCCCCAGGCCCACACCACCACGATCTGAACCACCACAAGGCCGATCATCAGCCACACCACGCCGGGCAGGTTGTAGGATGCCATCAGCGCGCCGACGATGAAGGGCGAGACGACCGTTGCGCCCCGTCCGAACGTATTGCAGATGCCGTTGGCCCGCAGCCTGATCTCCGTCGGGAACAGTTCCGGCGTATAGACGCCGAACAGGATCGCGGTCTGCACATAGATTGCGACGATCAGGACAAATCCGATGGTCAGCACGATCGCCGGATCGGAGGCTGCATTGAAACGGGCATAGATGTAGCCGGCCACGATGGTCACGATGGACGCGCCGATGATGCTGAAGCGTCGCCCGATCGCGTCGGACGAGTAGGCGCCGAGCGCGCAGCCGACCAGCGATCCGGCCGAAAGAACCAGCGTATAGGCCAGCGAATTGGTGATGGTCAGCCCCTGGCGCAGGAAGAACTGCGGCAGGAAGATCACGAACCCGAAGATCAGCGTGTTGATGGTGATCAGGACCCAGCAGCCGACGATCAAGCGCTGCAAGAGCGGTGGCTTGAGCATGTCGCTTGCGGCGACCTGGGCGACCGGCGCCTGCACCACGACGGGCGGCAGCGACTTGCCGCCGGCGGCTTCCGTCTCGATGGCCTGCATCAGGGATTCGGCTTCGGCGGTGCGGCCTTGCGATTCAAGCCAGCGCGGCGATTCCGGCAGATTCTTGCGCAGATACCAGACGATCAGGGAGCCGGCGCCCGCAATGACGAACATCGGACGCCATCCCCAGGTCGGTATGATCAGATAGCCGAGCAGGGCAGTTGCCGGAAATCCGGCCACCACGAGGAACGCCATCATCGACAGCCAGCGCCCGCGCGTTCTCGGCGGAACGAATTCGGTCAGCGTCGAATAGCCGACCACGATTTCCGCACCAAGGCCGAGGCCCTGCACGAAGCGGCAGGCGATGAGTTGATTCATGTCCTGCGCAAAGGCCGCAGCAATCGACGCGAGCCCGAAGATCAGTAAATTGATCTGATAGGTGAACCGCCGGCCGAATTTGTCGCCGACAAATCCGGTGATCAGCGCTCCCAGCGTCATGCCGACAAAAGTCAGCGAGATGAATTGCAGATTCTGCGGGGCGGTCGAGAATTTGGTCTGGATCGCGGACGCCAGCACGCCACCGGCGACATAGAGGTCGTATCCGTCGAAAAACATCCCGGCGCCGACCAGCCAGAAAATCCGGTAGTGAAAGGATGAGATCGGCAGGCGGTCGAGCCGCGCGCCGGCGTTTACTGTAAGAGCCATACGAAGTTTCCCCCTTTTTGATGCGCCAATGCGGCGGCCGGCTTCGCCGGCCGTTGTAACCGCTCGTTGTTCGTTCAGTTCAATCGCCGCTGGCCCGCCGTGTCGCGATACCAGTCGAACGGCTGATCGTGCGTTGCGACCATCACGCTCTTGACGTTGAAATGGTCGTCGAAACTCTCGATGCCGAACTCGCGTCCGACGCCGGAGTCATCGACCCCGCCCCAGGGCGAGGCCGGATCGAGGCGGTGATGATCGTTGCCCCAGACGATGCCGGCCTTCACGGCCGCTGCCACGCGATGGGCACGTGCCACGTCGCGGGTCCGGATCGCCGCTGCGAGCCCGAATGGCGAATTGTTTGCAAGCCGCAGCGCGTCCGCCTCGTCGGCAAAGCGCGTCACCGAGGTGAACGGTCCGAACACCTCCTGCTGGAAGATTCGCATGTTGCTAGTCACATCGCAAAACACGGTAGGCCGGATGAAGTAGCCGTTCTCGTGGCCCGGGATTTTTGCGCCCGCGCCGCCGGTCAGGAGACGCGCGCCATCCTCGCGGCCGAAACCGCAGTATGAGAGCACGCGGTCGCGCTGCCGTGCCGAGATCACCGGCCCCAGTTGAGTCGAGGGGTCGAAGGGATCGCCGATGCGGATGCTCTCGGTCTTCGCCTTCAGCTTCTCGACGAACTCGTCATAGATCGAGGCCTGCACCAGGTGGCGCGAGGCGCAGACGCAGGTTTGCCCCGCGCCGATAAAGGCGCCGAAGGCCGCGTAATTCACCGCACGATCGACGTCGAAATCCTCAAACACCATCACCGGTGTCTTGCCGCCGAGTTCCAGCGTCTGATGTGCGAACACTTTTGCGGCGGCGGCGCCGGCGATGCGACCGGCCTCGGTGCCGCCGGTCAAGACCAGCTTGTTGATGTCGGGGTGTTCGGCGAGCATTTTTCCGGTGCTCTGACCGAGGCCCAGCACGACGTTGAATACGCCGGGCGGGAGTCCCGCTTCGGTGAAAATCCTTGCGAGCTTCAGCGTCGTCAGCGGCGTGTATTCCGACGGCTTGACCACGGTGACGCAGCCCGAGGCCAGCACCGCGGCGAGCGACTTGCACAGGATCATCAAGGGATGATTGAACGGCGTGCAGTTGGCGACGATCCCGATCGGCGTGCGCAGCGTGTAGTTCAAGTAGGATCCTTCGACCGGGATCACCGCGTCGCGCCGCGACAGCGCGAGGCCCGCGAAATAGCGAAAGAAGTCGGGCAGCCGCGACAACTGCGCGCGCGTCTCGTTGACCGGCCGTCCATTGTTGAGCGTTTCGAGGCGATAGAGCTGCTCGAGATTGGCCTCGAACGCATCCGCCAGCCGATTGACGAGCCTGGCCCGCGATCGGACGTCCATGCCGCCCCAGGCCTTGCCGTCGAAGGCTGCGCGCGCACTCTTCATGGCGCAATCGACGTCGTCCGCAGTCGAATTTGGAATCTTCGCGATCACCTCGCCGGTCGCGGGGTTGCGCACGTCGAGCATCTGGCCTGAGCCCGCTTCGATTTCGCGCCCGTCCACGAAATTGCCGTGCACCTCGACCTCGACGGTTTTTGCTGAAATGTTCACGCGTCCCTCCCTTCGACGATCACGGCGTTGCGCCTCAGCGCCGGCAGCACGCGCTTCTCGGTCGCGGTGATATGCGCCTTGATGATCCGCGCGGCGCTGCGGCCGTCGCGGCGCTGCATCGCTTCGATGAGCGCGACATGCTCGGCGACCAGCTTCTTGGGATCGTGGCCCCTGAGGTTGGCGACGCTCACCCGCACCAGGCGGTCGGCCTGCCCGATGAGGTCGCACAGTGCTGCGGCCATGCGGCGGTTGTTCGAGGCTGCCGCGAGCGCCGAATGGAAAGCGCGGTTATAGGCGATGAATTTCTCGTGGTCGCCGGAGAAGCGCCGGAACCGGTCGAGGCCCTTGAGCGTCGCATCGCTCGCGTTCTCGATCGCTTCCGCAACGCAGGCCGGCTCCAGCGCGAGACGAAACCTCAGAATGTCGCGCGCATCCGCCAGCGAGATCGGGTTGACGCGGTAGCCCTGGCGCGGCTGCACGGTCACCAGATGCTCGCGCGCAAGCCTGAGCAGCGCCTCGCGTACCGGCTGGCGGCTCACCGCATAGCGTTCGGCGAGCTCCTGTTCGCGCATATCATCACCCGGTGCGAGGCGACAGGCAAGAATATCAGCACGCAGGCTTTCGTAGACGTTATCGCGCAAAAGCATTGATTTTCCTTCCTGCGAGCCGGCAGTGTCGCAATCGTGAAATATCACGTCAAGCCAGTTAATGCTTGAAACGCCCCCGGTTTGATCTATCAATCGCGGATCGTCCCGCGACTTGTGCGGGAGGGCGAGGGCAGGACATGGATCGGCGTTTGGCTGGCGGGACCGTGAACGCGGCAGAAACGGGGCGGGGCACGCCGCTGTTTTTGTTTCACTCCCTGCTCTCGGATCGCGCGAGCTTCGACACGATCGTGCCGCAACTGTCGCAATCGTTTCGCGTCATCGTTCCGGAACTGCCGGGCTTCGGCGGCTCGCAGGCGGTCGCCGGCAGCCTTGCCGATATCGCCGACCGCATGACGGAGGCGGTGCATGACGGAGCGCGCGGCGAAGGCGCGATCTTGCTCGGCAATGGCTATGGCGGCTTCGTCGCGCTGCAGATGGCAATCCGTCATCCCGGCATTGCGACGCGATTGATCTTCGCCGATTGCGGCGCAGCCTTCCCGGAAGCAGGGCGCGAGGCCTTTCGCAACATGGCTGCGGCGTCGCGGGCGAAGGGGCTCGCGGCGATCGTGGATGTTGCCATGCGTCGGCTGTTCGCACCGGAGTTTCAGGCCGAACATCCCGAGTTGATGGACGATCGCCGCGCGGCGTTTCTGCGGACCGATCCGCAGGTGTTCCGCGCAGCCTGTGAAGCGCTCGCCGGGCTCGACCTGCGCGGAGATTTGCAAAAGGTGACGGTTCCGACACTTGTCTTGGTCGGCGAGCACGATGAAGCGACGCCTCCGCCGATGTCGCGTGAACTGGCGGCAGGTCTGCCGGATGCGCGGCTCAAAATCATTTCGGGTTGCGCGCATGTCCCGCAACTGCAGGCGCCCAAGACATTCCTTGAAGCCGTCTCGGACTTCCTTGCGGCCAAGAGTTCCGCACCGGCATAATCGAGGCAACGCCGCTCAGCGGCCGGTGCCTGAGGTTGCCGAGAATTTGGGCATACCGGGCCTACATTATCGCTTCGACGCTGTTATCCGTCGGGGTTAACCTCGAACAAGGGTGTTGGCCGATGCGCGAGATTCTGGACTATTGCACGGGTGGAAACCGGCGAGAGGTGCCTGCCGGCTCCCTCGTGCTTCGCGAGGGGACCAAAACCGGGCGGCTGTTTGTCCTCGTCGAGGGGCGGCTCGAAGTCATCAGGGGCAACAGTGTTGTCGCAGTGCTCGCCGAACCCGGTGCGCTGACCGGCGAGATGTCGCTGTTGCTCGACCGGCCACACACCGCGACGGTACGGGCAGCCGTTGATTCCACGATCTATGAGATCAATGATGCGTCGTCCTTCCTCGACGAGCATCCGGCCGCGGCGCGATTGATCGCACAATTACTGGCGCAACGGCTGAACGTGGCTACGACCTACCTTGCCGATCTCATGAAGCAATACGCCGGTCACGGTACCCATCTCGAGATGATCGGCGAACTTCTGCAAAGCATGATCAGCCTTCCACCCCAGCAGGTCTCGCCAGGATCGGATCGGCAATCCGACCCAAGGATATAAGCCAGGCCGGCGGCTCTTCGATCGGCGCTGCCGGCCGCTTGATCGGCGCGTTGAGGTCGATCCATTGTTGCTCGGCGGCGGCAAGCCAGAATGCCGTGCCTTGGGCCAGATCGAGCACGATATGCGTCGGCGGCCGGCCAGGCTGCAGGCCGGTATTGAAGACCCAGGTGGCGCCAAGTCGATCGAACCATGATCCGTCGGGAATGAAGGGTGATTGATGCACATGGCCCGAGATCACGATCGACGGCTGGTAACGCTCGATCCATTGTACGAGCTCGACGTCGCCAAAAAAGCGCTTGCCGCCCCAGCTTGTCGGAGAGTTCGCCGGCGGCGCGTGATGAACCCAGACCCATCGCTTCGCCGTGGCCGCCGCTAACGCTGCCGCCTCGCGAAGTTGCGCGTCGATGCGGTCCCTGACTACCGGCCCGTCCCACCATGGGCATATCGTAAACAGCGTGTCGCCGATGGTCAGGCTGTCGCCGTCGCAGGCGATCCCAAGCTGTCTGACCTCGTCGATCCAGCGCGCGACCTTTTCGCCGTCCGCACTGCGATCATCCAGATCATGGTTGCCGGAACAGAGAGCGACATGCGTCAGGCCCGACAGCCGCGAGAGGTATTTCTTCACGACCAAAATCTGGGCACGGAAATCGACCGCCGAGCCGATATCGAGCGCATCTCCGGCGAAGATGACAAGATCGAACTGGGGCGCCGCGCTGAGCAGCCAGTCAAACTGCGGCAACGAATAGTGTAAATCCGCAACGATCAGACAACGCATAAGTCTAGAAATTCCGGACGCTTCGAGATGAGTAAGCCGCTCAGCTCAGAGCAAAATCCGTACCGGCGCAGCACCGCCGGAAGCGACACATGCGCGCAGGTCTGCGACACCATGCGCAGTTGAAAGGTGGCGGTTCAAGAGGTCGTGAACGAGAGTGCCTTGCCGAGGCGCATGCTCGTCCATGACGGTGGTTCGCGGACAAGCCGAAAGCCGAGATTGTCAGGCGGAGTGCCCGCAGCGCAGCCGCCGGCGCGCGCGTCGCGGATGAAGTCCGTGACGTAGGCGCGGTGCGCGCCCTCGGCGATACGGACCCCGCAATTCTTGCTCTGACCGACGACCCTGCCGGATTCGTCGAGCGTGCTGCGCACGAAGCAGGTCGTGGTCCACTCCCAGACATTGCCTGAGAGATCGGAGAGGCCGTTTTCATTGGTGCCGTACCCGCCGAAGGCGCGGGTTGCGGTTCCGGCGTCGCGGCCGGTTTCGCGCTCGTAGCGTGCAATCCAGCGTTTTGCAGGATTGTTGTCGTCGACCGGCACGCCATCATCTGCGAACTTGCTGCCGGCCGCGAACGCCCATTCTTCGTCTGTTGGCAGACGATAGGTTACGCCGGTCCTGTGCGACAGCCAGCTCGCATAGGCTTCCGCATCGTGCCAGCTCACCTGCACGGCCGGCCGATCGATCGCGACGACCACATCGCGGTCGAGCGCGCGGCAGCCGCCGTCGTCGACGCAGGCCTGATACTCGGCGGACGAGACCTGGCGCTTCATGATTGTGAGCGGCCCGGCAAAGGACAGTTGCACAAGCGGCGCTTCAGCGGGCTTGCCCGCACGGGTGAAGTCGCCGGCTACGCGGTAAGCGAAATGGCCGGATTTCAATTCCACGATCGCCTGTTCGGGAAGGATGCGATCGCGCGCGGAGAGATAGGACATGATCGGCGCGACCGCCAGCGGGCCGGCAAGTCCGGCAGCGCAGGCGAGCAGGAGCTTGAGTTTGAAGGCAATCAGCATGGCTGCCCCGCATTTCCAGGAGGGAAGGGGCCGGCACTTCGTCGGCCCCTTTTTCGTCGTCAGTTGGTGACGGCCGGGATTTCCGCAGGCGCCTTCACCTGGGTCATCAGGTCATCGTTCCACTTGCCCTCGACCTTGAAGTGCGCGGTGGCGCCGAGATCGGCCGCCTCGATCAGATTATGCGTGACATAGGCGTAAATGCCGGGCTGCAGGAACTTGTACATCGCCGCTCCCGCAGAGCCGCCGCGAATGAACCACGTCTCGAGCCCGGTCTCCGGCGCGTTCGAGAACTTGCCCGTCTCCCAGACATAGTCGCCATGGCCGCCGATCAGGTGCGGGCGGCTGTCGCGATTGGCCTGCGAATGCACGATCATCACGTTCTCGCCGACATTGGCCTTCAGCGCGTTCTTGCCGGTCAGCGCGCCGACCTTGCCGTTGAACACGACATGGGTCGGGATCAGCTTGCGCATCACTTCTTCCGTGTCGGTGTAGGCTTCGCCGGGCGAGTCGTAGGATTTGAAGTTGCCCTTCTCGTCGCGCGGCACGTAGAGATCCTGTTCGCCGACATAATAGATGCGGTCGTACTTCAACGGATGGCCGTGACCGTCGTTGAGACCATCGCGCGGCAGCACCATGACCGCGCCGTTCATGCCGCTCACGACATGCCAGGGGATCATCGGACCGCCCGGGGCGCAGTGATAGACGAACACGCCGGTGCGGGTGGCCTTCCAACGCAGCACGACCTGCTCGCCGGGATTGATCAGCGTGAGCGCGGCGCCACCGAGTGCGCCGGTTGCGGAGTGGAAGTCGATATTGTGCGGCATCGAGTTGGTGGCGGGGTTCACCAGCGTCACTTCGACATAGTCGCCCTCATGCACCACCATCAGCGGTCCCGGCATCGAGCCGTTGAAAGTCATGGCCTGGAAGGTCGTGCCCTTCTCGTCGATGACCACCTTCTTCTCCTCGACCACGAGCCTGAATTCCATGATCTTGGGGCCTTGCTTGGTGGCCTGTTCGTGAGGGTGCACGAAAGGCGGCGCGACCAACTCGACCTTCTGGCGCGGCAAATTGGGTTCTGCGGCAAACGAAGACGTCGCCAGCAGGAGGGCTGCGGCGGCTGCGCTGAACATTGCGGCTCTGCGGGTCAACATCGGAATATTCCTTCATCTGGATGTTTTGACTTAGCGCGAGCACTTTGCGCCGATTGACGTAAAGCCTGTTTGCGCTGCAACAACATTCCGCTCCTTTGGGGTTTCTCCGACGTCGGGATTTCTACGGAGGCCGGCGCAGCAGGATTCATGGCTCGACCCTGACCATGTCCGCGGCCGGAGTTCGCGTCGCGCCTTTGAGCCAGCGCAAAGTCGATGTTCGGCATGCAGCTATTGTTAATGGATGGTGGGTGCTCTTTTGCGCCTTCGAGCAGGGAATGGTCGGAAATGAGGTCAGATCTGGCGGCGGGCTATGGGCAAGAGCGATTGCCGAGATATACGAGCTATCCCACCGCTCCGCATTTTTCGGAAGCGATCGGCGCGGAGAACTATGCCGAATGGCTGAAGGCGATCCCGCGAAATTCCACCGCCTCGCTCTATCTGCATGTGCCGTTCTGTCGCTCCATGTGCTGGTATTGCGGCTGCCACACCTCGGTCGCCCGCCGCGACGAACCGATCGCCATTTACGAGTCGGCGCTGCGCAGTGAGATCGATCTGGTGTCGCGGCTGATCGATCGCCGCATCAAGGTTGACCACGTTCATTTCGGCGGCGGCACGCCGACGATCATGACGCCGGAGTCGTTCACGGACCTGATCGGATCGATCCGTCAAACGTTCTTTGTGTTGCCTTCCGCCGAGACCGCAATCGAGATCGACCCGCGCACGCTGGCGGTCCGGATGATCGACGCACTGGCGCTCGGCGGCGTCAACCGCGCGAGCCTTGGGGTGCAGAGCTTCGACCCCGTGGTTCAGCGCGCCATCAACCGCGTGCAGAGTTTCGAGGAGACGGCGGCCGCGACCGAAAACCTGCGCCGCGCCGGCATATCCGCGATCAACTTCGATCTGATCTATGGATTGCCGCATCAGACCATTGCGTCATGCCTCGACACGGTCAGGCGCTGCATCAGCCTTCGCCCCGATCGCTTCGCCGTGTTCGGCTACGCGCACGTGCCGACCTTCAAGAAATATCAACGCAGGATCGACGAATCCCGGCTGCCGGACAGCCTCGAGCGCTTCGAACAGTCGTGCGCGATCGCCAATGCGCTGACGCAAGCGGGTTACGTGCAGATCGGGCTCGACCACTTCGCGCTTCCCGGCGATGCCATGGCGCTTGCGCAGCGCGAAGGCAGGCTGCGGCGAAATTTCCAGGGCTACACCACCGACCGAAGCAGCGTCCTGCTTGGGTTCGGCGCCAGCGCCATCGGCCATCTGCCGCAGGGCTTTGTGCAGAACGAAATCGGGATCGGCGCCTATTCGCAATTGATCGCGGCCGGCGAGCTTGCGACCGCAAAGGGATATGCGCTGACGGCCGACGACCGGTTTCGTGGCGAGATCATCGAGCGCATTATGTGCGACTTCGGCGTGGACCTCGGTCCGATTTGCATCCGGCATGGATTGGCGCCGGACGCCATCGTTGCCTCGCCCCGCCTGAAGGAGCTGGTATCGGACGGCGTCGTCAGGCTGGACGGCAGCCTGTTGTCGGTTGCCGACAATTCGCGGTTCCTGGTGCGCAGCGTTGCGGCGGCGTTCGACGCACATCTCGACGGTTCCGGGCGGCTGCACAGCCGGGCCGTGTAGGAACATCTTTGAAAG
>Ga0318518_10000184_pt1 | contig 14529 bp, 17 predicted proteins | sample GRESIP176b2f22_FD_203483 | JGI IMG/M metagenome (GOLD analysis project Ga0318518, IMG submission 203483) | Tropical soil microbial communities from Luquillo Experimental Forest, Puerto Rico - GRE.SIPMG.176b2f22 | ecosystem: Environmental > Terrestrial > Soil > Tropical forest > Bulk soil...
GGGTAGGCGTCGCCGGCAGCGTCTGCTCGGGCCGCGCCTTACGGGCGCCAATTGAAATGACTGCCGCATCGCCCGCGAAACCTTGTCCTCGCAAGGGGGAATCGACGACTTCTATCGCCGATCCCCTATGAGGTCCGCCCGCCCACTCGCACCAAACAGTCGGATGCACTAGCCTCTCTGTCCCTGCTTCTTCAAACACTCGGTCGAACCACGACCTTGCACGCAAGGGGACGCAATGGGTGCTCTCAGCGTTTCCGAATTCGTCGACCTCATGGTCGGCGGGCTCGCGATCGGCTGCGTGTACAGTCTGATTGCGCTTGGCTTCGCCATGATCATGCGCGCAACCAACATCATCCATTTTGCTCAGGGCGAAGTGATGATGCTGGGGTGCATGTGTGGGCTGACCTCCGTATGGCTGCTTCCGGTGCTCCCTCTTCTCCTGGTGGTAGCCGTCGGCATGGCCTCCTCCGGAATCATCGCGCTGGCGATGGAGCTCGCGGTCTACCGCACCCTGCGGCGTCGGCGCGTGCCGATCATGAACCTCATCACCGCCACGGTCGGCATGTCCATCCTGTGTATCAACGCCGCACGCATCATATGGGGCTCCGAGCCGCTGCGCTTCCCGGAACTGTTCGCCACCACGGCATATGAGTTCGGTGGCGTGCGCATCTCCCCCCAGTTGTTCTGGATCATGGTCATGGGCGTTGCCATCATGGGTGCGCTGCAACTCTTCCTCAAGCATACGCGCACCGGCCTCGCCATGCAGGCGGTGGCGCAGGATCCGGAGGCGGCGCAGCTCATGGGAGCAAACCTGACGCGGATGATGGCGTACACCTTTGCGATTTCCGGGATGATGGCGGGAGCGGCCGGCATCATGCTCGGTTCAATGTTCTTTGCGTTCTTCGAGATGGGGTTCATCACCGGGTTGAAGGGATTCGTCGCGGCGACGCTGGGCGGGCTTGGCAGCATCACCGGGGCGATGCTCGGCGGAATCCTGTTCGGCTTGATCGAGACGTTCAGTGCAGTGTTCCTGTCGTCGGCCTATAAGGATGGCATCGGGATGATCCTGCTGATCGCCATTCTCCTGGTTTTTCCCTCGGGCTTGGTCGGACTGTGGCAGAAGCGCAGGTGACCGCCTCATTCGATCCAACTGCACCGCGGCGCGGAGCGGTGCACCGCGTCACGCTGCTGGTCGTGGCGGCGCTGATCGTGCTGCCGTGGGTGGAAGCGGACAAGTTCGCGCTGCACATTCTGAGCCTGATTGCAATCGCCTCGATCGCGGCGATGGGATTGCAGGTGCTGCTCGGCTATTCGGGGCAGCTTTCCATCGGCCAGGCGGCGTTCTACGGCATCGGCGCCTACACCTCCGCGCTGCTGACCGCCAAGCTGGGGGTGCCGTTTCCGCTCGCCCTCATCGGCGCCGGCGTCGCTGCGGCGATCGCCAGCTTGCTGATGGTGCCGATAACGCGGTTGACGGGGGCCTACCTCGCGGTCGCCACGCTCGGCTTCTCCATCATCGTTTATCTGTTCATCCAGAACGAAGAATGGCTGACCGGCGGCTCCTACGGCTTCATCGGCATTCCGCGCGCCGAATTGTTCGGCTACGTGCTGCGAGACCCGATGTTGAGCTACTACCTCAACGTCGGCGTGGCGGCGATCGTCTACTTTACCTTCGCGCGCATCGAGGGTTCGCGCTTCGGACGTGCGATCAACGCCATTCGCCAAGACGCCGATGCCGCGCGTGCCAGCGGCGTTCGGGTGACACTCCTCAAGAGCGAATGCTTCGTCATCGCCGCCTTTGTCGCCGGCCTGGCCGGGTCGCTCTATGCGCACGAGGTGCGCTACCTCGCCCCGAACGACTTCACGTTCTGGAAGTCGATTGAAATTCTCATCATGGCGGTGATCGGAGGCGTCGGCAGTCTGGCGGGCGCCATCCTCGGCGCTGCCGTGGTGGTGGGCTTGCCCGAGTATTTGCGCGCGATCGGCGACTATCGGATGCTGGTGTTCGGCGCGATCTTGATAGCGACCATGCTGTTCGGCGAGGGAGGGCTCGCCGCGCTCTGTGCGACATTGGTGCGGCGCGTGGGCGAAGTGTCGAGGCGTTTGGCGCTCAAGCTCCCCCCACGCAACGAAACAGCGCCATGAACACCAGCGCGCACGACGACGCGTGGCTGCTCGAGGCGCGCAGCGTGACACGCCGCTTCGGCGGCCTCTTGGCTGTCGATGCCGTTGATCTTGCGGTGCGGCGCGGAAGCGTGCACGGCTTGATCGGCCCCAACGGCGCCGGCAAGACCACGCTGCTCAACCTGGTTGCCGGAGTGCATCGGGTCAGCAGCGGGGTGCTGCGCTTCGGCGCCCGCGATATCACCCAGCATTCGTCGGCGAGGCGCGCGCGCGCTGGAATTCGTCGAACCTTTCAGAACCTCAAGCTGTTCGGCGAAATGACCGCACTCGAGAACGTTGCGATCGGCCTGCATGCGCAGATGCGCGCCGGTTTTTTCGACGCGGTCCTGGCAACGCCGCGCCACCGCCGCGAGGAGCGCAGCATTGAGGACCGATCGATGACCGTGCTGCATTTCGTCGGCCTTGCCGGCGTCGCCCATGTCCGCAGCGGCGCGCTCGCCTATGGACATCGCCGTCTGTTGGAAATCGCGCGCGCGATGGTGGCGCGGCCGACGCTCCTTCTGCTCGATGAGCCGGCTGCGGGACTCAACGTCACCGAAGCGGCGCATGTCAGCGAGCTGATTGCCCGCATCCGCGACGCTGGCACGACCGTGATCCTGGTGGAGCACCATATGGACGTGGTGATGCGCGTGAGCGACGAAATCACCGTCCTCAACTATGGACGCAGGCTCGCGCACGGCACGCCGGCGCAGATCCAGGAAGATCCGGGTGTCATTGAAGCCTATCTCGGCCGTTCCGGGGAGAACGAGGGTGCTCAAGCTTGACGGCGTGGTTGCCGCTTACGACGACGTCATCTGCCTGCATGGTGTTTCGCTGGACGTGCGTCGCGGCGAGATCGTCACGCTGATCGGAGCCAATGGCGCCGGCAAGAGCACGACATTGAAGACGATTTCGGGCCTGCTCACGCCGCGCGCCGGCACCATCGAGTTCGACGGGCGCACGATTGCGGGCCACAGTCCGGACGCGATTGTCGCGCTCGGATTGGTGCAGGTACCCGAGGGCCGGCGGGTGTTTCCCGAGCTTTCGGTGGAGGAGAATCTCCGCGTCGGCGCCTATCTGGTCGACCAGCGGACCAAAGTTCGTGGCCGGCTGGCGGATGTCTACCGTCGCTTCCCGCGCCTGGAGGAGCGGCGAAGGCAGTTCGCCGGCACGCTTTCAGGCGGCGAACAGCAGATGCTCGCCTTCGGTCGGGCCATGATGGCGCAGCCGAAGCTCTTGATGCTCGACGAGCCCTCGCTGGGTTTGGCTCCGCTCATGGTGGACGAGGTGATGCGCTCAATTCGCGTGTTTCGCGATTCCGGCGTGACCGTTTTCCTCGTCGAGCAAAATGCCAACCTGGCGTTGCGGCTTGCGGACCGTGCCTACGTCATGGAGACGGGCAAGATCGCCATGACCGGCAGCGGAGCGCAGCTTCTGGCCGATGAACGCGTACGGGCGAGCTATCTCGGCGCGAAAGCACCATCGCACAAAAGAGTTGCACAAACGCAGTGAGTGCACCTGCCAGGCGTCGCTTTGCGCGAGCAACGATGTTCGGATATCGTGCATGCGGGCGTGCACCGCTTCACCGGAGAACGATCATGACCATGAACCGACGCAAATTTCTCGGCGCCGGAGTGGGCGCCGTGGCGCTCGCCGGCACGAACCCGGCGGTTTGGGCGCAATCGCGGGGGCCGATCAAGATCGGCGCCTTCGGGCCGATGTCGGGGAATGCGGCGGCACAGGGCCAGAGCCTGCGCGAAGCCGTCGAGATGGTGGTCAACCTCAAGAACTCCGCCGGCGGCGTGCTCGGCCGCCAGATCGAACTCGTGGTCGGCGACGACGCCGGCAAGCCGGAAGAGGCCGCCGTGATCGCGCGTCGCTTCGCGACCCGCGATGAGGTGTCGCTTGCCATCGGCAGCGTGAGCAGCCCGGCAAGCCTTGCCGCGGCGCAGATCTTTCGCGAGGAGGAGGTGCCGCAGATCGTGGTGAGCGGGACCGCCCAGCGCATCACCACCCAGGGCAACGAATGGGTGTTCCGCTCCGCGGTGCCGGACCGCAAGCTCGTCGGCGACCTGGTCGACTTCATCGACGAGAAGTTGCCGAAGCTCAAGCGCTTCGGGTTTCTCTACGTCAACGACGATTTCGGCAAAGGTGCTTTCGACGCCTTCGTCGACGCCGGCAAGAAGTACGGCATGAGCGTCACCGCCGAGGAACGCTACTCCCGCGGCGACCTCGACTTCACCGGGCAGTTGACCAGGATCCGCTCCACCAATCCGGATGGGCTCGTGGAATGGTCGCGCTACACGGAAGGCGCGCTCATCCATCGCCAGATCAAGCAGATGGGTTGGGACCTGCCGCGCTTCGGCTCCGACGGCATCGGCGCGCCCGCATTTCTCGATCTGGCGAAGGATGCGGCCAACGGCGTCATCTATCCCACGCACTTCAGCCCTGCGACGTCGACGAAGCTGCCGGCCGCGCAGGCCTTCATCGCGCTGGTGCGCAAGACCTACAACAAGCCGCCGGATTTCGTGCACGCCGAGGCGTTCGACGCGATCAATATCGCCATCGCGGCGATCGAGCGCGCCAACAGCAGCGACCGCACCCCTGTGCGCAACGCGTTGCGCCAGACCGATTATCAGAGCGTGCGCGGACCGTTTAAGTTCGACCAGAAAGGCGATCCGACGCTCGTGACGCATATGGTGCGGATCGTCGACGTCAAAGAGACGGACGCGCGCAGCTGACGGGGGAGAAACGTGGCGATCACGCTGGTCAAGTCGGGCGTTCCGCGCCCGCTCGCCAATTACAACGAAGCCTTCGTCGTCGGCGATCTCGTGTTCGCCGCCGGTCAGCTGGCGAGCGACTTCAAGACCGGCGTGCCGCCGGAGGCGCGCAAGCAGGCTGGCTTTCCGTTCTACGGCTCGGACATCGAGTTGCAGACGACGTACATCCTCGAAAATCTGAAGAAGACCTTCGAGGCCGCCGGCTCCTCGCTCGATCACGTGGTCAAGGCGCAGGTGTTTCTCACTGGTCTCGCCAACTTCCACGGCTTCGACACAGTGTGGAAGCGCTACTTCAAGGTGCCGCCGCCGCGCACCACCATCGGCTGCACCGGATTGCTGGTCGCCGATACGCTGGTCGAGATCGATCTCATCGCCTACGTGCCGCGCAAGGGGCTCAAACACGAGGTCGTCGCCTCGTCCGTCCCGCGCCCGCTCGCCAATTACAGCGAGGCGTTCGTCATTGGCGATCTCGTGTTCGCCGCAGGTCAGCTGGCGAGCGATTTCAAGACCGGCGTTCCGCCGCAAGCGCGCAAGCAGGCGGGCTTTCCGTTCTACGGCTCGGATATCGAGCTACAGACGGCATACGTCCTCGAAAACTTGAAAAAGACCTTCGAGGCCGCCGGCTCCTCGCTCGATCACGTGGTCAAGGCGCAAGTCTTCCTCACCGACCTTGGTGATTTTCATGGCTTCGACACGGTGTGGAAGCGCTACTTCAAAGTGCCGCCGCCGCGCACCACCATCGGCTGCACCGGATTGCTGGTGGAGGATACGCTCGTGGAAATCGACCTTATCGGTTACCGGTCGGGTCACGGTCTCAAGCACGAGATCGTCAAGTCGGCTGCTCCCCGCGCGCTCGCGCACTACAGCGAGGGATTCACCTTGGGGAGCCACGTGTTCGCCGCGGGTCAGATCGCGAGCGACTATCGAACCGGCGTGCCGCCGCAGGCGCGCAAGCAGCCGGGCTTTCCGTTCTACGGCTCGGACATCGAGCTGCAGACGGCATACGTCCTCGACAACTTGAAAAAGACCTTCGAGGCCGCCGGCTCCTCGTTCGATCACGTGGTCAAGGCGCAGGTGTTCCTCACCGACCTCGACAACTTCCATGGCTTCGACACGGTGTGGAAGCGCTACTTCAAAGTCCCGCCGCCGCGCACCACCATCGGCTGCACCGGGCTGCTGGTCGCGGATACGCTGGTCGAGATCGATCTCATCGGCGCGAAAAACTAGTGTTCCGATCCCTGCGTCCGCGCCGCCTCGCTGCGCAAATTCCACAGGATGCCGGTGATGATCAGCCCGGCGCCCAGAAACACGAAGACATCGAGGGGCTCGCCGTAGAGCCACCAGCCGACCACCGCGATCAGGGGGATGCGCATGAAATCGAGCGGTACCACCACGCCCGCGTCGCCCGCCCGGAAGGCGTTGGTCAGGCAGTAATGGGAGACGAGCCCCGAAGCGCCGATGCCGATCACGGCGGGAAGCTGCCCCTGGTCGAGCTTGGTCACGAACAGCGGATCTGAGCCCATCAAGGCGAGCGGCAACTGGATGAGCATCATCCAGAAGACGATCGCGAAGGTGCTGTCCGTGCGCGTGAGCTTCTTCGTGCAAATCAGCGTGATGGCCAATCCAAACGCCGCCACCAAGGTCAACAGCGCGCCCGGCTGAAACGTCGCCAAACCGGGACGTAGGATCACCAGCACGCCGAGGAGACCGAACACGACGGCCCCGATCCGGCTCGCGGTCAGACGCTCGCCCAGGAACGGCGCAGCGAGCAGCAGCGTCCACGCCGGCGTGGTGAACTCCAGCGCGAAGACCATCGCCAACGGAATGAGCAGAAGGCTTCTCGCCCACAGATACGATGCTGCGACGTGAACGGTGTTGCGAAGCAGGTGCAGCGGAAGGTGCCGGCAGTTGATGGTCGCGCGCAGGTCGGCGCGCACCGCGGCCAAAATGGCCATGACCATGAGGCCGAGACCGGCACGCAGCGCAAGAATCTCCATGACGCCCAGCGTGGCGGCAAGGACGCGCACCGAGACCGCCATCGCCGAGAACGCCAGCAATGCGCCGCTCATCCAGAGGACGACGCGAACGATGTTTTTGGGTGCCACGCGGGGTTCTTTCCGAGGCGTCGGCGCTTAGGAATGGATCGGGGGAGGGCCCTGACGTGCATCACGTCATTCGGCGTCGGGCTGGTTCTCCGGCTGCGCCTGTTTAAAGGCGGCGAGTTTTGCGCATGCCGCATCGACCGCGACGATTTTGGGACATCGATCGAGCGGCACCTTCAGACGCCGCGCGTTGTAGACCTGCGGCACCAGGCAGACGTCGACGAGCGTGATCTCGCTGCCGAAGGCATAGGGCGCCGGGTGGATCATGGTTTCCATCGCGGCGAAGCCCTCGAGAATCCAGTGGTGATACCAGGCGTCGATTTTGGCTTGGTCCTGACCGAGCTCGTTCTTGAGGTAGCGCAGCGGACTCGTATTGTTGAGCGGATGAATGTCGCAGGCGATCACCTGCGCCAACGCACGCACCTTCGCCCGTTCGATCGGATCGCGCGGCAGCAGCGGCGGCTTGGGATGCACCTCATCGAGATATTCGATGATCGCGAGCGATTGAATGAGCACCTCGCCGGAATCGAGCTGCAAGGCCGGCACGCGCATCTGCGGGTTGACTGCGCGGTATTCCGGTCGCTTGTTGAGGCCGCCTTGCTTCTGCAGGTGGATCGAAATCGTCTCGCTGCTGAGGCCCTTGAGGTTGAGCGCGATGCGCACCCGATAGGCCGCAGACGAGCGAAAATAGGTATAAAGCTTCACGTCTCCTCCTTGGCGGCCTTGCAGGGTGAGCGTCGGGCGCGGCGCGTTGTCAGATTTTGCCGCTTTCGATCTCGGCGACGAGCTCGGCCGAACGTTTGGTCAATTGCTTCATGGCGCGATCGAAGGCGGGACGATCGGCGGGCGTGACCACTTCGGCGAGCCGGTTCATGAATTCGAGCGCGCTCGGGGCAAGCTCTTCGTAGACGGCGCGGCCAGCCGGCGTCAGCGACAGAAACGATTCGCGCAGATCCGCGCGATTGGCGCGCCGGCTGAGAAATTTCTGTTGCTCGAGCTGCGCCACCGCGCGGGAGACCTTGGTCTTGTGCATGTGGGTGTGGGCGCCAACCGCCTTGCCGGTCATCACGCCGTTCTCGCCGAGGGTCACTAAGACCCGCCACTCCGGTATTCCGATACCGTGGCGACCGTAGACGCGCGTCAGCGCCTGCGACACCAGGCTCGACAGGACATTGAGCCGGTGGGGCAAAAAATCTTCGAGCTTGAGCAACGGCGCTGGAGCGCCCGTTTGGTCGGGCGCCGAGGCGGCGTGCGTCGCGCCGTCACGGACTGGACCGGAGTTCATCATCAACCGCGCCCCGGGGTGGAGCGGCCGGCTCAAGCCTCGACCGCCGCGGCGAACATTGGCCGAAGATCGAGGGCCACGCAACGGAGCGCAATCGCGGGTCCCGTTGCAGGGTCTGTTCCGCGGGGCCGAGTGTTTGGGGGTGGGCGTTTATCGGAGCCGCAGGGTCGCGGCGAGGATGTAGCGCCGCCTCAGCGCAGGCACTCGATGGCGACGAATTCGTCGCGGGCGGAGGTGCCGTTGGTCGTCGGCACCGCGCCGGCGATCTCCTCGCGCTCGATCCTGCGAAACGACGCGGCTTCGGCGTAGTCGCGGGCCTTGCAATAGGCGGTGGCAACCGCCGCGCCGCAGGTCGCGCCGGCGGCGAGACAGCGGTCGACGCCATAGCCGTCGGAATTGTTGGCAATGATGAAGGTGCGCTTTTCGGCCTGCGCCGCAGTGCCGAAAACGGCGGCCGCGAGGACGAGCGCGGCGAACAAGTACCGCATTCTTGACACCCCCTTCCCCGGTCTTTCCCCGGGGAACCCGACGGCGACATTGCGTGGAAAAGCCTTAAGGCGCCCCTAACCCACCAAGGCTGACCTAACCGCCAAGGCTGATCCCCGCCGTCAGGGCTGGTGATAACGGGCTTTGGCGGTCTTTGACTAGGACATGAAAGCCACACTGTCCGACGATCTTGCGGCTGCCGAAAACGCCTTCAGCACGTGGGAGTTAGGCGACATGGCCGGCCGGCGCCGGCGGGGCCCTTGACGCCTCTGGCGCGCTTGCCCATGCTCCGCCGCCATGAACGGCCTTAACCATATCTGCGGCATTTGCCGGGAGATTATTCGCTAGCGACCCCCGCTGGCTGCGGCCGTCTTTTCTCCTCACCCGAGATTTCCGGACGCCCGGCCAGCGAGGCCGCGAGGCGTTTCTTTTGGCGTCCGCCGCGAGGTCGAGACGAAACATCGGGGATGAGATCTGGTGCGATGGAGCTCAAGCTCTACGATACGCTGACGCGCGAGAAGCGCCCGTTCACGCCGCTCGATCCCGCGCACGTGCGCATGTATGTGTGCGGGCCGACGGTCTACGACTTCGCCCATATCGGCAACGCGCGCCCGGTCATCGTCTTCGACGTCTTGTTCCGCTTGCTGCGCCACCTCTATGGCGCCGATCACGTCACCTATGTGCGCAACATCACCGACGTGGACGACAAGATCAACGCGCGCGCCGCGGAGGAATACCCGGATCTGCCGCTCAACGAGGCGATCCGCCGTGTGACCGAGACGACCGACAAGCAGTTTCATGAGGACGTGGCCGCGCTCGGCTGCCTGCCGCCCACGGTCGAGCCGCGCGCGACCGAGCACATCGACGCGATGAAGACCCTGATCGAGCGGCTCGTCGCTTCGGGCCACGCCTATGTCGCGGAGCAGGACGTGCTGTTCAGCGTGCCCTCGATGCCGGACTACGGCAAACTTTCCAAGCGCTCGCTCGACGAGTTGATCGCGGGGGCGCGCGTCGAGGTGGCGCCCTACAAGCGCGATCCGCGGGATTTCGTGCTGTGGAAGCCGTCGAAGCCGGACGAGCCGAGGTGGCCCTCGCCTTGCGGCATCGCGGCGCCCGGGCGGCCAGGCTGGCACATCGAGTGCTCAGCGATGGCGTGGAAGCACTTGGGCGAGACCTTCGACATCCACGGCGGCGGCATCGACCTCGTCTTCCCGCACCACGAGAACGAAATCGCGCAATCACGCTGCGCCTTCCACCTGCCGGTGATGGCGAACGTCTGGATGCACAATGGCTTCCTGCAGGTCGAAGGCGCGAAGATGGCGAAGTCGGAGGGTAACTTCATAACCATCCGTGAGTTGCTGGCGGACTGGCCGGGGGAGGTGCTGCGGCTCAACATGCTGCGCTCACATTATCGGCAGCCCATCGACTGGACCATGGCGGGCATACTTGAAAGCCAGAAGGTGCTGGATCATTGGTATGACATCGTTGCCGACATGCCGATGCCAATCGGCATCGATGCAGACGAGGAAGTGGTCGGATCGCTTTGCGACGATCTAAACACACCAAGCGCGCTGACGCGATTGCATGCTCTTGCGGGTGAAATTCGAAGCTACGCATCAGGATTGCATCAACTCGCGCTCAAGAACAAACTGAAGGCGTCGGCTGCTTTTCTTGGAGTGCTCGCGTTCACGAAAGGCGAAGCGCTCGAAAATCATCCTCACCGCCGCGTTGTCGATGCAGATAAGGTGAGAGCGTTGATCGATGCCCGCAACGCCGCGCGCAAGGCAAAAAGTTTCAAGGAAGCCGATCGCATCCGCGACGAGCTCAAAGCGATGGGCGTCGAGCTCGAGGACCACAAGGACGGAACCACGACTTGGAAAGTATCGCGATGATGGCGTGCGTACAGTCGAAGCCTGCGCTGCGGCCGTTTCTGCTGACGGATGCGCCGCTGCTGGCTGAAATCTTTCGCGCCAGCATCGAAGCGCTGACCGCCGACGATTACAGCGCGAGCCAGCAAGAGGCGTGGGCGTCGATCGCGGACGACGAAGCCGCCTTCGCCGCGCGGCTCGCGGACGCGCTGACCTTGCTCGGCACCATCGACGGCTCGCCCGTCGGCTTCGCGTCGCTTGCCGGCGCCGAGCGTATCGACATGCTCTACGTTCATCCCGCGGCTGCGGGACGGGGGGTTGGCACCATGCTCATCGATGCGCTGGAGAAGCTCGCAGCGTCTCGTGGCGCCGTCCGTCTGACCGCCGACGTCAGCGACAGCGCGCAGGATTTCTTCAAGCGCCGCGGCTTCGTGGCAAAGCAACGCAATAGCGTTCCCCTCGGCAACGAGTGGCTCGCGAACACGACCATGGAAAAGCGGCTTGCCGCCAAGGAGCGCGCGCAATGAAAAGACCGAACGCACCGCTCCCAGGCCTAAAGCGGCACCATATCGTGATCGCGGTCATCGCGATCGTGGTCGCCGTCGCGCTGGTGCTCAACTATTATCTCTGGTGACGTGCTCTGGAGGATGAAGGCGATGACCAAGCCGGAGACGCCGTTCCCGAGACACTGGCTCTATTACATCGTGCTTAAATACGCGGTCATTGCCGCGGCGTTGCTGGTCGCGCTTTACGTCGTGTCTCAGCTGTTGTGAGTTCCTCATGACCCGCGAACGCCTCTATCTCTTCGACACCACGCTGCGCGACGGCGCGCAGACCAACGGCGTCGATTTCACACTCAACGACAAGCTCGTCATCGCCCGCATGCTGGACGATCTCGGTATCGACTATGTCGAGGGCGGTTATCCGGGCGCGAACTTGACCGACACGCAGCTGTTCGCCGAGGACCGTGGGCTCAAGGCCACCTTCACCGCGTTCGGCATGGCGCGGCGGCCGGGCCGTTCGACCTCGAACGATCCAGGCCTCGCGGCGCTGCTCGAGGCCAAGGCCGACGCCATCTGCTTCGTGGCGAAATCCTGGGACTTTCACGTGCGTGTCGCGCTCGAGACCAGCCCGGAGGAAAACCTGGCCTCGATCCGCGACAGTGTGCGCGCGGCGGTGCGCAGCGGGCGCGAAGTGCTGCTCGATTGCGAGCATTTCTTCGACGGCTACAAGGCCAATCCGCAATTCGCGCTCGCCTGCGCCAAGGCTGCCGTCGACGAAGGTGCGCGATGGGTGGTGCTTTGCGATACCAACGGCGGCGCGCTGCCGCACGAGGTCGAGAAGATCGTAGGCGAGGTGGTCAAGGTCATTCCCGGCGACCACGTCGGCATTCACGCCCATAACGACACCGAGCAGGCCGTGGCCAATTCGCTCGCCGCGGTGCGCGCCGGCGCGCGCCAGATCCAAGGCACGCTCAACGGGTTGGGCGAGCGTTGCGGCAACGCCAATCTCGTTTCCATCATCCCGACGCTCAAGCTCAAGGGCGAATTCGCCGAGCGCTTCGATATCGGCGTGTCGGAGGCGCAACTCAAGACGCTCGCGCATGCCTCGCACACGCTCGACGAGATGCTCAACCGTGCGCCGAACCGGCACGCGCCCTATGTGGGCGAAAGCGCCTTCGCGACCAAGGCCGGCATTCACGCCTCCGCCATCATGAAAGAGCCCGCGACCTACGAGCACGTGCCGCCCGATGCGGTGGGCAACCGGCGCAAGCTGTTGGTCTCGGAGCAGGCCGGCAAATCGAACGTGCTCGCCGAGCTCGATCGCATCGGGCTCAAGGTCGACAAGGACGATCCCCGCATCGTCCGGCTGCTCGATGTCGTGAAGGAGCGCGAGGCGATCGGCTACGCCTACGAGGCGGCCGATGCCTCTTTCGAGCTGCTGGCGCGGCGCGTCCTCGGCAAGGTGCCGAGCTATTTCGACGTTGAGAAGTTCGACGTCAATATCGAGCAGCGCGACAACGCGCTCAGCCAGCGCGTCACGGTGTCGTTGGCGGTGGTCAAGGTGAAGGTCGACGGCGAAACGCTGATTTCGGCGGCGGAAGGCAACGGACCCGTCAACGCGCTCGATCTGGCGCTGCGCAAGGACCTGGGCAAGTATCAGAGCTATATCAGCGGGCTCGAGCTGACCGACTACCGCGTGCGCATTCTCAATGGCGGCACCGAGGCGGTGACCCGCGTCCTGATTGAGAGCCAGGACGAGACCGGGGAGCGCTGGACCACGGTCGGCGTCTCGTCCAACATCATCGACGCCTCGTTCCAAGCGTTGATGGATTCGATCATCTACAAGCTCGTACGGTCCGGCGCGCCAACGTAACGGCACGACCTCATCTCCGTTGTCCTGCGCACGCGGGCGAGGGGGTGACCCCCGCGGGGCCGCCTGGGTGAGGCCATCTTCCCCAATGCGCTGGTGAGCGGTCACACCAAGTTCGCGGGCGCGTGCTCTATCGCATCCGGGGGAGGAGGATGGTTCTGCAATGATCGATCACATCTCCATTGCGGTGCGCGATCTCGACCGGGCGGCGCGCTTCTATCAGGCGGTGCTGGGCGCCGTCGGCTACGAAAAGCTCGTCGTTCGGCCGCGCACCATCGGCTTCGGCAAGGCCTATCCCGAATTTTGGCTGAATCTTCGCGCGACCATGTCGCCGATCAACGGCGATTGTGGCGCCCATGTGGGGCTGCGCGTGCGCACGATTGAATTGGTCGATGCGTTCCACGCCGCAGCGCTCGCGGCCGGTGGCAGTTCCGACGGCGCGCCGGGTCTGCGACCCCAACACGGCGAAGGCTATTACGCCGCCTTCGTCCGCGACCCCGACGGCAATCGCATCGAGGCGGTCACGTTTCTCAAAGCGCAGGAGTGATGCCGCCGCGCCTCGTCCTACATCCGCTCGGCGGCGACCGACGTCATCTCCTTTTCCACTTCTGCAACGGAGCGCGCCGCCTCGAACAGCCTCGGCAAAATTTCCTCGACCTGTTCGGCCACCAGGAGAGTGACCGGCAGGCCCGCGCGGATGAAGTCGAGCTTTTCCATCTGCTCGAGCAGTTGACAGAGCGGCTCCCAGAAGTTGGCGATGTTGAGGATCAGGATCGGTTTCTTGTGCCGGCCGAGCTGCGCCCAGGTCAGCTGCTCGACCAGCTCCTCGAGCGTGCCGACACCGCCCGGAAGCGCGACGAAGGCGTCCGCGCGCTCGAACATCACGCGTTTGCGCTCGTGCATGTCGGGCGTGATGATCCGTTCCTGCACGCGCAGCAGCATGTGCTCGCGATTGACCAAAAAGTCCGGGATGACCCCGGTCACGGCCCCGCCGTGATCGAGGACCGACTCGGCGAGCGCTCCCATTAACCCGACCGAGCCGCCGCCATAAACCAGGCGGATGCGGTTCTCGGCCAGAATTCGGCCGAACTTTCTCGCCGCGTCCATGAAAGTTGGATTGTTGCCGGGGCCGGAGGCGCAGTAGACGCAAATCGATTTAATTGTGCTCATGGGCAATGGATGTGGCCCGAGGGGGGCGGGGCGTCAAGCCGCGTCGGTGGCAAACGGGACGGCGCAGCAAAACTCCGCTCATTCCCGCGCATAGCGCGTCGAAGACGCGCGTGAACGCGCTTATGGCGGGAATCCAGGGGCCGCAGTCCGTACTCTGGGTCCCCGCTTTCGCGGGGACGAGCGGTAGAGAGCGCGCCACCCCACTGTCCGTTTGGGGTGATTGCAGTCTAGAAAATCTCTATATGAGAGGGGTTCGACGGTCTGCGCTTGCGGCCCGTCAATCCGGGCCAGTCTGCAGAATG